>Ga0116231_10000090_pt1 | contig 105909 bp, 77 predicted proteins | sample S1TSphgellanicum_2_FD_89695 | JGI IMG/M metagenome (GOLD analysis project Ga0116231, IMG submission 89695) | Host-associated microbial communities from peat moss isolated from Minnesota, USA - S1T2_Fd - Sphagnum magellanicum MG | ecosystem: Host-associated > Plants > Peat moss > Unclassified...
GATCCCGTTATTCAAACTAGCATTGAGTTAGACTTCAGAAAAGAGTGGCTCCACATGAACATTCTGGGAAAGGATAATGCCACCATTGGGTGGCATTTCCTTCCCCCTTTGTACTTTTTACACTTTTCTAATGATTGATGGGGCTGTTGCCTCCCTCCCCGCAAGGGGTTCACTGTAGCCAGTTCAGTGGGAAAAGGAATCCCTACCTGCTTGTACATGATGGAAGTCAATTAATTATTTCTGGAAAGAGTGGGATCAGCTAAATCACACTCAAAATCATTCCACAACGCAATGCTGCTTTGAATGTTAGTGACTTCACAAGCCTAGGAATACACCTTGAGAAAGTTCCCACATCTGCTGAGTTCAATTGCATATTAAGGTCTGGGGTGGCAGATTATGTCACTTGATCAACATTATATGGTATAATCTTCTGATGATGATCAATACAGTTGTAAAAATGACCAAAGTATGTTTGTTGAACATGATGTTTTTTAAAATCGTTGAATCTGCCACCCCAGACCTTTATGTCATGGAATGGTCTCTCGACTGCCCATTCTGTTGGGTGCATCACCTGGCTCACACTAATGGGCTCGCTTGGTGCCTTACCCAATGTAAGAGGCTTGCCTGGAGGGGCATGACAATTCCATCGTACATTACCCACTTCGAAAAAGGTCAGGGGTTCTGCCCAACAAGAAACCCATCTCAAGAAGAACAAAGTCCCTTGAAGCTACCATACTCTGTAGTGATTCTCGACACAATATCTGAACCTTTGGTAGGCAGGGCCAACAAACTAAGTTTTGGGCATTCGATGATGCTGCAGCAGCAAGCAGACACCAACTCAATATAAGTTTAACACAGTGACACCAACCCAATAACACTTGCATATATTGAAACATAAGTTATGATGAGTACTGGTTTTTCTTGATGCAATTTCAGAGATCTTTGAAGGGAATTATTGTTTGAAATTGAAGTTAAAAGGTCAGTGTTTCTTAACACACATATGGTCTTTAAGTGAATTATTATTGTTTCTCTAACCCAGACATATAATATTTTCCAGTTCAAGTCATGATCACTGATGAGATACTATCTTTTTGGTACGTTTGAAGGTTGTCAGTGTCTGGTTGAAATTTGAAGTTATGAAAAGATTGGTGTTGTCTCTTTGCTTGTGTCTCTAAGTAGAGAGAGCCATCTCAACCAGCTCACAGATTGCAGCTCACTCTTCTTCAGCTCTCACTTGTTCCTTCTCAGGATCCATCCAATTGCTGCCTTCTAATTCCCGGGCACTAGTAGTTGGCTCGACAACCATCCCCATTCCCAAACACATCCAATGCTTTAGAATCAAGTTTTGATTTATACTTTTTTGCAACTCAAGTCTCCAAAGTATAATGGAAGTAACAAGTAGTGTTGGTCTAGTATCGATTTTTGAATGAAAGTGGAACACACCCACTGGTCATGGTTTTAACCATATGTACCCAATTGGGTACGGTTAAAAACTTTTTATACTACTCTGGTTAGTGATTTTATTTTATTTTTGTGGTGATTTTTTTTTTGAAAAGGAATATTCTATCAAAATTCCCTGATTTATTGAAATTTTTGGGTCAAAATTGAATTTTTATTTAAAAATCACAACAGTTGCCTACAATATTAAAAATGGGGCTTAAGATTTTCTACTTTCATATTTTGAGTATAGCCAAATTTGGCTAAATATTCTTATGGATGGTCACCACTTGAACAACATCACAAAATTGAAAAAAAAAAACACTGAGCCTGGTCCTGCTGTTGAGTCCAAGAGTGTTTTTGGGCTGGTATTAGGCAGGTATATATCTGGTATGGAGATCTGTATAAAACTGGTACAAGGCTGGTATTACCACAAAGCCCTACCAAGTTGGTAGCCGTATAAGACTGGTATTTGCCTCATACCATACCAGACTGGTAGGGTCCCTTGCTACCAGTGTTGATAGCAAGTGCAAGCCTGTATACCAGACCAACACTGGTAACAACTAACAACCTTAGTTTGCCAGTTGGAGTGTACCTAATGACAAGCCCTTCTGCATGAGCTACCAATGAAACACACCAGTTGGTACCCACCATAAGTGCAAACTTTGAACTGGTTGTGAAGAATGAATGGATTTGTCATTCATTTTGGGTTTCTGGCAGATTTCCACCAAAACCTCCACAATACAGATTGCTAAAAAGTGGCCATTTAGACTTCTGTGCTGAATGATTTATTATGATTATTGTTATAATTTTCATTTTGTTGGAAATTTATTACATTTTGGTTGATTCATATAAGAGTTCTTAGTGCAAGGTCATTAAAAATTATGTTAAAGGATTACCAAGAGTATTTTTTTATTAGAAAGTAATTCTATTTCATGTAGGTTAATCCCTAAGAAGTATCATGGCCAATAAGAAAAAAAACAGAGAAAAAGTGTTGGCTTAATATCTATAATACACCAAATTTTAAGGTATGCACCATTTCACATTTGAAAGCACCTAATTTTTAATGTCTAAAATAACCTTGACATTATTATTTGGTTTTTGTGCAATTATCAACCAAATATTCAATAGGTTGCCAAACATGCATGAACATGTGCACTAAATAAATTTGAACTAATGCCAAGAGAAAGGCATTGATTAGTTAAAAATATGTGGATTTGTTGGATTCACTAATACATTTAGTAGATACCCACTTGTGATAGTATGACAATTTTGAAAATTAGGAATGTATTGTAATTTGGAAATATAAATGTTATTTCCTATCATGGACATGTATGTTGGTTAGAAATTACATCTTGGGTTTTAAGATTTTGTTGCTTTTTCAATTTTGTGATGCAATGTACCAACTCCAAATTTCCATTTGATGAAACGAATCTTGACATTGGTATATCTTATGGTAGGTGAAAACTCATCTAACCAATCTTTCTAACCTCCTCAATGATACTTTGGAAATAGCTTATGTTCATAATGCAGCATATTTTCCATTTGGGCTAAATAATAATAAAAATAATTTAAAGAAATATTCATGTGCCATATATCAATGGGTACACAATTTCTTTCCCAACAAAGTGACATCTTTTTATTTTAAAAAAAGATGTCTGCTCAGCAGTTCAGTCCTACTTGTTAACCCTATTCCCCACCCCATGAAAATCAGGGGGATCCCACCTAGTGAAACACAAATTTGCAAAGTGTGTACATCACTAGACATTTGCAGATAATAAGCCTTGCTCTTCCCACCAGATATCAGTTCCTAGTATTTATCCTTGCATCAGCTTTCTTCATTCCTGGCTGCTTTGATTTTAATTCCATGGAGGCTAGGTACACTCTAGCACTCTTGTTGAGGGGGGAAAGAGTTATGGTTCCTACACTTTTCTTATGTTGGCCTCTTTGTCATGTAATGACTACTCAACCCCTTTGCACACACAAAATTCCATATCTGACCAATTGCATTCCAATAGAACTTCAGAAGGCATTCAACCCTTTTCAAAAACCTGAATATCTGGCTGCACAACAATGGTTAATAGTTAAAAGTAAAAACTCATTATTTATTGCATTGCACCTTTTTTAGGTACCTATTCTAATTTCCTAAAATAGTTGTTGGATTGATTTTTTTTAGTGCAGTTGTTCTCTTATTTTCTTCCCCAGCTGAACTACTTGTTGATTTCCTTAGGCAAGCATCATCACACACACACACAAATTCTCTCATTAGTCACCTTTTTTTTAATATCATCAAGTTTTGGGCGTTGTCAAGGTTGTTTTTTCCAATTCTTCCAGCCCAAAAAATTGTCAATTGTTGTTGGCTCATACACATAAGGCAGGTGTGTGTGCAAAATTTAGGCAAAGAAGGATGAAGCCACCACCATCATTGAGAGGGGGTGTCATAATGTGTGTGTATGTATGTGTGTGTGTGGGTGCACCTAGTTTCCAATTTTTTGTGTTTTGTGGTGACCTTTGTGTGTGCCTGGATGCTAATCAGGATCACATGGAAGCTTGCAACAACTCTCTTGTTGTCAGACATGTTGTTGTCATAGGGTCCCCATGAACTCCGGAGAGAGGTTCCTCATTGTGAAGTTTCCTTCTGCTTCAAACAAGGTAAGTTATTCCATTCCAAGTGCAGAAAATCATCTGCACCCCTTGTCTTCCTAATATACTGGGCATTTCATTTACAATCTCGTGTTAAAAAAATAATTAGAAATGGGTTGTAGAGTGGTGGACACCGCGTAAACTCGTGGTTAAACTGAAATTGCTAGCACATCTCCATTGTCAAATTCCATATTATGCAACTACCAGTGGAATTTCCTTCCTCAAGCCGTGGGCACCAGTTTGATTCATGGCCAAGAAAGCCTACCCAATCTCAAAATAAAATAATCCATTCCTAGCTAGAAAGTACGACACGAGAATATAGTAGACATGTTGCCAAAACAAATAACAGAATAATGGGGATGCAACACATGCATATAACTACACGAATGTGGTTTTTTCTAAAGCACGTGTGTTGGCTCATGACACTTGTATGAGGTAAATTTTGTGGCTTCATCTATTTGGATGTGGGATATGTGTGATACATTCGTACATTACCCATGTTGTTCTGGTACCTTACCCTAAGGTCAGCTTTGTCGTTAAATAATCCTCAAAATAATGAAATGAAATGAAATTTTGTGAAAATATAAAGTCCACATTTTGAAAAATCATCATAATTATCATAGGCTGCACTCTGAATAATTTCACTATTCATATCACAATATTATAGTAGATGATGGAAAAATATATGATTTCAAAATTTAAAAACAAATTCATTTTTTGAAGAAAAATAATTATTCATTTTGTCAATGTGGAAACTGACCCTAGGCCACATTATCCACTTTTAGACATACCAGTCTGGAAAGGTTTTGCACACTTCTTAAAATTTTCATATCAGCCTAGTCCTGGTGATGGGCCCTTTTCAAAGCTTTCATACCCGTGATTGGGTATTGGGTTCAAGACTAGTTTTTTATGGGTATGAGGCAGGTATCTACATGGTATTGAAACTGGTAAAGGAAATCAGATGCGAGGTCAGAACTCTGTCAGGTACATACCAGTGTTGGCCGGTTCTTGGCTTTTGTGAAGGTTCTACACAAAAATGGAGCTTAGAATCCAGTTCCGGTTGTGAAATTCAGATCTGATTTTGGTCCAGTTCTAAGTAACCTGGACTGGAATTGTAGTTAATTGGCACTTAGTTCTCATTTTGGTGTGTACTCATTAGAAAACTAGAACTAGGGGTTTTAAGTTTTAACCAATCAAACTGGCTACCCACCCAACACTGCTCCAAACCATGCTAATACTCGTATAAAATTTGGTATCAATATTGGTAATTGCCTAAGGTCATGCCAACTTGTTAGGGTCCTTCATACCAAATGCTGATACTGGGCACATGCACCTGCACTGGTATCTACATATGAGTGTTCTTAGGTTCTTTCAAGTTTAGGGTTTTTGTGACTCAAATTTAATTCAATACCCTTTTGAGCATATGATTAGAGCACTTGCTTTAGCTTGTCACAAATGTGTGGAGTCGTCTTCAAATCCTACCCCACTTTTATCAACATGATTACATCACACACAAGCTTTTGCTCATGTAGGGGAGTATGTGGACTAGTTTTGAACATATTTGTAGTCTCATTTTATGAGACCACAAAAGTCTTTCATCTTTTCCATCCACTTATTAAGGGCCTTTGCTCATGTAGGGGAATATGCTTGAATAGTACATGCACTAGCTTTGAACACACTTGCAGCTTCATCTTACGACACCACAAATGTCCTTCACCTTCTCCATCCATTTGCTGAGGTTGATTTTTTCCCCTTTGTTGATGATTTTCATCATGAGACAAAGGTTACTTTAGATTAGGAAGCATTTATCTTTGCTTTGATTTGTTCACCACGTCTTTCTTTTGGTGGCCCCTCAAGTATGGTGCATGAATTTTTAGGAAATCGTTTTGTCCTAGATGATTCTACGAGTGGTTTTGACCTTTTTTTCAAAGTATGTGGGCACATTGTTTAAGGTCATGTTCCACTTTCAGTGTTGTGTTTGTTTTATGTGTCTTGACTCCTACCACTGGAGAAGTAGTCTAAAAGCATACATCCCATCGCGATTAGTGAAATAACCTATTGTTTAGTTGTTGGCACACTAGTTATTCCATTTAGGTATATTCTCACAGAGCATTTTAATCCTCATTAGTTTAGTGTACCGACTCATGATGGGTGTGAAACAATGGTCCATGGTATTTGAATGATGTTAGTTTTACACCTAGGTTAAGTGGTGCAACAAATGGATGTTTGTAACACCTTTAATTTTGTGTCATGATCAACCATTTTTTAAGAGTTATGGTCTTCACCTAATTTTCTAGGTCAACTTTTTTTGTTTGTTCAATGATTTTACGCACGCCCATCCCCACTATATTTTTTTCAAGCTTCCCAACACAGGGATCTCATAATCATTTTGTCAAAATTAGGTACACAACAAGGAAACCCATTAAAAAGATAGTTGTTTGTTCCAACTCACCTTTGCGTTCTCCCCCCTATAGCAATAGCCCACCCTATTTGTGTTGTCCTTTCGTTGGTGGATGATACACATATAATAAATCTTGCATTAGATGTGGTTTTTTTATAAAAATTATTATAGGAGGAATTTTCAACATTGGGGATTTCGTTGTAACCAATGAAGTGTGTAGCTTAATTTCCATAGGGGTCAAACCACTCTATATCATTTCCTCTTGGCTTTCTTATTCCTAACTCGAGTTTTCGTATTTTGGGCGCACCGATGGGATCTATTTCATTCAATGAGTCATTTGCGGAGGCTCTTCATGAGGATCTTGGGATGATATCTATTCTCTGTATGCTTGTAGATCCTTAAGCGACTTGTGTAATGTTATCATTATTCCCAACGCCTTAGTTATTTACTTTGTATAGTGTTTCCATCACGAAACATTTTGCAACATTATGCTAAATTCGATACTCGTACCATAGTTATGTTAGAAAAGTTACTTAGTGTGGGATCTTTTGGTGGTTCTATTGATCACCCAATTCGTCATTAGGCCATTTTTCTTGTTTTTTTGGGCAAGCTTGGCCTCCCTTTTATAGTTCGGATTGTTCCCCCTGATTCTTGGGATTTTGGGCCTTAATCGTTCTTGCACTTGTCACTCATTTCCAACAAGATGATTTCCCTATTCTTCTAAATGTAATAACACATGTTGAGTTTGGCACTTCCCCATTCCAAATAACATTACAAGATGCCAGAACCTTTTTACCCAAGGTTGTTCACTTTTAGGTCTCACCTTTTGAAAGCTTACTGGTTTAATCTTATTCCTAGTTGTAAGCTTCTTTGGTGGATCACCTACATGAGCAGGAATTTGTTTTGCTTTTAGTAGATGTTTTTTTAGATATCATGCAAGCATGTTTCCGCTCATGTGCATGTCCAAAGGTAGGTGCTTGGTTATTAATTTGTCCTACCCCAGCCCACTTTTTTATAGCACAATGTACCCATCTTAGTTTGCCACATCCTAAAGTTGCCCATCTTTCACAATGTTAATGTGGTCATGCCATTGATGATTTAGGTATCCATTTGCTATGATGCCCTTACAGGAATGAATGTAAAGCAACCTCCAATACACTTCAAAACATTGTCATAGTTATTGTTTTGGAGAATGGAACACATGTTCAAAAGAAGGTCTCTCACCTTTTCTTTTGCCACATTCAACGACGAATGGATATCCTTGTCATTAGAGATGACTTGCACATTTTGATGAATGTTGTCATTACTAACCCCACTTGCACAAATATGGTGCATTGAACATCAACAACAACAACATGTGCAATAATGATGGTTGCTCAAAAGAAGACATAGTCATACGCTGAACAAACACCAAGTGATGACTTCATTCCCCTTGCTATTAAGACGTATGGGTGTCTTCATTCTCATTTTGATTAATTTTTTACTGCTTGTGCATAGACCACTATCACGCATCATCAACAGTTTTCTTTAGTCCCCTTGATGCTTGTTTCTTACTATCGACAAAACGTGTTCATAGCCTTGCAACATGCACAAGCCATAATTATTCTTGAGTGAGTTGTTGCACTTGGTCAGGGTTATTCATCTTTTTCACACATAATAGTTAATGCACCTCTGTCACTAGCTGATTTGTGATAGATGATAGCTCCTTTTCTTAGGTCTTCTTTGTTATCGTTGATTGTCATTTTGTAGTCATGAATCCTCTTTGCATAGGGTCTTCACCTAATTTTTGTTGATTGTTTGCTTTTGTTTTTTCTTTGGGTTGCATCTACTTGTGTTCTCATTCGCCTTGTACTTTTGATGGATGGGTTCCCATCCTTAATTTTTATTTGTAGGGTTTTTCTTCTTTGGAATTAGAACAAGGATCAAATCATGGAACTAACCTTTTGCTAAAATGAGAACTTTAAGAATAAACCTTAAGAAATAGGTTCAAGTATTTCAGATCTTTAAATTAGAACCTTGAAAATTAACTTTTAAAAACAGGTTTAGTTCTTAAGGTAGGCATATTGATTATTTTTTTTGAAATCAACAAGAAAGTTGAACTTTGTAAATAAGTGATTAATTTTATTTTATGTTTGTAAATCTTGATACTTTCACAAATTTCAATTTTAGCTTGTGGTAAAACTCAATACTTTCATAAATTTCAACTTTAACTTGTAAAACTTTGCACCTATAACATTTCAAGTCTTGGAGTGTGTACATAGGAATTGAACCCTGTTTTCAAACAAACCAGGCTTGAAGGTTCTTGAATTTGAAAATAATTACCAAAATGGAAATCACAGTTTTTAAAAATTGAAAGAATCAGGCTGAAATCTGCACCCAAAAAACCGACAAAAACTGTTAAAGTGTCAAAACCACCAGGACCAGAAATTCTTTAAAAAAGAAGAATTGGACAACAGTGGTATACCGTGCATAGCATAGTTTGTACACCCATATGTAATATGTTGTTGGTAGGAAAAACCCACATTCTGCCATAGTGAATCATGAGACTCAGAATGAATACAAAAATATCAAATGCCGTAACTAATTGAAAATTCGTATGATATAGTGCATCCACACAATTTCAACCGCCTTCATGGAATCTTTTTCCCGTTGTCTCAAATACAGCAACAGAAAAAAGCGACAAGTTCATCCAGTGCAACAATTTCATCCACGTACCGTAGTACCTTGGCAACTTTGACACTAATTAGTGTATTTGTAAAAATGTGAAAATTTCCCCCCTCCCCAGAAATTCAAAGAACTAAGTGTAGTGAAGGAAAACAAAGAACCGTTTGGAAGGTTCCATTGGTGCACATGGAATCCTCAAAATGAATTAATTATTGGGCAAAACATGTGTTGAAGCTGCCACTGTTTTCTGGTACTTGGCAAAGCAGACAAGTGTGGATCCTCTTCTCCAAAAGGGTTAAAAGGTTAAAAAACACTCAGTCAGACTCAGAGACAAGGCTCCGACACAAAGTGATGGGTGGAGGTTAGATTCGAACCAGCAACAGCAGCAACTGTTGCACCTCTTTCTTAGTTTAATTCTTTCATTCATTCATGCACTCGGAAGTTGGACCCTCAGAGGTTTTGTTAGTTGTTGCACATGGACTAAGTGGTTTGCTTCCAGAACTAGGATTGAATGTCTGCTGCTTTCCCCACCTACCAGTGTAGTAGCAGCCTGGAGAAGGGAAAATTGGAGTGTTTCAAACGTTCATCAATCCATCACATGACTGGATTGACCCAATAACTTCCCACTCTGTTCCTTCCTTGAAGGAAATCAAAAGACAATAGGGGTCCAAGAGTCTTTCCAATGCCATTCTCCAAAGACCATGTGCACACCCCCACACAAGTCCAATACAAGTGCATTGCAGAGCATAAAACCCACAGAGCATTTTGAAAATGCCCATGCGACTAATGAAATTCGAGTGTCATCTTTATGCTTTGGTAAAATCCTTAAGCCATGGGCATTACTGGATTCAGGCTTGTCCTCAGCTGCGCTCCACACATACCCTTATTTGATTACAGCCAACACCCTCAGCCTTTTACCCTACAGATAATAAACTATTGAAGAATACTTGTGTAGTAAATCCACCATTGCATTCTTTTTCCTTGCAAGTGAAGGGCTGTGGTGCTCCCTCAACACCCACCACCCTTTTTATACCACTTGCATGTGTTATATTGTATTATACTGTATTATACTTGTATTTGTACTGATCAAGCAATATAATACTAGCAGGACAAACATCCGCTTTTCAAGGAAGAAGGATGAAAAAGGCATTGCAAATCCAAACCAATTTTGGGTCACTCTTAACATTTGTTCCCTGGATGAGTCAATCCAGGTATCCAAAACCATTTCTCACATCCAAGTTCAGCTATTTACTTTTTCCCAACCCCACCCATAAAGCAACTGGGAATCCAAATAGGTAGACTAATAGCAACCCATCTAGACCAATCAAACTATCTAGCCAGTCAAAACCAGGTGTTAGACTGTGCTGTACAGAATGTGAAAAGAGCCATACTGGTCTGGTGTGTTCTAGAGTAAATCATGTGTCCTATGGTCGAACCCAAAGACCTATAAATTTATTTTGTCCTATTCAAAGGCAAGGACTCGGTCCTTGGGACATTGGCTTGCACACCCTAGGACTTGGCATCTTAATATATAGAATGTCTTTAAAAGCTTATGGCCATAAGGTTTGAGAGCCTAGGACCAGAGGATTTCAAGGCCTAGGCCTTGATGTTTTTTCAATCTTAAATTGCTAAAGTTTAAGACTTGAACAATACACTGGGTCTAGGATTTGCAGACTAATTCAAGACTAAAAAACTACTGACCTTAAGCACCTTAGGCTCAAAAAGATTTTAACCCAAAGCCCAAAAAAATTCAAACTTCAATCCTTATGGGATTCTAAACCTAGGTTCAAAAAGACTCTAGCTTAATTTTTAACTATAGGGCTAAAAAGATTTGAATGTCAAGTCTAAAATAGATTCTAAAGCTAGGCCTAACTAAATTCTTAGCCCTAGGCCCAAAAAGAATCTAGTTTTAAAAGACTTTAACTTGAGGCTAACCTTAAAAGATTCTAACCGTAGGCACAAATTCTATTCTTAAATCTTAGGAACATTTTAACTCTAGCGCCAAACTAATTCTAACTTTATGCTTATACAGATTCTTATCTTACCTGGCCTGGATAGATTCCAAGGTTAGGCCCAAGAAAGTTTTAGCTTGAAGCCTTAAAAGATAGAAAAGTGTTGTGAACATCCTACGCCAAAAATATTATAAATACTTTAAGTCAAATATCCTAAACAACAAGCCTAAGCTTAAAGTCCTATGAACACCTTAAGACAAATGTCCTTGGGTCAAATGTGAGATCACCCTACGCCATAGAAAGAAAAACATATTTAAAAATCAATTTGTTTTGGCCTAGCGCAAGACCATAAGCCACACAGTTGTTTGGCCCACTTAATGATGCTAAATTGTTAGTAAGTAAGTAAGTTCAAATGCACATTTGGGCTTAGGGTCAGAATATTTTTGAAAACATTGGTCCTTTATAAGAATATTTTTTAGTATTTTGGCTTAGGGTTCGAATTATTCTTGACATCTGGGCTCAAAATTATAATATTTTTTTGACATCTTGGGCCAATTTGGCCCGGTCCTAGAGTCAAAATCTGGTATGGCTCTTTTTGTATTCCATAGTGCTGTGCCTTTTATCAGCCTCAGCACACTGTGTAAAATTGCTAGGCCAAAACCATTTTGCTGAGCCAAACGGGCATGTTTTTCACTTTTCATCATCCAAACAATATGACTTTGCAGGGTCACATACTGAGCACTAATGGAGTTTGCTCTGAGAACCCGCAGGTTTCAATCATGTCCTCAAATAACAGCAATTTCAAAATAAATACATTGAAAAATGGACTATTAGTTGGGGACTTTTCTTCTTCTCCTCCTCCTCCTCTTCTTTCTTCTCTTTGAGGGGTCAAAATGTCAACCAAATGGTCTTTTCATTTACAAACATCTAGAGCACCCGCGTTGTGCACGGTAGTTGTGGTTGGACTTGCAACGTTTTGGCATCAGTTTTCAAGCACAAAGCCATGCCTATGAACATAGAACACAAATTGTCATTCCTGGTGGTGGACTCCAACAGCTAGCTCTTCCAAGTCAATATAGTGAGGCAAGAGAATCCTACCCTGAACTCGGAGGACATTTTCAACTTTCAAAGAATTTCGAAAGTCAATATTGGTGCACAAAATTCATACAAGGAAAGCTGAGGGATTCCTATTTTCTATGAGGGGAGGCAACCCTGTCGCGACCTTTTTCCCTAGAAAATGCTGCTCATTAGGGCATTTCGCCCGAGGAAATGGAAGTCCAAATGCCTTGAGTTCAGTGTCTCCCCAAGATTAACGATGGATGAGCATTTGTCTAGATTGAGGGGCAGTGCTCCCCAAATTCATAATTGGCACTCATGACTGATCTTCCATGTAGTTCCTATTCTGCATTTGGTAGTTGGCATGCACATTGCACATTGAATGTAGTGCTGCACCCAAGCAACAGTCGGACTTTTCAGCTCTGGTTGTTACATGTAAGGTGAAGCCCAAGGGTGAGCGTATTTGGAGAATAAGGGGCCTAAGATGAGGTAATATCGTAGTTTCCGAACTGATTCGGCAACAAACTGTCGAGTGAGATTAGGTACGGGGATCTTATGCCTACATCTAGAGTGGGACTATAGGTGTAACATCCCTGTCTCTTTTAAGGAGGGACGTTTAGGAATATAAGGTGCCCCCCTAAAAAGAATCGGTACACTAGTAAATTTCTCAAAAAGATTTACTTTTGAGTTACTTGATTTGGGGGTGATATCTAATGTTTTTCTCCAGTAAAAACACTGGCGATTCTTGCCCCCATCTGAGGATTCTGCGCATTGTAATCAATCCTCACTGTCACATTCCCAATTCGATAGTTGGTTGGATGGATTCCGAGGAGAATGAGTAGGGAGGTAGGAAAATGGGGGGGGGAGAATGAGTAGGAAGTTAGGAAAATAGGTATGACGCTATTGTCTTTCATTGTTTTCCGCTACTGTAAAATACAACTTCGTCTTCAAACGCATTGGGAAGCGTCTCTTTTACACTCGGCCATCGTGTGGCCCGTCAGATTTAATTCGGGACACATCCACACCGGCCAAAATTTACAGCCCGTAAAAGATACGTTAAAGAGTTGGGACACTGGGGTTGTTGGGAGGGGGTTTTGAATTTGTCTTGCAGTTGAATGGCAAGATCTCCTTTTTTTCTTTTGAATGGTTCAGATTCTATTCAGTACGTACACCGTTGGATGTGCGAAGATATCGAATCGCTGCCGTTGGTTTAGAAAAAAGAAAAGAAGAGGGGAAGAAGAAAGACGACGGCGGATCTTTTCCGGGGACGGCAATACTTGCGATAGATAATCGTGACCGTAAGGTCAGAGTATTGTAGGGCATCTGGGTCGTTGGAGTGGAAAGATGGATGAGTTGTGTTAAGGAAAAAAGGGCTTGAGAGGGCCTTGTGTAGATCTTCGTCTCTCCCGTTTCTTCTCCCGTTGCTGCGGTGCGGTCATCTGCTTGATTCCGGGCGTTTCTTCTCTCGCGTCGCAGTAAGTAGAAAAAGGCAAACAAACAACCACGCTGCTTCTTCTTCTTCGCATTACTATCTGCCTGCTCAAGATTCGTATTGGCTTTTTATCTACTCTTTGGAAAAAGAAAGGAATACCGGTGGAGAGAATGGATGGTGAATGAAACTTGCTTGTGCACAAAAAGCAAGTCGCTTCTTAACTGTGTGCGTTATCCCCCCATTGGATACCATCGCCTCCAGTTGTTCTCCCCCAGGATCCGGCAGACAGGCAGGCAGTCGGGTTGGTCTTTCTTAATTCAGGGAGGGACGGTTCTTCCTGTCTGTCTCCCCGACTTCTACTCTTCTGTTTCTTCATTTGCTTTCTCTCCCCTTGTGCTGCTGTTATCTCCATCAGCCCGTAAACACTAGTGTGGTAAACCCTTGATGGCCCTTGCCATCACTTGAGCATCTGTCTTCTTTGAACTTTGGTTCCCGCACTGGCCGAAGGCTGTGAAGGATTGCGAGCTGTTGTGGAGGTGGCTATTCAGTTCTCCGTAATGGCTCGAAACCTTCCAATCCAGCTGAGGACGTGCTTCAGGCAGCTGCTGCAACTTGCGGCTTCGGATTGATGTTCTTTGCTCGACTCTTCTCTGCACTTCTGCGTCGCAATTTTTCTTCAGAGTAAATGCGACTTGCACCACGGAATTTAACAGCTTCACGCGCATCTGGAATACGGACGAAGCAGGTAGTGGACGGGAAAGAACAAAGAACGACGTTTGTTGTGCAGGAGGTTCGAGAAGGATGGGTGCGGGAAAAGGAGGAGGGAGAGGAGGGGGCTTGGAAAGCGTGAAGAGAGCATGCAGAACTCTCTTCTTCATGATCCTCATGCTGGGCTCGCTGCTTGTCTCTTCGGTTCCTCTTCTTGTCACCATCGCGGATATCTCCATTCCCTGCATCGTCCTCTCCACCTTCACCTGCTGCGAGTCTTGCTTCTCGTTCAGAGTCGACTGGTCAAGCTACAGTTTCCACTCCTCCCTTGTGGATATCCCGCTCATCTCCCTCGTCCGGTCGCTCGCTGCGATCTGTAAGTCCCTTCTTTGCCTCGTATGGAGTCTTCTTGCCTTCTCTTTCAGAATGTTCGATCTGTTTGTCGTCATGTGCACCTTGCTATGCACTTCTTTTCTTGAGCTCGTGTAGCTTTGTTTTCGATGCTCAGGTGCGTACTTCATGTGCGGGATCCCGAGCCTCTGCCATGGCCCTTACTTGGGCATCACGGTCGTATCAGGGATTGCAAGCACGGCGTTCTTGTCAGCCAAAGCTTGTCTCTACAACACCTTTGATTCCAGAAACGGAATTTCGCCTGTTGTTGCAGCAGCTGTGGAGAGAGAGCACCGTTTGGGGTTTCCCTTGCTGTTGATATCGTCAGCTGTATTTGCTCTGGTTCACATCGTGGTGGCCTACAAGTCAAGATGTCAAGCCCGCCGCAAACTTACTTTCTTCTTGACAGATGCTGAATCGGTTAGTTCCTCAGATCTCAGTATTTTCTGCAAGCTCTGAAACTATTCCTTTCTCCTTCTTTCAGATGCATAGTACTAAAGTCACTACTGTGTGTGTCTACAGGTTTCAGTCTGCAAAATCAGTGGAAACACATACCCAAGATACCTTCCTCTGTTCAGGAAGCTGGACTTGGACTGTCGTAGTATCTTGGGAGGAAAGTATGACAGTGACAAGGATGTGCCTGCTCGGATGCTTGCTGATAAACAGAGCCTCTTTATGGACTGTAAAGGACTTGTTCTGCATTACAAAGTCATTGAAGGAAGTTTTTACCATAGCCAAGCTGATGACACTGCCATGGCTACAGGAATTCATGCAACCCGAAACCTGATTCCATTTCCAACAACATGGAACCCATTGAGTAGAGCCCCTGCAGCTGCCTCCTCACTTCATGTTCCATTGCTGAGCAATTCCTTATCTCAGTTTGCTATTTCTTTGGACCTCAATGAACGGCCAGCAATTATGCAGCAATCAGCCGGCCAAAAGTCCTCTGGACTGTTTGAGCGCTTGGATTTCCTATCCAAAGGGGATTCTAAGCTGACAAAGCAGCAACCACTGCATGACAAGGACACAGGAGTGGTGCTGCTCCATGGATTTGGGGGTGGCGTATTTTCTTGGCGTCACGTTATGGGTTCTATAGCAAGGGAAGTTGGATGCCGCATTGCTGCATTTGATCGGCCTGGCTGGGGGTTGACTTCACGGCCTCGAAGATCTGAGTGGGAGACAAAAGGTCTCCCCAATCCATATGACCTTCACACGCAGGTGGATCTGCTTTTTGCATTCTGTCATGAGTTAGGGTTGAGATCAGTGGTACTTGTGGGCCATGCGGATGGTGGCTTGCTTGCTCTCATGGCTGCTGCCAGAGCTCTGAAGTCCAAAGACTCCATTCAGGTTAGTTGCACTTTGTGCTTGGGAATTCTGTCTTTTTGCACATCAATTAGAGACATGGGCTTGAGTCTCTGAACTTCTTGCTTCATCAGGAATTGATACCAGGGTTATGTACATTGGAATGCAGGTGGAAGTGAAGGGACTGGTGTTGGTAGGTGTTAGCTTGTCAAGAGAGATCGTTCCACCTTTTGCAAGGGTACTGTTGCACACATCGCTTGCTCGACATATGCTCAGGCCACTGCTTCGGTCAGAGATTGGGCAAGTAACAACACGCCGTGCATGGCACGATGCTTCCAAGCTCACATCAGAAACTCTAGATCTATACAAGGTCTACTTTCTGCCTTTTTATGTGCTTCTAGAACCCTTTGCTGTTAATCCTGTGTTGCACAGATCATGTTTTAGCTGTGGTCACTGAAGTTGAGGATGGATTTGCAGGGGCCATTACATGTGGAAGGTTGGGACAAGGCATTGGCAGAGGTCAGTAAGGCCTGTATGAGTAGTGCAGTCTTGTCCAGTGCCAGTGCAGCAGAACTGGTACGGTGTGTGACCAACTTGCCAGCCCTTGTTGTTGCTGGTGTTCAGGACCGCTTAGTTCCTTTGAAAACTGCCCAGTCTCTCACATCCCAGCTACCTCTCTCTGTAAGTTTCTATCTTCCTGTGTACACCTGATTGCAGAATTCATGGGTGTCGCAGAATTTTAATTTAAGTTAAAGAAGATTTTCAAAGAAGACTCTTTTTTCTGGCAAGTGCTGACTGAGATGTTGGTTAATGCAGAAACTGGCAGCAATTCCAGGTTGTGGTCATTTGGTGCATGAGGAATGTCCAACCGCTTTACTCTCATCCATGATTCCCTTCATATCCCAGTACCTTTATGAACAAATGACAGATGACCTTGTATGATGCAGGCTCTCTGTCTCTGTGTCTCTCTCAGGGACTGATTGAAGGAAGTTGCAATACTCTTTCCAGTTCAGACATTCACCATGTTTTTGTAGCAATTAGTCAGAACTCCAGTAACATTTAGCAAGTGCACAAATGCCTTTGCACAACATCATTAGTTGAGTTACTAATGAGTTCATTTAAAAGGAGGGGGAGAGGGACCGTCATCTCTCTCATTGTACCATTCTTGCCAATTCAACTTGGCCATTCTTTCTCTACCTGAAAGTGTGGTGGCTTTCTTGGGGAAAGGCTGGGCATCCAGCTTGTACTTTTATCACTGTATTCTGTTCCAGTCAATCACTATGACTTTGACAGGTGTTTCTCCCATTTGAGATAATGCTTGTGGATTCAGTAGGCACCATGTACAATTGGTAATTATTAGTAAAGAGTTGTCAAATGGTTTGCTTCATGGCATCTTGCAGCTTGCAGTTTTTTCATATCAAGAAGCAACCCAGGTTTAATGTATCAGTTTGTTTTGAATGCATTTTGTTGCCCTTGCCTTCAGTTTTGGATTGTTACATATTGTAGCTCTTAAAAAAATTTGAGGGAGGGACTCTGGGATCTGTGTCAGATGGTGTTGATGAATTCTCACAGATCTCTTCATGGTTCATGATGCTGCCTGCATTGTGATTCATCAACCTTGTGCACATGACAGGTGCATACTGTAACTATTGCAACAAAGCTTGATGTTCATGGTTTTGCTATGATTCAGATATTTGTTATGGGAAACCTGAAGCTCAAAGTTGTATAGTTGAATGAACATATATATAGTTTTGTCTGAAGTGATCTTGCTTCACCAATATTTTTCTCAGGCTAATGTCTCCACTAATTGATGCTGCTGGCTGAAATGAATTTGAGTTTGCAGGTGTGGTGATACTAACACATGGAGCGAGCTTCTGTATGCAGTGAAGATGGTCAATTCTTGAGCATGAATGGCATGTCCAGCATCATGGAGGTCACAAGTGTGTTGCAGACAAAAAGTACAGGAAGGTACTTACCTGTTGGCATAGAATTCAGCATGATGTTGCCTTCCTACCATGCTGCTCTCATTCTCTTGATGTATCAGGTTTATCCCCTGCTTTTTGAGTCATTGTGTTCTCTTCCAGGGATAGTGATACAGTGATGCCCATCTTCTGCAACGCAGAGCTTACACTACTGATGTGTTTTTTACAGGTCTTGAGATTTTCTGAGCTCCAGAAGTCTGTGGAATTGGTTACAAGTGACAGAAGAAGCCCTTGAGGTGATGCAGTGCTCATAACCAACCGACATGGTTATGAGCAGAAGCTCTTCAAATTGCCCATTTGTTTCTCTAATTTGGCTGTCGAGCTTCAGATTATTTGCTTTCTAGCAAGCTTGTCAGTTGAGAGCTGCACATGTCTACCTGATAACTGCCCATGTGAATTGACAGCTCCAATCCAGTCATGGAGGATCTGTTACTTTGGAGCAGGAGACAGCATAATCAATAGAGGAAACAAAGTCTAGAGTGCAGGGGCACAGAGAACTGGTGATTACATTAGGAGACAAATGCCAGAAAGTGACTGCAATGTTTGACCAGGGACCAATTTTGCTACCAAAAAGCTGCAGGGATATTGTTACCTGCCACTTGCAAAAAGCCAAGTTGCTGTAGGTTTTCCTCTGAATGGATATCATATTTGCAGACACAAGATGGAACTGATTACCAGTGAAGGTCTTGCACCATTCAATTTTTTTATCAAGCTGCTATGTGATGCTGTTCATCATGGTGATATCTTTTGGTCCCTCAACTTGGCAATGATGCTGTCCCTCATTTTTTTCAGGTAATGTCAAATTATTCCTGTCTTTGGTCTTTCTTTTTGTTCTGGACATCTATACCCTGTTGCAGCATAAACTCTTGCTCTTAGCAGCAGCTGGAATGCAAACATCTCTTGGATCACAGCTTGGCTTATGGAGTGCAGCTGGTCCCTTATGAGCTGTAACAAATGTGAGCAAAAAATCATACTGCAGATGTTATGTGTATGCAATTTGAGTATGCTTGTGGAGGAGACTTGCGCTTACATCATCTGTCAACTTCCTCGTGATGTGTATCTTTCTATTAAAATTTCATTGCTTTGTTGGATCCATGCCCCTAAAGAATCACTTCTTGTTCTAGGCCAGTACATGATCATGCACTAGTTTCATCTTCCATTCACCCATGAATAGTTTTTTCATTGTTTATAGTTTTTGTCTCTGTTAGGCACAAAATTAGTGCACCCCCTAACTACTTACTTTGAATACCTTCCCCACCCCCTTAAGAACATACAAGAGGGGTCACAGTTACGGAATGACCCTTCTACCCGTTTCTAGGTATTTTACTGTGGTCACAAACTCATCTCACTAACCAACAGCACCCTTAATCTCAAGACCCTCTTTTGATGACATGATTGTAGCCCAACTTACAAGTTGTAAAAGTTGTAGCCAAGTCACCTGAGTCATCTCCACCTAGCAGAATTTCCCCTTTCCCCTTTGTAATTTATATTCTATCATGCCTTTGTCTGATTCAAATAACAACTTCCTTCTTTGTTCACAACTATGTCCCCTTACTCATGTTATAATTAACCACAACCCTAAACCAGTGAATTATAATCAAGAATACACAGCATGCATTAGATGGAACAAGGTTTTTTTCAATTCAAATCTTCACATCAAAGGAAAAAAAAGGGATAGTTACATTGGAATCTTTAATCCCTAGTTGCTGATATCTTATTCCAACCAAGCTCCTACTCATGCCTAACAAAAACACTCTCTTAATTATGAACAACTCTACTTCTTTCTTTCTCTTTCTCTTCACTTACTCTTCACTCCTGGCCACCTTAACGACCACTACCTGCTCAAGCTCTTTGAAACTGACCTTCTTCTTTCCTACTACCTTTATTCCCACACAAGAGGACAAACCTTTTACTTTACTCTTAGGTCAAACCTCCCCCCTTCTTTGTTTATCCTCCTTTCCTATTCCTACCTTATTAAACCAAGCATCAATTCTCTATACCTTCTCCCCCATTTGCCCTTGAGTGGAACAACACTTGGAGATTTCCCTTGAACAATCGCCACCACCAACTAGTTATGCCACCACCTCCATCTCCACCTTGTTACATGGTTGGGTGCACCTTGAAAAATCACATCCTCATGATGTAGAGCCCTTTCACACTACCTTGCTTCCTCATGATACGTCCAACCCCCTTAACAACCCAAATCTCACAACTTCATCATCACTTCTCATTCCCTCCCACTTCATCCCACATTATTCATCAATATGGGAGGTGGAAGGGTGATCAACAATGTCTCCCCCCTTAGCTTCAGGAAGAAAATGCCTTTATTTTCTTGATCTAAACCTAATTCCTAGCACGTTAAAAGCCACCCCCACCATTTTTGTACCTCTTTATTCGGCAAACTTAACTGACCTAGGTGAAGATCAAATAACCATGTCTTAACCTAATCCAACTAACCTACACCTTATCCTATCCAAGCCACCCGCCCCCTAACAGTCCATTAAGGATAAGATCCAACGAATTTTAAATTACCCCCAAAATTCCATTAGCCAACTTACATATGTTTAATCAAAATTTGGTTAGGCTAATTGGGGCCCAACAGTCTCATCTAACCAAAAGTTGATGGTGTAGAAGATACAAAGGCATTGTTTCAATGATTTTTTTATCTAACTTCAATTGGGTAATGAAATAGCCTTCTAAAATCAATAGTGAAAAGATTGATTACTCCAAATATTTTTGTGATGAACAAGTATGTAACAAATACATTTTCATTTTTTTATGTTGTGAATTCATAATGGAAAAAAATAAGGACTTGAGATGTGTGAGCCATGCAATATTGTGAATGATAAATGAAAGGATGCATTAGTGATGACATATAACATACAAGAATATCTTTGCATTTTTTTTTATGAACTAGGTTTTGTTAAATTGTTTTCATTTGATTCCTTTCTTTGGATTTCAATGAAAATCTTGTATGAGTGACTCTAGATAAAAATACCTGGTTCCAATTTTTGTTATAATTTGTTGTTTTGGTTTATTGTTAAAGTTAATTTTTTTATAAGTAACATGTTTGTTTTGTTTTATTTGATTGTGTGGGTTAAAGGTCTCCTTGGATCAACAACCAAACCCAACATCATGTTCAATAACATGTATGAAATTAGGTAGAAAAGAATGGTAGGCAAGAGATTACATATTTCAAGTCTTTGATTAAGTAGATTATGTCATATTCAAATTATTAGACTATTAAAAAGTATTGTCTTGGCATGGTTTAGCCTTTCTTGTGAAGCACTTGTTCAATTTAATTGCATTTGGTATTTCTTGTTTATGTTTTCCACTTTTTCTTGAAAGAGTTTTTTGAAATTACTAAATTCATTTGCAATCATGCATGTGTGAAATAATTGAACCATATAAACCACCCTTCATTTAAATAAAAGAATCAGTAGATGTGTACTAAATGATAATCATGTCCATATTGGAATGTGTCTTTCACTTGGGTTGCCTTTTTAAATGTCATTGAACAAAATCACATATCATGACTTTTGTTTTAAATAAATTAATTGAAGATTTGTCTAAATTTTTTTGATAAACTACAAAGAAAAACATATTTAATTAAAATGAATTTATAAGCTTTTACCAAACTCAAAAAACGAATGCAAAAAGAATTCCTATCGTAGTCTTTAAAATGGGCTTTGAGACATTAAAAATAATAATTCATAATTTTAATCTTAATTAAGGTTAAATTTTGAAACAAGATTAAATTCATGAAAAATGTTGAGGTTAATGTTGATTTTCCATATTTTAATAATTTTTCATATAATTACAAGTAATTTTAATAAATTTTGGGCAATCAATAAAATATGTTGTGTGTTTTTTATTTATTATGAACGTTGTTTATTTTATGGTTTTTACTTGTGTGTTAGTTTTTTTTTCAATTTTTCATTGAAGGGTCAATATCAAACATCCCAAGAGAGATTTAACAATAAATGGCAACCTATTATTAATAATAAAACCTTTTATAGTTTGGCAATATACATTAGCCAAGAACAAAGACATTTAGTGAAATGGATCCAAAATGTCTTTTTCGTTGGTGGTCTTTTTTTTAAACATAAATAATATTGTAAATTAAAAAATTCGAAAAAGATTTCATAATAGTGCAAAATTTTGCACCAAAAAACTTTTCAATATGGTTCATAATGATGGAATTTCTTTACATTTAGAACTTTGCATCTGCAATAATCTTATGAAGTATCACATATGTAGGTTTTATTTAAAAGGAAATCGCAAAACAATGTAGTCTATTTCTTACTTCACATGTTTATGCAACAACTAGTTTGTGATACAAGGCAACATCATTACAAAAGTTGATGGATGGGAATGGTTGAAATAAGGAATCAAAATGTAGTTCAATCAAGGTGGGAAAAAATACTCACACATTTGTTTTGAGAAATAACTCAACACTCAAAATTGTCAAAATGCATTTTGAGTTAAATAACTTGAATGAGCAAAATAACAAAATAACAAAATCCCACATTTAGCTTCATCTTGCAATAGTATGTTGTACTCACCTTTGATTTGATATTTGTAAATTCATAAGAATTTTATGATGATGTGTGTAATGTTTACAATGTCCATCCCTTGAAAGGCAATGGTAGTTGTCCAAAACAAATTAGGTTTCTTCCATCTCATTTACATATAATGTAAAAGAAATATTCTATTTAAACATCTACCTCAATTTTTTGGCCCAATTAAAATATGGAAATAACATCTAAATATGTTTTTTTAATTATTTTCTTGATTTAAGTAGTATAGAAGGGATGAGTCCAAATGTGTCAATAGGAGGTGACTACTTACTTATCATGAATTATTCTTAAAATATTTTTGGAATATTTCATTTGGAATTTCAAAAAATCAAATCTAATCCAAAAAAATGTTGCAATATATTATTATGTAAATATATGTTTAAATAACCTCTCCAAAATATGTCATGTTTAAATAATCTCTTCAAAAATAAAAGTCCTTACAATGCTTTTAGCACTAATTATAATCACCACCAGTTTTCTATTATTATTTTTATTACTTCTTCTCTAAGCTTTTGTTAAATTATATTCACCTACATGTGTAACTTTTTAAGTAAATGTTTTTAGTTTGTTGAATTGTACAACTAAAAAGTGAAACAAGAAGAAAACTTGATGAATTAGTTTCCCATGTTAACCACTATGAACATTTGGTCTTTGAAAATACTCCCAATTTTCAAGACATTCAATCATACATCACTTCATGAGAAAAACTAGTGTTTACTACATTCTCAATTGAAATCCTAAGAAAGTTAGCACCAAATTGACTTTTTGGAGAAGCCACATTTGGGAGGCCCAACCAAGGTCTTTTCAAAAGTCTTGTTGCATAGTATTCAAGTAGATCAACTTTATGTGATCATTTTGAGTAAAAAGGTCCTTAACCTTCCTCAATGGTGGGAAACATGGAAGCTAGTGGACAAACTTCTATGGAATGTTTGACAATGTGTTATTCCCCTACAACATCTTGAAGGTAGAGATTGGAATTTGGACTTACCCAATGGCATTATTCCAACAAATAAAAAGGAACTATTTTAGTGATGCAAGGAGAAAGTGGATGCACAACAAAGTGTTTGATTTCAAGTTAAGCACATGGTGATGGATATACACACCAATGAATTTTCCTAAGCACAAGAGTCATCAAACAACAAAAGGAAGAAATCAAAACTTGTTTCTATGAACTCTAGAGGTGCACATCTATCATCAACATATGCAAATTAGCTTTGTCACACCTCATTTGAAATACATGACCTTTTGTTAAGTTTATTATGCATCAATTGCCCTTGTTCTTAAGCCATGAGGAATTAAGCTTTCGTGCCCAATGTTGATTTTGTTAATTGTGACTGGTATGTTTGTGACATGTGTATGTTCAAATGAATAAGAAGTCCTCACAAAGGTTTTAAGACTTTGATCAAATGGATGGAGGTTTCTATTAACAAATTGAATATTGTTTATGGAAAAGATGTTGGAAGATGTGTGGATATGATCATCCTTGGCATCCTTGATGGCTTATGTGTCCATGGCATTGATGAGGGAAATAACATACCTTCTTGGAACACCCAATGCCTTAAAGATTGGTGGGATCCTTTGTTTGACTTCTTTGAGCTCTTGTTGTCAAATGATGGATGTGTGGTTATTAGGTGCAATGTTAAGTTGCCATGGTTGCAAGGGAAGATTGTTAACTTTTCACATGGAAATAAAGGATGTGAGCTTGAGTTTTTTTTTATTGACATTTTCAAAATTTAGATTATGGTTAATTGTTTGTTGCAACTTGGTTCTATTCCAAGTTATGCCACAACCCTCTCCAACATCTTGGTTTTTAGGAAACCAAAACACAAATTTGATTTCTTTGACATGGCATCGTACATTGAACCCTCCATGGATGTCAAATACATGGATGTCATCTTCAACAACATAATAGTGGATACATGTCTTTGAAACCATTTGGTGAGCTATGGAAGGGAGGTAAGGAAAAGAGCCTATTGATCATGTAATAGTTAATTGAAACATGTTCACCTTTAAATGGTTGCATTTTAGACCTTTCTAGGTGAATAGGCGAGCACAAAGAATTTATTTATGTGATATGTTGTAACTTTAATATGGATTTGCAATAGGCATGCATTAATCAAACCAAGAAATTCATGAAGGTCTACTATTGGGCCTCCTTCAAACAATCCAAATTGGTCAAGACATTATTATTGCAAATGGCACCCAAGTTTCAATAAACACATAACCTTCTTTTAGTTATGTTGTTGATTTTGCACGGTAAAAAGTACTATAGTGGATTTTTTTTGATGTCACAAAGGCATAATTCTTTTGGTTGGACATATACTATTATAGAAAACCCATAAGAAAGTTGGAAATTCCAACAAAATGGACTCAAGTAAGTGAGATTAACTTCTTTGTCCTTCTTATTTTCAAATAATTACACCACGTCCATTAATTTCAATGAAATATGGACTTTACGATCTAGGTAATTACAAGTCACAATCCATAATTTTTTTGTTATGGATTCATTATTGATAATGGATTTTTTTTTTAATTTACAATTTTGGGACATGCTATAGTCTCAAGGGTTATGACATTTAGGAGCAAATGTTTTAGAAAATATGAATTGTGTGATGGACTTTGTAAATTTTTATTGTGTGTAATAAAAGTAAAAAAGATTTCAAAGGATGTTTTCCATGACCAATATTAAATAGAGGTGTTCAAAAAGGTTTAAATACATAAAACACCATTAACTTGGACATGAAAAAAGGTGTCAAATTTGACATCATTTCAAAGTTTTTGTGTTTTTGGTACACTTTAAACCAAGGTTGGATGTAGATTTATGGTGGACATGAACAAATCTAAATAATGTTGTAAGTAAATCCCACTATGGGTAAAAACACAATCAAAAGGAGCCACCCAAGTGAATGGACATTATTTAAAACTACATTTTTGTATGTTTGAAAGATCATAAGTGAAGCATAATAATTTGGATTGTCATAATTTTTTGTGGAATATTTTTCATTAATTGCAAAGATTACATGTTCAAAGCTTGACACAAATTTAAAATGTTTTTGCATGTTCAAAGCATTCAAACCTCAAAAGTGGATAGTCTTTGTTTTTTTTTTCAAATGTCATTTTTTCTACCAAATGTGCACCATTCCTTCTAAAAATTGGAGATTAGAAGGGAAAAATGACTTGAACTAGTGAAAATTGATTTTAAAATTGATTTGAACACCTTTGGTTCAAAAGTGTTTTTGACCTTGAAAATTATGGATTTTGAAAATGTGTTTTTAACAAAAAAAATTGTTCATGTTTATGTGATAGAAGGTATGAATGCATAATATAAATGATATAAAATCAATTTGTCATCAAAATGTATTTATATCTAAAATGCAGTGTCAAATGGGGTACCTGAAATACAAAATTTAAAGTTATAAACCAACACAAAAATGACATGTGTCATGTGCAATTCTTGGAAAATGACTTTTACCTTAATGCCCTTAGCTCTTTTGACTGTGTTTTCACCCCTATCCAATTTCAATTTGAAATTATTTTTGTGCTTCAAACATTCATGGATTTGTTTTTGTGTGTGATATCAATGATGTTGGACGTAATGAGATATTTGGTTGAATGGCATCTATTCCACCATTTGGTGAAAACATGGTAAAATATGCCAATGAAGGATACTTTTATTTTTGGAGGAAAGTATCCATAAATTAAGACTTAACACATTGAACTCATGAATATTTTTTATTTTAATGATCAATAAGAGGAAGATATTTGGCTTCATTACATAATATTGAATAATTGCATGTTTTAACATGCATTTAAATACATTTTTAGAAATACAAATATAGGAAAGTAGGTGTCATGCTCCTACTTCAAATATATGAAAATATGATGAAAATATAATTATAATTGGATCTTTTGTACTTTCAAATGGATAGAACATTAATATGTATAAATGTGTTTTAAATTTTTTCATATCATAGTCATAATTTATTAAAATTCTCATATAAAAGTATGTTAAAATTTTTGGAAAACCCAACAAGTTTAGAACATATTTTTCATCCATTTTTCTTATATGCATTTTTTTTGCATTATATGTGTAGCTTACCATAAACTCAATGGAGTGCACCATTGTTTCATAATGAACGTTTAAAAAGTTTTGAATGGATTTTTTTCAATTTTATGCCATAAATGTGACTTTGACTACATGTGTGATTACTTTTTTTTGCATACTTTACCATGTTTTCACCCCATTACATGAAGCTTTATTGGAGTGTATACAGAAGACATGGCAAGATAATAAGTAGTATAATTAAATGTTTTAGGACAACTTAAAGATTCAACCTTGGAGCCCATAAATTTAGTAAAAACATTTCATGGACATAGAAACCAATGAAGAAAATATTATGAACATATGGAGTAGGTTGTTTCATTGACATTTGTTATTATTAATGTATGGGAATATTATTGTATTGATTTGTGTCATGACCTTAACCTTGGGTTCGTAACTAAAACAAAAGCATGGAAAGGTGCGGGTCAAAAGTGCAACTCGAGAGTCACATTTGCACTCCTAGGAATGTGAAAGAATGAACCCACACACTCCTAAATGGACTCCCACTTTGGGCGTAGGAATCTTTATGGAGTTCCGAATCTTGAAAGAAGTATTTCAGGGGTCAAAATTCATTGATTCAAAGAATTCCTATACCATTGGAAATATTTTGAAATTTAAATGTTTAAATGGGTTCATATGACCCATTTGACTACTTAAAACACAAGTTATGGCCAAAAGAAGGGTCAAAAATCAAAGTGTCAATTTGACTTTTGCCATTAAAAGTCAATAATTGCCCTGAAATAAGTGTGTGCAGGTGGCATGCCACATATGGTTGGAAATCTCTCAATGAAAGCTACAACTTTTCTTGAGACCTCACTTCAATCTGAGGTTTGCACAAGAAATTATAGCCCTCCAAAATTTCGGGAGTCCCAATTTTGGGAATTTTGGGATTCTCAACTTTAAAGTCCTGGGACAAAATGACATTTGGATATAGCCCTTGTGGCTAATCAAAGAAAATACTATAAGGGGAAAGGTGGTGGCTTATCCCCAAATCTAGGCCGTGATGAGTCTTGTGAGTTTATGTATGCCCATGCTTCATTTATGCACCAAAAGTGTTCCAACCACACATTAACTAACTTGTTGTTTGGTTTATGTAAGTTTATGTGAATAATTGACCCGCTTATCATTTGTCCTAGTCCCCATCTTGGAACTCCAGCACGCCCCTCTACCCTCAAAGTGCTACAAACTAAGGAGCATACCCCACCTCCTTTCGTTATTTTCACTTTCGAACTCACATTTGAGTCTTTCAAGGAATGTGCGGGTGCGTCAATTTGAGATTTTTTTTTCATCACTCCCAATTTGTTGTTTTTTCCAAACCTATGAACATGCCCAATGTAGTTTACGAAGGATTCAATTTCAAAAGTTGTGTACCTTCAACAACTAAGTTTTCCAAATTCTAAATTCCTACAAGAATGTGATTATGGATGCAATGGTACAATTATTTGAAGAAAACATTTCATATATTCAAAAAAAGGTTTGTTTTTTTATGTTCAATGTTTTTTATTGTGAATAGAACTATTTTCAAAGACTTCTATAATCTTTTAATATCATTAAAGCATAGTTAATTTATCTAATTTTAAGTCAAGCATCATGGACATTAACAATGTGTCAATAATTTGACAAATAATGTTCCTAAATATTTAAGCATAACAAGACTAAGATTTTAAGAATAGAAATAACATAATAGTTACAAACCATACATTTTAAACAAATAAAAAACTTTGATTATAAGATTAAATGTAACACAATATGGTTTGAATTATTTTTCATTATCCTTGTCATGAAGGATGGCCAACAAGAACATGTGGCAAAAATAGCCCAAACCTTTAAATGTTTGTTTCACATCCTTTAGATCAAATGAAAAATGCAAATTTTTTTGCACGTTTCCTTCAACAACTACTTGCTTTTCTAGCTTGTGAGAACATTTGCCAAACCTTAGATGTTACCACCACAAAAAAGGCAAAAAAATTGAATAACAAATACATAAGATAATTGAAGCACATTTGGTATTTTCCCTAAACATAGATTCACACATATAGATGAAATTAATGAAAGTTCACATCACCAATTGATCCATGGGAAACATTTATTTCAAAGATTAGTCAATAATTAATTGGAACATGAAATCAATCTTCCAATTATGTCTTAATGTCCTAATGTTAAAAGAAAATCTCATGCTAGAATGCAAAGATTGCATAATTTGTTCAACCAAAGACATGTGTTGCTTTCATTTTGACAATAGGAATGGAAGAAATTGGTTTCCTAGCACCACCATCACATGAACTTCTTAAAGAAGTTGCATTAAAACCAAGATCCATGTCAACAAGCTTCCAAGATTTAACAACAACAAATTGTACATATTATGTTACTAATGCAACACAATTTGAAAATTTTACACATGTATCTTCATTGCCAACATTAGAAGGTTATCAACATTACTAATATTAACTCAGCTAATTTATAGTAACATATATATCAAATAATGAACCCATCCTTTAGTTCTTGGGTTGATTTAGTGCATTTGTGGCCAACCTTTAATCCAGCAGGGACCCACCTTCTTTGTTTCTCCCATGGTGGGGAACAAATTACATCCCATGATGTTGTTTGGGATGCCTTTGCCTCCATCATGATAAACACAAGGTTTCATGTGTCACATAAGCAAATTCATGTCCTTCCACCTCTTTCCTTTTAGTTTTCTTGTTCACAAGTTGACATCATGTTATTAGCTAATGGCATCCACACTTTGGCTAATGTTGTCCCACCTAAACATATTTGGTTTTGTAGGCTACCTTATATTATAGGGTGGCCGTGGTGATGGTGTCTCAAACAAAAGAAGGATTTTACCATGATCGACACTTAATGGACACATTTCATCCCCTTGTTGTAAAGGTTTTCGATTGCCTACACCAATAAATGGATGACTTTCTTCATCAATGTGCTAACATGACATGGTTAGCAAAGGGCTTTGGTTGTTGTCTTCTAGTTATTTTGTGTGATTTCTATAGGTAGAGGGTGTCAGTAGCTTTGAAAAAAGCTCAAACCACTTTTATTTTGAAACGCATTATCATTGGAAACGAGGGTTTTTCTAGGCTTGTCACTCTTTCAAGTTTCCCATCCCTTTCTATTTCTGATATGATTTTTGTAATTGGTGGGGGCTTTGGAACATGATTGTTCCGGTGCCCCTTTGTGATGCATTTTGGGTTTGATTATTTTGGCTTGGACTTGGGTCTTTTCTTTTTATTCCTTTGTTTCCCCCTTGTTGGGTGTTTCTTTTAATGGAATGTTCCAAGGTTTCATCAATGAAAGGCTTCAATTAAATGTAGCAAAAGGGTTACAAAGGTAATATATTTCACTAGATCCTTGTCAAGAAGGATGGCCAAGAGCCTTAAACATTTGTTTCACATGCTTTTCAAGCATAAAAGTGCAAATTGTTATGCGGTTCTTTTATTTGTCCAAATGTGAAATGTGTGATCCCAACTAGGAACATATGTTCCCTTATCATGGGAATGCACATTCCTATGTGGAAACATAAAATGTGCGTTCTTGATTAGAATGTGTACATTCCCTTATGGGTGCATGATAATTGGCAACTTGGTTGGAAAATGAACCAACAACAATCCAAATGTTTCCCCATGATCCCCACGTTTTCAATGGGAACATCAAAAGTTTCCAATTTGGGAATGTCCCATGTGTGAACTCGTTTTCCCACAATTCCCAACAATGGGCACATGTTCCTATGTGGGAATTCACATTTTAAAAAGTGGGAACATGTTTTGTAAATGCCACACATGTGCCATGCCATTCCACACATACACGGATGTCATTATTGTAATGTCATGTCATAAATGTGGCCCAAAATGTAAAATGGAAAATATAGGGCCAAAGATGTATTAAATACATACTTGGAGCATATGCAACATGCACTCAAGCAACAAAATTGAGATGTTGAGGACAAAAGCTTGTTACCAAAAGTTTTTTCACATATCACTAACTATAGTTCAAGGTGCAAGTGTTCCTTAAACTAAAGTATAACCATAAAAGAATGTTATATGTTAGCTTACATTAAAAAAATAAAATAAAATAAACATCTAATGATAAATCAATGTTAATTAAATATTAAAAGGCAAGATAAATGTTGTATTCAAACCAAGAATGTTAGTTAACATCAAATCTACATGATGTCCTGTGTGACTCCCCATGTTATGTGCATGGTTGCTTAATGTTAAATGAATGTTAACATAAATTTTCAAGAAACATAAATTTTGAAATAAAAGTTCAATGTTAAGTAATAATTTATTTTTAAAAAATTACGTTAATGGTAACTTAATGAAATGTTTTTGCATCATTCTTCTATCCACCCACACTTACTTATCTACACACCCACTGATGCACCTACTTATTTACCTATTTATTTATCACCTTCCCAACAAAATTTTAAAAACAACATGCAAAAAAAATTGTCATCATCTCAAATGTGAATGACGAAGAAAAAATGTTAAAAACATAATATTAATTTAATCATTAGTAAGGACTTTAACATCATGGGTGTGAATGGGAGTTTTAAAAGCTAACATATCATTGTATTTTATAAAAAAGAAGTTTAGGTCCTAAATGACTAGCTTGGTGTTAGAGAGGACTTAATGCTAAAATCCCTAACACCAAGTGTGACAGAAGTTCAATTCGCTATAGGGTTAGTAAGTGTAGGGTAAAGCCCTAAGGTGGGGGCATTCTCAAAATAAGGGGCCTAGGACAAGGCGAGAGCCAAATTTGGCCTTGCATTTTGGGAACGTTCCTCACCCATGGGCTTTACCTATTGTAAAGCACGAGGCACCATTTATGGTGAATCAAACCTATGTAGTTCACAAGGCATATGAATGGGAGGGTTCTTACACCTACTCCTCAATAGTGGGAAGGTTCTTACATCTATAAGTAGGCATAATTTCCCACCCTTGAGGAGTAGGCATAAGATCCCTCCCAATTTCAAGGAGGGAAATTCATGGATATAAGGCGCCCTCCACATACAACTACAAATTTTCTCTGCGTGCTTTACGTAGGTGTAAGCGTTTCTAACACTAACTACCCTACCCTACCCCAAGTGTGAACAATATCATCACTGCACAACTCCCTCCAACTGTGGTTCGTTTAGGGTTTTGTTCGTTGGTTGTTTTGGCCCTTGCCTTCTCGTGTGTTGCGTCACAGTTGCTACATATGCCCACGCCATGTTCCTCTCGTCGAGGGGACTCTCAAATTCGATGTGGCAAAGAATGCAACGATTTGATGTGGTTATCTTCTTCAGTGAGTTTTCGACTCTTTGTCCTTGTTTTTCTTCTTCCAATCTTCCCTAGATGTCAACAGCAGCAGCAGCAACAGCAGAGTTCCAGGTTTCTGTGTATCAGGATGATGCTTCTTTAGGGCTAAGATCACCGCTAACTGCAAACAACACTTTGACGTTGAAACACCTGGTGAATGGATTTTTGGTCCTGCAGTACGCTAAACCCTAGACCCTAAACCTCTGGTTGTTTCTCATGTGACAGAGAATTCTGATCGGTGCCACAGAGCCATAGCCTCTTGGGATGGGGTTGTCCAAGCAACCACAACAGGTCAGTTCTCAGAGCAACAGTTTGGATTTGAAATTCAATGCCCCTCTCTAATTGTAGTGCCTCCTGTATGTGGAAAACTGTCCATGGCATGAAGAAAAGGGAATGAATCCTCTGATGAGACTGTTTATGTTTTACACTGAGTCTGTGGTTTTCTGTGCAGGTCACATTGGGAAGTTTTGGCTTGACTTTTTGTCAGATCCTTCAGCATTGTGGGATCACCACTTGTCTGAGAAGGTAAATGAATATGAATACTTGCTGTCTGTTGGAGATTTGCTTGTTGTGAAGTTGATCATAACGCCTGGTCTGCTGCACAAGGATGTGAGGAAGTTGCAGCTGATCAGCTTGATTTGGATTTTTTCCTCTTTGTAGGTGAGTCCAAAGTATCTGGAATTCAAGCATAAGAAGAAGACACATGAGGCATTTTGGCGATGGAAACCACCATGGGTGGAAGCAGCAGAGATGGCCACATACAAGTCTCTTCTCCAGAAATGCACTTACAACAAGAATCTGGCTGAGGGCAGGAATGTGCATTTGCATATCATTGAGAGTGGTGTCAAGCCATCGACTTCATTATCAAATGCAATACTGAATATGTACTGCAAGTGTGGGAGTTTGATAGAAGCTCAGAAAGTCTTTGATGCAATACCAGAGAAGGATATTATTACATGGACCTTGATGTTGGTAGCATATGCCAGTCATGGTTTGAATGGAGAGGGGTTCAAACTCTATAAGCAGGTGTGTGATGAGGGGATCAGATGTGACAGGATCATGTACACAAGCATTGTCAGCATCTGTGCCAACCTTGGAGACCTAGAGAAGGCCAAAGCTGTCCACAATGACATCATCAAGAGTGGCATTGGAACCGATGCTATTTTGGAAAACAATCTTGTGCATATGTATGCAAGATGTGGGAGTATGGAGCTTGCACATGATGTGTTTCATAAGATGGTGGAACGTAATGTTGTCTCATGGAATGCAATGATTGCAGGGTCAGCACAGAATGGAAATGCTGAGGAAACATGTCACCTTTTTCAACAGATGCAGCAGGAGAGCATCCAGCCTGACCACATTACTTTCATGAGCCTCCTGAATGCTTGCACAGGTCCAGCGACATATAAACAAGGATGTTGGGTACATGCGAATATTCTGAACACTGGATGGGATGCAGATGTTCGAGTTGGAACTGCTCTTGTCAGCATGTTTGCAAAGTGTGGCAGAATACATGATGCTCGGCGAGTCTTTGACAAAATGAAAGTTCGAGATGTCATTTCATGGACTGCAATGATCAATGGATATGCTGATCATGGTCCATATGGGAAGGCAATGGAATTGTTTCAGCAAATGGAGCAATGTGGCGTGGCACCTAATACAGTGACCTTCACTGGGCTTCTGAAGGCATGTGCCAACCAAGCATCTCTGCAAGAAGCACGGTGGGTTCATGCCAGCATTGTGGCAGCTGCTTTAGAATCAGATCTTCGTGTGAGGAATGGTCTGATCGACATGTATGCCAAGTGTGGCAGTCTTGAGGATGCATTCAGTATCTTCAGCACTATGTCTGAAAAGGATGTGGTGACCTGGAGTGCAATGATTGCAGGCTTTGGGCAGCATGGCCATGGTAGAGCAGCCCTGGAGCATTTTGATCAGATGGTATCTGAAGGTGTGCAACCTAATAGTGTTACATTTGTTGGAGTTCTTTCTGCATGTAGTCATGCAGGCCTAGTAGTTGAAGGACTCAGATGTTTCCATTTGATGGTCAAAGACTATGGCATCTCCCCAGCACTCGATCACTTTGGCTGTGTGGTTGACCTGCTTGGCCGTGCAGGCCACTTACATAAAGCTGAGGACTTTTTGAACAAGATGCCTCAAACTCCAGGGGCTTCAACATGGGGACCCTTGCTCAGTGCTTGTAGAATACATGGGAATGTGCAACTGGCAGAACGCTCAGGCACAAATTTCAAGATTGTCACATTTAATCGAGAAAACAGTTTAGTCCATAATGTTTTCAAAACATGATGAAATAAATAAATAAATAAATTACACACATTTCATACCTTGAAATGCCCATCTTCATCAAAACTGAAGCAAGGTTGTAAGTGTTTTTAGCATTTTAGTTTTGGATCATCATGACTCCTATAATGTTTGATTGCAATTCTCCTGATCTAAAGTAAAGTAGCATGAATTTTGGCTTCAAAATTGTCACATCTATCTGCGAAGGAAGGTTGTTTGTTTGTTTTGATTTGTTTGTACTTATGAGATCCACTGAACTGGGATGCTTCAGATCGCATTCTTGGTCTCTTTGGAAAGCTCTCGAGGAGGAGGGGTGCATCGGCTTGGTTTCCAAGCTTTTGGACTTGCGGTGTAGAAATTCTTGAATATTGAATGATTTCTCCACTGAAAATTAAATTAAATCATAGCTGAAAATTTCGGAGGAATTGGAATGTGCCTTTGGTGTTGTTGGAAAGATTTTGAAGAGCAAGATTTAATGGAATTTTTTCGGTAAAATTTGGATTCAGAACATGGGAGATACTGATTTTTAAGTGATTTCTGCCACTGAAAATTAAAATAAATTCCAAAAAACCAGGTTTTGGAAGGAAAAATCAGTTGAGGACGTGGTAACACTTGGGCCAACGGCACAGGCTCACACTAGTTCAGTTGAAAAAACAATTTGATCCAAAAGGTTTCTAAAGCACAATGAAATAAATACATTACACGCATTGCATACTATGAAATGCCAATGAGTGTCAAAATTAAAACAAGGTCATAGAAGTCTTTGGCATTTTACTTTTTGGAGCTAAACTCTACATTACTAGATTAAAAGGATTGAAGCAAAAGTTTTTGTTCAGGTGCAGAAGAAGCCACATATAAAAACAAGTGCAACAACTATTGAACCCATAAAAGAGGGTTGGACTTCAATATGGGGAAATAGGTCACACACCAATCCCATCCACATGCATCAACGGTGAGTTTGAATGTCATATTCAAGCTCAAGGGAGTTTTACAGGATAAACATTGTAATTGTACCTTCAAGACTAGTGATGATCCTCACTCAAGATCAAATTCTGATTCTAACTTATGAAATCCTTCTTAGGCTTGAATTACAAGAATTCTAACCAAGTGTACACAAGAATCCTCAATGTATATACAATTCTGAACTAAGTCACACAAGATGAAATGTGGTGGGATCAAATTGATCAGGACACAAATTAATATACCTTCTACAAACAGATTTTGTTGAGAATTTTGTGGAATGAATAACCATTTTCTTGAAAAGAAGTTGACGAAAATTAATTTCCAAAAGATTATAACTATTTTCCATAAGACCTTACGAATTTCTTTGCTGAGTTTTGTAGTAGTCACTTCAAAAGCACATTACAATGGTAAACCATAAGCCATGGGTGAGCATTTTATAATCCTCCTTTTGAGGCCATATTTGTTGAATCCTTTGACTTGCATAATTTAAATGATAATTATAATTATTGAAGACTCTTCTTCCCTACTTACAATCCCTTGATGCTTTGAAATCACCTATTTTTTGTTTTGTAAAATAAACCCTTTCAATTGCACTAAAAAACTGAATACCTATAATCTTAAGACTATTTCAAGATTGTAGTAGAATATGTAATGTTACTTACTATATTCAACCACCATATATATGGGATAGATATAAAGTATAATCTATTTCTCCACATATGTTATAAATGTTGTTTATATTTGCAACATTGTTAACACTTGTTTAAAATATAATTTATTGTGGAATGTTCATGTCATTGATGTTAATGTCAAATGAAAGTTCACTTGTTATCAAGCTTTTTCCTTATCATTAGGTTAACATTACCTATTAATTGACTTTTTGAATTAAACTATGGTTTTTGTATCCTATTGATTTTCCTAATGTTTATTAGTTTTCCTAGGTTGATTTTGTTTTTCCATTTCATGAAAAACGAATATTTCTAGACCCTATACCTTGACATTAGCTTAGAGCTAGCTTAAGTTTACCAAGGAATGTAAGATTTGCTCACAATTTGAAATTCAGAAAACATGTTAGTATTTTTCCACCTTAGATCAATGTTTGATGTTATTGAGAAAACAACCATTTCACAGCATTGGACCTGAATTTTTTAACTTTCATCTTTTGACCCACCCTTGTCCAAGGCGAGGTTGCAACTAATTTTGGACATCAATGGATGTTTTGTGAGAATGCAATTCAAATCAATAGGTTGTTTTTTTGTGAAATTGAAAGCATCTCATTTGAGCTCATTTTGTTTATTTTAAGCTTGATTTATAATATTTCTCACATGGTGTAAAAATAACCCTCTTGTTTGTATGTAGTCATTGACATCTTAGAGAGGACTCAAGATGAAACTCAAATTTTGCCCATATCCTTGACCAAGGCTTTTGCAAAAGAAAACAACCATTTTGTGCCTAATAACCTAGACAAACTTATGTTTTGTAAAAACCTTGTAGACTTATTCTCAAAGTATCTAGAGAGCAAAGTTGTTAACACTCTTTTCATAATTGATACCCCCTACAATAATATCCATAATCCTCCTCATAATTCCATTTACCTTAAGAATTTTGAGGGTTTCCAAAAAGAGGATAATCTTTTGTTGGGTATTGTGGAAAAGGTGTTGTCATTGGAAATTATACAATACCACATCATAATGGATCACATCACTTCTAACAACTCAATGTGTATCATAATTAAAGAATAAGATATTTGTGGGGTGTCAATTATTCTAGTTATTAAAGGTCTAGTACACCAATAATATATATGTAGAAAGTAGATTTTTCATGGACATCATCCATTGAAGTTTTGAATTGTGTGTGTGTGTCTTTATTGGGGGGAGGGGAGAAAGGGGAAAAAACTCCAACCTTTTGAAGGTGTTTGTCAATGAACACCCACCACACACATTAGCAAGACTATTTAAATAAATCCCACCAAAAAATGGTGAAATTTTTTCTTTTAGAGAAAAATTGCACATTTCACATTATAAAGGAAATTGATGACACCAAAAATGGACCTAATATACAGCTTCTTATCCCACCAAGATAAAATCTTGGAAAAGTGTGTGAATAAGACAAGGCAACCAATTACATAGTGAAGAATGTGCCTTCTAGTGAATTCAAACCATAATTGTTCAAAAAGGTCCATGTTTAAAAGGTCATGATATTTTGTATAATGATTTATGGATGTGACCTATGAATGGCAAATGATTATCATGTCCCATGAAATGCGTGGGTAAATCTATTACCATGATCTATACACTTGTGTATATCACATGGGTCCCATTTAATTACCATATTCAATTGAGGAATTAATATTTCAAATTTACCTTTATTTAAATATTCAATTCAACTAGTATATTGCTAAGGTTTTCCTATACCCAAGGATGGTACTTGTAAAAGAGTAAATAATGGTTATATTCAAAAACATTATATAATATATACATGCATTTCCATATATTGCAATGTGCATATGACTACAATGGATTATTTGAAGCCATCAAGGATAATTGAACAGACAATTGGCTAAAAATATAAAGACCTAAAAAATAATTTTGTGAAATTCTAATTTCTCCTTCTCTCACACATTGTGTGCTAATTTGCAAAGTTTCATTCATAATGGAGCAAATTCATGATGGCTAAAGGACCAATTGACATTCACCAAATGAATCACATGAAACAAATTGTTTAGAGAAATTTAATCAAGATTAACATTTCAGAAGGGGTTGCCACTTGCAAATATAACATTGGACTTCTATTGTTATGCACTCACATACCAATTTGTCCATGACCAAGATCACAATCGTTTAATTTCAATTATCATATTCACCTTTTTTGGGAGGAAATACAATGTTTGTCAACAAGACTATATTTGCAACATTTGAAGTGAAACACACAATGCAAAGGTTAAAGTGGTAATAACATCAAAAATTAGAATGTGTGAGCATCTTGAGAAAATTCATACCATTACTTCTCAACATGTTGTGCTTTCACATTCGACAACAATAGCAAATCTTAAAAGACACTTTGAGTACATGGTAGCAAAAATGTTGTCTTGCCCATAAACTTCAACAAGCCCTTCAAGGGCCAAGGCCGTCCTCATTGGTGAGAAGAGGTGGCCCTAAAATCCTAAGAAGGTGAAAATGAAATGACCTAAAAAAAACCATTTTATGTTTTTATTGTGGATGATTGCCATTTTTTCTAAAACCTTTTTGAAATTGGGCTGAAATTTTTGTTGTTTCTTCTCCTCTCAAATCACTTGCAACAACAACCACATGATGCAAAAAAAAAATTAATTAATTAAATTAGCCTCCAACATAGATTTTTGTACTCATTTGATCAACCAACCTACATATATACATTTGCATTCAATGGCTTTTCTTTTGGTTTCTTCTTAAATTTTATTATTATGGTTTTGCCCATGTCAAATGATGTGTTTCACACATATGAATTGGATGTTATGCATTCATACGAATGGTAAATGTTTTGTCAAGTCCATCCATGTTAATAGGAGCAAACCATGCCCCTTTAGGTGATTGCTTATTTTACAATATTTTTGGCATATTATTGAAATATTTTGAATTTAAAAAATATTATTTGTTAAATTTCATATGAAATAATTTCCAAAATTAAGCAATTTTCAAAAAAATTAATCATTTTACAAATGTTTTGTCTATTTAAAAACATTGGTTACAATTGTTTTGAAACTGTCTTTTAATTTTCTATTCATTAGATTGATTTCAAATTAAATCACATGTTCACATGATATATTATCAATGTTGTTATATAAATAAATTCAAAAGTCTTAACATCAACTCAAATTACCACTTTAAAATACAAAATATTAAGTAGAGGTTAATTACAAATGATTTTGTGCACATTAGCATGAATGCACCCTATCATCATTAGTGCAATGTTATAATTTTTGGTGGTTCACCTAGGTAACTTCATTAGGGTGTCCATACAATAGAATGACCCATTGTTAAATGTTTTGTCTTATGATTAAAAATAATGGGTTAAATAGTCAAAATGGCATGGCAACAAGTCTATATTGGTTGTTTAAAAAGAATATTTTACAACCATGATTTACAAATCATCATATTTTTTTATGACCTAAAAATTTATTATACTTACTATACATGTATAAATTATGGTTATTCATGATTATGTCATTTTCAAAGCATTTCAAGTCATTTAAAAAATGGAAAAAAAAAACATTGGTTACAAGATTTTGGAAGTGGTTTTGGGTATTTTATCTTCATTCAATTTATTTCAAACTTATAGAAATGTTTTCATAATCTATTAAAATCATTATTGCATAAGGACACCCAATATTTTCAACATTAACATGACTTGCCACTTAAAAACATGTAAAATTAACCATTGGTTAGTCTTAAAATGGGTTGTTTTCTTGTATTTGCACCTTTTATGCTAACCTTCGTGTCACTTTTACAAGCTCATGCTTGAATTTCTAAACAAACTTTCATATTACCCAAATAAATAATTATCTTCAATCTCAAATTGAAGATGGTGTTCCAAAACATCATCTAATGTTATGAGCGGTGAATGTTTTGTCATCAATAGATGATGTTTTGGAACTTCTTCCCTTGCTCTTGCCAAAGCAATTTATAGACATTTTTAAAACATTGGGGTGAAAGAAATGTTCTCAAACTTTGGGTAGAATCACACAAACTTTGGGCTACTATCTTAAGGATTTGAAGACAATTTATTTGACATTTGGGTCAATGTTTTGTCATTAGATGAAGGACCATACATTCATCATTGATAATGAGCCTAACAAGGTTATCCACAATTCTTATTACAATTGTGTCTCCCTTGAATCATGATATATGAATCATGGACCTTTGCATCCATTTATGGTCACTCCTAAGATGTTTGCCATTGGCTTTGACCATCAAAGACCATTATCCAATTATTTTTAAAAATATCTTTCCCTCCCTTGTGCTTTTGGGAACCAAATAATTCTTGGTTCATGCAATATGAAGGGAACAATAGTGGAGATCATCTAAATGTACACATGCTTCGGTGAATTTCATTTATTTTTTAATTTGAATTTATTGAAGTGTTATTTTTTTGTGTTATTCTCCACCTACTTATATTTTTCCATTTGCATTTTAGATTGCAATGTAATCAAATTTCTAGCTAGCTGAGTCTATTTGGGTATTGAATAAAACACAAATGTATTTGTTTCAAGCAACATTTCCTTTTAGAGTCCTTTGATGCAATTTAATTCTTTGAACAATTTTAATCCTTTTTTTGAATGCATGTCTATTAAATTTGTTACTTTTTTTAGTGCAAATGACATAATAGTGGTATACATTAATAATTTTTATTCAATCATCTTAGACTTAAATTTGTAATTCAATTTGACCCCAAATGTTCATTCTTATTGAAATGATTTTCATGGTCATTAGGAATTAATCTAATTGATGATGGTGGTATTAGGTTTTAATCCATTGTTCTTTCTATAATGTTGGTTTTTCTCATTGTTCAAACTATCATAAAACCTTTATATTTAAATTATCTTTCATATTTTCTTTATGTAACTTCATGGCCACCAAATCATAGTGACCTTAAAATTCATTTGTGTAATTCAACACACCTCCCAAGATTCAAAATGTCTTAAACTTCATATCTCAAATTTTAGTAATCTTACAAACCTCAAAAAGGTTACTCCCCCTTATATTTAATTTCATGCCTTTTTTTCAAAGTTGAATCCCTTTATTATTTCAAACTTCAATAAAATAATTACACTTATATTATCTTTCCTTTTTTACATGACCCAATGGCCATGAAGTCTCAATCCAATGTTTTTCCAATATTCTTTTATTGTCTTAATCCATTGCTTTCCTATGTAATATGTCAACTTTGGCATGTTTAACCTAATGGCCACCAAGTTGAACTTAAAATTTTACAACTAATTTGAACCTTTCAAATTGTTCATTGTTATTATTGGACTAATACAAATTCACAATGAATTAAATGCATGTTATTTCCAATGTTGGCAGGTTTTGATTTTGGTGTTAATTCTAATTTTGAATATTGGCCATTATCAAGGCAATTAGATTAAAGGCTCTAGTTCAAGTAAGAACTAACAACTAAACCACACTAACATACTTGAGTTATTTTTAGAACCACTTTTAAACCACTTTGGTGGTTTAAGCATTTATGTTAACATCACATCTTGGGACACAACAAGTATTAACAATCAATGAAAGAATTGATTTGTTGGGGAAAAAAGTTTTAAAAAAAAGAAAGAAAAACAAAAAAGACAAAATACCCAAGGTCCCAAGACCAGAAGCAAAGAGTAGAATAATAATTACCTCTTTCAAATTTCCAAAGAGATAGTATTGTCTAAAGCAAACCTCAAAAGCAATAGGAAAAACACCCCAAAAAAGTTTGCAAGCCATGTTACCACTGTTGTTGCCTTGCCTATTGCTTGACCTTTTAGTTACTTCCATTGATAATTTGAAGACCATGGTAGTGCACTTCCTTCTCCTACAACTCATTTCCAAAGGTGAGAAATATTCATGTTTGCACTACTTCTTAGATTTAAAGCATCATAAAAAAAATGAAAAAAGTACACAACAGTTCCACACACAAAATCCACACTTATCATTCCCAATAGACAAGTATGATAAGAGGTCCTCAACCCCAAAAACCTTTAGTAACTTTTCCCTTAACTTCTTATCTAAACACATTTCTATCTTCACCTCCTAACCACATCACACAAAATGATACAAAAGAAGGAATCCCTTCAAAGATTTCCCCCACCATCCAAAATCTCATCTTTTCCTACTTTCTTGACCTTCATTGTAATCTTCTTGTGAATTAACTAGAGCAAGGTGACAAGGTAATGCCACTTCCCCTTCTAAAACTAACTAAATCTAGTAGTTTCAATACCTAGATAATTAGGAAGCAATAAATGCCTTCACCTACTAGTGATAACTCGGGGTTATTGGGATACCATCTAGATTTACTAGTGTTAGGTTAATTTCCCACTAACACACTATGTCAATAAGCATTAACTATTCCCTTCTTTTCCTTGGGGAACCCATATCCACATCAAACCCTCTTGAACACACCAAATCAATGTGAATTTGAATCGCTTGAAAAACAAGGTGGGCAACATCTCTTGTCAATGTCCTTGTGATTATGCATTGCTTGTTCTTGGCACGGCTGAACTTGCAAAAATTGTTGTACGATAGATAATGATGATGACAAGTACAGAACATATTGGATGTGGAAGACAATGGCATTGTTTTGGAGGAAGAAGCCTATGATGTGTTGGAAGATGAGAGTGAAGCCACTTCAGGTGAGGAAGATCTTCAAAGTGGGATGAAGGTGATGATGACAAGGGTCATAGTGTGTCTAATGACAGAGATTCATCTAACAAGCAAGTTCAAGATGGATCCAATAGTGAAGAGTCAAATATGGAACTCAAAGATACCTAGTCTTGCATGTTCCCCAAATTGCTACCCATTGCCTTCATATTTTGAGAAGAATAGATTTGTCTAGGTTGTCTTTTCATATGTTGTGTGAAAACCCATTCTGGATTTGCCAAAAGAAGTTCACCAATTTTGTCACAATCCTTTGGTCGGTTTCTTTGAGTTCACTTTGGAGCAAGCACATCCAGATTTTCACTAAAATTGCTTAAATCCAATAAATTTTTCCAAAAGTAAACAATGTGCGAATGTGACAAACAAAGTGTTGCAATAAAATTGTACGCATCCATTCTCCAAAAGAAAGGTGAAACAAAACACTAAGTTACAATCCACAGCAGCAGCAAAACTCGAAGGTGATATGTTTTTTTCACCTTACAGAGAGCATTTTGACCTCAGGCATTTCCCAGTCCATGCTGATACATCAGGCACAATTGATATATAGAAGCAATATTGTACAGATCTATGACAATTTAGAAGCTCAAATTACACTAGTATATTGTCTTGGTAGTTTACAAGAGCAGATCAACTCTCCCATCATACAAAAATCTACATCTTCTTATCAGCCTGCAAAAACTACATCAAACAGAACCAACCCTCTCTTCTTCGTAACAGGAGCTCAGGATATGGCGGCCTACCACTTTTCTTTCTATTACACCACTTGTAATATTTCACCCAGAATCCACAACCCATTTGTCAGTTCTTACTTGGTATTGCATTTACAGATGTCCCTGCCTTTGATTTCCACACGACATCTTTCAGGCCCTTTGACAGGTCCTCATAGAACTGCAAACATGATGTAACAAAAGCCCATAATCACTCCCATGAAAATTGATTCAATAACAGCTGTGCAGAAAGAGCAGAGTATCCATAGTGTCATAGGATGGCTTTCTGTATGATCCTTCTCCAATCTTGTCACTTAACTGAAAGACAGTCTATATGGGGAGCAGCAGCAGCAGCAGCAGTCAATACATTGGTGACAAAGATATGAATTTCTAAGATGAGAGGGTTTAGATTTTTAACTACTAACTCCTCTTTCACCTAAACCAAGTGGGTGGTATCACCAATTTCAGAGTTATGCTGTGTCTGATTCAGCAACACAAACAACTGTCCCAAATAGGTACCACAATTCTTTTGCAACAGAAGACAAGTTAACAGAGGTAGAATGAGAGCTCACACTATGGTACTCAAGAGTGTCTCCATGGGCTTTGTGTAATTCAACCATGAAAAGTGAGGGCGCAACCTCAAACACCTGCACTCCCACATCCTAACCTTTAGCAACCAATATTTCCTGCATCCCAGCACCATATAAACTCTCAACTCAGACTTAAACCAAACTAATACATTGTTGAACTTTTTCTGCAGTGCTAGAGACTTATGAAATCCTGTTTGTTATACTGGAAAATATTTCCAGATTGAGTCATGAAGCAAGGCAGAATCACCCACCTGGGTGGCCACTGAGAGGTGTCCCTTTCGGCCCTCCTTATCCCCTTTCATTTTCATCTTGAAATTACGTGTCTGGACATCAAAACCAAGGGGCTTGGCAACCTCTTCAATACTTGCAATGATTTCATTTGGAGGTTTTGTGCTTGTGAACCGTGTGGCACCCTTCTTTGGATCCTGCAGTCTCATATACATCAGGATGAGAGCTCAACTTTCCTCATGGTTTCATTTCCAGTCTGTCCAGGCTTCTCCCCTTTCTGAGTGTTTCACCTTTCAATCAAGTATCTTGCCTGGACCTCTGGATTATCAAGTAGTCATGTTGGAGCTCATTCTCACACATCTAGTGACACTAGAGTCCTCAAGTTTGATGCCATTGACTGACTTTCTTTCCTTTTGCACTAAACATCACAGGATGAAAAAACACAACATCCCATGACACAATCACATATTTATATCTGTGTCAAAGAGAGGTGTTAACCCTGAAATCTGCACTCTCCTTTTGATTTAATAAACTACGGCTGGATTCATACCTCAGGTGTGTCAAACAAGCCCGAGAGGTTCAGCCCATTAGAGAGAGTGATGAGCTCAAATGCATTCATGACTGTGGGCTTTGTCTCATTTTTCTCTGTCAGCAAATGCTCCTGTTTACCCAAAGACAGCATCATGAAAAAGGATAAGTCTGCAACCACTGCTTGGGAATTGTGTTCCAGCTTAATTTTGCCAATGATAGTGTTGCAAGTCATGACTGACCCATTTGTCCCTATTACAGACAACCTTTATCTAAGCTTAAGGTTTAGGGTTTAGGGTTTAGGGTTTAGCATATTGGGGTTTAAGACGGCAAATGTCAGACAAAGGATAGCACTAAGATGTATCCTACATGATACTCAGCACAAGTAAAGCAAAATCCTTGAGATGTACTGTAAAAAAATGGTGCACATTTGCTGATTGATTGTGTGGCTTACTGTTGATTCACTGAAAACTGACTCGATATCATCAAGGTTGATATCATCCTTCTGTTCAAATTTGGCTGGTGTGTAGCCTTTCTTGAACCAATCTGTCTTGTGAATTTGTGCCACAGTTAAACGCTGCCACAACCCACCATGATAAAATCCAATTCAAGCAAAACCAATCAGTTTTTGCACATGTCTAAAGCAAACAACACAAGTCTGTGAGTTCTTGCCCACATCTGGATGTAGAAATGTTGTTAGAAAAGGTACAGCATTAAAACAGCATTCAACATACATACAGTTTTCGGGTTAGGATCCAATATCTGCAAGATGAATCTCCGGGCTGCTGTGGAAAACCAGGGAGGGCAAGTGAAGTCAGCTTTGTGTATCTGCACCTCACCACAAAAGACTGACCTCAGACACCTACATGCTAGAATTAGGACACCACCAATCTGCAATAAATGTGAACGAAGGTTTATCTTCAGAGGAGCCCACCAAAACAAAATCCAAAGCAAGAACAGTGGAAGGGATGATCCTGATTTTCTTTGTACCTTCTTGTACAAGGTCATGAGATTGGATTCATCAAATGGTAAATAGCCAGCCATGAGCACATACAGGATGACACCACATGACCATAGATCAGCGGTTGCACCAGCATAGCCCTTATCGTCTATGACCTGTGTGGCACAAAAATGTCTTAGTTACTGTTAGTATCAAGGACACCAAATGCTGAATGAAATTCCGTTCAGTCTGCCACTTCCTTTCACTTGAAAATCAGAGTGATTCTACACTGAAAGCTCTGCATTGCTTGCTTCTGTTCCAAACATGAATATCAAAAACAATCATATCTACCCATTGACCCTACCCCCCAGAGGACTGGATCTATACTCCAGAGGTCCTACTCTTGACCGAGAGAACAGATCAGGAAGAAAGAGTTTGCAAAGTGCCAATAAGAAACAAGCCATAGAAGGAAGAACATTGGAACTAAATTAGGTCACTGATATTGACCTCTGGTGCAACATAATTTGGAGTTCCACATGTTGTATGGAGTAGACCATCTGCCTGCAAAAGTGGATCAACTGTGATCATGGCCCAAGACTTCTACAAATCCTCAGTAGTTTTGCATGAGAAGGATTCTAACAAGTACTTTGCTACTGAATGATGATATTCAGGTGAAAAAAACTACATTGAAATTCACAAAGCTTCACACAAAGGAAAGAAGGGTGGTGTCACAACTTTGTATATTGCAGAGATGTGCTTCATCATTCTCAAGGGACAAAGAGAGGTGATACCCGAAATTGTTGGGGTAAGGCACTAAGACCAAAGTCAGATATCTTGAGATTTCCTCCAGCATCCAAGAGCAGATTCTCAGGCTGTCCAGTCAGAACAATCAGCTATCAGAAAATGTGAGGATTTCTACATGTGTTGTTCTGCTTCTTCTTCAGAGTGAGGAAATGATGGTCCTCTTAGTGAATATTAATACCCACCTTGAGGTCTCTGTGATACACACCACGACTGTGGCAGTAGTCCACTGCATCAATGAGCTGCTGGAAATACTTCCTTGACTGATCCTCCCTCAATCGCCCATTGTTTAGCTGAAAGGACGACAGGAGCTAAAAAAAATCAAACCCAATAGAGTTATCAAGTCCAAAGAGACAATGGAAATCTACCAGTTAGTAACGATCTCCAAAAGAGCAAAAGTTGTTCTCAGTCTTACAATTTTGTTGAAAAGCTCCCCACCAGTGACATACTCCAAGACTATGTAAATCTTTGTCTTGCTTGCCAGTACCTGCAACAATGAGAATGCTTTCTAGTGTCAAACACTGTACCACTGAATATGTACCCACCTACAAGATTGCCAACAAAACTCCACAGTAGTAGCATGTTGAAGGTACTCCACTATGTCAGTTCCAGCCAACCCAAAACGAACACAACAAGAATGGCTGTGCGCAAATAACCTTCTGAGTCTCACTCACTCACTCACAAAGTATCAGACCATCACTTTTTATCGTGACTGGCAGTTAGTCACTAGCTGCCATTCCTGCCCACTGACTTCATCAGTTCCCAATGGGATGTGCAGATAATGTAGTAGCAATCTGCTCAAAATTTCAGGAAAAATATAATTATGCAAAAAATTATTGCATCATGAGTTGGTGTTATATTTCCAGAAGCAATGGGAAGTCTAACTCTGGTCATGACATTGGCTAGCAGTCAAGAGACACACATGTAAGAGACAGTATAGATGTATGACTGAATACAACATATGACCACACAATAAAAGCATTTGGAAAAGCAAATTGTCATTTTCTCAGAATCTGAATATGAAGATACCACTTTCAACAGAAAAGTATGAGAGAGATGTGTACCTCATAGATTTGCACAATGTTAGGATGCTTCACAAGCTTCATGGTAGATATCTCTCGCTTGATCTGCAAAGTATTAAGCAACAAAAAAGTAGTCATTCAAAAAAATAGAGAGCTAACATAAAATTCCACAGAAACCCACAACTGCATAATTTGAAAGATCTACAAAGGAATCAATTTACAAGAACCTCAAAATTCTGCATTCTTGAGCTATCAAAGAACACATATGATTCCTTAAATTCCTCCAGACATTTCCAAGCAAGCACATTGAAAGCTCAGGAGTTTCTGCTTACAACTGATAATCAAACTCTACCAATCTACTGAAAAGTTTGAATGCAAAAGCACCAGAGCAATGGTTGCCATAACAGATTTTTGCTGGTTTGAATTTCTGGTTTTCAAACAGAGAAAGCATAGAACTTCATTCAATTAGAGAGAGAGAGAGAGAGAGCAAGCTTTCCCTCAGATATAAAGTGCCAGATTTAACTGCTTCAAATTTCTGGTTTTCAAACAGAGAAAGTGTACCACTTCATGGAATGAGAGAGAGATCAATCTTTCTCTCTCATATGGATGGAACAGAAGACAAAAGTGCTTTGTAAACATAGGCCTGACAAGTATGTTTTTCACCATTGATATGCATTAGGGTTAAGGATCCTAATGTGCACAGAGAAGGGTGGTGGGGAGAGATAGAGAGAGGAACGAGCATGTGAGGAGCATACATACATGCATACCTGTTCCACCATCTTGTGTTTGAGAATTTTTTCCTTGTCGATGATCTTGATGGCAACACTTGCACCAGTATCAACATGTTTTGCATACTTGACCTTGGCAAAAGTGCCTTCTCCCAAAGTCTTTCCAATTTCATACTTACCAATCCGGGTGCGAACAGCATGGTGGGTACTCATCTTTTTTCTTGCAGATCTTCCTCCTCCTTCTCCTTCTCTCTCTCTACCTCCTTTTGTCAGCTTTCAAATCAAGGTTGCAAATCTTCCTCCTCAACCTTCTCCTCCTTCTCTTCCTTCTCCTTCTCCTTCTTCTTCTCTCTCTCTACCTCGTTTTGTCACCTTTCATATCAAGGTTGCATCGCTGGGTTTATGAGCTCTTTGGTCCTCAAAGGCATGAACGATCATTCAAACCTATTGTGGCGAATACATCAAGCATTTCCCATCTTTCATCAAAAGGGGCTTTGCATGATTCCTTGAACTTGCATCCACTTCAAGTCCAGATTCGCTACAGAACCATCATCTACAAGGCTCTCTACACTCACTGACTCGCTTCTTCAGAGATAGCAACGCCCATACATACACATGCATACTGTCGAGGTCTACGAAAGCAAGGAATCAGCGTTCACCAAAGCTTCCCCCACTCACCATCTCAGCATCATCTTCAATTTTGTTCCTCGTGCTCTCCTCCTCCAGTGCACCAGTGGGAAGAAACTCACGCAGCCGCTGTCATATTTGTTTGTACCCACAAACTCCCATCAAACTGCAAATCTGGACGAAGAAAATCTCCGTTGACTCTGAAATCTCTGGACGAGAATAAAGGCTAAGTTTTTTTTATGGACAAACTTCACGTCCTCTATCTCTACTTCGGAAAATACAAAACTCTGCCTGAACAGGTTCAAAGCACTGAAGAGCAAATTCAGCAGCGGAGACAGAAGCCCGAATCCAAAGTTTCTTTGCGCAACTGCTGCAGCACCTTTCGCTGCAGCAAAAGAGACAAATTCAGAAGCGAGAGAACCTCGAGGAGGATGAGGAGGAGGAGTCCCGGACTGCTTTCGCTCGACATCCGAGTTCTTCCGGAAGGGCTGTCGCGACGAGGCCCGTGACGGAAGGCGCCCGGGCCGGGCCGGCCGGAGGGCGGGGCTTTGACACACCCGCGCCGAACTTGGATTCCGAATCTACCTTCGTACCTGGATAATGCTACAGATATTAGGTACCTACTGGATCTAGGCCGTTTTGGGACCTCGATTTTTGGGCTGCTTTCACGAACTCTTCTTTCTTTTTTCTTTTTTTCTTTTCTTTTCTTTTATTTCATGTGAAGAGATGCTCTGATCAGGGAATTTTTTTTTCAGATTTTTTATATTGAAAATTTGATTGTTTTTCTTGCGAAAATAGAAAATTAGTCGAATTTACACTGGTAAAAAAATCCGAAAATTCCCCAAATTTTTTTTGGTAAAAGACACACAAAATTTGTTCCAAGAAAACACTGGCCCTGGTGTGCATAGGAGGAGATTAAATAAGAGTGATTTTTTAGGTGGCGAATTTTCGTTAGCCTACTTCGTGAAATTATTTTGGAGATAAAATTAGGAAAAATATATTTTCCAAGTGCTATATAGCATGTATTTTTTCAGCAAATAACCAAGTTTTTGAAAACAAAAGAACGTGCGTTTTTATTTTGGGGGTCTTGAAGACAGAAATTTTCAATAATTTTTAAGAAACTCATTGAGGTCTTATCACTAGTAGAAAAAGCCCATTTTGCTACTTGTCCAACTTGACTACTTTTAGTCACATTGGACAAGTCACAAAATCAGCTTTGATCCTCTTGTTCTTGTGTTTTCCTCTTACGTCATTGTTCTTTGATTAGGTGACCCATTTGGACCATTTCATCACTAGACAAGAACCAACCTCACCCAGGTGCGGTGCATTCCATCCCACATTTCATGCTCACCTTTTCAGCTTATATACATGGGAGTTGCACTTTGGGCAAACCATATGGAATAATACCAAGGTGTTATTGGGAACATCTTGGGGAACGAAAAATTTAGGAACTTTATGGGGGAATCTCATGGGAACACTTTGGGACCAAGGGGAAAAAACCAAAAAATCCCTCCCCCCCGCCCCTCATAAAGAAAAAAACTGGACCGTTCATGAGTGCATGCTGAGCCTCCCATTGGCTGCATGAAATTTCTCTTCCCAAAATTGTTCATCGTCATTTTTCACCTGGGCTAATAGTTAATACCCCTCCTAAAGAACCGGGGTACCTATTCATACCCCTGCCATTAGCCTAGGTCAAAATAGGCGATGAACATCTTTGGGAATAGAAATTCGGATCAGCCAATGAGTGACTGCAGCATGCATCCAATAGATCCAGTGTTTTTTTTTCCTTTTGCCAAGGGGGGCAGGGCGGGTATCAGATTTTTTGGGTTTTTGTTGTTCCTCATGTGTTAAGCGTTAACCCATCAAATTCTCAATCTGTTCCCCCTAAAGTTCCCAATGGGTTCCACATGCATGTTCCCACTAGCACCTCACTTTGTCCCATATGCTTTTCCCAAAATGGTGTCCTCTTGGAACCTATATATGGGGGGTGGAATATCGAGACTTATTGTGTGGACCTCTATGTATGTGTGGGAATGAATGAATATTTCTATGTTGAGGGAGGCTCCAAAGTTTCAAAAAGAAAATTGTGATGGGCCAATCAAAGAGGCTTGTTGCCCCCCAAAAGAATTCTGAACTTGAAAAGCACCTTGGAAGTCCCCAATCACAACTAATTCATATGAATCACACTAGCATAAAGCAAGAGGGATTTCTTGGGTAGCGAGTTGTTACAATTTTTTGAAATTATGTTTGAGAAAAACTTGAAAAAAATGTGTTTTCTTAGTGTGGAATGTGTTTTTTTACCAAAACTAGCCATTTTTGTCAATTTCAAAAAATTCAAAGAGAAAAACGAGACTGCCTTTTTTTTAAAAAAAGTTTCAAGAAAGAAATTTTAAATAATTTCTAAGAAATTCATTAAGGTATTTTTTGGATCCATCCACTCATCACATCCTATTTTTTTATATTTTTATATTTGTCAATCTTTGATGAGACAACCCATCATGACCAAACAAAACCCGTAAACCTGGGCAAATATTTTTGTAGTGTTAAAAGCAAGGCATTTTATGTTTGGTCCCCCAATTGACAAGAACCAACCTCACCCAGCTGGTTCACTAGGAGCCAAAAATGCACCTTGCTCAGTGCATCCTTTAACTCAAAGGTTCGGAGTAGGTCATAAAGTAACCTAGGGTAAATCAATAGCTAAAGTGGGTAGATAAGTAGGTAGGTAGGAAATGAATGAAGCCTATTTAGTCTGTTTGACATTCCCAAAGTCATTGTAGAACTCTTGCATAGGAAAGGAATATGGGACCGAGTTATTTACAATATAAGTATAAGTGAACACTTGTGTCGTTGACCCAAGTGCAATCAACATGAACGTTTTTGTAACTTATACGACTCTCCAAAAGACCTCTTCAAGGCTCAAAGAGACCTGAATATCCAAAAGACCACATTGTGAAAAATAATTAACTAATTATAGTTAATTTTCAATGACAAAAATCAGTTTAAATTTAATAACCTTTGCTCCATCTATCTCAAAATTGCAAAATGAGAAACGTGCACACCACCTTGTTGCGGGCTTTCCAACGAAACCAAAAGCATAACAAGAAGGAGTTATCTTTAAAGTTACCCTGTCTTTGTGCCCTAGTTTGACCCTGTGTTTCATCCTCAATTTTGAAAGGTAGCTGTAAAGTGAGCAGAATGCAAAGAAGTGAAGGCACAGGAAAGGAAAATCCAAAACCGAGGGCAAACCTCCTCTGAAGACCAATTTACATGAGAGAACCAGTTTGGTCCCCTCTTTTTTTGCTGTGTACTCTTGTCATCGTGACCTTATGTTTTTGTCACCAGTTTCAGTAAACTGGGGCCCAGTACCCCTCAGTTGGGTCATTTTATGGATAAGTCTAACATATACGGTTCTTATCCATCTTTGCAATCCTAAGAAATCTGAAGAGGCCAAAGTTCTTAACTTTGCAACCTTTACTTGGGTCGCTCATCTCATCTATGGCATCTAAATCCCACTTAAAGCTACCAAGTATGGTGGGAGCCAACCAATGGGTCAATTGGGGGCCTTGCATTAAAGACTTACATTTTGTTTTTGAGATTTGTTGTAACGCCTTTCAATCCATGACATGTGAAGAAAGAATAGTTAAAGTGCATGGTTTCCTTTACAACTCAATTATGCGCATTCCATCGAGGGGACAAGGACGATCTTTGGGAATGTATACAAGTTTGGCTGAATGTTGTGATCACAGCTACAGAGAGTGTGTTCTCATTAGAGCAACCTAATGGAAAGCCATTGACATAGGGCCTTGTCTCTCGATGCAGGGACAGTTGTATTGAAAATACGTGGAAAATCATGTTAGGAACATTGGGAATAGATGTTCTCATGAAAAAAAGGGACAGACATCATTTTATGGTGAGTCAGAGTTTCACTCAGAGATCCTCCAATTGGTCAATGCTTGACTGGTAGAGTTGTGAGATTGGCTTTGAGCAAGACTAACTAGAAAAACATTTTAAAAATCCGCTCATATCACAAGAGCCAATGGACAGATGTACTAAGTATGTTGCATTGTCACCACTATGATTGGATAAACACTAAAATAGGAGTAACAAATTATAATTACAACACTGCATTCAACATCGTCATAGGACAAAAAATGCCCAACAAAAAAATGTTTCCTCCATTTTTGAAATTTGTGTCCCAATTAGACATAATAATCATCTTTGCTTCCTTTTATTTTTTAAATAAATATCGGGCAATGGTTGAGAATCACTTTTTATTAATAAATTTTGAGTTCAATTTTTATTTTATTTTTGACAACCATCTTTTTTCCCAAGATGACTTTTTTGGACGAATCTTTTCTCAAATTTTCATTCAGAAAAATCATCCAAGGAAGAAGTTGGCTTTTGGGATGTTTATTCTTTCAGTCCCCAACCCCCTGATCAAGTTGCCCATGGAAAAAAAAAAAAAAAAAAAAAAAAAATCTTCCACTTAAAGCGGAAATCGTTGCTCCACACCAACTTATTTATAAAATCTAATAGCATAGCCATACGCAACATAGTCATACTAAGTTAAACATTAGTTTCCTATTGGCCTTTGATGGCAGGTAAGCATTGGAGACATAGTTGCATTTAATTCTTTGCCATTGTTTATGTTTGCCATATGAGTGATAACAAATAAATTATCATCACATTGGTGAGAAAATATCATCACATTGTCACCAATGTGATGATATGAGCAACCCGTGGGCGGTGCAACAATGCAACATTGTTGCACATTTATAACTGATTCTTGAGGTATAGATATACATGTACGATAAAGCTAGGGGGTGAGGCCATTCTCAAAATAAAGGGCCTAAGATGAGTGGGAGCTAAGTTCGGCCTATACATTTTTGGGAATGTCCCATTGCCCATGGGCTTTACCCCACATAAACCACCAGACATTCCCAATGGGCATTATTGGGTATTGTGTTTAGATTATTTATAGAGTATAGTAGCTTAAGGGATTTTGACCCCTAGGTATTAGCCTGATGTATTTTTATATGAGGATTTCTGAAAGATGATATTTTGGCCTGTGTTGAAACTTGAGATTAGTTATAGAGTTATAATATCTTGAAGGATTTTGGTTTCTTTTAAAGGATTTTTTGAAGATCAAATTTTTGCATGGTGAAATATTTGAGTTTCCATAATTCTTCCTTTGCCTTAAGATACTTTTTAATGTAAATGGCAAGGCCACAGTGTGACACACCCCATGTTTTCATCCTCAATTCATTCAAGCTAAACTTCCATCCTTAAAGATTTTTCAATCCAAACCTGTTGACAGTTCACCAAAAATAATCAAGACAATATTCCATGTCACTGTATTTCATTACATTAGGTAATGTTACTTTGTTGTAGGTAAGAAAATGTTATAAGACCTTGAACAATATAGTAGTTGCCTATCACATGGGCAAGGCCATTTATTTTACAGCTTGTGTTCAAATGTATATAACTTAAGGCTAGGTATGGCTATGGGGAACTCGGTTTTAGTTGAGTGTGATATGGGGGGCAAAAGACATAGCATGAATCTAACCTATAGCATGGTATCCTCTAGTGATGAACAAAAGATGGTTCTGGTTATACACCAATGCTGGCCAGTTAGGTTATCAATATCAAAAACAAAATTGGGTGTCGATTGAGTTATCACTATTTTGAAGGTAATAATTGTCTGTTGTGCAAAAAGATAGGTTATCAAAATAATTAGTTGATAACCATCAGTTATCCTGCCAGTTATTTGTCAATTATTGGTCTTTTTAAAAAAATACAAAATAAAAAATCCCTACTTTATTGGTTTTCTATTATGGATGACAATCAAGTCATCCTCCAAGTAGGTTATTAGATTTTGAAATTTTATAACCAGCTGATTAGGTTATTAACTGGTTATCAATCAAATCAAAGAAAATTAGGTCATTTTCTTGCATTGATGGGGTGGTTTTATTATTATCCTTATTAGTATTATTATCATCTAGCCAAGTCCCTCACTTAACATTGGAACTTCTACTTTGTTCCATCACCTGTCATGTGATGACCACCACCACCCACAAAAACATGAAATTGGCTTGCAATCTTCATAGTTAAAGTAAGAAAAAATCAAAAGGTTTGCAACAACATCACCCAAAATCCAAACCTTGAAAACAAATCAAATTGGAATCAAATTGAAAACAATCTCCTCCTTTATTTGTTGTTGGCAATCATCTCCAAAAACAAACAAAGTCACACATTTGTAGTTGACATATTCATATGTGTGACTTTGTTGTCATCAAACTTTGACACCCATTTCAAAAGAATTGGTATTTGCTTGCTTTCCTATTGCCATGTTGTATTGTGTTCAATACATGTATGGATTTCTCTCTCTTGTTGTTTGGCATCACATGTTTGTATTGTACCATGGAATTGAACTTGCATGATACATGCGGTTGAAGCATTAGAGGAGTATCAATCAAACATGGGACAATAAGCCACAAAGGAGAAAGAACAAGAGGAAGGAGAAGAAGAGGAAGGAGATGATGATCCTAGTCCCATTGATACCAAGCCCAAATGTGAAGTGTCATGTAAACCAAGGTGTGTAAAGCAATTGCTACATTATGAGGTATATGTGATAATTCCCTATTCCCATATCTGGTGGTGTCTCTTACACATCTTCTTGGGTTGTATCTAGGTGTGCTTCTTCACTTCCCTCTATATATAATTAGAGTCCTTCAGATAATTCAGGGTTCATAATTCTAGTCACAAACTACTATATTTTTATTTAAAACTGTGTTAATCTTTTCACTATTGCATTGGTATTCAAATCTAGTCCTATTGCTTTTGATACATGTCTTTTGCATTTTGTTGGCCACCATCCCTGGTGAGAGAAAACTTGCATTACATGAAGGAAGAATGATGCAAAAAGTCTTTGAAGAGAGTTTTGAGTATCGAATGTCACCTTCCATCTTTTGATGGTGATCTCAATACTTTGCCTACTAGGGTTTTTGTCCATGATTTACTGAAAGCTACTAAAGAAAACTCCAAATGGGAGAAAATGAACAACCATCTAGTGTTGGACATTTGTGGTGAAGGAATCAATGCCCTTTGAGTGAGAGTGGCAAATGAGTTCCTTTGGAAATGTCTATAACAAACCAATCGATTAAATCTTAGTGCAAAAGCAAATTACTCATTTGATGATCTTAGTTGCAGGCTTGTGTAAAAGCAAGTTGAAAGTTCACCTGGGAAGCACTTGTACTGGCCAGTACTTTGATTACTGCAGCTGCATTGACTAATGTGTGAGTATAATATTGTTCACCTTCTATGAGCTTCACCCAATACCATCAAAGTTCATTTGAATTCTTCATCTCATGAACCCACTCATATTTTGATGGCCAGTTTGATTTCTTGAGTCCTCCCACACATTTTTGCTGGATGATTGAATGTCTTGCAGTTTTTGGCACTTTTGAAATAGCATTTCCAAAGCCAAAACAATCTGTTGCTATGTTGATAGTTTCAATATTTGGAACTTGCAGGCGGCACCCAAATTCTTTCAAACATTGAAATAAGTGTCAGCTCCATGTGCTTGGATTTCCATTTCTGGAAAGTGGAGATGCTCTTTTCATTTATCCTGGTATCACCACACTTTGATTTCAAGGATAGATTGAAACAATGAAAGAAAAAGAGGTACAAACTAAGGACAATATTGTTTCAATTGGCCTTTTGCCATGTAAAACTTTCATGACCACCCCTTTGAAGGATTGAACTGGTTGGTTGTGTATTAAGTGGCACTTAGCTCTCCAAGTCTAAAGTAATGAATCTACTTAAATCACTAGCTAATCATGAGAGGGAAAAAACGTGCATTCTGAACTCTGACTATTACCGCATACAAAATATACTATTTTGATCTGTAAATGTTCCTCGATCCAAAAAACTGAAAGCAAATTGTTGCTAATTTGACTTTCATTATCCATCGCAGGTTGTCATGGTAGCAATGTGGGTGTTTGAATGGAACACAATGGGCACTGAAAATGAGCATATGTTGCTCCTACAATGAATAAATTTTATGCACATTCTATGATAATTGTGAGGAAAAGTTGTTACATGTTTATGGCCTTACCTCCAAGTTCGGGGGATCTCGTCCACGTTATCGCTGTCATTAATCTGTCATCCACAGTGATGTCAAGGTTGGAAGTTGCATTCTCTTGACTCACCCTGACATATCTGTAATAGACTTTGCATCCAGCCATTCATTTTCAGTTTCAGAACAACCAGCCCTGAAGACAAGAACCCATTTACGTGACTGAGAACACAAGAATCACGCAGACATATGTATGCATTTGTGAGAGAGCAAACACTAGAGAAAAGTTTAAGCAAAGACCATGCCTAAAAGAGCTCTCTCTCTCTCTCCACAAGTCCTGATTCCTGCAATGTACAGTTGAAAGGATACCTCATAAAAGTTCAAAAACCAACACCCATGAACCAAGCCACTGTAAACCTGGCCCATGAATCAACATTGTACACTTGCACACAGAGAGAGAGAGAGAGAGAGAGTTTACAACATGCTGCTCGGTTGCAGTCAAAGGAGTTGGATGTAGATTTGGCCATCAAAGATCTGACATTCATGAGTAGCAATGATGAGATCACGTTGATCACATACATATGTACAGAGCAATTCTGAAAATAGAGAGTAGCCACAAAACATAGAGAACATACACAAATGTGCACAGCAATTCTGGAAATAGAGAGGACCCCAAAAAACAAGAGAACACACACTTATGTGCACAGCAATTCTGGAAAGAGAGAGGACCCCAAAGAATACGAGAACCATATAAACCTCAATGACAATTCTAGTACCACTGAAACAATGAAACCGGGAAATGGAGGAGAGGGCACAAGATGCTGGGAGATAGAGAATCATGACAGCGGAGCTCAACAATAGGTGCAGTTTGCATTGGCCATGGTTGTTCTTGCCAGCAGCAATGTAGACTGGAGCTGTTCCGTGCACAGCTTCTTCTACCTATGAGGAGGGCAGGCTGCTTCCGTGTCTCTCCAATATGGTCTCTGCTTGGTGGATCGATCAGCCCTAAGCCTCCAATAAGACCTGTTGAGAGATCACTGATGATGACGCCATACAGAAGATTGTGCATCACCCAACAAATCCATCAAACAGGGCTGGGTTCTTCACCATCGTCATGCAGCAATGTCAGACATCACTTAGCATGCATCCGAGACAGAGACAGAGACATAAAGAGACAGGGAGAGATTTGAGCAATCTTCGGTGTGTTGGGTGGAAAGAGGTTTGAAGAGAGAGATGGGCAGCAGCGGTGTTGTTGTGTCTGCTTCTCCTTTGTCTTGCATATGTTGGGATTCTCACCATCACTCTCGCATTCTTCTTCCCTCCTCGTGCATGGGGACTCTTCAATCTCCGCACTTTGAGCACTCAATTCAGCAGCAGCTGCTCAATTCCAACTTGTTCAACAGGCTGTGGAAATCACAGCTGTTCTCCTCAGCAGCAGCTGGAGATTGGGTGTTGAGAAGCAGTCGTCAGTCCCCCTCCTGCACATCATGCTCGTACATCATCGTCCCCAGAAGAGAAAGGAAGAGGAAGACGAGGAAAACGACAAGCAGCAGAAGAAGAAGAAGAGCAGCCTGTTTCAGCAGCGCCTGTGCTACATCCGGAAGCCAAGGAAGAAACGAGGATGGTGGTACAAACGATGATCTTGCAGAGTTTGTGGAAATTGCGGCTGATGGTACCAGATACTTGCATGTCATGGCTTCTTCCATGCACAATGTCGACCACGGTGAGTTCCATGTATTGTCACTTTGTTTCTTCCTCCAGCTGAATGCTGAGATGCAGGGGCTATGGGTTTTGTGCTCGCTAGGAGGTCTCCTGGTTGCCCATTTTCTTCCTCCAAAGAGACTTGGAAGCAAGTTTTGGTTAATGCTGCAACAAGGGTTTTGCATCTGGCAGTTGGTGGTCGGCTATTGTTGTTGCACTCTTCAGTAGTTCAATGCTGAGTTCTTCTGAGGGGTGTGAATTTTGTGCTTTGTTGGGTTTTCTCTGTTTGTTCTTTTCTTCTTCCTCCCAAGACCTTGGAAAGATTCAGTTGATGCCAAGAGGGGGTTTGGTTTTGTGTCTTAACAGTTTGGTGATCATGTTGTATCCTTCAATGGTAGTTGAATGTTGAGTGCAACTAGGGTTGTGATTTTTTTGTGAGCTTTGTTGCTATTTCAGGCTCAATCATAGGACTGTCATGTGTTCCAATCACTCAGCTTCCACCTTCTGCAGTGAATCTTGAGTTCCCTCTGTTTCTAAATGGGCTTGCATCTATGCCTGTTCAAATTGCAATCCAAAAGGGTGGCCTTCCTCATGGTGTGTATTCATTCCTCCTTAACCACCCACTCCTTGCAATATCTGAAGTGTCTTTCTTCAGCTTTACAAATGTGTGATGAAAGAAAGGGTCTAGAATTCATGTGTTCCCCTTGCATTCTGCTTATGCCAGGCAACTCTGTAACACATCCTTCTGACAGTACTCTGCAGAGAAGTGATATTCTGGCTGAAGCTTTTTGCAATTTCCATGGCTCAAAACTACATCATACTGTTTTGCAGCTCTGGAGGAGCTAGGCAATCTTAACAGCCTGGATGTGGAGAAAGTGTATGTCCATTCATTAGACAATGACAAAACAGGAGGTGAATTCCTAGTGCATGATGAAAGACTAGGCAAAAGATTCCATGTTAAATCCACATTTCCTCAGGTAACAATCATGCCACCCCACGTTCTCAAATACATAAGCTCTGCCTTTTAAGCAAGGAGACCCATCTGGGCAGGCCAGTACCCATTTGGATATGTTTGGTATTTGCATTCTTTTGGAGGATTGCAATACCCACTTCACAACATTCGTAGACAACTTACTCTTGAGTCTTGGATGATGCTTCTTCTTCACAGGCTCTTGCCATCGCCCTACGGTATAGGCAGCCTTTCTTACTGAAGCGAGACACACTGCTGTCAGCCAACAAGGACTTTGTTGACCGTATGATAATCAATCCATTGGGTAGGTGTGCCCAAGTCTGCCCTCTTTTTGTCCTGTATTGATGGATGTGTATTGTTTATTGGTTTTTTCCGAAGTATCATCATTGTTATTATGCTTATTATATATGTAATCATTTGTTTAGGGCAAAGGATCTCTGGCTCTATTGTTGAAAGGAGTTCAGCAATGGAGCTTTCCTGGTTGTAGGGTTTAGTTCTTCAGCTCCCTGCTGTGGTATGCAGAGGTTGGTAAATAAGCTGGTAGTGGTGTGCAGCCCGTGAACAAGATGGGGATGTGGAGTTGCTGATGGACCTTTCAGAACGGATGTGTTCAATATTCACAACCCAATCTCGACTGCAGGCTGCCCTTGCACACTCTGTTGAGGCAGAAGAGGTTATTTCTAATACCTCCTTTGGTTTTTAAAATTTTGCTCTGGCTTTGGCTATGGATGGGAATTACTCTATGAATTCCCAGTTCTTCTACTGGACATGATGAGCATTGTCCTTATCCTGCAATAATTATTATCTCTTGACTCTTGCAAGGCATTTCTCATGGGATACCTTTTGTGTATCCATATACCCTTTCTTCCTTCCATGCGCTCAAAAAAGTGCCAATACTCACTCATCCATGGTTTTGTTGGTTTGTCCATATATTGTCCATCAGGCAACTTGATTTTGTTTACAAATTTGTTTTTTGTGTGGCATGTGTGCAGTATGAGGAAGCAGGGTGGAGAAAACAGGAACTGATAGCATATGACAAGCAGATGGATGTGGATTTTCTACAGGTGCTGCAACAATTAAAATCCCTATATCTTGAACGAATGGGCATTTTCTTTAAGTTGTAAGGTTCCTCCTCACTGCTGTGGAAAAGCAATCAGAAAAAAAACTCAACAATTTTGTTAGTGTTGGTGGGTAGTTCCTGCCTCTTCTGCAAAAGATTTTGACATTAGCCTCTTCACCCATTGCCAGGAGCTGATGATGATGAAGTCAGTGGGTATGGTAGGTGTTCAATACCATACATGATTGCTTTTGAAGGTCTCTGAAAATTCTGTATAACCATTGTTGCTGTGATGCAAACTGCTCCTCAATTTCTTTGGTTTTCTAGTCTTCTTTTCTCTCTTTCCTTCACAATTGGTTTTTTCCACTTTGTTATGCTTGCTGCCGATTGGTTTTATGTTACATGTCAGATCTGAAATTACCCATATCTGTATCTTTATTATCGCATCATCTGTCAATCTTTTGAGCTTCAATTGAATCCTGAAGTATGGAGAAAAAATGCACAGTACTTCAAAAACTATGAAACTGCTGTGGAGAAGACCTTGCCAGTCATCATGATCACATGATTTCCCTGAACCCTAAACCTCTCTTCAGAAGATAGTTAACCAGCAAGTTGCCATCCAACAACTGCAGATCTGTTTTTGAATGAAAATGGAAATTGTTTATTTCAAATTCAATTCCTCCAATATCAAGTAATCCAACAAAAACACAATCCTTCTTCCTACAAAACATGCAAAAGAAACCCTTTATAAATGGGGATTCACTCAGCCAGCTTCAAGGGAGAGAAAAATCTGAAAGACAGCAAAAGTTTATAGCTGCAACAAGAATGAATATTCTCCCACAACGAGGTGTTAGAATGAATTTGTAGAGATTGCAAGGCAAAGAAATTTTTCTCTCAAGGCTGCAAACAAGGAATTTTCTTTCAAGATTTCAAAAGGAAGAACTTTCTCTCAAGATTGCAAAGAAAAGAAAATCTTCTCTCAAGATTGCAAACAAAGAATTTTCCCTCAAGATTGCAAGTAAACGACGATCAGTGTGGTGTGGATTATTATGACCAAGAGCTTTGTGATGAACGTGTTGACCTCCTGTTGTTGTCGACGACGAATGAGATCGGAGATCCGTTGCTGCTGCTGTTGATTTGGGCTGAGCTTGCAACGACACGTTGTTCTGGAGCTATATGTGTTTGCACGCATCACCAACGCTTTCTCTTAGCTTATCTTGGAAGAAACCCACCCACCCATTTGTGGCTTTTGCTAGTTTTTGGGTGTCGTCAACAAATCTATGATCTTTGCCAAAAGGTTTGTCATTTGAGGTTGTGGTTCCATTAGGTGTTGCAAGCTTTGGCTTTGGATTGTTTTTTTCTCTCTCTCAGCTCGTTCTTGTAGGAGGAAGGAGAGTGGAGATGGCGGAGTTGTTTGATCTGCAAGGGAAGACAGCAATCGTGACGGGAGGATCGCAAGGAATAGGGAAGGAGATTGCTCTCACTCTTGCCAAGCAGGGAGCATCCGTGGTTGTGAATTATTGTAGCAATAAGGAGAAAGCGGATGAAGTGGTTTCTCAAATCGAAAGTGGCGCAGCAGGAGCAGGAGCAGCAGCGGCACACGGCAAGGCCATAGCTGTCCAAGGAGACGTGAGTAGTGAGAGCGCAGTCAAGGCTCTGTTCGATAAAGCGGAAGATACGTTTGGCAAGGTTCATATCGTGGTGAACGCCGCAGGAATGATACTGACGAACTATCCACCTCTTGCGAAAACGCCCTTGGAGGAATGGGAGAGAATCTTTGCCGTGAACACCCGAGGAGCTTTCCTGGTTTCCAAGGAAGCGGCGAATCGCATTCCAGCCGGAGGTGGCGGTCGCATTGTGAACATCACTACCACCATCGTCGCCACTTCCATACCTGCGTACGGGGCTTACGCAGCGAGCAAGGCCGCCGTTGAGTCCTTCACCAAGGTCCTGGCCAAGGAGCTCAGAGGGACCAAAATCACTGCAAATTGCGTGGCTCCAGGGGCCGTGGCCACGGATTTCTTCTACAGGGGAAAATCGGAGGAGATGATCAAGACACAAACCATGGCTCCACCCTTGGAACGGCTAGGAAAACCCCAAGACATCGCTCCTGTCGTGTTGTTGGTTGTGAGTCCTCAAGGGGAATGGTTGAATGGTCAAGTCATACGAGCCAACGGCGGCATTGCAGCTTGAGAAGCAAAGCTTCATCTTCCTCCTCACCTCTAGATTTAGGTAATCCTCAGCAATCTCCGAGCAGCAGTCTTGAAAGCTCCATCTTCCTTCTCACCTGTAGAGTTAGGTGATCCTCGGCAATCTCCGAGCAGCAGTCCATCTTCTTCTTCCTCACCTGTAGGGTAGATAATCCTGAATGATTTCCTCACCATTGTGATTGTTGAAGCTCCATCTTCTTCTTCCTCACCTGTAGATAGATAATACTGAATCAAACTCCTCACCAGTCTTGAAAGGTTTATCTTCTTCCTCATAATCTTGAATCAACTATGCACCAATCTTGAAAGCTTCTTCTTCCTCTTCAGCTGTATATAATCAATCCTGAATGTCTCTTCTCCAGTGTTGAAAGCTTCATCTTCCTTACAATGTACTAGGGTAATCCTGAACATTCAATCTCTTTGCTAAGTCTTTCTCCTCTCTTTCATACGTACACAAAATTCAATTTGTCCTATTTCTTTCTCTCCATCATGGTTTTCCAATAGTGTGCATGCATAAGCTTTGTTTTTTCTTTGGTTTTCTTCAAGACCTAATATGCTCCTTGACAGTCATGATATCTATCCATTCAAGGTTTTCTTCACATGTTTCTGTCCCTTCTCTCCTCATATTCTGAACATCTACGCCCATCTGTTTCTATGTGCATCCTTAGTCTAGTTAATTAGAATCTGTTTTGTTTTCCAATTCTGCCTTCTCTCAAAATGAAGAAAAGAAAAAATTTGTGGGTTTTGTTGCTTTCAGGAATATTGAGGCTTGGTGATATCTACCTTGAAATGGGTTGAAAATGTTCTTGATCGCTTGCAAGTATATCACTGCAATGCTCTCTACCATGAGTTTACCCATAACGCCACATATGCAGACTAACGGTCTTGCTATGACCAGACGAATCTTACTGAACATGAGATGAATGTTTGCAATCCCAGTTGGAAGACAGATGCATGGATGTCAGGATATCTTCAAGGTATTTGAAGTCTGCTGCATAGAGACTCTTATGTTTTCCATGAACAGTTGAAAGCTTGATTGTCAACTTGTAAAATGAAGCTCCTTCATATCACAATCATGAATCCAGTGTACTTATTGTTGAATCCTTCAGCAGGAAGGCCTTTTGTTTTGCTTGGGTAAAATTGCAGTTGGTGAGTCTCATTTTTCATGTCCTTCTTGCTGGCTTTTTTTGGTTTGGCTTGATGACAATGAAGAACAGAATGTTGCAAAAATATTGATGTGTGACAGAAGAAAGGAAGAAACTTCGAAGCTGGCATGACAGAAACTCATGATACTGTTAATTTATGCTTTCTCAATGTTGCAGTATATATGCTGAGACCACCAAAGAATTTCCAAACACACAATGTAAAACCACAAACACTCCAATATTGATCATGCACAACATAAGATGAAGAGGAAGAAGAAGACGAAAAAAGGAAGAAGCTTTGAAATTGGATTTGAAAAAGGACCTCTTGCCTATGCTTCTCAATGTTGAAGGTCATTGCCGAAACCACCAAAGATTTTTTGCAGTGAAAATGACGAAACTCTTTTGCAATATTGAAGCCAAAACATACAACAGAGAATCAGCAGCAGCCTTCAAACTGGTGTGATGAAGAAAGAAAGAATCTCTTTTGCCACATGCTTCTATAATTTCAAAGGTTGTGGAAGGAAGAACAACCAAAGAATTCTTTTGCAGTGAAAATTGACAAATGTTGTTGCAGTAATGAATCCATAAAATACAACAAAGAAGAAGCAGCAGCTTTGAAGCTGATGTGATGAAGAAAGAAGCTATTCCATATACTTCTCAAATGTTGAAGGTTGTGGAAGAGCAAACCAAAGAATTTTGTTGCAATAATAGTGAAAAGCATAACATACAATGAAGAAGAATCAGCAGCAGCTTTGAAGAAGCTCGTCTGATGAACAACTTACTTAGAAGCTCTTTTGTATGCTTCTCGAATGCTGGAGGTGGTTATGGCAGAAATTTTGCAACCACAATGACAAATTGACAAATGCTGCAACATTGACAAGCAGAATATACTCGTAACAAGGAAAAAGAAGCAGCACTTATGACAAAGAACCTTCTAAAACCCTATCTATGCTTCTGGATTTCGAAGGTTATGCTGAAACCAAGGAAGACGAATTTGCTGATCTTGATTCATAGTTTACACTCTTGCAAAAGAATTTTCTTGTGATGCAGCTGGCTAGAGAGAGAGAGAGCAAGCTACCTGTCTTTCTTCTTTGCAGCTTCCAACAGGTTCATCATCATCAAGGCCAGGGATGAACGAAGAAGCCTTTGGAGCGCAAGGAAGCGAGCAAATGGGTAGCTTGAATCCTGGTGCGAGGAGCCCATGCATCCCAATCGTAACCCGACATGGAAGGATGCATGTAATGGAGCTCGACAAAGAGTTCGTCGATAAGCTCTGGCATATCCGGATCCTGTAGCCATCTCTCAAGTATCGGCCATTCGCTGCTCTCTATGTCCATCTTGACCACCACAGTGTCCGATGGCTTGAGCTTCAGTTTCTGTTTCATGAATCTGGTGATGTTCAAAGCTTTGGTTGCTTCGTCGTCAGCATCGGAAACAAAATTGTTGTAGAATGTCATCCTCTTGAGCATCCATTTGGGTATGCCTGGTGTTTCCTTCACTGCGATTGCGCCCGAGTTGGATCTGATTTCGAGCGTGTTGTTGGCTCCTTGTTCTTGTTCTACCAAGTCGTCCATCTCCGGCGGAAGCTTCAACGAGTCACTGATCTCGAAGGCATGGACTTCGGTGAAGTCACAAGGGTACGATCTCATGAACCACTGAATACTGGTCTCCAGTGCATTTGCTCCCAGGTCGAGGTACACGCGTCTCTCGGGCAAGTTGAGATTCAATCTGCTTGCCAGAAGCCAGGGAAGAAGATGAGCCTTGTCTTCGACATTCGAGACGAACTTCAAAGCATAGCCTCGACGGAAGTTGTAAAGCTCGTCTAGATTCTCGATCAGTTGCCCCTTGACTCGACACCTCGCCGGCTTTCCTATCCATTTCATCTGCTCCCAGGGATCCGGCTTCTTCCACCGCAGGAAAAGCTCCGCTCGAGATCCTGCGGGAAGATGACCCAACACCGAGCTACAAATCGCCGCGTCACGAGTAGGCCGTGCCAATGATGATGATAACGATTCTTCCGACAAACTGTTGACATCGGCGCGGAGAGCTCCAGACCCTAATCGAAACTCGATTGAGTTGCGTTTGAAACCATTGATGACAATGTAGATTGAGAGCACTAGACTGATGGAGATGTACACTAATGTCGGTACTCTTGGACTCGACGCCACCAGCATAAATGTCATCTTTGCGGCTTGAACATCAAGCTAAAGCCGCAAAGAAGATGACGAAGCTCTGGAGCTCTCTGACAGAAAAAGCTCGGAATACAAAACGTACGAGAATTGCAATCTAAGAAGAAGATCTAGCATCGTCGTCTTTGGCATGCACATTATTGTCTTTGCAGAAATCCTCCGCCACCAACGTCACCATTTGCCAAAACTTACACTTGCGAGTCAGAAAAAACCAAATCTTTTAGCCGCCTCAACTTTCTTCCTCAGATCACATCTCCTCCTCAGAGCTCCATTGCTCGAGATTCTCCTCAACAACAACCAACCCTCATACCAAAAAGCTCACGTCCGCAACGATCTAACAAAAACTTTACCAAATCTTTTTTCCGCCCCAACTTTCTTCCTCAGATCACATCTCCTCCTCAATGAATGCTTCATTGCTCGAGATTCTCCTCAACAATCAAACCCCGATTAACCTCAATCTCAAAAAGCTCGCGTCCCACAACAACTTTAGCAAATGTTTTTGGCGCCGCTTTCTTCGTCAGAGCACATCTCCTCCCAATGCTCGAGATTCTCCTCAACAATAAAACCTCAAACCCAAAAGCAAAGCATCCACAACACTGTAACAATAACTTTAGTAAACTGTTTTTTGCCACCACTTTCTGCGTCAAAGCGCATCTCCTCAAAGCTCCATTGATCGATTATCCTCGACAATCAAAACCTCAAACCCAAAAACCAAGCTCGTGTCCCACAACAACACTCTAACAACAAGTTTAGCAAATAGTTTTTTGCCACCACTTTCTCCCTCAAAGCTCCATTGCTCGAGATTCTCCTCAATAATCGAATCTGGAAGCCAGCCAAAAGCAAGCTCGAGTCCCACAACAACACTCTAACAACAAGTTTAGCAAATGATTTGTCGAACTCCGAGTTTACATTTTTGGGGAATTTCATGGAACATTCCTATTTTAACTCTTGTTGGCAGTCAGCGTTTTTATTATCATTGTTACTAGTGTGGCCTGTGCCGTTCGCCCGAGTGTTACCACGTCCTCAACTGATTTTTCCTTCCAAAACCTGGTTTTTTGGAATTTATTTGACTTTTCAGCGGCAGAAATCACTTCAAAATCAATGTCTCCCACATTCTGAATCCAAATCTTATCAAATAAATTCCATTAAATCCTGCTCATCAAGATCTTTCCAACAACACCAAAAACACATTCCAATTCCTCCGAAATTTTCAGCTACGATTTAATTTAATTTTCAGTGAAGAAATCATCCAATATTCAAGAACTTTTGCTCAGCTAGTCCAAACGTCATGGAACCAAGCCCATGCACCCCTCCTCGTCCAGAGCTTTCAAAGACACCAAGAACATGATCTGAAGCATCGTGGTTTGGTGGATCTCATAACTACAAAACAAAACAGACCAACTACCTTTCCTTCATAGATAGATTATTATTATTAATTTAATTTTCAGGGTGAGTTTTCATAGCTTGCTGACAAACAAATCAAATACAAATCATCAAATGCAAAGGATTTTTTGTGACAAAAACTTGAACACATTTGTGTTTTTGGCTATGAAATATTGTTAAGATATAAATGTGAAAGTTAAGCACAATCATTTAAGCCTAAAATCTGTTGTATTATGTTGTTCAAGACAAGTGCTCCAATTTTAACAAAACTAAACATCTATATTTGCCAATTGCGAACTAACAATTGGCATTGAAAATGTCAACTTTTAACCCACAGTTGGTGAATGCAGTTGTTTAATCCTCCACCATTGGCACATTCGGTGAATGCGATTAATTGTTTCAGTCTTTGTTTGAACTCTTTGATCCTACAATATCAATTAAGTTATGGCATTTTTCTTCTGCATTGTGTTGTGGGTTGTTGGTCCCTTGGCACTTCCAATGACCAATGCTCGCTAGTTGTCGACTCTTGTTTTGCTAGAAAACAATTTTGAAGTTGTTTCCATGATTGATGATGTATGTAAACACCAACATTGGGATCCTCACACAAGAACACAACAATAGCCGTAGTTTTCTCAACTTTTATAAGTACTTATGAAGGAAATTACATTTTCAAGATCAAACTACTTTGAATATGGCAAAGAATATGAAGATGACATTGATGTGACAAGGTTAGGCGTGTCTTTGTTTTGTAATATCTTCTCAAATAAATCTTGCAAGAGAGGTCCTCTAGTTGGCTCTTCAACGTTAGTTACAAATTGAACTACAAGTGCTAATGGCAATGGAGGTTATGCACATTGTGTCCAAATGAATGTTTTTATTTTGGTCCCCGGTTTCAACTTTATCCTCAATTTATAGCCTTTAATTTTGGTTTTCATCCCCAAATTTGCATTGTCTCGTTTTAGTTTTCATTTTAAGTTTTTCTCTTTTTTTAACTTGTTGTTTTTCCCCTAATTTTTCAAGTCCCCCCTAATTTTTCATGTGCCCCTAACTTTTTTTCTTTTTTTTCCTTTTTTGTATTTTTTGTCCCTAGTTTTTTTTTTATGCCTTAGTTTTTCTTTTCAGTTGTAGGTCCTAAAGTTTGATTTCCATGGAAGCCTTTGTCGCCGCTAGGGTCCTCCTTTTTCTTTGCCTTTCTTCCTCCTCCTTCTTCCCCTTTAGGTGCAATCCCTATTGTTTTCCCAAGGTTTCATCTCATTATCTCATTTTCCTCCTTTTTTTCATGTGTTGTGTTAACCTTTGTTCTTGTCATCCCCCCTTCGTTTTACCATGTGGTGTCTTGTTAACCTCACGTCCCAGCTAATCTTTCAATTATTCGTGGAAGTTCAAATATAACCCATCCTTAGTGTGATGTTCCCTACTCTACATGTGGGGCCCTATTTACTCATTTGGGCTTAGCTTGTCACCAAAAGCATTATCAAACCTTTCAAGCTTAACCTTAGGTGGTGAAAAGGTGCCTTTAACTCCCCTTTAAACCCCCTCCTTTCCCCTAATTGCTTGAACTTGAGTATCAAAATTAAACCCTTTGGTGCATTCCATTTGGGATTCCCTTTATCACACTTATATTCATGTATCCCAATAGCTCCAAAGCGTGAAATGCAAATTGTTTTCCACTTTCCCTTATATCATTTGGTTTAAAACCCTTCAAATGTCATTGTTTGACATTTGTTCTTTCTTTTTCCATAATGGTGCCTCTCCTCCCCTCTTGAAAGGGAGTGAACGGGCATAAAGAAACCAAAATGCATTTATGTTTCCTTTCAAGCAATTGAAAGGAATGTCAAGTATAACATTTATTTTGTGCCTAGGCCTTTGCTATTTGTTTACCTCAAAACAAGTTCCTTTTGGAGGTTGTATCCCTTTTTGGTTCTACCCCACCTTAGCATCATCATCTTTGACAAAATTTAGCCTTAAAATGTGATGAAAAATATGTTTGAACTATTAAAGCCCTTACACCCATGGCCTTGGCTTTGGCATTAATTAAAATTATTTGCAAGTTGTAAGCCTTCCACCCATTAAATTTGTCATCAATAGGGTTTTTTTTTTAATGGAGTTTTAGTTGAATATAAATTTGGACCTTTCTTTGACTTTTTCAAATTAACATTCATCCATATGTCTCATCTTTCAATAGGTGAACCATTTGGCATCATATTGAACACCTTTGAAACTCAATTGACCTTAAGGACTTAGCCAACAACTTTTTTGAATTGTTCCCAAAGTGTTTTTATGTAACAGTAAAGCATATCCTTAAGAACATAGTTTGAACATTGGGAGTTCTCCAACTTTTAACCTTGGCCGAGCCTTTTAAAGGTGTTTGGCTAATCATAGTGGAAGAGGTTTTATACCAACTAATGAGTAGAACTTTGTGCTTTTAATGTTGTGACACATTTTTAACTCATTTATTCGTTCATTAGTTCGGTATTGTGCTTAAAAGGGGGTTGTGAGGTCATGATGCATAATATTAAAATAATTTTAGATGTACATCCTAAGTGGGTGGTGTTGCACATAGACATTGTAAATGCTTTCAACACAACCTCCCGTAGGGTCATTTTCCAAAAGCTCTAAGCAATAGGTGGCTAGTTGGTTCCGATTGGAGATTGAATATATAAATTCATGATATTGTCAATGAACAAAAATAAATTTGTTTTATATTATACAAACACCCAGATGCAAAACTTAATGAATATATTTTTATTCAAACCCATTACCCAACATTCACTTTCACATCAACTAGTATCCATAATCATTCATGCCCCCCATCTTACAAACTTCAAGATGATCCATTAAGATTACACATCATCATTCATATTTTTTAAATGTTTATTGGACTTTGTGTTGGAAATTGCATTACATTTTATTGTCTTGTAAATGAAGTTTTTGGTATAGGAGAAGGTTTCTCCTTTAGGCCCTTCCAGATTTTGAGGCTCATACCAAGGCCGATAGGCCAAAGGTAGGTGTCAAAAAATTCAGAAAGGCCCAAAGGAAAAACCTTCTCCTACATAAAGAACCAATCTTATTTCCGTTTTCTTTTCGTCACTTTTATCTCTTTTCTTTCTTGATTCTTTTCTTCTTTCCATTTTCTTTTCCCCCCTAAAGATGTATGTCCTCATACTTTCCACCTAAAACATTTTGTCCTTCTTCTTTATGCCATATGGGCTTTTGCTTTTGTCCTTCTTAGTTTAGTTTCCATCATTTCTTTTTGTCCTTAATAGTCTTGTTGTCATCATTTTTGTTTCATGTTCTTTATTCTTGCAGCCATGTCTCTTCTTACAAAATGTTACAATGATGAATCTCCTTCTAAGAAGTTATGTTGCAGTGATGTTTTAGACCTTTCTCATGAGATGTTGACTAAATTTATACCAAGATAGACATCCTTGGTTGTCACTAGTGAGCCTTTTAACTATCGACATTCTTCTTTATCTATTTATACATAATCTTTTATGTGTGTTGATTTTCAATCTTTTACAACTACACTTGCTACACCATCCCCTAAACATTCTCTTCCAATTCCTTAAGATGCGGTTGAATCAAACCCTATGTTTTCCTATTTTTGTAGTGCCTTGATTCCTTTGTCTATTAACAACTTGAGGTTTATGGTGATGTTGTCTATGATCCATTTGTTGATGAATTTCCAAATTTTGAACCTTATTATAGAGTTTTTGAGTTTAGTCATGTTGCCCCTGCTGCCGATGCTAGTGTGCCATTGCCTATTGATGATGTTTTTGCAACGAATCAGTTTCTAAATGTTAATGTGAAAGAATTGGAAAATGTTGAGGAGGGAGGTCACAAGGTTAATAGATATAGTGAAAATTGTGCAAAAAATGTTTTTGATGAATGGAGGAAATTCTGTGGTTTTGGCACATAAAGATCAATTACAAATGTATCAAAAGATGCGAACTTTATCAAAGAGTTAGAGGACATGCTAGCGATGTTTATTCTATAAGTTGCCACGAAGGATGGGTCTTTGTACCCTTTAACCAAGTAATGAAAATTTTAACTTGTTTTCATTTTAAAATTTTCTTTGTTGTTTTTTCATCTTGTATTATTTTACATGTTTTATTTGTCATTTTCTTTCTTATGAATTTCAATAAATTTGATGCCCTTTTTATTTTCTTCTCTTCAAAAGTTGTAATAATCTACATTTTATTTCTTTATTTGTGGTGTATGCAACATATAGTCATTGATAAGAGCCATTGGTAAGCTTATATGGCAGAGGCAAAGGCAATTGGTTGTTGAAACTAGGAATGCCCCTACTATACCTTTCAACATCTTCATTGATGTCAAATAATGTCATGTGAAACTTGTTAGTGATGCATCCAATGTTGGTTTTGGAAAAAATATCAAAAAACTAATGTTTTATCAGTTGAAAAGGAGAGAAAGATGTTGGGTTAGGCCATTTGTCAACCAACATCACCTATGAGCCTCAACCTTCCATTCAATTATTTTTGTATGCTAATTTTTTTAATTTGGGGCTGTTAATAATTGAGGAATGTTGATTTTGAAGAATTTTGTATTTTGCAACTTCTGATTGGCCATGTTTTTCGCTTTTGTCAAGGTGTCTCAAAGAATTGGTGAATTGATGTCACGCAATGTTTAGCCAATTAGCATCATCTAGCTATTGACTACCCTTTTCCAACGTGATTGACATTTTCATGGAAATGGCAAGACATCACCCCCATTGTTTGGCCTCTAGGCAAGCCTACACCACATCCCATGTTCCTGCATTCTAAACTAAAATGGAGATTATTTGATGACATTTGGTTTAATGTTGCCCCAATTGGTCAAAACCAGTTGCGGCTAATTGTTTATAGATTGACCATGGATTTTCCAAAGTTGAAAAAAAAAAGTTTTATCCAACAAGATGGGTAGAAATGTGGGTGTACCCGACCAAAGTGAACTAGCAGCCACCAATGCACCAATCGGCCATTTTGTCCACTAGATGGGCTACATTTTTTCATTTGGCACCAGATGGGGTTCATCAAAATCCATTTATTTTTGTTGTTAACCACTGTATTTTATTTATTTATTGGTTCTTGGCCATTTTTCCCTTGGACTTAACCTCACACATAGCTACCTTATTCACCTTCCTACCCTCATAAGTACTACACCAACCTTGGTACCTTATTTATACCTTATTGACATAACTACCCTAACAACTAATTATCCTATTGACCTAGCTACTATACTAACTACCTACCCTACTAACCTAGCTACCATACATACACAACCACCCTATTGACATAAATATTTTACAAACCTAGTCAACTTGATAAGGTAACTTGTTTCTTATGTATTAACTAACCTATCTATCTAATTACCTTGCTATTGTAACTTTCTTCCTATCTACTAATTTGCTTACCTACATGCCTACCTACCTTAGTAACCTATCTACCTTGTTCCTTGAACTTCCTTTGTACTTATTAACCTACCTACTAACCGAACTACCTACCTATATACCTACTCCTACCCATCTATGTTTTTTACATAGCCGAATACCTAATTAACTACCTATTCACTTTTTCCAACCCCCCCAAATCCTATCTATCAATTTATTAAGGTTCGTCCTAGTTCATGGATGATGAACATAGGTCCCCATATGTAGGTATTACAAACAATTTATAGTGGAAACAATGTCATAATTACAGCCATTTTGGTTTAATTAATGCATATTTTATTAAATTTTTTTACTTAATTTATTATGGAATGGACATTACACACATCTTTTCATGTAATTATTATAAGTATGTACTATTGGATTATGGTTTAAGTTTAGGGTTGGGACACATAAACTAACTAAAAAAATTTCACAGATGTATAGTAATTAACCTAAACTAAGTTAAATTTGGGGGGAAATTTTTAGGGTTTACACATATGTGAAGTAATACAATTTCATTCTATATTTTCTTCAAAAAGAGTAAAAAAAATTAAGTTGGAAATGTCACACAAAGGTAAGAAACATATTTTCTTTTTCAGTTTTATACAAATTTTATTTGATTATTTTTTAAGATTAAGGTATTTTCTTTCAATTAATAAATATGTATAGTTTAAAAGCTTTAAAATTTGGTTTCTAAATTTTTTCCTATGTTCTTTTAAATTTGTTTGTTTTGCATTATATAGTTTATATAATTTGTATAGTTTTTTGGGTTTAGGGCATATATTACTAGGACTTTTTTTTGTTAGGGTTTGAATAGTTAGAATTGTAATAGGGCATATGGCAAAATATCATATGGATTTTTAGGGTTATGCCTTATGATTTAATGTATAGGAATTTGATTCATATATTTCAGGGCTTAAGGTTCATACTCTAAACTTTACTCATTGTATTGGTTTTTTATCTTATCACTTGTTTAGATCTATATGTTTGTATGGAAAAAACCATAGCCCAAATTCTTTGAACATCATGTATTCAACACACACATGAAATCTAATATGTCACAAAGGTTATTATTGTTTCCAAGTAATAAACACAAAAAGTTTGAAATGAAAAAACACAAAAATAGTGATAATATTAATGTTAAATGCAAGTATTGTAACTAGGCCCCAAAATTATAGTTGGTAAAGGTAAGTGCAGATGCAGGTATTGCAATGAAGCCCCAAAATTCCAGTTGGTAAAAGTAAATATAAGTGCAGGTATCGCAAGTTTAAATGAAGAATCAACCCTAAATGCAATACACACATGCATGGTCACTTCAAAATAACTCATCTAGATGGTTTGGATACCTTTAAATGAAGCCTTAACCCTCAACGCAATACCCACATGCAAGTTCACTTTGAAATAACCCAACCCTATATGTAATATTCGCATTCAAGGTCATTATGAAATAACGCATGTGGGGTTTAGGCCTTTTTAAATGAAGATCCTACCTTAAATGCAATACCTACATGTTGGGTCACTCCAAAATAATTAATTAATTTCAAAATAATATGTTAACAAAGGTGTGTATAGAGGTTGAGGTTGTTGATTAAAAGTTCTATGATTCTTACTTTGTTTCATTGAAATTGAAAAGAGGTTGTATTATTTGTGGAACAAATGGGACAATGACAATTGTGATCAAGCTTATCTTAGTGTAGGAATTTTTCATGGAAAAGTTGAACTTGCAATCTATAACGTGGAATAATTATCTTAAATAGTGATTTCAATAACTTATTAAATAAAAATATAATTAAGTTAATTAATCAAATATCAAATTAATCAATCTAATTTTTAGATCCAACTTTTGTTAAATAAAATTAAACCAAATTATTAGTTAATTATTTTTAATAAATAAATGATTATCTAGTTCTTGATAATTAATCATTAAAATTATCTGAAATACTTGTCTACTAATTATTTAATTATATGATTATTTTTTTGATAGTCCATTAATTATCTAAAATAAGTTTTAATCATTTATTAAATTGGGTTGAAATTTTTAGGGTTTAGACATATGTGAAACGATACAATTTCATTCTATATCTTCTTCAAAGAGATTGGAAAAATTAGGTTGGAGAGATCACACAAAGGTAAAAAAAAACCTTATGTGAAAACCCAACCCTAAATGCAATACAAAGTTTGTTAAGATCAAAAATTTAAAGTTCATGCTCAAATTTTTTTCAAATATGTTCATATTTATGTTTCTTCCCTTTTAAACTTGTAAACTCATTTCAAAAAACAAAAATATAAAGTTTCAAATTTAATAAGATTTTAAACCATGTTTTTAAAAAAATCACAGCACATGATTTTTTACTTTTTTTTTGTTTCACATAATAATAAAAATGATCTCTCCCATATATTAATCCTATGTCTGATTGAAAATTTATTTTATATTTTTCTGATATATATTATATAAAATCTTGGTTAAAATAATCATATAGTGGGTCAAAAATATTTTATATTTTATACATATATAACACAAATCCTTATGTAAATTTTATGTTTATGATGTATAATATTGATTTAAATATTGGTCCAAATATATTGTTATTTATAACACATTATATATAAATAATGATATCATGGAATTATATTGTTGATTCATTTCAATACATATAATATTTTCATATTCATTTTAAATTACATATATATACCCATGGTTACATATATTGTAATTATTTTTAATGAACTTTGTTTTTTATTTGAATTTTAAAATTCCAAAATATTAATAGCTAGGTATGAAAATGTTCATAAGCTCTTAGAAGCCATGCCAAAGTTTGTGTGGATTTGGAAGCTTTGTGAAGGCCAAGTTATGTAATGTTTTCAACACCTTCAAAAGCTAAAACATGATTCAACTATCTAAGAAACACAGTAGTGTTCATAAAAAAACAACCAAGAATCTATAGCCTTGACAAATTATTAGTTTTAACAAAAGCTCATCACCAAATATATTAGATTGATTAAAGTGTCGACATTGACCAAGCTAAACAACCTAGCCTAAACATAAGTAATAGGTTAGTAAACTACTTGTTAAGTAACCTAACTAACTACCTAATAAGCTACCTACGTAATATAAGCCTATTATGTAGTTTATTTATTAGTGTAGGCCTTATAGGTTAATATCTTAAATGGTCTAAGTAGGTATTCAAGGTGGTTGAACTTACTAGGTAAACCTCGTAGTTATGTAGGTAGTTTACTAGTCGAGGCCATGTAAGCCTAATAAGCATTTATGACAATTTAATGTTTATTTCTTATTATATTATAACATATTAAATTTGAACTAAAAAAGCTTATTAAAAAAAAACACATTTTTTCATATAATTGTTACAAATATATACTATTGGATTATGATTCAAGTTTAGAGTTTGGGACATATAAATTAATTAATAGTTTTTTTACAAGTCTATAGTAATTAAAATAAATCTAAGGCACATTTTGGGGGGAATTTTATATGCAAAACAATGCATATATATATAAGAAAGTGAAAGAAATCAGCTTGGAGATATTAACAAATGGTAAGAAACATACTTTCTTTTGTGTTTTGTTACAAATTTTATTTAATTATTAAAAAAATTAAGGCCAAATTTTTAGTTGGTGAAAGTAAGTACGTTTGTGGATATTGCAAAATTATATGAAACCCTAACCCTAAATGCAATAGCCATATTCAAGTTCATTTCAATATAACCTATAGGTGCTTTAGGTAAAACCTTAAACGAAAGCCCGACCTTAAATGTAATACCCACATGTAGGGTTGCTTTGAAATATATAATATGTAGTTTGGGTGGTGCCTTTGAATGAAGACCAAAGCCTAGATGCAATACTTGCATGCAAGTTCATTCTAAAATAATCCATAGGTGATTGAAGCAAACCTTATGTGAAGACCTAACTTTAAATGCAATACCCGCATGTAAAGTCACTTCAAAATAATTAATAAGTGATTTGGGTACCCAAAATATGTTTCTTTATATACGTAAACTAATTATTATCTTAAATTAATTTTATGAAAATTAATTATTATGAATAATTATTTAAAATAATGATTTAAAAACTTTTTAAACATAAAATAATTTAATTAAAATAATAAATTAAATATCAATTTATCAATTTGAATTTTAGATCTAAATTTTAATTATTTAAATAATTAAGGTTCAACCAAATAACTAGTTAATTAATATTTAGAAATAAATGATTGTCTAAATATGATAATCAATCATTTACATTATCTAAAGGAATTTTTAATAATTTTTTAATTATGACATTATTTGTTGATACTTAGACTATATTATTATGTCATATGAATCCCCTAAATATTACATTAGAGACCTATATGTGGGTATTGTTAAATATGCTTAAAATCATCAAATATTTATGGACCTATATGTGAATATTGCAATGAATGTAAAAACCAACGACTATTATGGGACCTATATGTGGGTATTGCAATGAATGTAAACCAATGGCCTTATGGAGTTTAGAATAGAAAATGATGTAGGTATTGCATGTTTAGAATGTGGGTATTATTTTTAAAATCTTTAGGTGATGTGAGTCCCATTACATTAGATGTAAGTATTACACAATGTTCATTTTGATATTTGTAAACTCTATACAAATTAATGTTACCTATTCATATGGGCATATTTAAGTTTTGATTCTTACATCTAAAGTACTAAGAAGATTATGAAAAAGAATACATATATGATTCACCATATACCCATTAAATAAATGTGACTAAAAAATATATATATTTTTATAAATGATGTACAAAAATGGGTAGATCAAAAATTGTTAAAGAACCTAATAAAAAAAAGGTTCTTTATAATATATCAAAGGACCAAAGTTCAAAAATTGGGTAGTCCAAAAAATGAAAGGGCTAAAAAAATTAGTTAACTATATAAAGTGGAACCCTAAACCATATCATTATCTACAATTTCACATTTAGTTCAATAAACAATTGTTGCAGTTGTAGCCTTTGCTACATGACAAACAATGTACAGATGGTGGCATTTCATCTCAACCTAAGCTGTATTTGCAACAAACTCTTCCTTTCTTGTGTCATGAACCCTATAAACACCCGAAAACCACCAAATTAAACCCTAACACACCTTGGATGAAACAAAATTATTAAAAAATAATAAACATTGATTATTATTGTTTCTTACCTTCCATGAATCATTTTAAATGCATAGAAATCCAATACATCTGTCAACTCTTATGTCCTACTTGCTTTAGTGGATTCTCGATCCCAATTTTTGACATCCCATGCCATCTTCAACCAATGTGCATATGTAGAACAAGTGGATCGAATCATTTTTTGTAAATTTTCATCCTTCTCCATCCATGATGTTGCATCTCGAGGCATGTTTCCCAAGCATTAAACATTAAAACCCAACACCTATAATAGTTACTTTGAAGTTAATTTGACTAAAGTTGGTTTTGGTAATGGTGGACATTGTTTTGTAACAATTACTAGTTTATTCCACTTACATTGGGCTTTAGCACGAACGTAACTAACAACCTTTTGATCATTCCGCCTTTGCATGGCCATGGCATCTCCCAAGGTGCGAACGTTCATTTTAGCATGGTTTTGATGTCAAAGACCTCCTTCAAAAGTTAAAGCCTCCCAGGTTTGGCCTTTTCTACCACTAAGCCATGCACCTCCTTCAAATGTTTAGTCAATAACCATTTGGCACAATATGCGATAATGCAAGTGCCAACTTTACACTTCCATTTCAACCCAACCTTCATCCATTTTTTGTCCTTTCGGGCCATATTAGGTTGACGAAGGGGTGCCTGTGGCTAAAAGGCCTGGTTGGTTTCAAGTTTCGGACTTAAACCAAAAAATATTTTTAAAAAGGTCATTACTTTGTAATAAAAAAATGCTAACCTTAAAACCTTACACACAAAAAGTTCAAAAAATAGAATGCAAGTATTGCAAAACATAAAATCACATAATTAAATGTAACTCCTTCAAATTCTAATTGTTTTCAGGTATTGTAATAATTGTTTTTTGACAAAATAAATCCCTTAACTTCCATTAAGTGATGGAAGTTATAAATATAATTAAACTTTTAAAAACTTGTATAATTTTTTTATTTGCATTTAATAGCACCACCACCACAGAAGAAGGCGACGACATTGTTGTCGTCACCTTCTTTGCAACAAAACCACCAAAAAAATCTACGATAGTTGCTGTCACTTTTTTTTGCAGCAAAGCCATCAAAGAAGGTGACGGACGTTATCATCGTCTTCTTCTTCTTCTCAAACACATAGAAGAAAGCGACGGTAGCAAGCTACCATTGCCTATGTCACTACAACATTACCACATAAGAAGGCAAAGAAGAAGGCGACGATAGTAACTACTGCCGTCGCCTTCTTCTTCTCTACAACACCACCACACAAAAAGGTGATGGCAACTCTTGTAGTCACCTTCTTTTTCTCTACAACACCTGCCACAAAAAAAGGTGACAATAACTACCATCGCCTTTTTTCTTCTCTGCAACACTCGCCACAGAAGAAGGTGTCGATAGCTATCGTCACCTTATTCTTCTCTGCAACACCAACCATAGAAGAAGGCGATGGTAGTTGTCGTCACCTTCTTATTCTCTACAACACCCACCATAGAAGAAGGTGATGGCAGTTGTTGTCACCTTCTTCTTCTTTGCAACACCCCGCATAGAAGAAGGCCACAATAGTTACGATCACCTTTTTCTTCTTTGCAACACCCCCCATAAAAAAAGGCGACGGTAGCTAACATCGCCTTCTTCTTCTCTGCAACACCACCATAGAAAAAGACAATGGCAATAAGCTATTGTCGCCTTCTTCTTCTCAAACACGGGGAAAAAGGTGACAACAACTTGTTATCGTCACCTTCTTTGTTGCAATAGTAACATAAAAAATACAAGAGGGGGAGGTAGGTAGGAAGAACGACTGCCAACTTGTTGTCATTGCCTTATTCATAACAAAAAAACAAAAGAAGAAAAAAAAGGCAACGACACGTTGTGTTGTCACTTTCTTCACTTCAAATAGAAACAAAAAAATGAAAGAAGAAGACAATGGCGTCTTCTTCTTCTCAAGCAAAAAAACAAAACACAAAATTAAAAAAAACCATAGAGAAGAAAAAAAAAGTGTAGAGAAAGGAGGGAGCTTACCTTTTTTCTCTTGCTTCCACATTTGGGATGAAGTGCTCCTCTTGCCTTCTCTTCTCCACGTTCCTTCAACATTGAGCTCTCCACCTTCCTCAAGCCTTGTGTTTCAAGTCTCCTCAAAGCTCTGTGCTATTCAAGCTCGAGAGCTCTCTTGAGCTCTAGAGATGGAATGAGCAAGAAATGAAATGAAGGAGGTAGGAGGGGAAATTTTTGGGGCAAAGAATGGGGTTGAAAAATCCTTGGGCAAGGGAAGAGGATGTGTTTTTGGTTCATCCTCAAAACAGCTTGAATGGCCTCATCATGAATTGGTGCACTACTGGCTACTAGTGCATTCCAATTGGTATACCCCACATGGAAGAAGCCATGGTTCATTTGGAATATGGAATGATGGTCACATGACATTTAGTTTGGTTTTCATCCAAAAAGAACAATTTATGTTTTATTAGTTGCAAATGTGACCAATTTAGTTACAACCTTATGAGTATACAAAGGTGTATTTTGTGAATTTTGAGGAATATAGTTGGGTGTATTAAGATTTATAAATGTATATTTTGAATGTATATCAACAACCATATTACATGTGTATTCAAGTAATATTACTAACATAAATGGCCTCAATATTATGGTTACACTAATTTTGAATATATTAAAATTTTATGTAAAATATTTATTAAATATATTGGGCCCATATTACAAGTTTATCCAAACGATCGTATTATACTTCTTAAAATTATTTTAAATGACTTTTTATTATTATATTATATGTTTATATTAATTACATGTAATAAAAAACTAAAATATTATATTTCATTATTATTTTTAATAGTAATATTTTATTACATAATGATCATAATGATGATGATGATGATGATGATATTAGAATGATAGGAAAATTAAGTATATAATTACTGAAATAATTACTAAAAGTCTAATATACTATTATATTATTTTCAAATGACTAATGTACTTATTACAAATTGATTACTTATCTATTAATAAATAATAAATAATTATAATAAATCATAATATATCTAACAAGTGACACAATAATATATAATTAAAAAATAATTAACCTAGGCTAGCTACAAATTACATTATTATTATTATTATTATAAGTAATCAATTATGAAACATTACTAAATCATAATAATTACCAAGAAATATTAATATATAGTTTTAAGTTTTTATATTTCAAATTTATAATTATTAATTATTCAATTATTCAATTGTTATAATCAATTACTAGCATATAATTTTATTTTCATTTTTATTATTTTATAATAATTATTGTAGTAGTTAGAATGGAAATCTAATAAATTAATATACAAATGCAGAAATTGTTTTCAAAGGAAAAATGTTCTTGTTAAAAAAATTTATTGTAATAATTCATAAATAGTTATAATGAGTGAAGTAATAATATGAATGATAAAATAAAAATAATAAACATTGGTTACCAACTAACTACAATAATAATTGAATTAATGTTTTTGTTACTATTAAATATTTACATTTATATTTATTATGAATTTTTTAAATGAAAATAATAATGGGAATAATTATAATAAAATAGTTAGCCTAGGCTAGGTTTTAATTATATTATTCTATCTAAAAACAAGTAGTACTCAATTTTTATGATCATTAATTATTAATTACTGAATATTTCAGTTATTATATTAATTTATTTGGTTATGAAATAATAAGTGATTAGTTATTGATAATTAGCTAATTATTTCAATATTAGCCAATTCTAATTAATGAAATTGGTTAATAGATCATTATAGTTCATATATAATAAAATTAAATATTATTACTAATTATCTAGCTAATAAATTAAGTAATATTTATTAATAACTAATAGAATAATTAATTCAGTAATCATAATATATTAATGATTAGTATTATAAATAATTAGTTTATTGGATAGTTTATGAAATGAATTAGTTAGTTTATAATTTAGTTGCTAATTAGTTAATTAATAAGCTTATTAATTTATTTCCTGTATTTTATTTATTAAATAATTATTAATTTTATTAGTTAATTAGTTAGTTAATTAATTAGTTATTTAGTTGTCACTTACCTACTTAAGGTGTTTACTCTTTACATTTTCATATTTAAAAACATGGACATAGGGGATGAGCCAATGAAATGACTTAACCCAAAATAAAATATAAATATTCATGTACTTACAACTAATTACCTACTTTTCTACCTTCCTACCTACCTAAGTAAGTATTTGGCCTAGGTAGGTAAATAGGTCCTATCTAAATAGATGTTTAGCCTAGATGGGTAGGTAGGTATATAGGTAGGTAGGTACCTAATTCAACCTACATACTTGAATATTGATGTTAATTGAATTTGGACAAATTCAATTGATATGCCATGTGGCAAATTTCTATTGCACCACATGTCACAATCTAAACCATCCAAACATAAAAATTAAACGTTTTAAATTATTTCAAAGTAATAAAAAAATATCTTTAATTATTAAAAGTTGGAACATGTGGCAACACATAATTTGTTCCCATTGTTCACCAAAAAAGTCACATCCTAGTTGCAAGCGATAATACGTATATGACAAGTCAAAGGATGAAGGCATATTTTGTTGACTTTTTTTTCATCCAATTTTTTTTTTCATTTGCAACTAGTGTCAATGCGACTATTAAGATTTTAGTTGCAAATGTCACTTGCAACTAAAAATTGGTCACAAGGACCAATTGCAAAATGGCCATTTTCTATTAATGTATTGAAACATAACGGATATGTTAAAATTTTAAAAATTCAAAAGTGATTTTCTATGTACAAAACTTGTTATTTGAATTTTTAGTTGGTCCACATGTAGATTATGCTCCAAAGTTCAATAATTCATATTCATATGTTCATTTGATTAAATATTGGAAAAGAAATTAAATTTTAAACTTTGTATTTTTATACATTCCAACATTGGAACATGATAAAGTTTTTATGTGACAATAATCTACTACATGTGATGTGGTAGGTTGATGGCAAAGGCCTTGGGCCAATTCTAGGAAGTCCAAGGTTCAAGACTTTTTCCCACTATGTTGATTAGTTTGATCACATTGACTATAGTCCACTTTGACCATTAGTATGATAATGACATGTAATACAATAATGTTTTATATGATTGTATATATGATTCATGTGTTATACAATTCATGTACAAACCATATGTATACGATATATAAATAAACCCTAAATGAATAATTATTTTGTAAAATCAATTTATAAATATACATAATTTTATTATATACACAAATATTTTTTATATTTTTTTATATAGAAATAATATTCTATAATTCTAGGTACAGTCACAATGGTGGTTACAACTATGACCATCTTAGTGACTAGTGGCATTTACGACTAGTTTTGTAGTCATAAATGTAGTCATAAATACCACATTTTGGTGTTGTGATGTCCACACATTTGCTTATTACATCTCCACCCGTTTTGCCATCATTGCCCACTTACTTGTTGCTTATCTACTTGCTTCGCAATCATGCCCACCTACTTATTGCACGTCCACCTTCTTCACCATTGTCATCCACCTACTTGCTGCTTATTTGTTTGCTTCACCATCACACCCTTCATTTGTTACCTATTTTGCCTACATCGCCATCGTTGCCCACCTATTTTGCCATCATTGTCCACTTGCTTGTTGCATGTTCTTTCATTTGCTTGTTGCTTAATTACTTATTTTGCCATCATTACCCATTCACCTATTGCTTGCATGTTTGCCTTATCTGCACACAATTGTTGCCTACCTACTTTGCCATCATTGCCTTGCATGCTTAGTACATGTCTACCTTGTTCATGTTTGCTTTAAACTTCAAGCTTGGTATTTCCCCCTTACTTGTTTATGCAAGAGTTGGAGCATAAGAACACACAACTTTCATTTTAATAAGTTTTTTCTTTCTTTAGTTTTTTTTTGTTTCATTTTCTTGTATTCATTTTTCTTTTTCTTTTTTTTGTTTTTGGTTTTGTTTCTTTGTAGGTTACACTTGGACATTCTTTTGGATTTCCCTAAACATTAATTTGAACATTTTCTTCATTGATTACCTACACTATTTTTTCATTTTCTTACCCTTAATTTGTTTACTTTGTAAATGCTTGTAATTGTTTCCACAATCTTCAAACCTTAGTGGATAAGCTTTTGTTCATTTGTTTGCAATTATATTCATTTTGTAAGATAATTTTGGTAGAGCATAATTAAGAGGTTTTCTTCTACTAAATCTCTTGTGAAAATTGCAAAATGGAACAATCATTAAAAAATGAAAACAAAATAAGTGAAACTTGTAATGTTGTCATGAATTAATTAAATGTTATGGAAGAAAATAACGTGGAAGAAAAATTTTCAATAAATCCCAGTTTATAATCTAAAACTAGAAAAAAATTGGAAACTAAAAATGAAGAAATGATGAATCAAAATTTGAAATAATTGTAGAATCAAAAATAATAATGGAAACTAGAAGGAAGAAATGCATTGTGTTAGTCATTTTTAAAATAAATGATAACCAACATGTGAATTTGGATTATCCACAACTAATGAGATGTTTTTAATGTTATAATGCACTTGTGAATATAACCAATCCAAAAGCACATGCTAGAAAAGGATTAATTTCATACTACAAAACAAATAGGATAACAACTTTTTTTAAAATGTGGATGTTGATCATTTTTTAATTTATAAAAAATTTGAAAAAGAAATAAATAATTCAATGAGAGAAATGTGGAAAGACAACCAATAAAAAAATGTATTAATCCATTTGGATTATCCATATCAGATGTTTTTGCTATAAAGGATCCGTTCAAAAAAGATGATGTGCAACAAAAGGAATTTGATGAAGACCTTGGTTTGTTAATTATAAAAAATAATTTACCAATTCAATTTGTTGATAGTGTTTCATTCAAAAGATTAATATTATATTTATGTCTAAAATTTTATTTTTCCTTTCAAAAGGTAATTTTCATTAAAGATTTTGCCAAATTTGGTGGAGAAAACTAACCAATTGTATGTTCTGCCCAGTCTTTCATAATGTTGTACTATAACTGCCAACTTTGATTTATGGATGAATAAAGGAGCACATGATATTTTTGCTTTGGTTGTAAATTTTTCAGGACTTGATTGGTAGTTTAAACATATTACTATTGGATTGTTTGAAGCTACATAAACTTTTGGTCAACCATTGGTTTGAGATTTGACAAATTTGTTAAACAAATTTGGTTTGAGAAAAAAAATCATTGCATATGTGAAAGATGAAGTATCCAACCTTAATTTAATGACTTCTTAATTAAAAATATGTTGTTAGTTGTGAGACATTGGGTTTTCGAGAAAGCTTCAATGGTACTTGTTTTAGGCATGTTTTTTCCGAAGCATGTCAATATGCTACAACTAATGAAAAAGTTTGTAGATTATTAAGATATGTATCTATCAAGACTATTGAAACATATTTGCAAAAATGTATAATTTGACCCCAAAAATCTGGGAAAGGCAGATAGGAATGGACCCAAATTATAAAATTTGTTCGAAGAAATTCAATACCCTAATGAAAACAAGGTGAGTTTTTTTTATACTCAATACAATTGGTAATTTTTTTTTGAGATTTTTAATATGTTTTGTGTGAATGAAATTGTTAATTTGTTTGTTTCATTATTTTAAAGGTTTGCTATCATAATTATTATGTTTCAAGAAACATTATTGTTTCGGCATGTTATATTTCTTTGTTATAGTAGCCAAATAGTTGTGAGGGTGGCTAATCAAATATTGGTAGGAAATGGAGATAAAGTAGTAAGAATATAGGCAAGTTGATAGACATGGATAAATCGAAATGACAAAATAGGCAGAACAATGTGATAGAGTAGGCAAATGAATGTGGTAGCAGATTGTTATGATAACATAATGTAATCAATTTGTTGCAAGTCAATTTGCCAAACAATTAGGCAATTATAATTGTTTTCCACAAGGAGTATAAAAGAACATTTCAATTGATTTGCAAGGGGGTTGAAGGTTTATTTTATTTATGTTTATGCTGATATTTTAGAGTAATTAAACAGAAGAGTTATGAGAGGAAAGAAAGGGTATAAATATTATAGAGTTTCATGGTTTATGGAAATATAAAAGATGTTTTTTTTTTCCATTATTGGTACTTGAGTATTGTATGTGGAATTAATTGAATGAATCCTCGAACTTAGAATGGATTGAATGTCGTCATAATTATATGTTCACATGGTACTCATTTTAATGGAGTAGGACAAGGACCTAGTAGTGATATAGAGGTAGTTAATTTATTCATGAAAAATTAGAACTAACACGTGAAAATTTATATCACTAACATTTGGCGACCATATTGGGGATAATACAATTTGTTGTTGGAGAAATTAGAAGATTTAGGATGTAATTTCTTCAAATTCGTGTGAGATTTTTCCACGTTACAATTAATTAATGGAAGTTGAAGAAGGAAAAGTGGAAATAAATGAAATTGATCTAGGATTTTGTTTAATACATGTTCTCTATATGGTATTACCTTGTGGATACATAGATTTAGTGGGTGCTTATAGAATTGAAAGAAAACATAGTATAGTGAATCAAATGATTGTTTTGGGGCTAGACAAGTATTAGTTTTTCCAAATTTACTACTTATTATGAACAAGATATGGCAGAATAAGTGATATTTCTAAATTATTATAATAATGTATATTAAAAAAATTATGAAAAATGGTAGATTATGACTCTTGTTGAAAGAGAAGATGAATGGATGAAAGAGATTATAACCATAGAAGAAGCTAAACAAAGACTAAGAATAAATTGTAGTTATGGTTGGAATTTTTAGAATTATTTATATACACCAAGGAATGCACCATAAATAGATGAGTGGGTAATTTTAAAAATAAATTTAAAACATTACTTGAAAACATACATGAATTTATTATTAAGAAAATACATGGTGGTACTAAGGTGTGGTGCATACAACATAGATCACTAATTATTGATGCTACATAATTGACAAAATATAGAAGATGGTTACCAATAATTGTATGCATAATTACATTAATTCTTATAAATAAAGTTTTTGCAACACATCATTCGATTCAATTCCTTAATAGAAGGGAATTTACTAGACCTAACATTAATGCATTAATAGAAAAATGGATGTCAATTAAATGATATACTCTAGGCACCTAGGTCTAGAGTTTTCAATATGTCATGAGAAAAAAAGGAGTGAAGAATACATATCTAAAATAATTGAATCAGAAAAATTTTGGTCTACAATCATGATTCCATAATTATATGGGAATTTTTTTAAAAATTGGGAGTATTAATAAAAATGGTTATAGAAAAGAAATGGGAACTTATGTTTGGAGCCTATGTCAGATAGAGAAAAAAAAAGATGAAAACAATAGATTGAGAAACTAGAGAAGAAAGAATCAAGAGGAAGTTAAAGTGGCTATTATTGTAGCTTAACAATCTATTACACATAGTAGATGGAGAGCTCTTAGTGCAATTTTTAATTCACCAGTAACCTATCAAATGCTTCAACCTATAGAAAAGGAAACGGTAATTATTGTTGTTCAAATTAATGTTGAGGAAGTAAACATATCGACAAGTGATGGAACTCAATAATCTACACAAATAGGTTCACCAAACGTTGATCATGAATCAAGAACCAATTGAAGAATTGAATACATTGTTATTGAATACACCCACTATAAAAAAATGGGGTCTCTTGCCACCACCTTTGCAACTTAGTTTTTGAGTTGTAGCAAACACTTACAACTCACCATATTTTTATAATGTGAGTGCTAACGAACAAGTTACACTAGTTGCAAGAGTTGCAATAATTGTAAGAGTTGCAACTCACCGTATATATAGTCAAATACCTATGCAATTGTGTGCAACTTAACTATAACTCACATTGAATAATTCAGTTTCAACTAATGTACAACCCATATGCGATTAAGTTCATGACATCACGCTGATGTGGCTTTTCATCCACATTGGCACGATGAACTTTGTCAATTTCCTTTGCGACTTACTTGCAACTAAAGGTTCAATTAATACACACTATTAGTGTAATTAATGTACAACAAATCTACAACTCCTAAATATCTTTTTGGATTTTAATGCGTAAATAGTGTGTAACTAAAAATACATTGTTTGCAACTAAAATTGGATGCATCCGCAACATAACATTTTTGTTAGTGTTATTTCTTGTAATTTATTGTAGTTGTAGTTTAGACTATGTAACCATATAGATACTACATGGTAACTAAGTATAGAGATAATATAACCATCCTATGACTTATAAACAACTATGAAGATCTTGCAACTACTAAAAAATAACTACATGTTTAGCATAATTAGTTATGATGCAACTATGTGATAAACCATTTTGGCCTTTGGCAAGTGCATATGAATTTCAAGGGTTTGAAGGTGCAACTAATGAGCCATTACATTGCAACTAAATAAAACAACAAGGCAACTAGTTGGTGACTATTGAACAATTAAGATTCAATAGGATCATCATCTATTAGCATTGGAAAACAACTACTTGTCTAAGTGTCCCTTGCTATCTTGCAACTATGCATTAAACATTATATGCGTACAATAGTTGCATATGAGTTGAATAGTTTACCTCTTGCAATGTGTCGGAACTATGTTGTAATTAATCAAGTATATGACATGTGCATCTCATGAACAATTCATGTGTTCTATTAAAACATTACCATACAACTTTAACAAACCCAATAAATGGATACTATACAACTAGTTGTTTTATTATTGGGAACAGTAAAACTACAAGTGTGTACCAAAGGCAACTTTTGACGCGCTCCCAAGTTCCTAGTTAGGCCCAAAATGGGCCTAAGTTACTCAAACAACAGAATTGTGAGGAACTCGAGGCATGCTTCCAGCTTTCAGCACTAGAAGGGGTAGAGGGTGTGCTGAAGCTCCGGGATGGGACTAGGAAGAGTGACAAGCTTTAGTTACTTACTCGAACCTGCATCAAACCAACCAACAAGTTGGTTAGTTCACTTTCTGGAGCACCTTTAATGTTAAGACAAGCCATGGGCGACTCTGGACTCACAAGTTTCACCACGGCCCGGACTCGGGGGGAAGCCACCACCTTCCCCCATATAGTATTCTCTACGTCTCTTCGTGGCACCCACATCCGAATGGCTTTTTGTCTCGGGACTCCCAAGGAGGAATCTCGAAACTGTCCCTGTTTAGACTCTCGGGACTTTACAAGATCATAATTTTTTGCTCAAACCTCCGATTGGAATGAGATCTGAAACAAACTTGTAACTCTCCTTGAGAGCTTTCCAACAATGTATTGCATTCCACCTGCACGTACGGGGGTCAGATCAATTCCCGACTTTTAGTGGTCAGGAGTCAAACTGCCAATTTGACTTCCGGCCCTTCTTTTTGCCATAACGTGTGTTGTAGATGTCCAAATGGCCCATGCGAGCCCATTTTCGACATTTACACTTTGATAGCTTTCCAATGATATAAAGAACACTCCAATGCAAGGTGTTTGGCCCCTACAATTGAACTCTAAAGTTTCAGGAGTCTCGGAGGACTCCCAAGTCCCCATTTCAGGAGTGTGAGTTTCATCCTCACATTTTCTCAAAGTAAGGTTGCGACAACTTTAAAACAACACAAGTGGAACTATGGAGTAATTTTCAAATTTGAATGTACAATTGGGTATCAACTACAACCTTCCTCCAATAGTATTTTTTAAGGATTTTGTGTCCAATGGACACTATTGTACAACTTTATGGGTTGAGTAGAAGTTGTAACTAACCTTTCCTTGAGCTTATTCCCCTTGTCCAATGGAAGCTTCAAAATCCTTCCTTCCAATCAATGGCCTCCTCATCTTTCAAGAGCCAATGAGAATCGAGAATGATTTGCCCTCTAATTGATTTTAGGATGAGAATTCTTGGGCCCAATGAGACAAAAAAAATATTCCATCCTCTAATCAAATAGGATGACAATCCTCGTGACTAATGGGATTGGAGGACTCATCCTTCCCCTTATCTTAGATATCTTGATGAGGTCCTTGAACTTGATCCTTATCCTTTCCGCCCGTTGACCCTCACATCCTACTTCTTCATCCTAATTATTTCAAGAACTAACTACTAGGACAATTTATCGGTAATAACAAGTAAACATCCTTGAGTCCTTATTTGATTAAACCAATTCAATGGTTGAAGTAACATCCATGCGTACCATTTACTCTTTTGATATCCCCTACTTTTTTTTTCCATGCACTAATTAATTATGTAGTACATAATAAATTGGAATTAAAAATTACATCACAAAAATCCCCACATACTTCTAAATCCATCGTTGAAATTAGGGTTTGATGAATCCATTAGATCTAGGATGTTTGAATTTTCATGAGGTTCCGTCGTCACTCCCACACCTTACACCTACCCTAATTTGTTAAATAAAAAAGCCTTGACCCCTTCTGAATGTAAGTACCACATTGTTTCTGCTACCTTCTTAGTTTTCGTTGATGCAAGTGAGAATTTAGTCATGGCAGATGATGTCATTACGCCTTCGAATCCTCCAGTTTCACTAGTAGAAAATGAAGAGCTTGAAGAAACACTATTTGACGTGAATGTTTCTCAACGGTCGTGCAAAGAAGAACCGTCCAGAAAAATAGTGCGCACTCGAGTCGATCATTCGACATGGAATTGTCGATTGTTTCTTAACCCACATGCCTTAGCAGTCTATTTAGAATTTGTTCCTCCTTGTGGAGCCGCACCAGAAAGGTTTGAAAAGTGTCAATGTGAAGACGACGATGTTCGTCTTCATTGTCGAACTTGGGTTCCCGGTGATGGCCATTATCATTGGTTATGAGGCCCAATCAATCCCCTTTCCATGGAGCATCGAACCGAATACTTCGCTCGCACCATTTGTCGCACTCTGGAGTTTTTGCAATTGTGATCTATCCCCTTAAAGTTGTTTACTAAATTGTAATTCACCTGAGGCCACTCAGGTGGAAATGTTAATACTTAAGTTTGATTTTGATTCTATTTAAGAGTCTGATAGAAGTGAAAACTAAATAAAGATGTATTAGGATTACATCTTAGAAATATTTCAAGTACATCATTCGTGCCTGAAGATTATTCTACAGATTAACTTAATATTGTCATGGCGAAATGTTATTGTTAATTATGGGCTTGTATTCCCAATATATCAATAAATCACATCTAATTCTACATCCCCTTTCCCTTCTCTACAATATAAAAGGATGCACTTAAAAAAATTTACTAGGTCCTAAAATTAACTGAGCCTTGCATCAATTTAAATAAAAGAGTCTTCTACGATGAAATATCCTTGGCTAATTCAACTTTATTACTTGGAGGTTTATCAGGATTCAAATCATTAATACTAAGGAAAACTATGGAACTAAAATTAATAATTTGTGGTATTATAATCCATGACTCACAATTCTCTCAGAGGGAAAGCTACTTATTAGTTTGCTAGGTATGAAACAGCTTATTTAATGGCAACATGGGTTGAAGTACAATGTGTTTTCATCAATTGATTTAGTGAAATTCGCAATGAAAAACAAGTAACTACAATTTTGAGATACACAAAACAAAAGAGATATGAGTCTATAAAAGACTACCATGACAAATTTTTATGACTTTGCACAGTTATTCCATAGCAATCACATGATATTTATTTAAAAGAAGCTTTTAGAAAAGGATTGAGAACCAAAGTCAAAATGGCCATTATAAATATGTCGTGAAGAACTTTGGCGGAAGTAGCAAAGTCATAAATTATGATAAAAGAAGAGATGCCAATAATAAAGAAAAGTATAACTAGATATCACCAAGACTATAATAGTGAAGAATTAGAAGATTCTGATGAAGAAGAAAAACGGAGACCAAAGAAGAAAGAAACAAAATATCACTCTGAAACTATTAAAAGAGGTGTGTATTGTCAAAATTATTATAATGAAGGATACCTTACAAAAGAATGTAAATTATTGAATAAATTTTGTTAGATATGTCAATAAAATGATCATAATATTGATCAATGTCCTAGCACAATAGTGTCTAAAAGATGTCTTTCGAGGGAAATTGTTCCAATGCATGTGGTATAAGCAGAAGCACGAGTTGTGTAAGACCAAAAACAACTACATGAGTATAACACACCAAATAACAAATTTGGAAATTGACAATATAATTCAAGATGAAATGGTCAGAATGGGTGAAGCAATGGTCAGAAAAATTAGAATAATCAATATGACCAATGTGGTTATAATCAAAATAATAGATTTTGGCATAATGGAGTGAGCTGTTTTTGTTGTAAAAAAGGACATGTAAGAGCTGATTGTCTTATGTGGAAGAAAATAATGGAAAAGGAAGAAAAAAATTCCAAACCAAAAGTTGGAATTAATGCTGCCATGGTTGATTGGGACTAGTGGTTGTTGATGTGTGTGTGACCACGTGAGGTCAAAAGGCAAGTATGTCAATAGAAGAACCTCCAACAAGAGAGGTTAGTCCTACAAGGGATCGATAAACCAAATGGGAGAAAGAGAAGAAGGTTCATTTGGATGTAGTCGAGGAACTTTAGAAAATTAAAAGTACAAAGATAGACCCATTGAATAGAAGCGTTACTTGTTGACTTGGAACCGGCCAAGTTCTTTATTCAGCTAGGAGGGTTAAATGAAGAAGGGCCATTGGGAACAACAAAGGAAATTGATTTGCCAAGTGGTCACAAAGGGTTAGCTAAATTGACTAATCGATATGCCAAGCTAGTTAGTAGGAGTTGGCATACCAACTAAAGTGGACACATTAAAAAGAAAATATGATATGATAGGAAGTAAACATATTATGAGTGGAAATGACAATGTGATAGGAAAGGTCGATTTGATGAAGTCAAGTGAGTTACAAGGAGTCGACAACAATCTAGACAAGGACAAATCAACTTGTTTAAACAACCAAAACATAATGACTACACAAAGTGTGGTGGCAAACCGAAATGAAAGGTTTAAAACACTAAATGGGCATGGAGTTAATATGAATTCAATAACAAAAGCTACAAAAATCATTATGAATTTGAAATTGGAAGTGAAGTTGGGACAATTGATGAGAATTTTTCCTCAATTAAAAGGAATGGTAGAAAAGTCCTTAATCAAAATGAAAACATATTAGGTTGCAGATGTTTGCGAAGTAATAACAAAGGTTAAATTTTTTTATGAAGCTATGCCAATTGTTCAAATTTGGGTGGGAAAGTTTGAAACAAGGGATGTGTTACTGGACAATGGCTCTGGTGTGAACATTGTTTTTGAGAGTTTGAAAAAGAAACTTGGATTGAAAAAACCTCGATCAACCCCATTTGTGGTTTGAATGGTTGACCAACAAAAGGTGTAGCCAATTGGTTTGATTAGGAACTTGAAAATCAACTTGGCAAGTTGTGATTACAAAATTTCAATCATTGTGTTGAATGTGGAAAATGGAGTGGAGGTTTATTCCATGTTATTGGGATGGCCATGGTTGAAATTGGCCAGAGCTCATCACAATTGGGATGATAGTACCCTCATTATTATTTCAAAAGAACGAATTGTGATGTTAAGTACAATAAAATGAATTAGTATTAATTCATCATTATGGCCGAAAAATTTAAATGATGAATTTGATTGGGAAGGATCGTTAGAATGAAAAGAGGAGCAATTTTATGATGTAGTACCAAAATTATGGCGTGCAGGGGAAGTAGCGCCTTAAGAACTATATTTCTTAAAGAAATAGATTGTGGTATGTTACAACTAGAAAACAAAATTGATTATCCAATGTATTTTTATGAGCATCAACCAAGAAAAGCTTTAATATTGGATGAAGCTGCCAACATCATTGTCAAAGATAAAAAGATTATTGGTTAGACGATGACAATTGAAGAACAACTAATTAAATTCAACTTGGGAAGCAAATAAGAATGTAAATAAGTATAAATTAATGCCATACTACCAAGTGTATTTCAAGCACAAATTAAAAAGGTGTTAATGGCAAATAAAGACATTTTTGCATGGAGCTATAAATAATTGAAAGGAATTCCAAAAGAAGTATGTGAACATAAAATTGAACTAATGAAATGTTCAACTAGTTAAACAGAAAAAAAAACATAATGAATTATGAATTAAGAGTCAAAGAAGACCTTGATAAACTACTAGACATTGGATCTATATATCCTATAGAAACCACTCAATGGTTATCCCCTTTAGTAATTATGCCAAAGAAAAAATGGCAAGTTGCGTACATGTGTGGATTATCAAAAATTAAATGCCCAAACCAAGAAGGATCCAATTTTGTTGCCTTTCTTCGATTCAATTGTTGACTCGGTGGATGGGCACAAAATGTATTAATTTATGGATGGTTATAACGGCTATACCTAGGTTAAAATGGCAAAAGAAGACAAAGAAAAGACAACATTTATTTCGAAATGGGGTGCATATGCATATAATGTTATGCCATTTGGATTATGTAATGTTCCAACCACATTTCAAAAAGTGGTGACCAAAACCTTTAAGGAATATTTGAATAAGTTTATGCAAGTATTCCTAAATGATTTCAGTGTGTATGGAAGTAAAAGGACCATTAAGGTCAATTACAAAAATGCTTGGAATAATGTAGACAAAATGACATAAGTCTTAACCTAGAAAAATGTGCATTTTGTGTTAATTCGGGTATTCTACTTGGACACATTGTTTATAGTGATGGATTATTAATGGATCCTAGAAAAATAACTACAATCACTATATTGCTAGCACCAATTAATGTGACAAAAATAAAAAGCTTTTTGGGAACAACTAGTTTCTACTGGCATTATTTTTGAGGTTTTGCCAACAAAATGGCACCCATGTGCAAATTGTTAAAGAAAGATGGAGAATTGAAATGGATTGAAACTTGCAATAAATCTTGGGAGTGGATGAAAGCATCTATGACATGTTTGCTAGTATTAATGGTGCCCAATTGGAAAATTGAATTTCATTTGCATACCAATGCATCAAACTTGGCTCTAGCAGTTATGTTAGGTCAAAACCCTAACAATACTATTGACAAACCAATATACTATGCAAGTAAACTTATGAATAATGCAGAAAAAAGTTATACACAACTAAAAAGGAGGCTTTATGAATGATATATGTTGTGAAGAAATTCAGATACTATTTGTTAGGAACTAGTTTCATTTTCTTTGTAGATTATCATGCATTATTATATTTGGTGAACAAATCGATAACAATAGGTCAAATTGCCAAATGGCTCTTATTATTACAAAAGTTTGATTTTAAAGTTGTCTACAAACCAAGTTAAGTTCAAGTTCATTTCTTACTAGATCATTTGTTTAGAATCAATCATGGGGAACTAACAAAAGGGGTAGATGATCAGTTACCTAACACTCATTTATTTAATGTGGGAGTTGATTGGTATGGTCCAATTATAAAATATTTAAAGAAGGGACACTTTGACAGCGATGTACCTAAAGAGGAAAGAAGTCAAATAGTCATAAAGGCTAGGCCTTACACCTCATATGATGGATAACTATATAAGTTAGGACAAAATGGTGTCCTATGACAATGTTTAGTTCCAAAAGAAGAGTCTAAAATATTGGAAGATTCCCATGAAGGGCCGGCTAATGGGCATTTTGGCATAAATACTATTGTTAAAAAAAATGTTATCTTCAGGCTATTGGTGGCCCACTATGCATAAAGATGTTGTTGAATTATGTCAAAATTGTGACATTTGCCAACGTTTAGAACCTATATGGTGAAGTGGTAAAGTGCCACTCAAATCGGTTATGGCCTTTGAACCTTTCATGAAATGGGGTCTTGATTTTATGGGACCAATCAAATTGGCAACAAGATATACTGGAAATCAATATATCATAGTAGCAACTAATTATATTACTAAATGGGTAGAAGCAAAAGCACTTCATGACAACACAACTAAAAGTATCGCTAAATTTATTTATGAACAAATTATTACTCACTTTGGCTACCCAACCCATCTTGTAAGTGACCAGGGTAGTCATTTCATTAAAAAAACTATTGAGATACTTGTGGAAGAATTTATGATTGCACATCATAAGTCGACTACTTACTATCCACAAGGGTACAGGCAAGTTGAGTTGACTAACAAAACATTGGGTAAAATATTAACCAACTAGTAAATGCAAATTGGATGAATTGGGATGTAATGTTAGTCATTACTCTATGGGCATATCGAACAACTTATAAAGTGACAACTCAATATGCACCTTTCAAGTTGGTTTACAACATTCAACCAATTATGCCGGTAGAATTTGCGATGCCAACTAAAAGTGTTCGCAACCTACCACATGAAGATCTAAACAAAACTATTAGGGTAAGGATGGAAGATTTATTTGAATTGGATGAAACTTGTTGGCAAGCCAGAAAAAATATTAACCATATTCAGCTATTGTGCAAAGAAGAGGGATGAAAAAAGAAGGATGAAAAGTTTTAAGGAAGGAAAGTTTGTACTATGGATGCCTAAAACCATAAAAATAAAGGGAGGTAAATTTACATTACCTTGGAAGGGTCCTTTTAAATACAAAAAATGTTTGATAACAACATTGTGGAATTGTCAATCATAAGTGACGAGGGGTAGAGAGAGTAAATATTAACAAACTAAAAGCCTACCAACATGACAATCCACTAACCAATGTGATAACAGTGGTTGTTATAGTCGATACAAGACCTAGTGGAAAAATTAAAAATAGAAAGAAAAACAAACTTAATTCTCCACCTAACTTGCATACCAAACCAAAGAATCTACTTTGAACTGACGCAAAACCTAGGAAAACATTTTATGAAAATGATATAGAGTGGATTAAGGAAGAAGGCTCAAGTAATGGCATACAAAGAATGTCTAAAAATGAAAGATCAAGAAATTCAGTTATAAAAGAAGGAAAAAGACAACAATGCCATTATATCCAAGAAATTATGTAAATGAAAAAGGAAGCCATAAAAATAGAAAAGTTGGTCTAGTGCCTAGGCTATCTCGTGTGAAAGAAATGGCACACACTACTAGAAATTTTGGGTTTTGGAATTGTCATTTGCAACTAAAATCCACTTGCATGCGACACATGCAATTGCAGATTTGTGTAGTTGCCTAAGACAAGTTGCATATGACATGCAGTTGCACGTGACACTACGTATGCAACATGTATATACGATGTTAGTATACATGTTCATACATACATACCAATCCAATGTAGTTGCACCTTATGTGTAACTTTCCTTGCAACTACATGTAACTAATCAAAATATGACACATGTTTAAAAATTAAACAATTAGCTTGTGAACACATGTCATTATTTTATTTTTTTGTGTTTTCAAAATTAAAAATTCATTGGATTAATTTCAATCATTGAAGTTTTTGCCACTATGACGATGACACGTGGCACACCATGGAATGTTCATTGACCATTTGACACATGTTCAATATTTTTAACACCAATTATATGGTGACACATGGCAATCAAGGCCCACCTATTTTTAAAATTTTAAATATTAATTAATGAAATCTAAATCATCCAATTTATGGCTAATAAGATGTTGACATGTGGTGCCTAGGTACGTAGATAATAATTAAACCCTATTAAGTAAGTAGGTTGAAAAATAGCTAGGCTTAGGTTATATAAAAAGGTTTAAAATAATTCGATTTTATTTTTAGGTTTGACCATTTCATAAAGGTCAAATTTTTTTCATTCACTCATCCCCAATGGCACTTGGTATTTGGTTTCAACATAACTATTACTCCTACTTATATAACGAGCCAAATAGAATTGGAAGCCAAAGGATATGGGCTAAAACATTCCATTGCAAACCTCATGAACCAACCTAGTTGCACATTAGATGCAACTACTGTAATAAAGTATAACAGCTAGGGGAGGGTTTTGTTGCTTTTGGTGTCCAAACAAAACTTGAAGCCCTCCTCTTGGTGCATTTAACACATTGAGAATCGTTGAAAAAAAATTAAAAATGAGAAAGTTATGGCCCCCCAAAGTAAAGGGGGTAAAAAAAACTCAAAAAAAAAACTATTGAGGCTGGTTATTAAACACCCAGAAAGTTCATTTTATGTTTTTTTTTGCTATTAGAGTTCCAATGTGATTTGTAGGACTTCAAATGGCGCTCCTACAACATTTTCAATCATTTAAAATGAATAAAAAATGAAAAGGTTATGAGCTTTGAAGGTAGGAGGGGTCCTAAAAAAAAAAAAAACAAAACAAAACGTTTTATAATTGGGAAAGCGTATTTTTCTTATTTTTCTTCTTATTAGTTTTTCATTACTCCTTTTCTTTTGCACTTCAAAGGTGATTATAGGATATTTAGTAATTATGATTATTTAATGAAAAATTATTTTAATATTATTATCTAGTTTAAATTAATAATTGCTTAGGACGTTTGTATACTTGTAGGTTAATTAATGTAGCCTATTTACATTAATATTTTAACATAAATAATAAATTTTAATATATAATACCTATTGATTATAATTATAATTATAATAAACATTTAATTAATTATTATGATTATTTATATTTTTAAAAATATTATCATATTAATTGACTTTGAATAATTTTTTGTTTAATCAAATGTACATTTTTTGAAAAAATATTCCAAAATAAAATAAATTCAAACATATTTAAACCATGGTTTAGTTTAACTTAATTTAACATAATTTAATTTAACAATAATTAGTTTAACCTAACTTAATTTAACCATTGTCAATTTTAGCCATAAATATTTTAGCATAATTTAATTTAACCATATTTATTTTATCCTAATTTAAATTAGATTAATTTAATTTAGCCACAATAAATATAGTGTAATTTAGTTTAGCCATAAATATTATAGCCTAACTTAATTTAGCCATATTTATTTTAGCTTAATTTAATTAGTTTTATTTAGTTTAACCATAATTAGTATAGTTTAATTTAATTTAGCCTATCTTGATTTAGCCATAATTAGTTTGGCCTAACTTAATTAACCATAGTTAAATTAATTTAATTTAGCCATGGTTAATTTTAGCCTAATTTAATTTAATTTAAATTATGTTAGCCATAATGAGTTTAGTGTAACTTAATTTAACCATGGTTAATTTAACTTGATTTAATTTAGCCATAATTATTTTAACCTAACTTAATTTAACCATGGTTAGTTTAGGCTAGCCTAAGTTAGCATGGGGTTAACCTTAGTATTAGAGGTACATAATACTATTATATATAGCCTATGTAGATATATTAAGTATAGGATTTAAGTATGTATAAGTTTAGGCCATTATTTTTATGACACGTGTCCATGTTGTACACATTTAGTTACATGTTAGTTGCACACACAACCATATGGGCCAAAAATTATATAATATCAAATTTGTAGTTGCAAACATGACCAAGATAGTTACAAATGATAACCAATTGCATGCCAGTTGCATAGTGACTGGTTGCAAATGACAAGATTTCTAGTAGTGACATGACATGTTTAACATGCCCATGAATGAGTTGTCTCTTATGGCCTTTAAAACAATTATTATGTCTTCAAGAGTTAACCGAATTGAAAGCCATCAAACATAGATACCACGTGTGGAAAGACTACTTAGAAAGAGATAATGAACGGATTGTTGATTGGAATGTAAGAGCAAAAGAAGTGTGCGAGAGAAAAATTTGTAGCAGAATGGTAGCTACAAAGCAAGGAGTACCAAAAGAATTTTGGTTCAAGCCATACAATGGAAAATTTAATGGAGAAAAGTTTGTAAAAATGTATGCACAGAAACGACACACTTTTCAATTTGCAACCTTAGATACTTGTGAATAATTTCTTATAAACCACCAGACCAAATAGTAAGAAAGATTAGGGAAGAAGAAACTAAAAGTGCAGAAGATAGTAGTTATAAAATGACAACACCCAAGAGTTTTGATTTTGAGGATGTGTGGAGTTTTAACCACCCACATTTGAACATGAAGGAACGTTGAAAGAATTTGCGTCAAGTGGAGGTGCTTGTTGAAAAAGGAACATTTCAAGTTTTCTAAGAAGAGGAGTGCGATGATTGTGACTACGCTTTGGAGTCAAGTCTACTGCGAGTTTGGAAGTACATGAAAGCAAAACAAGAAAAAAGGTTTGTTCCTTACAATTTTTAGAAGTAAAAGCAACTAGAGAAGGAAGTGATTCTTCTAAAGCTCGCCTATTTCTTTGTTAGAATATATAAAGAACCTCAAAAGTTGCCTTACAAAACCTACATTGTAATCTTTTGTGAATTGAGAGTTCAACTTGTATAAAGAATAGAAGTTGGTAGTGGGTAAAATGAAACATCAGATGAAAGAGAGTAGTGGGAGTGTTGTTTCAAAACGACGCAGAGTTAGAGAGTTGGAGAAGTTGCCAACTCTAGAAAAGTTAGGAAAAATAAATTTCTTGGGCTATACACATGGTAGCATTTGGACTCTAATGAAGGAAGAAGCAAATTGGGCGAAGAAAATAAGGCTTGCCAAAATTAGGAAAGTAAACTAGACTTTAATGGATGCCAATAATGAAGGAAATGATTGAAGTTTCAACTATGCTGATCAGTATGTCAAGCTAAAGGGAAGATAAATTGACATAGGAGAGGAAGGAATGGCAAGGGATTTTGGTCTATCCCATGAAGGGATTGTACCAATTGGAAAAGAAAGTTACAACCCAATTGTTGTAACTTATTTCATTAGAGATGAATATGAGCACTATATACCCCATTTAGGATACCTAATTGCTAAAGTAGATGACAGGCAAAAGGTAGCCATATTGGAAGCATTGATGGAGATCATGTATTTTAAACAAGGAAACAAATTTGCTCCAAGTGCCTTAATTTCAACAATGTTAACAATAGAGAAGGAGAAGGTGAACTGGGCTGCTTGGTTTTCCCAAAAGTTGCAAAATGAAATCATTGTAATTTAACGCAATTCAAAGAAAATTGGGAATACACTAGCTAGACTAGCTTTAACCATTATTGGTCATCATTTCTTAAAGTAGTGGGAGCCAGAGAAAGAAAGGTTTATTAAGACCAGGAAGAAGACCCAAAACAAGGAGGAAAAAATGATTGTTAACATCAATGTAATCTTGCTAGTAGAGAAAACGAAGAAGAAGAACGAACGAACTGGTTGTAACCATGAGCAGGAGATTTCAAAAGTATTTCCAATCCAAGAGGGGAATCATGGTGAGCTTGTTGAAGCTTCAAGCATTTTGAGTGAGATTGGAAGGAAGAATGTTGAGATACCTAATGAGGTAATGACAAAACCTTTAATACCCATTATGGAAGAAGTAGAGACACAATTGATAGGAGAAGAAGGTATGCATAATGTTCTAACACATGTGGATATGGAGAAGGAGAGAGTCCAAGAGGTAGTTAACAAGAAGGTGATTATTGACAGAAAGGATCATAAATTTCAATACTTAAAAAATGAGGATGTGGAGATCATTGTAGTAAAAAAGCCATTCCATCAGCAACTAGAAAAGGAGTTGTTAATGTAACTTGAAGAAAATGAGCAAACAAGGAAGAATCAACAGGAAGGAGAAGTGCAGCAGATGGAGGAAGAACTACATATAGGAACATTAGTAATGGTGGATCAATAATGGCAAAAAACTACTACTAATATGATAAAATAATTAGTAGTTATGGAAAGTGGTGCATCCACTAGTGGGGATTTGGATGTCATGGTTGAGCAATTGGAGATGTTGGCACAAAGGGTCATGAAAAAGAATGGGGAAGTCTAAGAGTTATAGAAAGAAAATGAAAGGATAGCAAAGCAACTGGAGGAAACACAAAAACGACTAGCAAACCAAGTGGAGAAATCACTTTATAAAAAAAACTAGAGGACTTCAAAAGAAGAAACGTGTCAACTGAAAACAAAAGTTATTACTCTAGAAAATGAGAAGAGGGAGACAAGTGAAGTCTTAGCAAAAGTACAAAAGAGGAATTTCCACCTTGAGGTTTAGTTGACACATGACAAGTCAAACCATGAGAAGGTGTTGAAGAAAACAAAGAAGAAGATCAAACAATTACACCAACAATTCATGAAATCACATATTCAAGAGGAACTAATTTTGAAAGAACTAGAGATGATGAAGGAAGTTGTAGAGATGAAAAAGAAAGACGGATTAAAACACCATCAAGAGATTATCACAAAGGCTAATGCAAAAATCAACTTTAGGAACAATAAAATCAAATCACTCAATAATGAGTAACTCAACTTGTATGAAAAATTGAAGAAGATGGAGGAGGTTCTACACCAACAAGAAGAGGAATTGAGTACTCAACGAGTAACTATGGAGAATGCTCTTGAAAATCATCATAAGGATTGAAAGATCCTAGTGGCAAAGGAAAAGACGTTATGGAAGGAGTTGCAAGTGGCACAAGGCAAAGTAGAGCTATTTTGCAAGTTGTTGATTGGGAAAGCGTGGCTACTAAAAATAAAACCAAGGCAACGTTGTATGATGAACTCATTGAGCGACTTCCAATGGAGATGGGAGAGCTTTTGGAAGAGGCTAGAGTAAAGTTCAAAAGGTGGCACTTTGAGTAAACAAGGAAGTACACAAATGCTCTTGATGCTGCATATCAAAGTATTCGATAATTGGAAGGGAAATACAAAAAGGAAGAAGACATAATAAAGGAGGTTGTTAGCGAGGAAACAACTAGGGAAGAGGCGAAGCAAGTTTCTTTGACAAAAGAGGATGAGGATGAGGTGGCGCCCATTGGAAAGTTGATAAGGAAATAAGAGGTAACAAATCATGTATACACATGCAAAGAAAAAGAGTAGAAGGTGGAAAACAAGGATCAAGCTACCAGCATGAATGGGGAGTGGGTAGAGACCATGACGAAGAAGATGATTTATGGAGCTGTTTCCCCTAGGATCAAGCATCTAACTCTAGCAGAAAAGGCAAATGTCAAGACATATTCTAAAAATGATATGGTGCATATGATGCTAGAGTTAGGGTATGTTTTGTCATTACTGCCAAATCCATAAACATACTACCTGTTGCATCGTTTTCAGATTTGTTTGAGGGTAGGGGTAGCACTACCAGTACTAGGAAATCATATCGCTAATAAGGAGTTCCTAGCAATGTGGGCTATAAAAGATTTAGAGTGTAGATAATTTCTAGCTTATAGCATAATATGTTGTTGCATTCAATACCATCAACTAAGAAGATATGGAATGTTAAAGTTTGAGGTGGGTTGCTTGGGGCTGTATGCCTTAAGGTATTACTATAGGTTAGAGTATGCTTATCATGAGTATTACCACCAGCATTGGATTGTTGTTTCCAATAAACTGACTTTTGCTATGACATGTATGGAAATTATTTTGGATCATGTGGTAAATCAAGCTTGTGCTAAACCTAAGCGATGGAAGGAACTAATGGATTACTACCAAGAACTTGTTTGCTTCATCGACTTGGGAGATCGTTTGATGGAAGCAATCACATGGAGGGTTTGTGAGTTTACCAAGTTTTAGGCAATAAATGCACATCTTTTGGTCATGATGCATTGTACTTGCAAGTGGCCATATTGTGCACTCAACACTTGGTGGATAAGTTGACAAAACGACCATGCATCGACAAGATTGTGCACTACCAACAATGGTTTCTTCACCCAATGAAGGTTAATCAACCAGTACGTGAAGGGTGAACGAATTACAACAACAAAGGATGGAGCAAAGTTTTTTACCAGTGAGATAAACAATTGTTTACTCCTATTCAAATGGTACTCTATGCTAGGAGTAGTGGACATCCTAGTCAAATTTAAGAAATTTAGCTGCTGTGTGGGGACACTACAATAGTTAAGAGGGGAGTAATGTTAGGAAATGGAGATAGAGCACAATGCATATAGGCAAGTCATTAGACATGGACAAGTCGAGATGAAAAAATAGGCAAAACAATGTGATAGAGTAAGCAAATCAATATAATAGCAAATTACCATGATAACATAGTGTAATTGATTTGTGGCAAGTCGATTTGCCAGATAGTTAATTAGGCAGTTATAATTGTTTTGTGGGGAGTATAAAAAGAACATTTCGATTGATTTGCAAAGGGGTTGGAGGTTAGTTGTCTATATGTTTATGTTGATATTTTAGAGGAATTAAGCAGAGGAGTTATGAGAGGAAGGAAGGGAGATAAACACTATAAAGCTTCATGGTTTATGGAAATATAAAGGTTTTTTTTTTCCCATTCTTGGTGCTTGAGTATTGTATGTGGAATTAATTGAATGAATCCTTGGACTTAGAATGGATTAAATGTTTTCCTAGTTAGTATGTTTACATGGTACTCATTATAATGGAGCAAGACAAGGACCTAATAGTGATATAAAAGTAGTTAATTTATTCATGAAAAATTAGAACTAACACTTGCAAAATTATATCACTAACAAGTACCACCACCTCTTACATGGCATATTTGTCAGATCATTGTTGACTACCTTTCCCCTATTGTAATTACATGTGTTATGAACCAACCATGTGGTCACTGGTTACTAAGTGATGTGTTGAATTATGTTATATCCATGATTCAAAAACTTAGAGATGTCCTTAATATTTTTGCATCTTTGCATAACCTAATGGAAGTGGACCCAATTATTGTTGATGAATTAACTTCTTTTGCATCTAACCTTAGAAAGGAGGTTTGTGTTGTGCTAGAGTTTTTCCTTTATTTCTTGAGGAAATTTGAAGGAAATGAAACCCATAACATGTTTTTAAAAATCTTAAATCCTAGGTTGAAAAGCCTTCGTCTAGTGTCTTTATTCATTGGAAGGAAGCAAAGTGTTGCTATTGTTGAGGAGTATGATAAGAAACCCTTATATCCCATGTTGTTGAAGTGTCATCACCATTTGCATCCTTTGATAGAAACTAAAAGTTTTTTTTACTAACATTGGTGTTGATGGACATTGCAATTTGGATATATTTGAGCAAACTGCAAGTACAAATGAACTAACCAAAGAACATGTGAATAAAAAGCTCTTCATTTTCAAATGATACCAAGTGGATGTGAAGGAAATAAAATGTCCTTTACGATGGTGGTAGAAATATGAATCAATGTATCCAATAGTGGGGTTTCTTGGCAAATTTTGGGTGTTATTGGATCCCATATTGAAACTGAAATAATTTTTGTTTAGTTGGAATCTTTACAAATTAAAAAAGATGTAGATTATAGTCAAATTTTTTGGAGAAGTTGATATTTTGTTAGTAAAAATTAGCCTACTGATCCTAGAATTGGTTACAAATCACCCTTTAGTTTAGTAGAGTTCATTGATATGGATGGAGATTTAGAAGAAGAGCTAGAAGAATTGAAGGCTCTTTTGAGCGAGATGAAGTTGTGGATTTGTAAAGTAGTTAGAAATAAATATTTATTAGTTAGAAAAATATTGGATAAATGATTGATAATTGGAAAATGACTTTAAAAACATTTGTTGGTTTGAAAAAAGACTTGAAATATTACATGTGCTTAAAATGTAAAAAATATATAATTTTTTATTTTGATAATCAATTAATGAAAGTGGTGTAGATAACCAACTATTCTCAAATACATAAAAACCAAAAACTTATGAATTGATGAAAAGAAAAAGAAAAACCTAATATAAAACCCGGATTTGGTTTTAAATATATATCCAAAATTAACATATATTAAAAAAATGATACATGCCCAACATTGTTCCTTACCATTGCACCACCACCTTCATAAGGTGCAAAATATTGTGAACATATTATAATAAACATGTTCAA
>Ga0116231_10000091_pt1 | contig 105008 bp, 76 predicted proteins | sample S1TSphgellanicum_2_FD_89695 | JGI IMG/M metagenome (GOLD analysis project Ga0116231, IMG submission 89695) | Host-associated microbial communities from peat moss isolated from Minnesota, USA - S1T2_Fd - Sphagnum magellanicum MG | ecosystem: Host-associated > Plants > Peat moss > Unclassified...
GGGGCGAGGATGAAGATTAGAAAGGAGAGGATGAGGGCGAAGACGGCTTGCCCTTTTCTTCCGTTTCCCGGGGAAAACGAAAAAAGAGTCATCACGCCCGCGCCAACAGCTGCGGCCGCTCGGCGTAGAGCTTCAGGATCAGCTCGCCGAACAGGCCGTTGGCCCAGGCGAACCAGGGGCGGGTGAATTTGGCGGGATCGTCCTGATCGAAGGATTCGTGGATGAAGCCGGTCCCGGCGTGGGTCGTCTTCAGCATCCTGAGGCAGGCGAGGATCTCGGCGTCCGAGGAGCTGGTCAGAGCGCGGATTGTGATCCCAAGCGGCCAAACCATGCGCAGCCCCTCATGGGGACCGCCTGTCCCCTCCCCGGCCCGGCCGTGAAAGAAATAGGGGTCGGCGGCGCTCAGCACCCGCGCGCGGGTGGCGAGATAGAGGGGATCGTCGTTGGCGCAGGCGCCCAGATACGGCAGGCTGAGAAGGCTCGGCGCATTGGCGTCGTCCATGAACAGCCGATTGCCAAAGCCGTCGATCTCATAGGCCCAGGTTTGCGGGCCATCGGCGTGGGTCATGACCGCGTGTTGGCGCAGCGCCGCTTCGACCTCGTCGGCCAGGGCGCGGGCCTGGGGCGCCAGGGCGGCGGCTCCGGGCACGACGGCGCAGAGAGTCGCCAACTGGCGCAGGCTCACCACCGCGAACCAGTTCGCCGGCACGAACAAAGGATAGGTGCAGGCGTCGTCCGACGGCCGGAACATGGCGTGGATCAGGCCGATCTTCCGAGTCGGCGCGCCATAGCCGCCGAGCATCAGGGACTCGGTCGGAACCTCGTCGGCGCGCTGGAAATGATAGGGACCGGGACCGTCCTTGCGCTGCTGCACCCTCATCGTCTCGATCACGCGCCCCATGGCCGCAATCCATTGGTCATCGAACGCAGAGAGATCGCCGGTCGCCTGCTGATAGCCATAGGCCAGACGGATGGGATAGCAGAGGCTGTCCAGCTCCCACTTCCGCTCCGCCACGCCCGGCTTCATGTCGGTCAGATCATGCTGGGCCCAGCCCAGGTTGGTCATGGCCTTGGGGTCGCGCAGGAAGGCGTTGGCGTAAGGATCGATCAGGATACAGCGCGCTTGGCGGTGGATCAGGCCCGCAATCATGCGCCGCAGGGCGGGGTCGTTTCTCGCCAGGGCCAGATAGGGCTGCACCTGGGCCGAGGAGTCCCGCGGCCACATGGCCTCGATATCGCCGGTGATGACGAAGGTGTCGGGCTTGCCGTCGACCTCACCGGTCTCCACCGTGGTGTCGAGCGTATTGGGCAGGCAGTTCTCGAACATCCAGGCCAGCTCGGGATCGGCGATCTCGGCCTTGACCCGCGCCAGTGTCGCCTCGACTGACGCGCTGACGAACTTGCGCTTAGCCAGAGGCGGCCGGCGGCTCGGATAGACGGCGGCGCGGGCGACCCCTGGGGCAAGGCCGAGAGCGGCTGCGCCGATCAGGGCGTCTCTACGGGACGGGGCGGAGGGCGACATGGGCGTTATTCCGGAAGGGACTTACGGCCAGTGATAGTCAGGGTTGAGCCTTGCGTCTCCTTATCTGGCGGCCCGCCGCCGACCCAAAGCTTGTAGACGCCGGGCTCCACGGCCCGACCGCCGGCCGCATCGACGCTCGAGAGATCGCGCGCACCCAGCTCGAACCGCACCTTGCGACTTTCGCCAGGGGCGAGATGCACGCGCACAAAGCCGATCAGGCTGCGGAGCGGTTGGGGGGCTTGACGGTCGCCATGACCCGTTGGCGGCATAAGGTAGAGCTCGGCGACAGCATCGCCTTCACGACGCCCGAGGTTTGCGACCTCCGTCGAGACGCTAAGCCCTTGGCCGGCGGCGACAACGGCCCTGGACAATACCGGCGCGGCATAGTCGAACCGCGTGTAGCTGAGACCGTACCCGAACGGATAGAGCGGCGCGCCTTTGAAATAGCGGTAGGTGCGTCCGACCATCCGATAGTCGGCATAGGGCGGAAGATCCTTGGTCGAGCGATAGAAGGTGATAGGCAGGCGGCCGCTGGGGTCGCTCACGCCCATCAGGGTCTGAGCCATCGCGGTTCCCCCCGCCTCGCCAGGATACCAGGCCGCCAAGACCGCTTGCGCCTTCGCGTCGTCAATCGCCACCGCGCTGCCTGAGATGAGCACCACGATCAGCGGCTTGCCGGTCGCCGCCGCCATCTCCAGCAGGCGCCGCTGGGGGGCGGGGAGTTCGATAGCTGTGCGGTCGCCGCCGTCGAAACCGGGGATCAGCACCCTGAGCTCCTCGCCTTCCACATCGGGGGAGAGACCGACAAAGGCCACCGTCGCGTCCGAGGCCCGGATCGCCGCCGCGGCTTCGTCGAGCTGGGCCTTAGCCGGCGCGATCCATTGCAGGCGCACGCCTTGATCCTCGCCGGCGTGGATCAGCTCCAGCCGCAGAGCATGGGGACGGGCGTCGGCGAAATGCAGCGTCGCTTCGGTATCGCGGCCAGACCCGTCGTCCTGAAACGCCAGCTTGCCATCGACAAATAGCCGGACGGAATCGTGGCCGCGGCAGTCGAAGCAGCGCGCGACATTGGCGACGAGCTTGTAATCGCCCGGCGCGGGCGGGATCAGCACGCCGGTCCAGCGCACGGCGTAGCGCTTTGGATCGACGCCGGGCGCCGGCGCGACGGTGTCCCAATCGAAGGCGACGAGACGGTCGGTCCGCACCAGCTTTGGGGCGCCGCTGAAGTCCAGCCCATCGTAGTAGGCGCCCGTCAGCCCAACCGCGGCGTTCACGTCGGCGCTGACCCGCAGCGCCGTCTCGGGCACGGTCGCGGGCGCGCCCTCGGCGATCACCGACCCTTGCGCGTAGCGCACCGCGGCAACGCCCGGCTGGCGGCGCAGACCCTGAAGCGGGGTGACCGGATCGACGGCTGTGCCGTGATAGTTGGCCTCCAGCGACTCCAGCGCGTCGGCGTCGGGACCGATCACCGCGAGGCGCACACCCGGCTTCAGCGGCAGGCGGTCGCCTTCGTTTTTCAGGAGCACGATCGATTCCTGCGCCGCCTTCAGCGCCAGGGCGCGATCGGCCGGCGTATCGACCTGATCCGCGCCGATGCCGGCATACAGGTCATCACCGCCCAACATACCGAGCCGCGCCCGCGCCGCGAACAGACGCCGCACCGCGCGGTCGATCACGGCGGGCGAGACCTGCCCCTCAGCCGCTGCCTGTCCCAGATCGCCATAAGCGGTTCCGCAGTCGAGGTCCGTACCCGCCGTGAGCGCGGCGGCGGAAGAGGCCGCATTGTCCGCGCGATAGAAATGGAACTTTGTCATGTCGTCGATCGCGTCGCAGTCCGACACCACAAACCCCTTGAACCCCCAGGCGCCGCGCAACCGCTGACCCAAGAGCGCATCGGACGCGCAGACGGGCACGCCATGCAGGGCGTTATAGCCGCACATGACCGACTGCACGCCGCCCTGCACCACCGCCGCGCGGAAGGCCGGCGTATAGGTCGCCTCCAGATCGTAAGGCGCCACATCGATGTCGAAGCCATGCCGCCCGGCCTCAGGCCCGCTGTGCACGGCGAAGTGTTTGACAGTGGCGATGGCGCGGGGGCGATCGGGATCGGGGCCCTGCACACCCTGAACGAAGGCCGACGCCAGCGTTCCGGTCAGAAAGGGGTCCTCGCCGTAGGTCTCCTGGCCCCGTCCCCAGCGCGGATCGCGGTCGATATTGATGTTGGGCGACCAGATGGTCAGTCCGCCATAGCGGCCGTGGTCCGCGTATACCCCGCCGGCCGCGTTGAACTTGGCCCGCGCTTCGGTGGAGACCACCTCCCCCACCTGGCGCAACAACGCCGGATCGAAGGTCGCCGCTAAGCCAATCGCCTGGGGGAAGACGGTGGCGTAACCGTTGCGCGCCAGGCCGTGCAGCCCCTCGCTCCACCACTCATAGGCCGGCACGTGCAGGCGCGGAATGGCCGGCGCCGCGCTCTGAAGCTGGCCGATCTTCTCCGCTAGCGTCATCTCATCGACGAGCGAGGCAGGGGTCGGCGCCGCTTGGGCGGACGCCGCTAGAAGGAGACTAAGGGCGCACCAAGCGCCCTTCACGACACGCCGCCCGTCGTGGCGCCGTAAAGGGTCTGGACCGTGAGCGCTTTTTTCAGCGTCGCCAGATCTGACGTGCTCTTGAGCTTCAGGGTCACCGTCTCGCCGGGCAAAAGATCGAAAGCGTTGTCGGAGACGTCCACATCCGTATCGCCAAAGCCAACCCAGACCGAACGGGCGAGCTTCGTCGCCTTCAGCGTCAGGGTGTAGTCGCCGTCGGTCCCGGCGATCTCGCTGACCAGGCCAGGATCAGGCAGAGGCATCGCCTTGGCGGCGGCGAAATAGACCACAGCCCGGCTGATCGGCTTGTGCCCGTCATAGAGGTCGTAGACGGCGAAGGTGCGGGTCGGATCGGCGCCCTTCAGATAGGCGGCGTCGTCTAAGGCCTCGATCTTGGCGACGCTGAGCGGCGGCACGTTCAGCTCGCCAGTACGCGTGTCCAGCACGCGGCCATCCACGTCCATGACCCGCAAACGCCATTGAGCCTGCATTGGCGTGGTCCGGTCCGAAACCACGCTGGCGACGGTGGCGCCCTTATTGTGGATCGCCGTAACGATCACCGGCGCATAGAAGCGCCGCGCGTGGAACTGCAGCGCCTTCCAGCGCCCAAAATAGTCGATGCTGGACCAGGAAGCGCCAGGCCAGACATCGTTCAGCTGCCAGTAAAGCGAGCCCATGGTCTGGGGCCGGCTGCTGCGCAGATGGGTGGCGGCCAGCTCGATCCCGTCGGCCTGCATCACTTGGCTGAGATAGACGAAACTCGCGAAATCCTTCGGCTCGCCGTAATTGCGGCGGATGTAGAGGAGGAGCCGATCGTTCCCATTCCCCTTGTCGTACTTCTGGTGCGCCCGGATGACGGGGGAGCCGACCGACAGATCGCTCACGTCAGCGAAACTCATGATCGTGCGCATGTCGGGGAAGGATTGCAGGCCGTATTCGGACTGGAACCGCGGCGTCTCGCTGAGATAGTCCTCAACCGGAGCACCGCCCCAGACGGCCCAGTAATGGCGGTCGCCGTCGTTATCCTGGTCCGCCGGCCCATCGAGGTCGGTGGAGGGAGAGCCGGCGATATAGGGCGTCTGCGGCGAATATTTCGCAACCGCGCCCCGCAGCACCTGGCCGAACAGCGTGGTCATGCCGATCACGATCCGCTCGCGTTCCTTGGGGGCGAGGGTGTCCTTGAAGGCGATGCGGTCGCCCCAGTTCTCCCAGCCGGTCTGCACCTCGTTGTTGCCGCACCAGAGCACGATGCTGGGGTGGTCGCGCAGGCGGATCACCTGTTCGGTCGCTTCCTGGCGGGTGTTCTCGCGGAAGGCGACGTCGTAGGGCGGTATGGCGCCGCCGAACATGAACTCCTGCCAGATCATCAGGCCCATCTCGTCGGCCATGTCGTAGAAGGAGTCGGTCCCGTAATAGCCGCCGCCCCAGACCCGCAGCATGTTCATATTGGCGGCCTTGGCCGAGGTCAGCTCGCGGCGCATACGGGCGTCGGTCACCCGGGGCGGAAAGCTGTCGAACGGGATCAGGTTGGCGCCCTTGGCGAAGATCGGCACGCCGTTGACCACGAACTCAAAGCTCTTGCCCCAGGCGTCCGGCTCGCGCCGGAGCTCGACGGTGCGCAGCCCAACCCGCTTATACGTCCTCACCGCCTCGCCATGGGCGTCCGTCACGGTCGCGGAGACGCGGTAAAGGTTCGGCGCGCCATAGCCCACCGGCCACCAGAGCTTGGGGTGCGCGATTCTGAGCGGGAGGCTGAACGCGTTATCGCCCGGCGTCGCCTCGACCGTCTGGCTCACGGGCGCAAGCGCCTGGCCGTCCGGGCCGGTCGCCTCAACCTTCAGCGTCAGGCGCTCTGCGTGGTCGACCTTGACGTCGAACTGGGCTGTGAGGGCGCCCGTATCGGCGGCGATCTTGTCTTCCGAGATATGGAAGTCGGCCAGGCGGAGGTTGTCCCAGGCCTCCAGACGCGCCGGGCGCCAGATCCCTTCCGTGACGTAGCGGGGACCCCAGTCCCAGCCGTAGTTGTAGGGCGCCTTGCGAAGGTATGTGGAGGTCTGCACCCCTGCCGGCTCGTCGCCGAACATGGAATCATAGGCGCCCGGGAGCACATAGGGCTGCTTCAGGAGCCAGGGCTGGAGCGTCTGGATCGGCGAGGCGAAATCGACCTCGATAGTGTTGTCTCCGGGATGCAGCACACCCTTCACGGACAGTCGCCAGGTGCGGAACATGTTGTCGGCAGCGATGAGCTTTTGGCCGTTGACGAAAACCGAGGCGAAGGTGTCGAGCCCGTCGAACACAAGCTCGATATGGTCGCGCTTCAAGGTCGCGGCGTCGACGAAGAGCGTCTTGCGATACTGCCAGCCCGCCAGGCCGATCCACTGCAGCTTCGCCTCGTTGCGCCCGACATAGGGATCAGGGATGGCGTGGTTGGCGAGGAGATCGGTCTGCACCGTACCAGGCGTTGTCGCGGGACGCCAAACGGTGTCGGCCGCGTGCGCCTTGGCGGCGGGATCGGCGGGATCGAGCCGGAAGCTCCAGCCCCGATCCAGAGATTGGGCGGTTAGGGGCGCGGCGTGGGCGGCGGTGGCGGCAAGGCAAAGCCCGGCTAAGACGGGCAAGCGAAAGCGGCGCCCGTTCCGCCCGGCTAAAGCCGTGCGGCCCCCTCCCGTCCTTCGGACGTACTCTCCCATCGAAGATGGGGGAGATGAGAGGGCGGCGACCTTCATCCTCCCTGAGCGAAGCTTGGGGAGGGGGACCACCGAAGGTGGTGGAGGGGCCGCGCGGAGCGCGGAAAACACCGCACGAACAACAGACCCCCACCCCATCAAACGCCCCCTTTACGCACAAGCCGCACCTGGTCGATGGCGTAGAGCGGGCCGTCGGTAGGGGCGGTGAAGAGTAGGCACAGCGACTGTTCGCCGGTCAGCGCGAGGTCGGACCGAAACGACAGGTGAACGTCGCCGCCGGCGTTCGGATCGGGCAGCGGGAAGGTCGCCGCCGCCGGGCCGTCGCATCCCCCTGCCCGCACCGCCAGCTCGCCGAACGGCGTTGTCTTGGGGTGCGAGACCACCTTGTCGATCTCGTGGGCCAGGCCGTAGTTGCGCGGCAGGCGGACCGCCTCGATCGCGATGGCGCCGATGTCGTCCAGCCGGGTCTTTGGGTAGGTCCAGCAATCGTCGAACAGATCGACATCGAACACGGGCGCCGTGGTCGTAGCGTCCGTGGTGAGGGGCACGCGCAGGCCCATGGCCTGGTGGGGACAGGCGCTGAGCGTCGCGCTGTCTCGGGTCAGCAAGGCGTCCACCGCCAGGCTGAAACGCCGCGGCGCGGCGAGCGCTTGGCCGTCGGGTGTGAAGGTGGCGGCCTGCACTTGCGTCCCAAGCGGGACCGTGAAGGGCGAGGTATAAGCCGGCGAACGGGGGGTCGGCGTGGATCCATCCAACGTGTAGCGCAAAACACCCGTCTTGACCTGGTCGTTCAGCGTCAGCGTCGCCTTGCCAGCCTCAAGCGCGGCCTCTCGACCGCCGACAATGTCGAAATCCGGCGCGAAGGCTTGATCGGCGCTGTCGATGCCTGAGCGCCGGTAGCGCTCAATCTGGGCCGGCAGGCGGGCCAGGAAATCGGGCCAATCGCGCTTGTTCTGGGGCGACCAGGCGACCTCGGCCAGCGCCGCCATACGGGGATAGGCGGCGTGGTTCACATGCCAGGGCGCGGGCAGGTATTCTGTCCAAAGGGCGCCCTGGAGCCCCAGCAGGTGGCGCAGCTGGGCGGTGTCGATGCCCTTGGGCGAGACATCGACCCCATAGACAGTGGCGAGCGTCAGGTCGCCGAGACGCCCTTGGGGCTCGTCGTCGCGACGGCTCTGCTGATTGTCCAGATAGATGGGCGCCAGCACCACATCGTGGCCAGCCTTGGCGGCGATCACGGCCCCCTCAGCCCCGCGCCAAGACATGATACTGGCCGACGGCGGCAGACCGCCATCGAGGATCTCGTCCCAGCCGATCAGGCGACGGCCGTGGGCGGCCAGATATTCGCCGAGCCCCTCGACGAACCAGGATTGCAGCGCGTCTTCGGACTTGATCCCCAGCGCCTTCATCTTGGTCTGGATGGCGGGCGAGGCCTTCCACTGATCCTTCAGCGCCTCATCTCCGCCGACATGGATATAGGCCGAGGGGAACAGCGCCATTACCTCATCCAGCACATTGTGGATGAACTCGAGGCTCTTGGGGTCGACGTTCAAGAGATAGGGATTGACGCCCCAGTCCACGGCCACGGGAGGCCGCACGCCCGTGACGCCGATCTCCGGGTATGAGGCGACCAGCGCCTGGGCGTGGCCCGGCATGTCGATCTCAGGCAGCACGGTGATATGGCGCGCGGCCGCATAGGCGACGATCTCGCGCACCTGATCTTGGGTGTAGAAGCCGCCATAGCGCGCCTCATGGCCGTCGTTGGCGCCGACGCTGGGCGGCGTGCGCCAAGCGCCGATCTTCGTCAGCAGCGGATAGCGCTCGATCTCCAGCCGCCAGCCCTGGTCGTCCGTCAGATGCCAGTGAAACACGTTCAGCTTCTGGGCCGCCATGGAGTCCAGCAGGGCCTTGATGAAGCCGACCGGCTGATAGTGGCGCGCCACGTCCAGCAATAGGCCGCGCCAGGCGAAGCGCGGCTGATCTACGACGGTCATGGCGGCGAGCGTCACGGGCGCGCCCATCGGGGCCTTGAAACTGTCGGCCGGGCTCAAGAGCTGAACGAGCGTCATGGCGCCGTAAAACAGGCCCGCCTCATCCTTGCCGCGGATCGTGACGCCGGTCGGCGCGACGTCGAGGCGATAGCCCTCAGGACCCAGCGCCAGGGTGGGATCGAGCTTGAGGACAATCGCGCCTTGCCCGCCCGCTTGCGGTTTGAGCTTCAGGCCGCGCAATCGAAGCGCGAGCGCGGCGGTCTCTTGCGCCGCAAAGGCCGCCTGACTGTCCCCTACGGACGAGGCGATCACGGCCCCGCTCGAAACGATGAGGTTGCCCTGGCCCGGATGAATTTCCGCCGGAACCGGGATCAGGGCGGGTTCGGCCGCGTAAGCCGAGGCGGCGAATCCAAAAGCGGCGGAGATGGCGCAGGCGATAGCGCGCCATACCAATCCTCGCCTCTTCTCCTCCCCTGCGAAGCGGGGGAGGGGAACCACGCGAGGCGTGGTGGAGGGGGCGTCTCCGACGCGTGCCCCCTCCGTCACGCCGCTTCGCGGCGCGCCACCTCCCCCGCGCGATTCGCAGGGGAGGAGAAAAGAGGACCGGCGTAAGCTCACCCCTACCGCTCCGCCTTGGGCAGCACGTCCCACACCTTGGGGTCTTCGGAGCCCAGCACCCAGGCGCTGAAGCCCGCGAGATCGTAGGTTTTCACCACCTCGTAGCGGGCCTTGAAGCTGCGGGCGTCGGGCATGAACACCCACTCGCGCATGTCGTCGCGATAGAACCAGAACCAGGATTCCTTATCGACCGGATCCCACTGCACCTGAATGTCGTAGTCCTTGATCAGCGGGAACGACTCGTCGGCATCGATATAGTCGCCCTTGATGTTGGACGATTCCGTACCGTCGGGCCGGACGGGACTTTCGGCGTACCAGTGGTAGCCATAGAGCGGGATACCGAGCGAAATTTTGTCCTTAGGCACGTACTTCAGCGCATAGGTCAGCTGCTTCATCGTCCAAATCATGCCGCCGACCGGGCCGGGCGGGGTCCAGCGGGTATGCTGGTCGTAGGTCATCAGCGAAACGCCGTCTGTGACCTTGCCGAGCGCCGCAATGTCGTAGCCGCCGCGCCAATACTCCCACATCCATTTGGAAAAGCCGCCGCGGCCGGCGTAGCCCGGCGCATTGGGGCAGACCGCGACCGTAACCAGGAGACCCTCCTTGTGCAGGGCCGCCGCCGCCGCGCTGACCAGGGCCGTGAAATTATCCTTGTCGCGCCAATCGATATTTTCGAAGTCGAACTGAAACCCGACATAGCCGTTCAGTTTGGCCTGCTGCACCATCGATTGGATCATCGCCGCCTTGGCCGTCTCGTTGGTGAACAGGGCGTGGAGGTCGAGCCTGTTGGTGAGCGAAACGATCGGCATCACCGGCAGCTTCGCCGCCTTGGCCAGCGCCAGCACATGCGGATTGGGGGCGCCGGAGACCAGTCCGTTCTTATCCACCCCATGCCAGGTCGGGACCAGCATACCGATCTTGTCGATATGGGCCTCGAACGAGGCTTCCGACTTTGGCGTCTCCATCAGGTAGAACAGCGCGACGGGTTGCTTCGCCGCCGCGGCCGAGGCGCTGGCGAGCCAAACACTGAGGACAGCGACGGCGGCGGCCGTGAAAGGGGACTTGATCAAGAGGCGCCTCGGGGTTTCAGATCGATACGGTAGACAAAGGCGTATTCGCCCGGCGGGTTGTCGGTCACCGCGATGTGCAGACCGTCCGTCGCCTGGCGGAAGCCGAGCGCCTTGCCATCGGCCAGGCGCACAACGCGGGCCACGCCGTCTTGGGGCGTGATGGACTGGATCACGATCTCCGGCGCCGTCGGGCGCGCCAGCTCCAGGACGTACAGAGCGCCGTCATGGGTGGTGAAGCGGAAATCGCGATCCGTATAGGGCTTGGTCTTGGTCTCCTGGAAGGAGCCGGAGACGATGTCGGTCGGCCCCTCGCCGAACACCCGCCAGGGCCGCGAGCCATAGATAGCGGCGCCGTTGACCTTGAGCCAGCGACCCATGGCCTTTAACGTATCGCGCGCCGCATCGGGAATCGTCCCGTCGGGCCTTGGCCCCACATTCAGCAGCAGATTGCCGTTCTTGCTGACCACATCGATGAGGAGGTGGATCAACTGCTCAGGCGACTTGTAGGTGTCGCCCTCGACATAGCCCCAGGACTTGTCGCTGATCGAGGTGCAGGTCTGCCAGGTCTTGGCCTGGATGCCCGGCGCCTGGCCGCGCTCGATGTCCAAGACGGCCGAGCCCGGCGCGAACTCGCCGAGCTTGTAATTCACCACCGCGCCGCGCCCCAACGCCGCCTGCTGGTTGTAATAATAGGCCAGGAACTTCGGCACGGTGTTGCGATAGGTGGGGTGGCCGACGAACCAGTCGAAATAGACCAGATCGGGATGGTACTCGTCGACCAGCTCCGACGTGCGCGCCAGCCAGTCGTCGAGCCAGGCTTGGCTGACGGGCGTGAACTCGCCCATCAGATCGTTATCGTCCTTGCCGGGCAGCCGAATCTGGGCCGGGCCATAAAGCGCGGCGTAGGCGGGATCGTTGACGTCGGACGCGAAGGTGCGCCCGCCGTCGAAGAACCAGTCGTGCTCGGCGCGGTGGGAGGAGACGCCGAAGTGAAGCCCCTCAGCCCGCACCGCGTGCTCAAGCTCGCCGATCACGTCGCGCTTGGGGCCCATGCGCACCGCGGTCCAGTCCGACAGCTTGGAGGCGTACATGGCGAAGCCGTCGTGATGCTCCGCAACGGGAACGACATATCGAGCGCCGGCGGCTTTGAAGAGCGCGGCCCAGGCGGCCGGATCGAACCTCTGCGCCGTGAAGAGGGGGATGAAATCCTTGTAGCCGAACTTGTCTTGCGGACCATAGACCTTGCGATGATGATCGTAATCGGCCTTGCCCGGCTCATACATCTCGCGCGAATACCATTCGCTACCAAAGCTCGGCACGGAATAGACGCCCCAATGCACGAAGATGCCGAACTTGGCGTCCTCGTACCATTGCGGGGTCTTATAGGTCTCCAGCGAGGCCCAATCGGGGCGGAACGGGCCGGCGGCGTCGCCCGCCGCGACCTTGGCCAGCTCAACCTTGCGCGCCGGCGTGAACTTGGCCACCGAGGCCTGCCACTGTGCGTCGATCTCAGCCGGCGACAGAGTTTTGGCCGTCGGCGCCGTCTGGGCGAAGGCGGAGGTTGAGGCGAGCAGGGCGACGGCGGCGGCGAGTAAGTTTCGCACGCGCGGATGCGCCGCAGACGCAGCGGGGATAAAGACCGATAGACGCAAGCCCTCCCCTTCCCGCCTTCCCCGGACTTGTTCCGGGGACCCATGGCGCGACGTTTCAACCGCCGAATGGACGTCAAACCTCTCGCAAAATCTAAGCCGGGCAAGACGGAAGGAGGGGGGTGTCATTGAGTTTATATAAGCGCCTATGGGGACATGCCGCCCCGACAAAAAAAAGACGCGACGGATGGCGTCTAATCGCCATCCGTCGCGCAAACTGTCCGACGCGTTACTCATAATACTCAGATCCAAACCTGTCAGGGGTAAGTCAGACCTTCTGAACGCGTCGAACAAGGCGGCGCCGACCGGGGGGTCAAGGCCGGCGCCCCTATCCGCTACTGGCGGAACTGGAAGTTCAGCCCGAACACACGACCGGTCTTGTAGATACCGTCGGGCGCATTCTTCGTGTTGCTATACTCGTAGTAGGTTTCGTCCAGGAGGTTACTGGCGTTGAACACCAGCGACATCTTCTTGTTGAAGTGCCAGGAGATCTGAGCGTCTAGCTGCGTGTAGGCAGCCGTCATGTCGCTCGAGTTGAGCAAACCAGCCTGAGTGAAGTAGTCGGTACGATAGTTATAGCTCACGCGCGCCGAGAACGGACCCGCTTCGTAATATGGGATGACGTTGACAATATACTTGGAGTTGTAGGGCAGGTTGTACCCATTCGTCGTGTGAGCCTGGGAATAGGTCGCGTTGGTCTGGATACCGAAGCCCCAGCCGATATCGTACCAGAAGGTTCCCGAGACGCCCGTCACAGAGGCGTGGCCGGCGTTTTCCGGCGCGTTGACCTGATACGATCCCGCCTCTTGATAGGCCGGATCGGTCAGGGTTTCGACGTCGGTCACGGTCAGGATGTAGCTCTTGATATCGCGGTAGAAGATTTCGCCCTCGATGAGCGAGTTCTTTTTGAAGTACCACTCCGTCGTCGCCTCGTAATCGATCGAGTCATACGGCTTCAGGTGCGGATTTCCGCCGCCGGCTGTACCGGCTTCGCCCGGAGTCGTATCGCCCGGTTGGATCGTGCTGATCGAATAAGCGCCGGCCAACTGGTCGTACCGCGGGCGAGCAATGACCTCCGCCGCGCCAAAGCGGAACAGAAGATCGTGGGTTGCGTCATAGGTGAAGTTAAACGAGGGCAACGGACGGATATAGCTCGTGGTCACCGATGTCGGGATATACGACGTGCCTCCGTTCAGGCTTTCGAAGAATTCCGACTTATCCTGCGTGTCCACAATCCGAAGTCCGAAGTTGCCGTGGTACTGCTGACCTCTGAACAACGCTTCGCCGTAGATAGACCCCGTGTTCTCAAGCACGCCGTATGTCGCACTTGAGAGTGGATTGTACGATGTCGGCAAGCTGTTCAGGAGTTTGATAACTTCCGAGGTCGTCGCGGAGGCGAACTGGGTCGCATTGCCAGTGGCGCCGATGCCACTGAACACGCTGGTCGGCGCGGTCGAGACGCCAAGCGTGCCGACGCTGAAATCGCCACCCGAAACCGGTGCATAGGTTTCCGAGTCGTGCTCGACATAGCTATTGTCGTGGGCAGAATATTTTGCGCCGAACAGAACTTCGTTGACCGGCCCCCAGTCCACGTCGTGCTCAGCATCGAACTTACCGTAAACTTCGCCATCGGTGTATTGGTCTCTGGCGATACCGCCGACCTGGAAGCCCTCGAACGGTTGGCCATTGTTATATCCTGGAACCGTAGGATTATAATTAGACTTCGTCGGCGCATTGATGGCCTGATTGTACTCCGTCAGCCAGAAATTGGGGCTAGTCGGAGACGTCGTATAGTTAAGAGAGGCTTGCGGCCCGTTGAACCCGTAGGTGAAGCCGGACAGGGTGCGCCAGTTCAGCTCATATTCCGGATTGGTTCCACCGGTCGCCCGCGTGTAGCCCGCATCCCCCGTCACATGGAAGCCGTCGACATCCCATTTATAGGCCAAGTCGATATAGTAGTTGTCGAGCGCGGTGACGCGGTAGTTTTCGTCCAGCTCGCCGTTCCAGGTCGACGACCCAGCAGGACCCGCCTCATAGGTGGCGGAATTGACAACGCCGTCGTTTACGTTGGCGTTCGTCGCGCGCGTCGTCTGCACGTTATAGCTATAAGCCGACTGGCTGAAGTTGTTATAGTTGCCGCCAATATACATGGCGCTGAGATCGAACTGCAGCGTCGGCATCGGCTTCCACGAAATATCGCCGTTGACGCCGTCGCGATCCCGCGTTTGCTGGAAATCGGAGTAGCTGGTGTAGAGCGGATACCGCGCGTTGTAGAGCGCCTCTTCGCTGGCGAGCGTCGGGGCTGCGCCATTGATCGTCATGCCCGCATTTTTGGTTGTAACCAGCGCGGCCGTACCGTTGGCCCCTGCCGTGAACGGGTCGGCGCTCAGAAAGTCCCCGCCCTTGCTATACCCGTAATATTCGACGCCGGCGCGATCCAGGTGCTCGTCGCTGTGATTATAGGCGATAACGGCGCCCAGGGTGCTGTCCTGATTCTTCCAGCTATAGGCGAGCGAAGCCGTCTCGTCGCCTTGGGAAGAGCGGTCGTTGTACTTATAACCGCCGGACACGAAAATGGTGTTGGCCGGCAGGTCGAACGGCTTGCGCGTATCGACCTCGACGGTGCCGCCGAGGCTGCCCTCGTCGATCTTGGCTTCGGGGTTCTTGTAGACTTCGATCTGAGACACGAAGTCGGGCGACAGGTACGAATAGTTGAAGTTTCGGCCGTCCTTATCTTGTGAATCGCCGCCCCAGTCGGCCGAAGCGATCGAGTGACCGTCGATGAAGACGCGGTTCAAGGCAGGGTCTGTACCGTCGATAGAGACGCGGTCGCCGTCGCCGAACTGCCGGTCGACGGAGATGCCGGGCAAGTGAGCCAGGGACTCGGCCAAGTTGGTATCTGGGAACTTGCCGATGGCTTCGGCGCTGACGACTTCGACGACGTCGTCGGAGCGCTTCTTTACGTCCAGCGACTTCTCAAGGCTGTGGCGAATGCCGGTGACGACGACTTCGCTGACCGTCGAGGTCTTGCTTGCGCCGGCCTGGGCGCCTGTCGACGACTCCGTACTCGCCTGAGCCATCGCAGCGCTCGCGGCAGCCAACCACACGCCGGCCATCGCCGTCGTTATTAAAGCATTGCGCCTCAAGTTCATCTATCCAATCCCCTTGCTTCAAAAAACGCTGGCGAATGCGCCGCCTTGCCCAAGGCGCCGCTCGCCGAAGAGCGCGCACCCCTAAAACAGAACCAATCTAGGTCCACAAGGTTCTTTAATAGAACCTATGACACGACCTAACCTACGTTTCGATATTCCAAGCCGTCAATTCCATTTTAGTGAGACGGTCACAATCTTATCGGAATTTAGTCACGCATGAGCCTCTCGGAGCGCCAAAGCCAAGCCAGGCAGTCCATAAACATTATAATTTTCAACTATTTATAACCTCCCTGAGGCGGAATGCCTCATCTGCGCCATATTGCATTGTAGCGGGCATTCCAGCTTAATTCTTGGGCGACTAGAGAACCACTTGGGCTATTTTGGTATTTTACATTGCTCTGTGTTCGCAACCGGACTGTGCTAGGCTGCGTGGATTGGAACGCTGTCGCGGCCCGTTGCGGCGCTCAATAAGCTGAAGTCCAGCGCGTTCCCGGCTCCAAGCAAGCGAGCTGTGACGCTGAAGTAATGCTATGTACTGGGGGTGGGCAGTTGATGGCGATTGCAACGGCGGACCGGTCTTCAGGGACAGGTGTGGACGAAGCGGACCCGCGGGGCCGGCCTGGGCGCCTACGCCTTGAGGTCTGCGTCGATAGCGCCGCCAGTCTGACCGCCGCGATCGCCGGCGGCGCGAACAGGATAGAGCTTTGCGCCGCGCTGGCCTTGGCGGGCCTCACGCCGTCGCCCGGCCTCATCGAGCGCGCCGGCGCCTGTGCGACACCCATCTACGCCATGATACGCCCCCGCCCAGGCGACTTTCAGTATAACGACGACGAGCTGGACCTGATGCGCCGCGATATCGATGCCGCGCGCCGCGCTGGGCTGGCGGGCCTCGTCCTCGGGGCCTCGCGGCCCAATGGCGAGTTGGACGATACCGCGCTGAGGCGCCTTCTGGACCATGCGGCGGGCTTGCCTTGCACGCTGCATCGGGCTTTCGATGTCACGCCGGAGCTCGATGTGGCTTTAGAGACCGCCATAGACCTCGGCTTCGAGCGGATCCTCACCTCGGGTGGCGCGCCGACCGCGTGGGACGGTCGCGATACGATCGCCGACCTCGTCGCCCGCGCCGGGCGCCGGATCGCGATCATGGCCGGCGCTGGCGTCACGGCCGCCAATGTCGCCGATCTTGTGCGCCACACCGGCGTCCAGGAGGTCCACGCCTCCTGCAGCGCGACGATCCCGAGCGCATCCGATCCGGCCAGCGCCCCTGTCCGCGAGCGCCTCACCGGATGTCTTGGAATCGATCGAACCGCGTTGAAGGAGACAAAGGTTGAACGTGTCTTCGACTTGCTGCGCGCCCTGAACGCGGTAAACCCAAGCGGCGGCCATTTGTAACATGCCCAGCTTGATCGAGCGTGCATCGTCCTTTCGAATTAAAGTTGAGGGCCTACACCCCATGTCGTCTTCTGGGTCGTTTTCTGGAACAATAGGTAGTCTGACGCCAGGCGACGCTGCGCCGCTCTATATCCAACTTCAGCGGCTGCTACGTGAGGCCATCACCCAACGGCTCTTGCCGCCCGAAAGCGCTATTCCGCCTGAACGCGACCTTGCCGAGGAATTTGCGGTGTCGCGGATCACCGTGCGCAAGGCGCTCGAGGGGCTGGTCGAGGAGGGATTGCTCAATCGCCGCCGCGGCGCGGGCACATTCGTGGCCGGCCGCAGGGTGGAAAAGAACTTTTCGAAGCTCTCGTCCTTTTCCGAAGACATGATCTCGCGGGGTCGCAAACCCCATAGCGCGTGGATCAACCGCTCGGTCGGGACGGTGACGCCGGAGGAGTCCTTGTCGCTCGGCCTATCCCCCGGCGCCGTCGTTTATCGCTTCCACCGCATCCGCTACGCCGACGAAACGCCGATGGCGTTGGAATTCTCTTCCGTGCCCGCCTATTGCCTGCCCTCGTTGGAAGCGGTGGAGCATTCGCTCTACGCAGCGCTGGAGCGGGCCGGCAACCGGCCGACGCGGGCGCTGCAGCGGTTGCGCGCAGTCGCCTTTACGGCGGACCAGGCCGAAGCGCTTCATGTCGCCGCCGGCGACGCCGGCCTCCTGATCGAGCGCCGGGGTTTCTTGAAGGACGGCCGCGCCTCGGAATTCACGCTCTCCTACTATCGCGGCGACGCCTACGATCTGGTGGCGGAATTGAACGACGCCAATTGAGGGGATTGGCCCCTGACCTTCAGCGCTTTGGCAAAATCGCGGCGAGCGCGGCCCCATCGGCTCCAGCGTCGGGGCCCATGACGAGATGCAGACACCGCCGGTCGATGGGCGCGACCGCCCTGACGCCGCTGCGCCTCAACAGCTCGGCGTCGATAACGGTCGCGTCGTTCAGATCGAGGCGGAGCCGGCTGGAGCGGGCCGCCACGCCGACCACATTGGCTTCGCCGCCGAGCGCCGCCAGCAGCGCCTGAGCCCGTCCGAGCGACTCGGCGGATAGCGGTCTGGCCTGCGGCTCTGGGGCGGGCGACGACAGGGGTGCGGTGGCCTGATCTACCGCGGCGACGGGGGCGCCGCGCTCCGACGCCAACGCCTCGCGGATCTCGCTGGCGACGTCGTCTGCAATTGGGCCCAGCACCACCTGGAACGCCTTCTCCGAGGGCTTGACGAAGCCCCGCGCACCCAGGGTCTTCAGGCGCGCCTCGTCTATTTTGGAGGCGTCGGCGACGATCAACCGTAGCCGCGTGGTACAGGCGTCGATCACGATCAGGTTCGCCGCCCCGCCGAGCGCAGTGGCGAACGCCTCGCCCCGACTCGATCCCATCGCGCGCGCCGCGGTCGATGGGACAGCCGACTCAGCGTCGCGTCCGGGCGTCTTCAAGTCGAACCGCTCGATGGCGAACCGGAACAGGCCATAATAGAGGGCGAAGGTCGCCGCGCCGACGGGCAGCAAAAGGAGCGGGCGCGTCGCCTTGTTGAAGTTCAACACATAGTCGAACAAACCAGCCGAGAAGCCGAACCCCAGCTTCACTTTCAAGACATTCATCACAACCATGGCTGCGCCGGTCAAAACCGCGTGCAGGGCGAAGAGGCCTGGGGCCAGGAACATGAAGCTGAACTCGATCGGCTCGGTGACGCCGGTCAGGAAGGAGGTCAAAGCGAGCGACAGCAGCATCCCGCCGACGGCTGTGCGTCTTGAAGGTGGGGCGGCGTGGTACATGGCCAGGCAGGCGGCCGGCAGCCCGAACATCATGATCGGAAAATAGCCCGCCATGAAGGCGCCGGCGGTTGGGTCTCCGGCGGCGAACCGGTTCAAATCGCCCGTCGCGCCATGATAGTAGCCGATGACGAACCAGACGATATTGTTCAGGATGTGATGCAGGCCGGTGACGATCAGGAGGCGATTGAGCAGGCCGTAAAGGAACAGGCCGATATCGCCCGAACTCAGGATGGCGAAACTCAAAGCATCGACGCCGTGCTTGATCGCCCCGTAACCTAGCCCCACGACGGCCGCGATCAGCAAGCCAGCAAAGCCGCTGACGATCGGCACAAACCGACGCCCCCCGAAGAAGGCCAGATAGTCCGGCAGTTTGAAGGTCGAGAAGCGATTGTAGAACAGGCCACCTACCAGGCCCGACGCAATACCGATCGGCACCATCAGCCCATCGGTCGCCTTGTCCTTAAAAGCGGCGGCGGCGAGGTCGGCTGCGGAAGTGGGAAGCCCCGCCAGGACCGACGGCGGCACGCTCAGTAAGGCCTGGGCGCCCTTGACGGAGATCAGATAGCAGACGACCCCGGCCAGGCCGGCCGCGCCGTGGTTCTCCTTGGCGAAACCGACCGCGACGCCGATGGCGAACAATATGCCAAGGTTGGCGAACAGCGCCGCGCCGGCCGCCGCCACAAAGGGCAGATGCAAGAGATCGGGCTGCCCCAACCGCAATAACAGACCGGCCGCGGGCAGAACCGCAATCGGCAGCATCAAGGCGCGACCTAGGGGCTGGAGGAACTCTAAAGGCGATTTCATAGCTCAGGCTCCGGCGAAGCTGGCCGCGGCCAGGGCGCGAACAGCTTGGGGCGATGTCTGCTTCAAGGCCTGCTCCGCCAAGGCCTGGCATTGGGCCAGAGTCAGCGTGCGCACCTGCGCCTTCACGGCCGGGATGGCCGCGACGGTGGCCGATAGTTCCGTCACCCCAAGGCCAATCAGAATGGCGGCGCCTAAAGGATCGGACGCCAGCCCACCGCACACCCCCACCCAGCGCCCGTGCGCCGCGGCGCCACGGCAGGTCTCGGAGATCATTCTCAAGACAGCGGGGTGCAAAGCGTCGATCCGCGCGGCGAGTTCGGGATTACCGCGGTCCATCGCCAAGACGTACTGGGTCAGATCGTTGGTGCCGACCGATAGAAAGTCGGCCTCGCTCGCCAAGATATCGGCGCCGATCGCGGCGGCCGGCGTTTCGACCATGACGCCCAACTCGACGACGGCGTCGACGCCCAAATTCGCCTTCTCCTCGTCCAACAGGGCGCGCACGGCGCGAAGCTCCGCCAGATCCGCCACCATGGGGAGCATGATCTTGCATTGCCCAAGCGGTCGAACGCGAAGGATGGCGCGAAGCTGTTGGCGCAGGAGCTCCGGGCGCCACAGGCTCACCCGCACCCCCCGCACGCCTAGCGCCGGGTTCTCTTCAGGCGGAAGCGGCAGATAGGGCGCCGCCTTATCCCCGCCGATATCGAGGGTTCGCACGATGAGCGGGCGGCCGTCCAGGGCGTCGGCGACCCCCTGATAGGCCGTAAACTGCTCGTCTTCGTCGGGCGGCGTTTGACGCTCGAGGAACAGAAATTCGGTGCGAAGCAGACCGCTGCCCTCCGCCCCGGCGCTCGCTGCGGCGCGCGCATCCGACGCCGAACCGACATTGGCGTAGACCTCGATCCGGGTTCCATCCGCCATCCGACAGACCTGATGCGCAGCGGCCAGGGCGGCGGCGCGTTCCGCTTGCCGCTCCGCCAGCATGACCTGGGCGGCGCTCAAGGCCTCTGCGCCCGGACTGACCCAGAGCGCGCCGGCGGCGGCGTCCAAGATCAAGGTCGCGCCCGCTTGGATCGCCAGCGCCTGTGCACCGGCGGCCACCAACATGGGGATGCCTTGCGCGGCGGCCAAAATGGCGACGTGGGACGTCGGCCCACCCCGCGCCGTACAGACGCCAGCCAGCGTCGAGCCATCCAGACCCATCAGGTCGGAGGGCAGCAACTCATCGGCCAGCACGATGCTCCCCGGCGCCAATTCGGAGACGGGTTCGGCCATCCCGGACAGGGACCGTACGACCCGGCGCTGCAGATCCAGCAAATCCGCCGCCCGCTCGGCCAAACGCGGATCGCCGGTCGCCACAAGCTGCTCGGCTTGATGGGCGAGCGCGTTCCGCCACGCCGCTTCGGCGCTCTTGCCACGCGCCAGATCGGCGAAGGCCGATTGCTGGAGCGCTGGGTCCTCCAAAACGGCGAGATGAGCCGACAATATGCCGGCTCGCGATTGGTCCCCCGCCGCCGCGGCTTTGGCCCCGGCGGTGTTTAGCGCGCCTCTGACCCGTTCCAGAGCCTCGCCCAGCCGCGCGCCCTCGATCGCCTCGCCTGCGCCGTCGTCGTGGATGACCGGCTCTGGGTCGTTCAGATAGGCGGCGCGTCCAATCGCAAGGCCCGGCGCCGCCAGAACGCCTGTCAAACTGGGCGGCCCGAAGGCCAGAGCAGGAACCGACCCCTTATCGCAGGTCTGGCTCGGCGAGGCCGCGGCCGGGGCGCGTTCGCCCCCCTCCCCCATGCCGCCCTCGATCAAGGTGCAGAGCTTGGTCACGACCGCCTGGGCGTCGGGGCCGCTGGCCGCGACGGTCACCTCATCGCCGTAGCGCACCGCCAGCCCCATGAGTGCAACAACGCTACGGGCGCTTGCGCTGACATCGTCCTTGATCAGCACGACATCGGCGTCGCTTCCCTTCAACGCATCGACGATCCGGGCGGCTGGACGGGCATGGATGCCGTGCGCCGTGGGAACCATGACCGTTCGGCGCGCCTGCGCGCCATCCTCTCTAAGCCCCCTGTCGGCCTGCGTATCGGCGCAGTTTCCGGCCCGGCGACGCAACTCCATCACCGCATCGCCCAGCTCGACGGGCGCGCCCTCAGGCCGCCGCAGCAGGTCGAAGTCGGAGGCGTTGGTTATGACGATCGGCGTGATCAGGCTTCGCGCCCGGGTGGAAATCGCGTCGAGGTCGAAGTCGATCAAGCGATCCCCGCATCGCACCTCTTGTCCAGTCTTGACCCAGACTTGGAACCCTTCGCCTCCCAAGGCCACCGTTTCCAGCCCGATATGGATAAGGACCTCCGCCCCATTGGCCGCCAGCAGGGTGACGGCGTGTCGCGCCCGGTGAACGCTCAGAACCCGTCCATCGCACGGCGCGACGACGTGTCCAGACGTCGGATCGATCGCGAAGCCGTCACCCATCATCCGATCGGCGAAAACAGGGTCTGGGACCTCATCGAGCGGACCGGCCCAGCCCTGGAGGGGCGCGCAGAAGCGAATACTGGACATGCTGTCGGAACTTTCCCCTCAAAGCTCTGGTCGCGTCAAAGGCGCCGGCGGCTCACCCCGCCCGCGCTACCCATCCGTCCCGGCCATCCGCCCTGAATTTCGGCCAGCCCATATTTCAGCCGACCCGAACGTCAGAAGAGACCGAACGACCTCGCCGACGACGCGGCTCGGCGTTCCCAGGGGGCTCCCAGATCGGCCTCACAAATACCATTACAGAACCATAGCCAGGCGCATCACGTCGCGCTGCCGCCCGATAAAATCGCGCATTGCCTCGACATTCGGCTTAGAAAGCGCAAAAACTGTGCTATTGCAAGCGGCCACAAATAAACCAATTAAGTACCAAAAATGAATTGGTATGTCCCGAATATTCGTAGTATCGAATAGCAAGTCCGCGCCAGCGCGGATCGGAGAGAGGACTTGATCCAGCGGCTGGAACAGGCTTGGAGGGTGACGGGCGACGCACATGCGCCGCTCTATCGCAGGCTGCACAGAGTGCTGCGCGACGCGATCGATAAGCAGGTTCTAGCTCCCCATGAGGCGCTCCCGGCGGAGCGGGACATGGCGGAAGCGCTGAAGATATCGCGCATCACGGTCAGGAAAGCGTTGCACGATCTGGCCGAAGACGGGCTGGTCGTTCGTATGCCAGGGGCCGGCACCTTTGTGGCGGCGCGCCATGACGCCGGCAGCGCCAAATTGACGAGTTTCCATGAAGAGATGCGGGCGCGCGGGCTCGAGCCCAGCGACATATGGCTTGGTCGTAGCGAGGGGGGCGCGACGCCTTCGGAATCCCTCGCCTTGGGCTTATCGCCCGGCGAGCCCGTATTTCGCTTCAGCCGCATCAGATGCGCAGACGGCGTGCCGGTGGCGCTGGAATACACAACGACGCCGGCGTTCGCGCTCCCAAGCCTCGATGCGGTGGAATCCTCCCTTTACAAGTCTCTCGCCGGCGCCGGACACCGCCCTGTCCGGGCCTTGCAGCGGATTCGCGCCGTGACCTTTACACCTGAACAGACGCAATTGCTGAAGACGGCAGAAAAGCACTGCGGGCTCCTGATCGAGCGGCGCGCCTTCCTGCGCGACGGGCGTTCCGTCGAGGTGACCCAATCCTACTACCGCGGCGACGCCTACGACTTTGTCGCCGAACTTAACACCCTGCCCTGAAAGGAATAGGTTTGAGTCTAGACGTCTCATTACAGCCCGCGCCGGCTGTCAAAGCCGCTGGGGCGGCGAGCAAACCTACGCGGATGTTTGGCGAGGCGGGAGAGGCTCATTTCGGCGTCGCCAAGCAAGGCGTGGAGAACCGGCCGGCGCTCGAACGCATCGGCGCCAGGTTGCGCCGCCAGCCGCCGCGCGCGGTCGTTACATGCGGCCGCGGCAGTTCGGATCACGCGGCGACGTTTGGCAGATATCTCATCGAGTCCAGGCTGGGGCTGGTGACCTCGTCGGCGTCCTTGTCGATCGCCTCGGTCTACGCCGCCCGTCAACAGCTTGAGGGCGTGCTCTATTTGGCCATCTCCCAATCTGGGCGCAGTCCGGACCTCCTGGCCTGTGTCGAGGCGGCCAAGGCGGCGGGCGCCTTTACGATCGCCTTCGTCAACGACGCCGCCTCGCCCCTGGCGCAGCTCGCCGACGAGGTGCTGCCTCTGTATGCGGGGCCGGAACTCAGCGTCGCCGCCACCAAGTCCTACATCACGGCGCTAACCGGTCTGGCGCAGCTTGTCGGTCATTGGGCGGAGGATAGAGCCTTGGTCGATGGCCTGTCGGCGCTACCTGACCAGCTCGCGCAAGCCTGGGAGCTGGACTGGAGCGCGGCGGCTCCAAGTTTGCGCGACGCTCGAAATCTGTTCGTGCTCGGCCGGGGTCTAGGCCTCGGCGCGGCGCAAGAGGCGGCGCTCAAACTCAAGGAAACCTGCGGTCTTCACGCGGAGGCCTTCAGTACGGCCGAGGTGAAGCACGGCCCCATGGTGCTGGTTGAACCGAAGTTCCCGATCCTGGTGTTCGGCCAAAACGACGCCAGCCACGCAAGCGTCAAGGCTGTCGCAACAGAGTTCGCCGGTCGCGGCGCCGATGTCTGGCTCGCGGAAGAGGGACCGCCTCAGCCCGGACGCCTGCCTGTGTTGAGCTGTCATCCCGCGCTCCAGCCCATCTCGATGGTCCAAAGCTTTTATCGTCTTGCGAACGCCGTGTCGCTCGCCAGGGGCCGCAATCCAGATGTCCCTCCCCACCTGAACAAGATTACCGAAACCGTCTGATGGTCACCGCGCTCATAAATGGACGCATCCTGTCGCCGACAGGTTGGCGTGACACCGCTGCGGTGCTTGTCGATTCAGGGCGCATCCTGGATGTGGTGGCCCAGGCCGACACGCCCAAGGACGCTCGCCTACGCGACCTTCAGGGCGCGTCCCTGGTCCCAGGCTTCATCGACGTTCAGGTCAACGGCGGCGGTGGGGTGCTGTTCAACGATAGCCCGACCGTGGAAGCCATCGCCAGAATTGGCGAGGCTCATCGTCGGTTTGGGACGACAGGCTTCCTCCCAACCTTGCTCAGCGACGACCTCTCCGTGGTGGATCGGGCCATGCGGGCGGTCGAGGCGGCGATTGAGCGCGGCGTACCGGGCGTCTTGGGCATTCACATCGAAGGACCCTTTCTCAACGTCGAGCGTAAGGGCATTCACGACGCGACCAAGTTGCGGACCTTGGATGAGGCGGCCTTTAACTTGCTGACCTCTCTGAAGCGCGGCAAGACGCTGGTCACGTTGGCGCCGGAAACCATGTCGCTGGAGACCATTGAGCGTCTAAGCGCGGCCAATGTGGTGCTCGCGGCCGGGCACACCAACGCCAGCTATGAAGATACCAGGGCGGCCCTGAACCACGGCGTTACCGGTTTCACCCATCTGTTCAACGCCATGTCTCCGCTTGTGAGCCGTGCGCCCGGCGCGGTCGGCGCGGCGCTGGAAAGCCAGACCGCCTGGTGCGGCGTGATCTTGGATGGACGACACGTGTCGCCGGTCGTTCTGCGCATCGCCTTGCGAACCCGGCCGCTGGATCGCTTCATGCTGGTGAGCGATGCGATGCCGACCGTTGGAAGCGACGATAAGACCTTCCGGCTTGGCGGCCGCTTAATCCGCGCCGAGGGCGGGGCCTGTGTCGCGCAGGACGGCACCCTGGCCGGCTCCAACCTCGACATGGCCCAGGCGGTGCGCAACGCGGTCGATCTGCTCGGTGTCACGCTTGCCGACGCCCTGACCATGGCCTCGGCCGCGCCGGCGGCCTTTCTGGGACTGGCGTCCACGAGAGGCGCCATCGTGAGCGGGGCGGTGGCCGATCTCGTCCTGTTATCCGACCAGGGCGAAGTCCTGGCGACCTGGATCGACGGGGTCGAAGATGACGCGCTCAGTGAGGAAGACTGCGGCGCGACCGCCAGGAGTGCGGGGTGAAGACTCGCCGGGAGTGTCTGGCCGCAGGCGCAGCGGCGGCCATTGCGGCTGCGGCAGGGCCAGATTTAGCGTTCGCGCTCGAGCCTAAGACCCTGAAACCGGTTTTCGATCCCTGCGCTTATGTCGATCCCTTCATCGGTACAGGCGGCCATGGCCATACCTTTCCTGGCGCGTCGGCGCCCTTCGGCATGGTCCAGCTCAGTCCCGACACCGATAACGCACGGTGGGACGCCTGCGCCGGCTATCACTATGGCGACCCGACCCTCCTGGGGTTCTCCCACACCCACCTAAGCGGCACTGGCATCGCCGACATGATGGATGTGCTGGTGGTCCCCGCCGTCGGCCCGGTGAAGCTGGGGCCAGGCACGCCCGACCGTCCCGAGGGTAGCTATCGATCGCGTTTCGATCACGCCAGCGAGCGGGCCTCGCCCGGCTATTACCGCGTACTGCTGAAGGATTGCGGCATAGAGGCGGAGTTAACGGCGACGCCCAGGGTCGGCCTGCACCGCTATAAGTTCGACCCTGGGTCGGCCAAAGGCGGCGGTCATATCCTGATCGACGTCTATCACGGCGCCCAGGACAACCCCGAAACACCGACCCGGGTCACGGACGCAACCCTTCACTTGATCGGCGACAGCATGGTGGTCGGCAGTCGTCGCGTGGGACAATGGGCGCAGGGTCGCGAAATCCACTTCGCCATGAAGTTTTCCCGTCCGTTCACACGTGCGGAGCTGTATTCAAATGACAGACCCCTAGCCGACGGCGCGCGCCAAGCGAGCGGGGCCAATCTGAAGTGCGCCTTGATCTATCCCGATGCGGCGGCCGCGCCGCTTCTCATCAAGTGCGCGGTGTCCGGCGTCGATAGAGCCGGCGCAGTTCGCAATCTTTTCGCCGAACTGCCGGGCTGGGACTTCGAAGCCGTCCATGCCCAAACGCGCGACGCCTGGACGCGCGAACTGTCGAAGATCGAAATCGAGGGCGCCAGCGATACCGATCGGACCATCTTCTACACGGCGCTCTATCATACGCTTCTGGCGCCTTCGCTATTCAGCGACGTCGATGGGCGTTACCGCGGCATGGACACGGCGGTCCATAGCTTGCCCAACGGGGAACACAACTACAGCACCTATTCCCTGTGGGACACCTATCGAGCGCTGCACCCGCTCTTGACCCTGGTTCAGCGTGAACGCGCGGCGGACCTGGTGCAGGGGCTGGTGCGGATGACGACGGAAAGCCCGCTCGGCCCGCCGATCTGGCCGCTGCAAGGGATCGAGACCCGCTGCATGATCGGCTGGCATTCCGCCGTCGTGATCGCGGAGGCTGCGGCGAAAAACATAGAGGGGGTGGACTTCAAGGCCGCCTGGCCCCTATTCCGCAAGCGGGCTTTCGAGGACCGCGTCAGCGGCATGGACTACTATCGAAGCCTAGGCTTTATCCCGAGCGACAAGGTTCCCGAGGCCGCCAGCAAGACGCTGGAGATCGCCTACGACGACTGGGCCATCGCCAAGCTGGCCGACGCGGTCGGCGCGACCGAGGACGCCAGGGCTTTACGCGCGCGGTCGAAGAACTATCGCAATCTGTTCGATCCCAAGCAGACTTTCGTCCGCCCCCGGCTGGCCAATGGCGACTGGGCGGAGCCGTTCGATCCCCGCGCGCTCGGCCACGACAGCCCCACCTGGCACGACTTCACCGAGTGCAACGCCTGGGAAGCCACCTTTCTGAACCAGCACGACATCTACAGCTACATGGCGCTGTTCGGCGGCGAGAAGGCGTTCGAGGCCAAGCTCGACGGTCTGTTCAACGCGTCATCGGCGCTGCTCTCCGACGCGCCGCCGGATATGAGCGGCATGGTCGGCCAGTATTGCCACGGCAACGAACCCGGCCACCACGTCGCCTATCTCTACGCCTACACGGGCGCCCATTATAAGACGCAAGCGCGGGTCAGGATGCTGCTCAAGACCCAGCACCAGGCGGCGCCGGACGGCTTGGCCGGGAATGAAGATTGCGGCCAGATGAGCGCCTGGTATGTGATGAGCGCTATGGGGCTCTACGCTGTCGATCCCGTCAGCGCGATCTATGTGTTTGGCTCGCCCCTGTTCAGGAAGGCAACCTTGTCGATGGGAAACGGTCAGCCCTTAAGGATCGAGGCGCCCAAGACCAGCGATCGCAACGTCTATATTCAGTCGGTGACCTGGAACGGCGCGCCCTATAGCCGAAGCTGGATCGCGCACGCCGATCTGATAAAGGGCGGTCGATTGGTGTTCGACATGGGGCCGGAGCCGAACCGCGGTTATGGCGCCGCTCAGGCCGATCGCCCGCCCTCTTACGCTGGGTAATTCGATGTCGAGCCAAGGCGCGCCTGGGGTTCGGACGCTCCGAGACGATCTTCAAGGCTTGTGGGACGCCTGCCTCGATCGCGCCCAGAGCGACCCCTTCACGAACCCGTATCTGTTATTCGGCCTCGACGTCTCGCGGCGTCTAGATGCGCAGCGCCTCGATTTGGATGGGCTGGGAGCTATCGTCGGCGCGCTCGCGGCCGAGGGATTTTTGGCCAAGGCCGCGCGTCTACGCGCCTATCTCGACACGCCGGACGCAAACCGCGACGCAGCCGAAGTACGCACCCTCTTTGAGCGGCTGGCCGACGGCGGATTCAAAGCCTTCGCCGAGGCGCTGGCGCGTCCAAGGTGCGGGGTGGTGACGACGGCCCATCCGACCTTTGCTCTATCGGAAGAGGCTAGCCTGAAGCTTGTGGAATTGGCGACCGGCCAGAGCGCTGCCGGAGACCTGCTCGACGAGGCCGCGTGCGAGGCCAGGGCGGCGTGGGCGGCCAGCACGACCCTGGGGCCGCCGGATGGGCTGACGCTCGATCTCGAACATGCCTGGTCGGTGCGGGCGCTTCAGCACGCGCGCGACGCGCTTGAAGAGGCGCGCCTGATCGCGCTGGATGTTGGACGCAACCGATGGCCAGACCGCTGGACCGAGCTTAGACCCAATCTGCTCACCCTGGCGACCTGGGTCGGCTTCGATCAGGACGGCCGCACCGATGTCACCTGGCGGGTCAGCATGGCTAAACGCCTGGAGCTCAAAGCTTTGGCGCTGCAACGGCTGTCGCGCCGAGCCCGCGACGTCGCGCCGGGCCTATCGCCGCACCTGGACGCGGCGCTGGACATCGTCGAACGTCAGCTCACGTCTCTGGCGGCGGCGGCCAACGGCGGTATAGAGACCGCCGCTTTCGCCCGCACCATGGTTGAGGGGCGCGCCGCGTCGCTGGCGGACCCAACGATCCTGTTCGATGCGCTCGACTCAGCACTCGCCTCCGCCCGCGACGATCGGACCCGCGCGGAACTGGTTTTGCTGCGCGCCGACCTAGAGACCTACGGCGTTTGTCTGGCCGACATCCATGTCCGCTTGAACGCCGCCCAGCTCCACAATGCGGTTCGCCGCGAAGTGGGTCTGGAGACATCGCCCGCGGATCCGGCCAACCGCCGCGCCTATTTCGCCGCCATCAACCGCCTGATCGAAAACTGCCAACCGGTCGAAGTCGGATTTCAGAGCCTGCTCGAGGAACCGACCAGCGCCAAACGGCTCTTCATCACCCTGGCTCAGATGAAGAAGTTCATCGACGCCAGATCCCCGGTGCGGTTCCTGATCGCCGAGACTGAGAGCGGCTTTACGCTCCTGGCGGCGCTCTATTTCGCCCGTCTGTTCGGGGTCGAGGATATTGTCGAGATATCGCCTCTGTTCGAGACCGAGGAGGCCTTGGCGCGCGGCGAGGCCGTGATCGAAGAAGCCTTGAGAAGCTCGCATTTCCGCGACTATCTCAAGCGCCAAGGTCGGCTCTGCATCGAATTCGGGTTTTCGGATTCCGGCCGTTTCGTCGGCCAGATGGCCGCCACCTTCCGCATCGAGCGGTTGCGCCTGCGCATCGCCGAACTCGTCGAGAGAGAAGGCCTGGCCGACCTTGAGGTGGTCCTTTTCAATACTCACGGCGAATCCATCGGTCGTGGCGGACACCCAACAAGCCTGCGCGACCGCTTGAGCTATTGCGCGCCGCCGCAGAACCGTTGGGCGTTCGCCAAGCGGGGCATCGGCGTGCGCGAGGAGGATAGTTTCCAGGGCGGCGACGGCTATCTGCCGTTCTTCACCCCACCGGCGGCTCGGGCCACCGTGCGTGGCTTGTTGCAATTCGCCTATGAGGAGCCGGCGGAAACGCTCGATCCGATCTACGACCGGGCGGACTTCGCCTCAGACTTCTTCGGTTCGACTCAGCAGGGCTTCACGAGCCTGGCGACGGACCGAGATTACCCTGCACTTTTGAGTCTCTTCGGCACGCGCATCCTGAACCGCACGGGATCGCGACCCGATCAGAGGCAGTCGGAGGATCGTACCCGGGTGCGAACGTTCAAAAGCGTCGCGGAACTGAGGGCGATCCCCAACAACGCGATTTTGCAGGGCCTCGGCCATCTCACCAACACCGTCTTCGGCGTCGCGCGCGCGGCCGAGAAGGACCCAACGACTTTCGCGACGATGGCGACCCAGTCGGCGCGCTTTCGACAGGCGCTCGACATGGCGACCGCAGCCGCGGCCCTGAGCGACCTCCCCGCCACGCGCGCCTACGCCGCCACGGTGAACCCCAGTCTGTGGTTGGATCGGCGGGCCGGCGCGCCCGCCGTAGAGGCGCCCTTGCTGGCCAGCCTGACGAAGTTGGCCGAACGGGCGGACATCACCAGCGCCCTATCGCGCACCTTACGCCATGTCCGGTCCGATCCCGGCTTCCCGCTTCCGATTCCGCAGAGCACGCGGCGGGACCGTCTGCGCCTGCTGCACGCCTTGCGCATCTCGCTGATCCAGCGCATCGCCTTGCTGGCGGCCCGCGTGCCGGCCTTCACCCCCTACGACAGCGTCACACGGGAAGATGTGCAGCTGCAGTTGATCCGCCTGGATGTGAAGGCCGCGGTCGAGACCCTGCGGGCGCGCTTTCCGGCGCATCGGGCGGTGGAGGAAGACCATACCGATTTTGGCGAACGGCCCACCTACCAGCCGAGCGTCGCCTCCGGCTATGCGCAGGAGCGGTCGGAATTGTTCGAGCCCCTGCTGCGCTTGCAAGCTCTGATCTTACAAACGACGACGGCGCTGGATTTGGACATCGGCGCCTGCGGATAAGGTCACGCGCCTCCAGATCGCGCCTTGCCCGTATTTCTACATCGACATATGAGCAAGGCCATATGGGGCGAGATCACGGTGAAAGACCTTCGCCTTGACCGGCCCCCGGCCCTGCGACCCGGTTAGGTTGATGTCGCCTGCTCAACTCAGCCCGCTGTTCTTTGCAGAGATCGCGATCGTTATCGTCGCGGCGCGGGCGGTCGGTTGGGTCGGCCGCCGTTACCTTGGGCAGCCCCAAGTCGTGGGCGAGATGTTGGCTGGGGTGATCCTTGGGCCGTCGCTGCTTGGCATCGTAGCCCCCGGCTGGGAAGCGGCGTTGTTCCCGAAGGAGGCTCGCAGCCTGCTCTATATTCTGTCTCAGTTCGGCGTTGGACTGTATATGTTCATTGTCGGCTTGGGATTTCGCAGCGATCACTTTCGCACCCGCGCTAAAAGCGCCGTCGCGGTATCGCTGTCGGGTATGGCGGTTCCGTTTGCTTTGGCGGCCCTGCTTTCACCCTGGCTGGTCCGGGCGCCAGGCCTGTTCGGGCGGGGCGTCGCGCCGTTGCAGGCAACGCTCTTTCTGGGCGCAGCGATCGCGATCACCGCCTTTCCTATGCTGGCCCGCATCATCCGCGAGCGTGGCCTGAGCGACTCGCGCGTGGGGACGCTGGCGCTCGCCGCCGGCGCCATCGACGACGCCTCGGCCTGGGCTGTCCTGGCCCTCGTCTTGGCTACTCTGGGAGGCGATCCTTGGACCGCGGTGCGCGCGATCGGCGGCGGCGTCCTGTTCGCTGTCGTCGCCTTCACGGCAGGCCCTAAATTGCTCGCCCCCCTTGGGCGGCGCGCCGAGCGGGTTGGCGTAGATACAGGACTGTTGGCCCTGACCCTCGGCCTCTACGCGCTGTGCGCCGGCGCTATGGATTTCATCGGCCTTCACGCGGTCTTTGGAGGCTTTCTTCTTGGCGCGGTCATTCCCAGGGGCCGATACGCAGACGACCTGCAGAAACAGCTGGAGCCCATCACCGTCGCCCTGCTTCTGCCGATCTTCTTTACCTTCTCCGGCTTGAACACCCAGCTGACCTTGGTCAATTCGCTGAGCCTTGCGGGCGTCGCCCTGGCGGTCCTGGCGGCGTCCGTACTGGCCAAGGGCGGCGCCTGCTATGTAGCGGCGCGCCTGACCGGGCAGGATCATGCGACGGCGCTAGGGGTCGGGGCTCTGATGAACGCGCGCGGTTTAATGGAGCTGATCATCACCAATATCGGCCTTCAGCACGGCGTCATCACGCCGGTGCTCTTCTCCGTCCTGGTGATCATGGCGATCGTGACAACGCTGATGACGTCGCCGCTGTTCGCCCTGGCCTACCCAGGCCTTCAGAGGGAACTTAAGGCTTAGCCGCAGCCGCCGGCGGAAGACAGACGGCGCCGACCGGGTCTGTCGCCAGCGCAACCGAGCGCAGGGATAGAGCGAGCCGCCCAGACGTGGCGACCGAGAACGGCCGCCCTACGTTTGTCAGGTCGGCGCCGGCTTGGCGGAAACAGGCGAGCTTGACCTTTACAGCCCGCCATTGGCCCACGCGGCCCGCGGCGAGTTCGAGGCTCATATCCAACGACCCGCCGCCCAATGACAGACGAACGGGCGCCGTCGGCGCTGTATCGACGCGATACTCGATCAAAAGCGACACATCTCCGTTCGCTTGACGGGTTAAGTCGATAGGGGGGCCCTCAAGGGCGACTTCGCCTAGCCCCGCGCCCGACCAAGCGATCTGCCGTCCGCCCTCCTGCACGCCGCCAGCGTCGACGGGCTTGATCGCGACCCGGCCGCCGGCCTCGCTCGGCCCGACGCTGGCTCCGACCCAGCTGCTGACGTCGCCGGCTCTCAAGACGAAGCCCCAAGGCGCCGTCGTCCGCGCGACTTGGAAATAGACATTGGTATTGGCCAAGGACGCATCGACGCCGGAGATCTCCGAGAGGATGGGCAGGGTCACGTGGTCGCCATAGGTTAGGCCAAAGCCGTAAGCGAACAGAGGATCGTAGGGCGTCTCGCCCCAGTTCAGACGGGTTTGCGCGGCGCTCCTCGGCCAAGAAAACGACAGCTTGCCTTGAAAGTCATGGCGGGGCAGGCCTTCTGCGTCGCCGACGATCACATCGGCCACGCCGCCGCCCTCCGAGCCTGGCAGCCAAGCCGCGACGAAGGCGTTGGAGGCGTTCAGTTCCGGATTGACCCATAGCGGCCGTCCCGACAGGAAGACCGAGACGACGGGCACGCCTTGCGCCCGCAGACGCTTCAGTAGGGCCAAGTCCTTCTTATCGCCCGGTTGGTATTCCAGGGTCCTAAGGTCGCCGTTGAATTCCGCGTAGGGTGTCTCGCCAAAGACGACGATTGCGACATCGGGTTTCTGGGTGAAAGCGCCGCTCTGACTGAGCTCGGCCGTCCCGCCGCCCGCCGCCATCGCCGCCTTGATCCCGGCATAGATGGACTCCCCGTTGGGGAAGTCGGCGTTGGTATTGCCGTCGCCCTGCCAGGACAGGGTCCAGCCGCCGGACTGACGGCCGATGTCGTCGGCGCCGGAGCCTGAGACCAGGACGTGGGCGGCCGCCTTGATCGGCAGCACGCCGTCGTTCTTCAACAGCACGAGGGATTCACGCACGGCCTGGCGCGCGATGTCGCGATGGCTGGGCGCGCCGACCACGCCGGGTCGTCCTTCCCAGGGGCGGGCGGGATCGAACAGACCAAGCTTGGCCTTGACGCGAAGAATGCGCCGGACCGCGTCGTCGATGCGGCTCATGGGAATGACGCCAGACCGCGCTTGGGCGACCGTATTGTTGAACAGGCCCTTCCAGCTATCGGGCGCCATGATCATATCGACGCCCGCATTGATGGCGGCGGGACAGCTCTCCGGCGTACAGCCTGGCACCTGGGCGTGGCCGTTCCAGTCGCTGACGACGAAGCCTTCAAAGCCCATCCGACCTTTGAGGACGCCGGTCAGCAGGCTCTTGTTGCCGTGCATCTTCTGGCCCTGCCAGCTCGAGTACGACACCATGACCGTCATCACGCCGGCGTCTATGGCAGGCGGATAACCCTGGGCGTGCAGGCGGATCAGCTCGGCCTCGCCGATGTCGTCGTCACCCTGGTCGACGCCGTTCTTCGTGCCGCCATCGCCCAGGAAGTGCTTCGCCGAGGCGGCTACATGGCCGGTCTGGACGCCCCTGAGCGAACCCGGCGCGCCCTGGAGCCCCGTCACCATCTTAGCCGCATAGGCGCGGATGATATCCGGTGTTTCCGAATAGCCTTCGTAGGTGCGGCCCCAGCGGTCGTCCTGAGGCGAAGCCAGCGTGGGTCCGAAAGCCCAGTCGATGCCGCTCGCGGCGGTCTCTTGCGCCGTCGCCTCGCCAATCCGCTGGATCAAGGCCGGATCATGAGCGGCCCCGAGTGCGATATTGTGCGGAAACAGGGTCGCGCCCACGACGTTGTTGTTTCCATGGACGGCGTCGATGCCGAACATGATCGGGATCGGTTCGTGATCCCCGCGGGGCTCTAAAGACACCGCGCGGAAGGCCTTGGCGGTCGCGATCCAGGCGACGGGAGGCGATCGATCCGGCGCGCCCAGCGGCGGGGAATTACCGCCGGCCAGGATGGAGCCCAGGGGATAATGGCGCAGATCGTCCGGCTTGATGCTGGCGATATCGGCCTGGATCATCTGGCCGACCTTCTCCTCCAGCGTCATCTTGGCCATCAGCCGCGTGACGAAGGCCTCGGTCTCAGGATCGACCAAGCCTTGGGACTGGGCCGTGGGCCAGAGATCGGGGTGCGCGACTCCCCGCTCAGCCGAAGCCGTTACCGGCGCGCCGTTCGCCTCGCCCCCGCTAACGATCAGGGTCGTCGCCAAAAGCCCGACCAGGAGGGACTGCATGGACATGGATAGGTCTCAACGATGAACGACAACGGGCTGGCCTGAATAGGACACCGTGCGATCGGCTGGCGCGGCGAAATCCAACGCCATCGGCTTGGCGGGGACGATCCAGCGGATGTTGAACGTCCGCTGCATCAACATGCCCGGGAACCGGCCTTGGCGCGCGCCGATCGTCAGCGTGCCCGTCTTGTCGTTGTAGGAGATCGGAATGCGGCTGAACTGGCCCCGCGCGTAGTCGTTGCTCAGGCCATCGTCTTCATAGAGCGAGAAGGCCCCGTTCGCACCGGCATAGACATAGAGCGTGATCGGCGTCGCCGGACGCTGACCCGTGTATTGCAAAGCCGGGCCGATCGGCAGGATCGAACCCGCGCGGACGAACATTGGCATCCGGCTCAAAGGCGCATCCGCCGTCAGGCCTTGGCCGCCCGTATAGAACTGGCCAGTATCGAACTCGTACCAGTCCGCGCCTGCTGGCAAATAGACTTGCCTCGACCGGACCTTGTATTCGTGAACCGGCGCGACGAGCAGATCCTTGCCGAACAGGTATTCGTCGTTGATGTCTCGCGCCGTCAAGTCGGATGGGAAGTCCATCACCAGGCCGCGCATCAGGCTGCCGTCGTGCTGATAGGTGTCGCCGGCCAGGGTATAGATGTAGGGCATCAGCCGGTAGCGCAGCCGGTCATACCAGGCGAGGCTGTCATAGACCTCGGACCCGACGGGCGCGATGTTGTAGATTTCCCGATACGGAAACTCCCCATGGGAGCGGAACAGCGGGCTGAGTGCGCCGAATTGGAACCAGCGCAGGTTCAGCTCGCGCCATTCGTCCAAATCGGCGGCGTCGGGATGTTCGTACCTATGCTCGACGGAGAAGCCGCCGATGTCGGTGGTCCAGTTTGGGATACCTGACATCGACAGGTTCACGCCCGCCGAAATCTGGTCCGACAGATCCTGCCAACGCGCCACCACATCGCCGCTCCAGACCGCGGCGCCGTTACGTTGCAGTCCGCCAAACCCCGATCGCGTCAAGATGAACGAACGCTTATCGGGATTAAGCGCGCGCTCGCCGTCGAACACCGCCTCGGTATGCATCAAGGCATAGGAGTTGAAGTACTCTGCGCCAGGTCCAAGCGCGGTCGGCCCGATCCGCAGGGTGCGTTCGGGGATATCGAGATTGGAGTGAACGTCGGGTTCGGACGCGTCCATCCACCAGGCGTCCACGCCCAGCACCTTCAAATTATCGCGCACCTGGCGCCAATAGATGCTGCGAGCCTCCTTGGAATAGGGATCGTAGAAGGCGTTCTTGTATCCAGGCCCGACCCAGTCGAGCGCCCCCTGCTCCAGATTGCGGCGATAGATGAAGCCCTTGGCGTCCAGCTCCTTAAAGTTATCCGTCGTCGGATAGAACTTTGGCCAGATCGAGATCATGAAGTGGGCGTGAAGGGCGTGAATCTCATCGATCATGCCCTTGGGATCGGGAAACCGAGACAGGTCGAACTTGTGCGAACCCCAATCGGGATCGCGCCAATAGCGCCAATCCAGCACGATATTGTCCAAGGGAAGGTTGAGTTTGCGATACGCCCGGACGACGTCCAACAGCTGGTCTTGCGTCTCGTACCGCTGGCGGCTCTGCCAAAAGCCATAGGCCCATTTCGGGACCAAAACCGCTTTTCCGGTCAAATGGCGATAGCCCGCGACGACCTGATCGAGGTCACGGCCATCGATAAAATAGTAGTCGATAGATTTCGCCACCTCTGACGTCAGATACAGAGAGTGTCTCGTATCGAACGGCATGGGATTGTTGTGCAGGAGCGCGATATAGCTGGTGCTGTCGGGCGTCCACTCGATCTTGATCGTGTGGCGCGATCCCGCCGCCATATCGACATCGAAGTCGTGGAAGTAAGGGTTCCAATTCTGGCGCCAACGATCCAGCACCAGCTTGCCGTCGACATAGACCTTGGCATAGCCGCTCGAATAGAGTTGGAATTTCTGCAAGCCGCCGACATGCGCCTCGACCTGACCTTCCCAGACGACGCTGGCCCCGGCGACCGGCGCGTCCGCCTTATCACCCACAATGGCGGGCCAGTTGGGCAGGTCCTTTAGGTACTCATAGTTGATATCGCTTTCTGTGCGGGTCAGCTTCAGAACGCCATTGACGTAATATCGGGCGGTCAGGCCGCCGGTCGTGCCGTCGGCGTCATAGAGCGTGAGATCGCGCGACGCGAAACCGTAAGGAATGGGATCGCCGAAACGGCTGATGGAATCGTTGTCCCAAAGCACGCCGTAATTTCGGGTCGACAGAACGAATGGGACGGCGATGCTGCGGTTGTATTGAGACAGTTCGACGTCCTGGCCATTATAGTTCATCTGGCCGCTTTGATGCTGGCCAAGACCGTAGAAGGCCTCGTCCGTCCCCGGATTGAAATCCTGGCTGATGGCGTAGAACGGCTTATCCAGCACAGTGACCGGCTTGAACGCGCCGGCATCCCGCGCCGCGAGCACCAGCTTGCCGGCGGCGTCGCGAAACCGCACCACGCCGGTCGCCAGCGATACCTCAGCCGTCGCCTGGGGCGCTTTCAGCGCCAGTTCGCCGTCCTTGACCTTGACCGTGAAGCCACCCGCCACCGGATGCGCGATCACCATCAGGCTTGGAACAGGCTGAACATTCGCCGCGGGCAGGACCGTGACGTGAATGATGCGCGGACCCATGACTTGCAGCCTGACCCGCGCCGCTGGCCCCTGCGCCGGCGTTACGATCACGCCGTCCGGCGTCCGCACATAGCCGCCGTCGGCGGCCAGGGCGGCGCTCGTCGTCAGAGCGGATAAACTGAGGGCGGCAAGCCAGCCGAGCTGGCGGAGCTTGAAAATCGACATCAGTACGTCGCCATTGTTACTTTCAACACCTGGGGCGCTGAAGTGAAGTTCAAGCCATAGTCTGTCTGATCGCCGTTCCACACCCGGTCGAACACCCACCGACCGTCGACGAAATGCCCCTCTTCGACCCGCGCCATCATCGACGGCGGACCGCCCTTTTCCGTAGCGCCAAAGCTCAAGCGCACATGATACCCGGTGACGAGATATTCGTTGGGGCTGAGTTCGGCGACCAGAAAGCCGCCGGACGGCGTCGGATTGCCCTTAGCGGGCGCCCAGCCAAACTGGGGGCGGCCATAGGAGGCGGTGACCTGCCACTTGCCGAGATCGATCGTCTGTTCGTGCACGTCCGGCGGCTCGGCCCCACCCCAGACCTTACCCTCGAAGCTCAGCTTGGCGAGAAGGCGGTCGAAGGGCGCGACCAGTTCATAATTGGCGGCGAACGGCGCCAAGGTCTCATGATCTTCCTTGAGCGCGCCGAGCGGAAAGTTCGAGTAGCCCGTGAAATCGATGCCGAAGGGTGAAAACCCAATCGCCCTGCGCCCAACGACCTCAAAGAACATGCGCGCGTTGGACACCGGATTGCCGGTCTCAGGCACCATCAGCGCATTATCGGGGCGGCTGTATTGCTCCAGGGTACGCACATAACTGGCGTAGTCGTCCATATAGATGTCTGGGCCAATCACATCGATATGGGGCGCCGCCGCCTTCCAGACATCGAGCACATTCCACGTCGGTCCGCCGCTGGAATAGGTGTTGGGGTCTTGATAGTGGAAAGGATCGCGTAGAGCGGCGTTGACGTACATGGGCAGCGGATCGACTGCCTTGCCGGCCGCCGCCACCTGATCGACGTAGCGTCCAATGTTCCAGGCGTGGAAATACTCGTCCGCGTCCTTGCCAAAAGCTTGCGCCCATGTGCCTGGCGTTTTGTGGAGCGCCTTGACGAGGGCCTCTGGCGCGGGGCCGTCGAACAGGGCCTGCGCGGTCGGCGAAAAGTCGCGCACGGAGCCATAGGTGCCCGTCTCGTTCTCGACCTGGACCATGATGACCGTATGTTGCGGATCGACGGCCTTCAGATGAGACATGAAGGCGACGAACGCGGTCTTGTCGGCCTTCAGAGTCGCCGGGAAAACGGGGGACAGGGAGCCGCGCTGCTCGCCGGTCTTGGTGATCACCCGTGGAAAGCGCGCATTGTCGAGCTTGACCCATTCCGGCGCATAGTTGGGGCCGTTGTTCTTCCATGTGCCGAACCACAACAGGATCAGATGGACGTGGTGGCTGCGGGCTTGCTCAAGCAAGGTATCCAGAAAGCTGAAGTCGAAGACGCCTTCCTTGGCCTCGATCTGCTCCCAAGCGATGGGAACCTCGACCGTATTGGCGTGCATCTCCGCGATCGCCGGCCAGACCTTGGGCAGCATGGCGGGCCAGTTGCTGGAGTTGTTCACCTGGGCGCCCAACATCAGATAGGGCGCGCCATCGACCATCAGGGCGAAATGGCCGTGATTTGCGACCAGTTGAGGGGCGGGCGGCGGGGCGACGCCGGGCGTCTGGGCGTTGGCCGCAGCTCCGGCTAACGCCAAAAGGCTAATCGCACCGGCGAGCGCGCGCGGCAAACGGCGAATGGGCGCTGACTTCGTCATCGGGATACTCCGGAAAGACGGGATTATTCGGGGCGGGATTATTCGGCGAGCGGGGCGATGGCGACTTGCGCCGACGGGGCCGCGATATTGCGGCGACCACGGCCCCACAAATCCTGCATCGCTTCCAGCGTCCGCCCCTTGGTCTCGGGCACGAAGCGCCAGACGAAGATAGCCGCCAAGAGGCTCATGACCCCATAGAACAGGTAGGCGAAACCGTGATTGAGCACAGCGTTCAGAAACGAACTGCTGTCGATCACCTTGAACGACCACGACACACCCAGATTGGCGAGCCATTGGGCGGCGACGGCGATAGCCATGGCTTGGCCTTTGATCGGATTTGGAAAAATTTCGGCGAGCATCACCCAGACGACCGGCCCCCAAGAGAAGGCGAAGCCGGCGATATAGACCAGGACCAGGATGAGCGACAAAAGCCCCATCTGATGGGAGGCGAACAGGACGCCCAAGCCGAGCATGGAGATCGCCATCACGACCGCGCCCATAATCAGCAGGGGCTTTCGGCCCAGACTGTCGACGGTCAACATGGCGATGACGGTGAAGATGACGTTCGCGACGCCCACGATCACCGTCTGCAAAAGAGCGCTATGGGCCGAGGCGCCCATCGTCTTGAACATCATCGGCGCGTAGTAAAGCACCGCGTTGATCCCGACGAGTTGTTGGAACAGCGACAGCAGCACGCCAACAACGAGTACCAAAGGCCCAAAGGTCAGCAAGGGGGAGTGCTTGACCTGTAAGCTGGTCTCGATCTCCTGGAGAACGACAGACGCTTCCGCCTCATCGGTCAGCCGGCTCAGCACAGACTTGGCCGCCGCATCGCGGCCTTTAAGCACAAGCCAACGCGGCGTTTCGGGGACGAGTAGCAGAAGCAGGAGAAAGAGAACCGCGGGGATGGCCTCTGAGACGAACATCCAACGCCAACCGGTTGTGTTCAGATACTTGTCATCGCCATGCAGGGCGATGCGATAGTTGACGAAGTAAACCAGGTTCATCCCGCCGACGATGGCGAGTTGCTGGAACGAGACCAGGCGACCGCGCACCCGCGGCGGGGCGATCTCGGCGATGTAAAGGGGCGCCAGCAGCGACGCCAGGCCGACGCCCACCCCGCCGATCACCCGATAAATGTTGAAAGGAACCAGCGCCGCAGCGCCCATATGGCCCAGCTTGCCAAGTCCAAATTCGGGCGCCGCAGATCCGAGCGAGCAGATCAAGAACAGGGCCGCGGCGACCATCAAGCCCCGCTTGCGCCCGAGCTTATCGCCGACCGCCCCAGCCAGAGCGCCGCCGATGACACAGCCAAACAGGGCGCTCGCGACCGTCAAGCCCGACAGGATCGACCGCGCTGTCTCAGGAAGTCCCAGTGGGTCGATGAAATTGACGTCGATCGGCCCGACAGCGCCGGAAATCACAGCGGTATCGTAGCCGAACAATAAACCACCCAGGGTCGCAATGAGGGTTAGCCCCAAAACGAGCCCACGACTTTTACCGACGACGCTGGTCATCATCTCTTCCCTGTATTCGCCCTTTTCGGGTCTCGTTCCGTCACGCAGTGTGACAAGCCTCATTCAATCCGGATACATGATACCGCTACCATATAGCAATAGGCCTTCTAGCTCGGGGCCTACCGCCATCCGGCGTCGATCCAATATTCGTGACCTGTGCACATGCACCCATCGTCTGACGCCAGGAACAGGGCCAGAGCGGCGACGTGATCGGGCATCAGGCGACTCTTCAGACACTGCTGGGCCACGATCTCGCCCTCCGCTTCGGCGGTGTACCATTTGCTTTGCCGGGGCGTGCTCACATTGCCAGGCACAAGGGTCGTGACGCGAATACCGGATGGGCCCAAATCGCGGGCCAGGCCGCGGGTCATGCCCTCTATGCCCGCCTTGGCGGTTTCATAGATCACCAGATCCGCCAGGCCGAGGTGCCAGGAGATGGAGCCCAGATTTATGATCGCGCCGCCGCCCTTGGCCTTCATGCCTGGAACGACAGCCTTGGCGCAGAATAGAAGGTGGCGAAGATTTACGGCGATACGCTCGTCCCAAAACTGCGGCGTGATGTCCTCAAGCCGATGGCGATCGTCATTGGCGGCGTTGTTAACCAGAACGTCCACCGGGCCCACGCTCTCGAGGGCCGCGGTCACCGCATCCAGGTTGGTCAGGTCTGTTGGGATGAACACCGGCGGATGGGCCGCATCGGAAAGGGCTAGAGCGAGCGAGCGCCCCTCAGGCTCCAAAATATCCAGGAAGGTCACCTTGGCGCCCTGGGCGGCGAAGGCGGACACAAACGATCCGCCAATGCCCGACGCACCGCCGGTGACGACGACCTGCTTGTCGCGCAGGCTCGGATAGATAGCTGACCGCATGGCTTCAGCTCACGCCTACGAGCGAGGCGCCGACAGGCTCCCCGCGCAGCAGACCGCGGCCGGCCAGGTTCGTCATCAGCGCAGCGATCCCGAAGCGCCAGGGCGCCGCCGCCTTCGATGTCACGACGGTGTTCTCCAGAACGCCCAGCCCTGGCGACGACACCCGCACGCGATCGCCGACCTTGTGCGTGAATCCCTGCCCCGGCAGATCGCGGTCCTGGGTCGGCGCGAACAGGGTGCCCAAAAAGAGCACAAAGCCATCCGGATACTGATGTTCGCTGAGGGTCTGGCGGATCAACTCAAGAGGATCGCGACTGATCTGCGCCATGGAGCTGAGCCCAGACAGCCGATAGCCGTCCAATCCCTCGATTTCCAGCGACACCTCGGCCTGGCGCACCGCATCTAAGGTAAAGTCTGCGTCGAACATTCGTAAGAACGGGCCGATGGCGCAGGACGCGTTGTTGTCCTTGGCCTTTCCAAGGAGAAGTGCGCTGCGCCCCTCAAAGTCACGCAGGTTGACGTCGTTTCCAAGCGTCGCGCCCAAGGGCCGACCTTTTGCATCGCAGACCAGCACAACCTCCGGCTCAGGGTTGTTCCAGTCCGTATCGGATCGAACGCCGATCTCGGCGCCCCACCCCATCGCGGACAGGACTGGCGACTTGGTGAACACTTCGGCATCCGGGCCGATCGCCACTTCCAGGTACTGCGACCACAAGCCATCGGCGATCAGGGCGGCTTTGAGCCGCGCCGCGTCGGCGGAGCCCGGTTTGACGGCGCTAATGTCCGTCCCGATCCGATCCTGCAGACCCTGACGGATTTCGTTCGCCTTGGCGAAGTCGCCCCGCGCCCGCTCTTCGATCACACGCTCTACCGCCGACAAGGCGAAGGTCACGCCGGCGGCTTTGACGCACTGCAGGTCGATGGGAGCCAGGAGCTGAGACGGCGCCACGGCGGTCGTGAGCGAACCCAGATCGCGCGCTTCGGCGCCCCGGGTGCGGGCCAAGACGTCAGCCCAATTGTCGATCGCCTGGGAGACCGTGGGCGCAAGCCGGGAGATATCCCAGGCGCGCCCCTCCAAAACCAGAAAGGGCGTCGGACCGTCGCCAAAGTCCGCGCGACCTAAAAGGATCGCAAGTCGCCAATCCGGCCCAAAAATGGCGCTCGGCCAGTCGGCCGTTACTGTCTGTCCCACAAACTCGTCCTCAACCTATCTGTTTAGCGGATGCCGATCTCTTTGGTCGGCGTTAGACCGCACGCATCTTTCGCGTCAACTGATACCGCTACCAACCTATGCATTATCCGCAGCTGTCAAGAGGCTCGCACACGTCGCCGATGTCGCGACCGGAGATCGTATGGGCTTGAGATCGCCCAATCCATATGCATAGGATACCGCTACCATAACATGATCGACGTCTGCTGACCGCTCATGTCGATTATAAAAAAGTCTTAGGGAAGGATAGGGCGCATGTCTAAGTCGCGGGTCCTCGCCGTCGCGTTTGCGTTGGCTGTAGGTATTGGCGCTGTTGATTTTCTTGGGGCGGGCGCCCCACCCGCTGCGGCCGCCGTCACGCCCTACATGTGGAAACCGGCTCCCTTCGGCGGCGGCGGTTTTGTCGATGGCTTCATTTTCCACCCCACGCATCCGGGCCTGCTTTATGCGCGGACGGACATCGGCGGCTGCTATCGTTGGGATCCGGCGGCCAAGGCCTGGATCGCGCTGAACGACGGTCTGGGTCCCGATGAAACGGACGGGTTTGGGTGTCTCAGTCTCGCCTTGGACCCCCACGATCCGGACCGGGTCTATGTCGCGGCGGGCGAATATACCGGCGCTTGGGCGCACCCCGCGCGCCTCTTACGGTCCCATGATCGTGGGCTGAATTGGGATCAGGTCGCCCTTCCGTTCCGGCTGGGGGGGAATGAAGACGGGCGCTCGACGGGCGAGCGGCTTCAGGTCGATCCGAACGACAGCGCCGTGCTGATGCTGGGCTCCTCAAAAGACGGCCTTTGGACCAGCCGCGATGACGGGCAGTCCTGGCGTCGGCTGACGTCGTTCCCGGCGCCGTCGATAAGTCTTGTCTTATTCGATCCCGCAACCGGTCATGCCGGCGCCGCGACCAAGACCCTCTATGTCGGCGTGGTTCAGCCCCATGGGCCGTCGCTCTATGTCAGCCACGACGGCGGCGAGAGTTTTGCAGCCGAGCCCGGCGCGCCTGTCGACATGACGCCGCATCACGCCGCGTTTGGCCCAAAAGGCGAGCTCTATCTGACGGTTAGCGACGGACCAGGTCCCAATGGCGTGAAGACGGGCGGGGTCTGGAAGCGCGATCCGGGCGGGGCCTGGCGCGAGATTACGCCGGTCAAGCCCAGCGTGGGGACGCCCTTTGGCTACGGCGGCCTCGGCGTGGACGCAGGGCATCCCGGCGTTGTGACGGTCGCGACCTTGGACCGGTGGAGGCCCGGCGACGACGTGTTTCGCAGTACAGACGGCGGCGCCCATTGGACCGATATCGGTCGTCTCTCCCGCCAGCATTCCGAGGCCTTTCCCTGGCTCACGGCCTATTCGAACGGCAAGCACGGCATGGGCCACTGGATGGGCGCCATGGCCATCGACCCCTTCAACGGCGACCACGCCCTCTATGGCACGGGCTACGGACTGTGGCGGACGACCGATCTGAGCCACGCCGATTCCGGCAAGCCCGTCGACTGGGGCTTCGACGTCGAGGGGCTGGAGGAGACTGTGCCGCTCGATATCGCCAGTCCGCCAAAGGGGCCGCATCTCCTCGCGGCGGTAGGCGACGTGGCCGGAGCCGCCTATGACGATCTCAAGGCCTCGCCCTCGACCGGCCTGTTCACGCCCGAAAACCAGACGAACTCCTCGATCGCCTTCGCCGGTCGCGCGCCCTTGAAGCTTGTCAGAACCACCGCCGATACGCCGACCTTTGGCTTTACCTCCGACGATGGCGGCAGGAGCTGGACGCCGCTCCCCGCGACGCCGCTCGTGAAACGCGATGCGCAAGGGCGCCGCCACAATCCCGGCCATATCGCCTTGTCAGCCCTGGGCGGGTTCATGGTCTGGGCGCCGGAGCAGGACGGCGCCTTCGCCTCAAAGGACGGCGGCAAGACCTGGATCGCGTCGAAGGGGTGGCCGAGCGCTGTGGGGCGCACCTTTGTTCCCGTGGGCGATCCCGTCGTCGAAGGCGTCTTCTATGTCAGCGACCCCACCCGCGGCGAGATCGAGATCAGCGTCGATGGCGGCGCGAGCTTTAAGCTGGCGGCCAAGGGGCTGCCGCTGGGCGCCCGTGAGCTGGCGCTGACGCCCGGCCGACTGCGCGATATCTGGCTGCCGACGGCGCAGGGGTTGTTCCATTCCGCCGACGCCAACCAACCGTTCCGCAACCTGAAACATGTCGATAGCGCCGCCGCCATCGGCTTTGGCATGGCCGCGCCCGGACGCACCTATCCGGCGCTCTATCTCGCGGGGCGGGTCGATGGGACGACGGGCCTGTTCCGCTCGGACGACGAAGGCGCCAATTGGGTGCGGATCAACGACCCTCGCCACCAATTCGGCTGGATCGGCCAACTCTCTGGCGATCCGCGCGTGTTTGGCCGGGTCTACCTTCTGACGACCGGTCGCGGCGTCATGGTCGGGGAGCCGAAATAGCGATGAGACGTCGGTCGACGATGGGCGCCCTCGCCGCGCTCTCCTGGGTCCTAGGGCTCCAGGCGTCCGCACAAGCCGGCGCTCCGCCCGCTCGCTCTGTCAGCACCGTCGTGGTGCATGGACGCGAGGCGGCGGCCCCGCAAAATGCGCCGCCGCCGCTGGAGGACTACGCTCGCCTGCCCAAATTCTCGCAGATCGCTCTATCCCAGGATGGGGCGCAGGTCGCGTTTGTGGCCCGCATCAAGGGCGTGCGCCTTCTGGTCGCCTACCGGTTTGCGGACAAGACCCGGCGCATCGTCAAGCTGAGCAACGGCGATATCTCGACCCTGTCCTGGGTCGATCCAGACCATGTGCTGCTCGTCGCCGAACGCTCGGCCGTGCGGGGCACGTGCAACGCCGAGGACCAGGCTCTGCTTGTCGGTAACGTGTTGGCGTCCGACGCCGCGGTGGAGTCGGCTAAGGATACGGTCGCCGCTTCGGAGGAACGTGCGGGGGGGCCAGGTCAGGAGCTTTCCGCGGACAGTCAGGAGCTCCGCATGAGGCTGCTGAATCAGACGGTCAAATATACGCCGCCGTGTATCTATTACGGCGTAAGAGCCCAAACGGCGGAGACCCTGATCGACCTCGCCCACGCGACCGGCAAAGGCCTTGGCGATCTCTTCGGCGACGTCGTCAACCTTCCGCTGGGACAGCCCCAGATCGTGACGGCGGGCGGCGCCACCCGCCTCGTCGGTCCTTATCTGGAGTTGCGCAAGCGGTCGTTCGGCGATCAGCCCACGCAACGGGTCTATCCCTGGGGCGTGGACGTGCGCACCGGCGAGGGCAAGCTCCTGGACGACAAGGGCGGCGATATCGAACGGGTTGATCGGTATGCGGACGATTGGCTGTTCGATCCGCAAGGCCGCTTTCTGGCGCGCGGCGTCTATGACTATGCGTCCAAGACCTTCAGCGTGCAAATGTGGGTGAAATCGGCGTGGCGGCCTGTGCTGTCGCGCAAGATCGACGCCAAGGCGCACACCTTCGCGCCCTTTATCGTCGGACGGGGCCGCGACGACGCCTCCATCACGGTGCTCGACGTGGCCAACGACGGCAAGGATGGAGAACGGCGGTTTCATTACTATCAGCTCTCGCCGACGGGCGCGCTCTCGGGGCCGCTGGAGCCGAACGATGCGGCCCGCGACAAGCCGATTTTCGATCGCGCGACAGGGCGTCTGGTCGGCTTCGTCACGCGAGGCGACGCCGAGACCTACCGTCTGGACGCGCCGGACCTGCAAAGCCTCTTCGATCACGCCCAAGACGCCGTGCCAGGCGAGACCGTTCGCGTGGTCGCCACCGCCGACGACCCGCGCAAGATGATCGTTCAAGCCGAGGGCCACGGCGATCCGGGCGCCTATTACTTTCTCGACTTCGGAACCGGCGCTAACGAAACTATCGGCGAAGACTATGAGGAGATTCCGACGGCATGGATCGCGCCTCAGTCCACCTTTCACTATCGCGCCGCCGATGGGCTAGAGATCGGCGCGCTTCTGACCCTGCCGCCGGCGGGCGCGTCCAAAGGCCTGCCGCTTGTCGTGCTGCCCCATGATGGGTTGCAGGCCCACGACAGGTTGGAGTTCGACTGGATGGCGCAAGCCTTGGCGTCTCGCGGCTATCTCGTCCTGCAACCGAACGCGCGAGGCTCCGACGGCTATGGCGAGGCCTTCCTCTCTGCGGGCGATGGCCAGCTTGGGCGAAAGATCGATAGCGACATCGCCGATGGCGTGAAGAGCCTCGTAGACCAAGGCCTGGCCGATCCGAAACGCGTCTGTATCGCGGGCGTCGGCTGGGGCGGTTATGCGGCCTTGGTGGCGGCGGAGACCAAAGCCTCGCCCTATCGCTGCGCGATTTCCATCAACGGCGTTTCGGACCTGGCCGCCTACACAGCCGCGCGAAAGGCCCATCTCGCCCTGGCCGACCAGGATGAGATCACGCCCCTGATCCCAGACCCGCAGACGCCGCGCACCTTTATCGCCGACCCACAGTCGCTGAGCATCCTCAGCCGCTATGAGGGGGCCGACGGGGGCGCGCCCTCGCCGTTAGCCCAGGCGGGGGCTGCGTCTATTCCCATCCTGTTGCTGCATGAAGACCACGATCCGCAATCGCCCTTCCAGCAGAGTGAAAGGTTAAACGACGCCTTGAGGGCTCAACACAAAAGCGTGGAGTTCGTGGCCCTCAAAGGGACCGATCATGAGCTGATGTCGGATGCGACCCGATTGACCGCCTTGACCGCGATGATCGGTTTTCTAGCCCAGTCCATCCCGCCAGGGCCTAGGCTGCCCTAGCGCGTCGCCACCGGCGCCGTAGAATCCCGCTCGATGAGGCTGAAGTCGAGCATCTGGTGCATTGGCTCAAGCGCCAGCCCATCGCGGCGGCGGCGGATCATATCGACCAGCAGCATGACGGCTGTGCGCGCCATATCGGCGATGGGCTGGCGTACGGTGGTGAGGCTTGGCCACACCGTTGTCGCCAGCGCCGTATCGTCAAAGCCCACGATGGTGACATCTGCGGGCACATCCAACTTCAGCCGGTGCGCTATGGCCACGGCGGCGACGGCCATATCGTCGTTGCTGGCGAAGATGGCGGTCGGGCGCGAGCGGCCGCTCAACAAATGCTCCGCCGCCACCAGCCCCGACCGATAGGTGAAATAGCCTTGGGCCACGCGCCCTTTAAGGGGTCTCAGGCCGGCCTCGGCCAGGGCTGAGAGATAGCCCTGCTCCCGCCGATGGCTTGAGGTCTGGTCTGGGTGGCCTTTGATCAAGGCGATGTCGCGGTGGCCCATCGCCAACAGGTGGCGGGTCATGACGCACGCGGCCTCAAAGTCGTCGATCCGAACGGTGGACATCGACGGGGTATGCTCGGCGGCATCCACCGCCACAGCCAAGGCGCCGGCCTCTTCCAGAGACTTATGCACCAGCTGCGAATCGCACAAAGGCGGGGGCAGGATAAAGCCGCCGGCGCCGGCGCCGATCAGCTTGTCGAACGCCGTGCGCGCGCCCTCGGGCCCATCGCACTTCTCAATCAGGAGCTGACAGCCAATGAGGCTGGACTGCTCCAGACTGCCGATCAGGAATTCGCTGAGGTAGGCGGCGCTGGGATTGCTGTACAGCAGCGCGATGCGGACCGGGTCCGCGCTGGCCAGACTGCGGGCGGCCAAGTTCGGGGCGTAGTTCAAAGCCTTGATCGAGGCGGCGACCTTGTCCCGCGTGGGTCCACGGACCTTACTTTCGCCATTGACGACGCGAGACACCGTCATGGGCGAAACGCCTGCATGTTTGGCGACGTCGCGAATAGTGACGACGTTATTGCGTCGCCGTCCCGCCCTGCCGATCAATGAGTCCATTTGCCCAGCCAGCCCTCCCCCACTCCGCCTCCCCCGGACTTTTTCCGGGGGTCTATGGCGCGGGGCTCGATACCCATGTGCCGGCCAATATGTCGCGCCATGGATGCCCGAAACAAGTCCGGGCAAGACAGACGAACAGGCGCCGCCCCTCTTTGCGTCACGACAGAGCCAGCGCCTCGGCTTTGCAAGCCCGAGCGATGAAGGCTTCATGGGTCGGCAGGGCCTGGGCGGTCGTCAGGATCGCGGTCTTCAGGCTCGCCAGGTTGCGGCGGATATCGTTTAACGATAGCCCATCCACCAGTGGATCGTAACCGGACGGGACGATCCCTTGCCCCAACAGCACCGACAACCAGCTGTCATCGGCGAACAATTCCTCCTGCCTGCGGAAAATCCGCCCCTTAGACGCAAACAGCGCCATGCGGTGGTTCAGACTGTCCGGGATCTCCATATCCCGCTGCCTCCGCCAAAAGGCCGAGTCGTCGCGGGCGGTCGCCTTGTAATGCAGGATAATAAAGTCGCGGACGTGCTCGTACTCGCGCACGCTGCTGCGGTTGAATTCGTCGATATCGACCGGATCGAAGCCCTTATCGGGAAAAAGGGTCGCCAGACGTAGAAGGCCTGTCTGGATCAGGTGGATACTGGTGGACTCGAGCGGCTCGATGAAGCCGCCGGCCAACCCTACGGCGATGCAGTTCTTCACCCACAGACGCTTGCGATGCCCGGCCTTGAAACGGAGCTGGCGCGGTTCCGCGAGCGCCTTGCCCTCCAGCTTGGCGAGTAGCTGGTTACGGGCGGCTTCGTCGTCGATGTGATCGCTGCAATAGACGTAGCCATTGCCCATGCGGTGCTGCAGAGGGATACGCCAGCGCCATCCGGCGAGATCGGCCGTCGCCCGCGTAAAGGGATCGGGCGCGCCCGCAAGCGCGCAGGGAACGGCCACCGCGCGGTCGCACGGCAGGTACCGGCTCCAGTCCTCATAGCCGGCCTTCAGGGTCTCTTCGATCAAGAGGCCGCGAAAGCCGCTGCAGTCGATGAAGAGGTCGCCCTCGACGCGTCGGCCGTCCTGGAGCGCGACGCCCTCGATGAAACCGTCTTCGGCGCGCTGAAGCACCTGAACGATCCGGCCCTCTTGGCGCACGACGCCCCGCACCTCGGCGTAGCGACGGAGATAGCGCGCATAGAGCGCCGCATCGAAATGAAAGGCGTAGCGCAGCGCCGAGAACGGCCACGCCGCCTCGCCGGAGGGCCTGGCGAACCGCCCCAGTTTCGCGGCCAGAGTGTTCAGATTGTAGTCGCCGATCTCGCCGGCCTCACCGTCTGAACTCGCCTGTTTCAACCGCAGCCAGAGCTGGAGGAACTTGTGCTCCGGCGTGTCACGGCCGTGAGCGCCGAAGGGGTGCAGATACCGGGTCCCTAAGGCCCGCCAATCGACGAACTCGATCCCCAGTTTGAAGGTGGCCCGGGTGCTGCGGACGAAATCGGTCTCGTCCAACCCAAGGATGCGGTTGAAGGTCAGGAGCGAGGGGACCGTCGCCTCCCCTACCCCGACCGTCCCGATCTCGTCGGATTCGATCAGGGTGAGGCGGACCTGGTCCCGCGGCAGGATCTTGGCCAGAAACGCCGCGCACATCCAACCCGCGGTACCGCCGCCGACGATGACGACGTGGCCGATCCGCCCCGCTCCAGTAACGCTCGCCTCAAGTCTAGGCATATCGCCGGCCGGGCTGAGCAGGCTTTTTTTGCGGCATGAAGCCCTGACGGCGCACCTGATCGATCAGATCGCGGTGCTTGGGCATGACGGTCAGGGCGTAATCGGATTGGCGGGCGATATTGGCGAAGTCCGCCTTGGCGTCGTCGAAGAAGCGCAAGGCGCCGGCGCGGGCTCGAATATCGGTTTGAAAGCCCATGCCGTACAGCACGTATTGCCAATTGTGCTCGGTGAAGATGTCGTGCTTCAGATCGACATCCATGAAGGACGGCGGCCGATACCGCCATATCTCCAGTCGCTCCTGCAACGCATCCGAGATCGTCGAGGCTGAGGTGTGATCGCGCCAAAACGCCGTGTCGCGCCGCTCGCTGATGCAATAGTGCAGCTTGATGAAGTCGATCACATGGGTATAGCGGGCGGCCATCTGGGCGTTGAATTGCTTGGCGGCCAACTCGTACTCGCCCGACCACGGAAAAAGGCCGCACAGGATCACGGCGGCGATCTCGGCGAACCCGATGCCGGTCGCCTCCAGCGGTTCGATAAAGCCGGCGGAAAGCCCTATGGCGACACAGTTCTTACGCCATTGGATGTCGCGAAAACCCGCTTCGAATTTCAAAGCCCGGGTCGACAAACCCTCCGCGGCTTTGCCGACATAGGCGCGCAAGGTCCGCTCCGCCTCCTCGTCGGTGGTATGCTGCGAGGAGTAGACGTAGCCCGTGCCGCGCCGATTGTGCAGGCCGATATCCCAGGTCCAGCCGTTCGTCTGGGCGGTCGACACGGTGTAGGAGGGGATGGACCCGGTCGCGTCGGCATAGGGAACCTGCATCGCGATGGCGCGATCCTGGAACAGCTGATCGCGAAACGATCGGAACGGCGAGCCTAAGGTCTTGCCGATCAGCTCCGCCCTGAAGCCGCTACAGTCGACGTAAAGATCGGACCGCACCTCGCCGCTCTTGCGCGCCTGCAAATGGTCGATGGCCCCATCGGGACCGAGGACGACCTGGTCGATGTCGTCCACGACATGGCGCACGCCTGAGGCTATCGCGTGCTTTCGCAGCAGGCGGGCGAGCTCTACGGCGTCGAAATGATAGGCGTAGTTCAGCGGCCCGGTATAGTTGTCGTGCGAGATCAGCTTGGGCGCCAACGACGCCTCGACCACGCACTTTTGTACGTTGCAGACCTCCGCCCAAGGACTGTCGCCCGCCAAGCCCAACAACCAGTAGGGCAAGAGATCCATGCCGGCGTGCTGATCGGCGGTCTGGAAGGGATGGAAGTAGTGCTGATCCTCTCCCGCTACCGGGGTGCGGCGCCAATTATTGAATCGGATGCCTTGCTTGAAGGTGGCGCTGGCCTCACGAACCATAGCGGCCTCGTCCAGACCGATCCGCTTCAGCGTCTTGCGGATGCTCGGAAACGTGCCCTCTCCGACGCCAATAATACCGATATCCTCGGACTCGATCAGCGTGATCTGCACGCCGGTCGGCAGATGGCTCGACAGCATACGGGCCATGTAGCACGCGGTAATCCACCCCGCCGTGCCGCCGCCGACTATGGTGACTGTCTTGGCCAAGCTTCAGCTCCGTATTTAGCGAAGCGCCCGTCTCTCATCCCGCCTCCCGCGGACGTGTTCCGGGGGTCCATGGCGCGAGGCTTGCCACCCATGTGGGGATCAGGCGCCGCGCTATGGACGCCCGGAACACGTCCGGGCAAGACGAATTGAAACAGGCGCCGCACAGGCGACCAGACTGCAAATCGGCGCTTTAGTCTAGCGCGGCGATTTCGTGTCGAGATCGCCGCGCTAACACTCAGTACGTCACATGCAACGCCACTTCGTAGCGCCGGTCGCTCACATACCAGCTCCGGTTTTCGAACACGCCCTGAAGGATCTCCATCTCCGTCCGGGCGATGGTGTTGGTCAGGTTGGCGGCGGAGAATTGTACCTTGAAGTGATCGTCGATCTTGTAGCTGGCGCTGGCGTCCAACTCGCCATACGCGGAGCCATAGACCGGAAGGGCGTAGGTGGTCAGACTGCTGTTGCCGCTAATCGTGTAGGTTCCGCTGGTGCCATTACCCGTGGTCGTGGCCAGATACCGGCTGCGCCAGCTCCAAGCCAGGCGGGCGTCCCAAGGCCCTTTGTCGTACAACAGGTTAGCGTTGTAGTTGCTGTGGGACAGCGCCACAACCGGCAGGTTGTTGATCGGATTGCCGTTGATATCCAGCCCATAGGACGACGGCGATTTGCTTTCGACGTCGGTATAGTTTGCCTCTATGCCCAGCCCGCTAAAGGGACCTGGCAAGAAATCGAAGAAGTCGCGGAAGCCGGCTTCGAAGCCATAGATCGTGGCCGTCTTGCTCGCGTTTTCATCCGCCTGACCCGATACCGGAAGAGCCAAGTTGACCGGCGTACTGCTCCCCGCGGTGAGAAGCGGGAAGGTCTCCGTGAAACTGACATCGTTGTATATAATTTGATCCTTGATATCCTTGTTAAAGATATCGAGGTGGGCGCTGAGAGACTTGTTCGGATACCATTCGATCGACAGGTCTTCGTTGGTCGAAATTTCCGGTTTCAGATCGGTGACGCCGGACGAGTAGTTATAGCCATTGAATATACCCGGCAGCCCATTCACACCTGATGCTAGGCCAACATTGCCAGGGTTATCGGTGAGCGTTTGTAGACCAACCGTACCGGACGCCCGCAGGTCGTTATAATTAGCCGGCGTCATGGTCTGGTTGACGGCGAACCGCACAACCCATGCCGATGTTGGCTTGAAATCGATGTTGAACGAGGGAAGCGCCCGGACATAGGTGAACGCCCCCGTCCGCGTCTCCGAAATCGCAGCGAGTCCGTAGGTGTTGGGCAGATAACAGCTGTTAGCCGAGCCGTTCGCGGCCACCGTCGCGAGCGCCGCCGCCAACCCGCCGGCCTCGGTCAGACCCGAGGCCGCGTCAGCCGCGTTTAGGTAAAAACAGTTGCCGTTGCTTGCGGTCGCTGTGAAGTTGCCGCTGCTGGAAATCTGGTTTTCGACCACCCGAACGCCAAAGTTCCCGGTGAACGGAACGCCGAACAGCCCTTGGACGCTGCCGAACCCGACTTTCACATAGGCCGCCGTGGTCGCGTAGGCTGTATTGGTGATCGAAGGCGTACCAAGCTTTTGGTAGGTCGTCCCATTCGGGTATTCGCCCGCGCCAAACGTCTTGATGTCGGCGTTAAAATCATTGGCCCTGTTTTGCGTGGCGAACCAATACGGGCCGGGTGACGCAATGGCGCCGCCGAAGAAGTTGGGGAACTTGTAAAGCTCGAACTCGCCGGCGGGGCTCTGGGCGATGTCGATCTGGTGACCGTCCCAGCTTTCGTTCAACGCCGACCAATAGGAACCTTCGAAATTGTCGGTTTCATGCCGATCGGCATACCGCGCCCCGAACTTGATCGCCTTGAAGAAGCTGTCGTCGTCGAACTTGTACTCCACATCGACATGCACAGCCTTCATATCGGCGTCGTTGTCTTGGGTGGTCCACTGGATCGAATTGACGTAATTCGTGGTCGCGGACAGCTGAGATGCGCCAGCGCCGAAGCTGTCCTGAGGCAGCTTGAAGTTCGGGCTGAGGGTCATGCTTTCGCTGGAAAGATTCACCCCGCTGACGCCGAGCGCAAAATTCCCCGAATAGGCGCCGGAATTGACGTATTGGAACGCGCCGCTGACCGTCAGATTCTTGGTTGGCTTCCACGTGAAGCCCTGGCTGAAATCGGCGGTCGAATTGTTCGACGGCGTATAGTTGTTGGAGTTGCCAGGCGAGAACGTCGTGTCGTTGGTCGGCGTCCATCCCGCCGCATGCAGTGTGCCCGACTGAAAGATATTTTGGCTGTTGAACGTGGCGTTTGTGGCGACGGTGTTTGGACCCGTATCCGTATAGACCCCGCCCCCTGAATTGGTCTGCTTGTAGTTGGAGTAGAAGGCGGTCTGCCAAAAGCTGAGTTGGTCGTTCGGCTTCCATTGCAGGGCTTCATAGATGCCCGTGCGCTGGCGATCGTACTGATCTTCGCCATAGTCGAAGCCGCCCGGCACATACTGCGGCGCAGCCAGGGTTCCGGAGTTATAGTAGGGCTCCGTGCGGATGAAGCTGTCGCCCGACCGGAATTCGGTGTGTGCGACATCCACCAGGGCGCCGATCTCGCCGATCGGCGTATCCCAGCGGTCCGTCACCAGGAAAGAGCCGCTCGGCGCGCCTCTCTTCGCCAGGTCGCCATAGCTATCCGACACCGTAGCTTCAAAGGTAGGCTTCTTGTAGTCGAACGGCATGTGGGTGCGCAGATCGACCGTGCCGGCCAAACCGCCTTCGATCATGTCCGGGACGCTATCCTTATAGACGTCGACAGCCCCCAGCAGTTCTGGTGTGACTTCGTTGAAGTTCAGGCCCGACCCGCCGTTGGCGGAAAAGATTTCCTCTCCGTTCAAGAGGCCCGTCGTGCCCGAAAGGCCGCGCACCTGGATGCCGGTGCCCTCCCAAGAGAACTGGTCGGGGCTGCTGAGCGAGGCGAAACGATCGATGGTCACGCCCGGAATGCGCTGCAGCACTTCCGTAATGGACGTGTCCGGCAGTTTGCCGGCTTCGTCGGCGACAATCGAATCTATGATTGTGTCTGACTGGTACTTGCGCAGGTTCGCTGCTTCCAGCGCCTTGCGCCGGGCGGTGACGACGATTTCGGTGACGGAGCTGGGCTTGGCCTTCGTGGCATCGGGCTGCGCGATAGGGGCCGGCGCCGTCGAAGGCGGAGCCGCAGCGTCCTGAGCGAATGCGGGCGCCGCCACAGCGGCAAGGGCGAGCGCCATAACTGACGCTCCCGTCAAATACGCCACGCGCCGACCGGCTTGAGATGTAATCATGATGAGCTCTAGCTCCCCCCGAGGGCCGTGTCTCGCCGTTATCCGACGATTGGCAAAATTTTTGGTACCGCTACCTTAGCGGCCGAACCACTGCTTACACAATTTTTTCCGAAGTGAAAGCCGTTTTTGTGGGTTAACTTCGCTAGAAAACGCCCCAACAGCGTTAACAGGCCAATTTTGGACGAGATGACGCATCGGATTCTCGACGAGAGCGGCGAAAATCAAATTAGGCGGCTAAATTTTTGCCATATTAGTCAAAAAATCGGCGGCCAGACAAAAGGCGCTGCACGAAGCCGGTAAGACAAACGAAAGCTCAGCCGCCTTTAGCCGCCTGTGCGAACTCAGAGGCCCGTCGGCCCACCTCCTGCGCGCTCATGCCGGGTCGGTAGAGGGCCGATCCTAGTCCGGCGCCAATGGCGCCCGCCGCCATCCATTGCGCCAAATTATCGACGCTCACGCCCCCCACGGCGAACACCGGAACGGCCTTGGGGAGAACGGCGCGCTGGGCCTTGAGGTAGGCGGGGCTGGCCCCCTCGGCCGGGAAGAGCTTCAGGCCATGGGCGCCGGCGTCGAGCGCCTCAAAGGCCTCGCTCGGGGTGAAATAGCCCGGCAGAGACACCATCCCCGCCGCCACGCTCGCCCGGATCACCGACGGCGCGACATTGGGCGACACAACCAGCCGGCCCCCGGCCTCGCGCACGTTTTCGACATCGGCGGGGTTCAGCACGGTGCCTGCACCGATCAAGACCTGAGGCCCGTAACGCCCCGCCAGTTGCGCGATCGAGGCCAAGGGATCGGGCGAATTCAGCGGGACCTCGATCATGGAGAAACCGGCCTCGATCAGGGCGTCGGCGACCGCCGCCACCTCGGTGGGCTGAACCCCCCGCAGGATCGCGACCAGGGGGCAGTGGGCGATGGCGGCGGCCAGGGCGGTTGCGGGATCGAACAGGTCAGACATGGCGGGCGAGGCTCCAGATATGCGCAATTCCGGCGACAAAGGCCTCAGCGCTGTCAATGAGATGCGGAACGCCCCCGGCCACCTCGACAGCGGCGGCATACAGACCGCCCAAGGGCGGGTCCGCCACGATATATAGGGGCTGGCGCGGCGTGAGACGTTCACCGGCGACATCGTGGCCGATCAACAGGCCCGAGGCGAAGGCGGCGCTCTCATCGACAGGGCGTTGGCCGAGCAGAGCGGCGGCGCGGACACGGAACAGGTGGGTCGTCAGCCGTCCGGTCAGCCCTGCCGCCACGCCCTCGCGAAACGCCGGACCGTCCGACACCGGCCCCGTCAGAAAGTCGGCGAGCAGGCTGTGGTCCTTGAGAAGGGCGAAGATTTCGCCCGTCATGGCGGTGGAAAAGTCGGCGATCCGGCCGTCCGCCATATGCGCCCATTTGCAGTGGGTGCCTGGTTGACACAACAGCCCCTCAGCCGGCGCCAGCCCTGCCGCAACCGCGCCCAGAAATTGCACTTCCTCGCCGCGCATCACATCGCCGACGGGATCGGAAAGGCCCGGTACGATGGCCGTACGCTGCGGTTCGATCCAGTGCAGGGCGCGAGCGAGATCGTTCAGCCCGGCCGGACACGACACATAAGGCGCATTCACCCATCCCTTGGCCGAGCCCACCATCCCCGCCAGCAGGACCGGCAAATCCCCAAGCGACGCTCGAATCGCCGCCACTTCATCGGCAAAGCCGCCCGGCTTCACCGCCAGCAGTCCGAGACCGTCTCGCTGGCTGTGCACGACCCGCCCTTGCGCATCGAGCGCGAAGATGCGGCGGTTGGTCGTGCCCCAATCGATGGCGATCAGTTCTGCCGTCATGGTTGCTACCGGCTCACTCGACAAAAGCGTCGACGCTGACGCGGCGGCCGCGCAGAAACGCATCGGCGACATGGCGGAACGGCGCGATATCGACATCGGTTTCCCGCGCCCGGACCAGGGACGCAAAGCGGGCGTAGAGGCTAGGGTATTCACGGTTCTCGCCCTCGTGCACGCCGTCCGGCAGAGTCAGCACCGCGCCGCCGTTCGCGAGCCGGAGCGCGCCCGCATCGGTCTCGACGACGATGTCCCAGCTCTGCGGTCCGGTCTGACGCCAGTCGAGATCCATGGCGATGGGCGTCGATTCATGGTCGGTGAAGGTCAGATCGGCGGCGATGGGCGCGTCGCAATTGACCGGTATCGAGAGCGTCGCCGCCGTCAAAAAGAACGGGCGCGGCAGGATGTGCGTGGCGATCGAAAGCGCGTTGATCCCAGGATCGAACACGCCCAGTCCGCCAGCCTCCCAAATCCACGCCTGGCCTGGATGCCAGACGCGCACGTCTTCGCGCCACACGATGCGTACCGAATGAATGGCGCGCGTCGCCAGCCACGCCTTCGCACGCTCCACGCCCGCGGCGTAACGCGAATGCCAGCTTGCAAAAAGGGTCGCACGCTGGCGTTCGGCCAGGCCCTTGAGCGAGTCCACCTCGGCCAGCGTCGCCCCCGGCGGTTTTTCGAGGAAGACGTGCAGCCCCCGCGCCAGGGCGGCCGCGGCCATATCGTAGCGCACCTGCGGCGGCGTGCATAAGGCGACCGCATCTACAACGGGGCCTTGCGCAAAGAGCGCGTCAAGGCTTTCGAAGTAGGGCGCCTCCAGCCCTGGATTGTGACGGCTGACAACGGCGGCCAGCTCGTAATCCGGGTTGGCCGCGATGGCGGGCAGATGCTGATCGCGGGCGATCTTGCCGATGCCGACCAGTGCAATACGGATAGCCGCCATGGCTCAGTCTCTCCAGACTCCCGCAACGGACGGCGAGAGACATATAGGGGTCAGTTTTGCGGGGGCCAGTTTAGCGAGGATCAGCCCAGCGTCAGAACGCCATCGATCAGGCGCGGCGCGCCATCGCCGCGCGCCTCGTCGCGAAGTTCGGGCGGCAACAGAGCGGGCGTCAGGTTCTGATAGCTCACCGGGCGCAGGAAGCGCTCGATGGCCAGGCTGCCGACCGAGGTCGTGCGCGGATCGGTGGTGGCCGGGAACGGGCCGCCATGCACCATCGCATGACTGACCTCAACGCCGGTCGGCCAGCCATTGGCGAGGACGCGCCCGACCTTGCGCTCAAGCAGGGGCAGCAGACGCGCCGCCAGCGCTTCGTCGGCGGCGTCCATGTGCAGCGTCGCTGTCAGCTGGCCTTCGAGCCCCTTGACCACCGCTTCCAGCTCTTCGGCATCGGCGCAGCGCACCAGGATCGAAGAGGCGCCGAACACTTCATGGGCGAGGCTGGGGTTGGCCAGGAACGCCGCTGCGTGCGTTTGGAAAAAGACCGCCCCGCCCTTTGCGCCTTCGCCAGGTTGCCCCTGCGCCAGTTCTTCCACGCCGCTCTGGTGCGCTAAGGCGGTCACGCCCTTGCGATAGGCTTCAGCTATGCCCTTGGTCAGCATGGTCTGGGACGGCGCCGCGGCGACGCCGGTTTTGGCGGCCTCGACGAAAGCGTCAAGCCCTTCGCCCTCGATGGCGAGCAGCAGGCCGGGGTTGGTGCAGAACTGCCCCGCGCCCAGGGTAAGCGACCCAGCGAAGCCCGTTCCCAACGCGCCGCCCCGCGCTTTCAAAGCCTCGGGCAGGAGCAAAACAGGGTTGATACTGCTCATCTCGGCATAGACGGGGATGGGAACAGGGCGCGCCTGGGCCAGTTTGGCCAGGGCCAGTCCACCCGCGCGCGAGCCGGTGAAGCCGACGGCGGCGATGCGGGGATCTTGCACCAGCGCCGCGCCCAGCTCGTTGGACGGCCCGACCATATGGCTGAACACGCCGGCAGGCAGACCACAGGCCGCCACCGCCTTCGCGATAGCGCCGGCCACAAGCGCGCCAGTCTGGGGATGCGCAGGATGGCCCTTGACCACAACCGGACAGCCGGCGGCAAGCGCCGAGGCCGTATCGCCGCCGCACGTCGAAAAGGCGAGCGGGAAGTTCGAGGCGCCGAACACCGCGACGGGCCCGACAGGAATGAAGCGTACCCTCAGATCGGGCCGCGGCAGCGGCTGACGCTCCGGCAAGGCGGGGTCGATCCGCAGGCCCTGCCATTGGCCCTTGCGCACCACGTCGGCGAACAGGCGCAGTTGCCCGACCGTCCGCCCGCGTTCGCCCTCAAGCCGTCCACGCGGCAGGCCGCTTTCAAGCATCGCCGCCTCGATCAACGCATCGCCGATGGCCAGGACTTCCTCGGCGATCCGCTCAAGAAAAGCCGCGCGCGCCACGCGGTCCGTCGCGCGATAGGCGTCGAAGGCCAGATCCGCAGCGGCGCAAGCGGCCGCGACGTCAGCCGCGCCGTCGACGGCGAAGGCCGGGCCATGGGGCTCGCCGGTCGCCGCCGCGATCGAGCGGAATTCAATCATGGATAACTCCAATTATTACTCCGACATAAGCGTCGGGTTACAAGCGATACGACCTCCGCTTATCGAGGGGTCAGACCACCTCGGGACTAGGCAGGGAATGGGTGGGTCGCGAGCCCCATAGCGCATAAAACAAGATATAAAGCTCGCATACCGCCGTCAGCAGGAAGGAGTTCTGCAGCCCGAAGTGGTCCGCCAGCCACCCCTGGCCTACCACCAGCGCCCCGCCGGCGATCGCCATGATCATCAAGCCAGACCCTTCCTCGGTCAGCGGCCCCAAACCCTTGATGCCGAGCGTGAAAATGGTGGGGAACATGATCGAGTGAAACAACCCGACCAGGATCAGAGACCACATGGCGATGGACCCCGTAGTGAAGACGGTGACGAGCATCACGACAAAGGCGCCGACTGCGAAGACGGCCAGTACGGTATGAGCCGAGACCTTTTGCAAGATCGCCGAGCCCGCGAAGCGGCCCACCATCATGCCGCCCCACAGAAAGGTGAGATAACGCCCGGCCTCTTCGTGGGTCAGATTGCCGATCGTCGGCTGGCTGACGAAATTGACGAACAGATTGGCGACGCCGATTTCCGCGATCAGATAGATGAAGATCGCCGGAATGCCGAACACCAGATTGCGGTGTTTCCATAGCGATAGCCCCTTACGATCCGCTGTCTCCAGGCGCTTGGTCGACGTTCCCATCGCCGGCAGCGGAAAGCGCAGGAAAATCAGCGCCAGCACCACAAGGACGCCCGCCACCAGCCCATAGGGCAGGATCACCGAATGGGCGTCCGCGAGCCGCTGGCTGGCGGTGATGACCGCGCCCTCCGCCGCGGTACCGCTTTTGGATCGGCCGAGAATGAGATAGGCGCCGAACAAGGGCGCCAGCATGGTGCCCGCAGAGTTCAAGGCCTGCACTAGGTTCAGGCGCGAGGAGGCCGTTTCCGGCTTGCCCACCACCGCGACATAAGGGTTCGCCGCCACCTGGAGCAGGGTGATCCCGCAGGCGATCACAAACAGCATCGCCAGCGTCACGCCATAGGACGGAATGCTAGCCGCCACCATCATGCCGAGCGCGCCCACCGCCATGATGCAAAGCCCAACGACGATGGACATCTTATAGCCGATACGCTCGATCAGCTTCGCGGCCGGGATCGAGGCCACGAAGTAAGCAATGAACCAAACCGACTCGATCAGTGTCGTCTGGGTATAGTTAAGACTGAACACCGCGCGCAGATGCGGCAGCAGCGTATTGTTGATGACGGTGATGAAGCCCCACGTGAAGAACAGCGTCGCAAGCAGTGAGAGCGCCGGTCCATAGCGGACCCCGGTCGGCGCGATGCTGACCTCTGCAGGGGCGGAGGAGGCGACAATCGGCATGATAATCCTCTCAGTGGCGCGCGAGACTGGCTTCGTCTCACAGCTTGCTCTTCTTGTATTTGTCGGACTAGATAGTCGGCAAAGCCGCGTCAATGGGGCAGAGAACGTCGAAGGGCGGGGCTATGAAAATTATCGGGGGCGCAAAGACCATGCCCAACGGCCCCAGTTCCCTCGGTCCGACCCTGCTCGCCTCGCCCGCCTTAGCCCTGTCGAGCTTCGACGCTACGCTTCGATCCATCGCCTCACCCTTTGTATCATGAAGGCCTTATGACCAACACGCCCGCACCCAAGCTGCGCAGCCGCGCCTGGTTCGATAATCCCGATAACATCGATATGACAGCGCTCTATCTGGAGCGTTATCTAAACTTTGGGATCAGCCTAGCCGAATTGCGCTCGGGACGTCCAATTATCGGCATCGCCCAGACCGGCAGCGACCTCTCACCCTGCAACCGCCACCATCTCGTCTTAGCGGAGCGCATCCGAGAGGGCGTCCGCGAAATGGGCGGCATCGTTCTGGAATTTCCAGTGCATCCTATCCAGGAAACCGGCAAGCGGCCCACAGCCGCCCTCGACCGAAACCTCGCCTATCTGGGGCTGGTCGAGGCGCTTTACGGCTATCCGCTCGACGGCGTGGTGCTGACTACCGGCTGCGACAAGACCACGCCGGCGCTTCTGATGGCGGCGGCCACCGTGAATATCCCCGCCATCGCGTTGTCGGTCGGCCCGATGCTCAATGGCTGGCACAAGGGTGAGCGCACGGGCAGCGGCACCATCGTGTGGAAGGCCCGCCAGATGCTGGCCGCAGGCGAAATCGACGACGCGGGCTTTATCAAGCTTGTCGCCTCCAGCGCGCCCAGCACCGGCTATTGCAACACCATGGGCACGGCGACCACGATGAACAGCCTGGCCGAGGCGCTGGGCATGATGTTGCCCGGATCGGCGGCCATTCCCGCGCCGTATCGCGACCGGCAGGAGTGCGCCTATCACACCGGGCGGCGCATTGTGGAAATGGTGCATGAGGATCTGAAGCCTTCGGACATCCTGACTCGCGACGCCTTCCACAACGCCATCGTCGTCAACTCCGCGATTGGCGGCAGCACAAATGCGCCCATCCATCTGGCCGCCATCGCGCGCCATGTCGGCGTCGACCTGCCGCTGAAGGATTGGCAAGATATCGGGCATAAGGTGCCGCTGCTGGTCAATCTGCAGCCGGCCGGCGAATATCTGGGCGAGGATTATTACCGCGCGGGCGGCGTTCCGGCGGTTGTCGGGCAGCTGATCGGACAGGGTCTGATCCGCGAGGGCGCCCTGACGGTCAACGGCCGGACCATGGGCGAGAACTGCCGAGACGCCGCGATTGAAGACGAGCGCGTGATCCGTCCCTTTGGCCATCCCCTTCTGGAAGATGCCGGCTTCCTGGTCTTGAGCGGCAATCTGTTCGATGCGGCGGTGATGAAAACCAGCGTGATCTCGAAAGAATTTCGCGCGCGCTACCTCTCGAACCCTGACGACCCCGAGGCGTTCGAAGGTCCCGCGGTGGTGTTCGACGGGCCGGAAGATTATCATCGGCGCATCGACGATCCCGCGACCGGCATCACGCCCGCCACGCTTCTGTTCATGCGCGGCGCAGGCCCGATCGGCTATCCCGGCGCGGCCGAAGTGGTGAATATGCGCCCGCCGGCCTACCTGATTACCGAGGGCGTCACCGCCCTTCCCTGCGTGGGCGATGGGCGCCAGTCCGGCACGTCGGGAAGCCCGTCCATCCTCAACGCATCGCCGGAAGCCGCGGCCATGGGCGGGCTCGCCCTGCTCAAGACCGGCGACCGCGTGCGGATCGATCTCGGCAAAGGGACCTGCAATGTGCTGATTTCCGACGCGGAGTTGGCCGAGCGCCGCGCCGCGTTGGAAGCGGCGGGCGGATATCCCTATCCGGCCAGCCAGACGCCCTGGCAGCAAATCCAGCGCGCCATGGTGGGCCAGATGAACGCGGGCGCTATCCTGGAAGGCGCCGAGAAGTATCAGCGCATCGCTCAGACCATGGGGCTGCCGCGCGACAACCACTGAGGCTTAGGCCGGATCGGCGGCGCTTGCCGATCCGGTGGCCGCAGCCTGCGCAAGCCCCATTTGCACGGCGGTATCCTGCAGGGCCAGCTCGACCAGCACGCGCATAGCCGCCGCCGCCGCCTCGCCATCGCCCGCCACGATCGCCTCATAGACCTTGGCATGATCGGGAATCGGATTGCGGGGCAGCGCGTGAGAGCGCTGTTTATAGAGCGTCGTCCAATGCACCGCCGCGCCAATGCTGGCCGAGAGACTGGTCAGCGACTCGTTACGCGTGGCTCGCAAAATCGCATTGTGAAACTCACGGTCTGCGGCGCGGCCCGCCTCGGTGACCAGGGTATGGCGGCGCATGGCGGCCAGAGCCTCCTTCATGGCGGCCAAATCCTCGCGAGTCTTGCGCTCGGCCGCGAGCCGCGCGGCGCCCGGCTCCACAATCGCGCGAAGCTCGAAAATACCCCGCACCAAAGCCGGATCGGGTTCGCCGACGAAGGCCCAAGCCAGGACGTCGGGATCGAGCATATTCCAGCGGGCGCGGGGCAGGATTCGGGTGCCCGCCTTTGGCCGGCTCTCGACCAGGCCCTTGGCGGCCAGCACCTGCATCGCCTCGCGAAAGGCGCCGCGCGAAACCTCAAGCGCCTCCGCAAACTCCACCTCGCTCGAAAGAACCGAGCCAGGGGCGTACACGCCCGACACAATATCGGTTCCCAATTTGTGGGCGATAGATCCGTGTAAGCGCCGGCCGGTATTGCGCGATTTACGAGGCGGACCCTCGGCGTCCGCTGGCGGCGGACAAGCATCGGGGCTCGAAACGGACTGTTTCACGTTTTGGCCTTCACGTCGCGCCAGCGCCGATTTTCTCTAAAAAAACATTAAATACAACGGCTTGTCGGAAGACAACGTCTATATTGTCGAATGACCCTGCCAATCCGCTATGAACAGGCTTAAGGGGTTTTGACCTGATATCAATGCCTGCCCATCATTTCGAATAGGCCGAGGCAATGTGAAAAAGGACCCGGCGCCCCATAGGTCGGCCGACTAGAACGACGTCGCGATCGACGCTGTGAAATGACTGCCGTAGGTTTTGCCGAGATCGTGTTGGTCGGTATCGGCATAACGTAGGTCGAGCGAAACGTGCTTGGTGAAGGCGTAAGTTGCACCCGCATTCCAGGTGGTATGGTCGGAAAGGCCGCCAGATTGTCGGCCCGCGGCGCCGCTCAGCGTGATCTTCGGCGTAATCCTGTAGGCGGCGCGGCCTTCGCCATAGACGTCGTTGCGATGCGAGCCGAAATAGTTTCCCGAATAATAGACAGCGGCGCCAAGCGTCACAGGACCGAAATCATGGAGAACGACCGCTTTGACCTCGGCCGTGTCGATTTCGGTATGGGCAGGCTGATCGATATAGCCATAGCGGACAACGCCCAGATCGAACCTGAAACCATCGACGACCGGGGTCCAGCCCGCCGATAGATCGTATTCGGCGCTTGTGCTGTTATGGAAGTCGACGTTTTCCATTCCGACACCGGCGTAGAAGTCATCGTAGGACACTCGGCCGGAGCCAAACACCGCCGCGCCATTCGCCGTCTGGCTGATCCCACGGAAAACATAGTCCGTAGCCGCCGTCGCCGTGAAGGTGAACACAGGCCCGGCGACGACCGGTTCGGGCGGCGTGGCCGGAGGGAGCGCGAGTTGCGGCATCGACGTGGTATCCGGCGGCGCGGCGCGCGCCGACGCGTAGCCCAGCCCGAGCAAGGTCATAGCCGTCGCCAAAATCTTCCACATTGTATTTCCAATCGCGGGTCAGCGAGCAGCACACGCCAGCCGTCAGTTCCGACGCCCTTAGCTTGCAGAGAGGCCCCTGTGGCCGGAAGCGTCGGAAACTACCCAGGACATTGAGACGAAAGGTCGGGTAGGACGGCGATGGACACGTCCTTGACCCAGCGCGCCAACCTCCTTACCTCTCGCCTTACAACAAGTAAGGAGCCGTCCATGGCGACCGCAACCCTGACATCAAAAGGGCAGATAACGCTTCCGCGTGAGGTGAGGGCGAACCTCGGCGTGGCGGCCGGGGACCGGCTGGAGTTTATCCGGATGGAAGACGGCGCCTACGCCATCGTTCCGGCGTCCCATTCGATTCGTTCGCTGAAGGGCGTGCTGCCTCGCCCCACCCGCGCCGTCAGCCTCGAAGACATGGAGGTCGCGATCGAGGCCGGGGCGAGCGGGGCATGATCGGTCTCGATACCAATGTCCTGGTCCGATACCTCGCCCAGGACGACCCCGTCCAATCCGCCGCAGCCACCGAATTGGTCGAAGGCTTCACTGCAGAGGCGCCGGGGTTTATCTCCACGGTCACCTTAGTCGAGACGGCATGGGTGCTGGCGCGGGCCTACAAGACCCCGCCGCTGCACATCGCCGCCGTCATCGAAGGGCTGCTGAGAGCGCGGGAGCTGGTCGTCGAACAGTCTGAGATGCACTATCTCGCGCTCGCAACCTTTCAGGCGCGCCCTGTCGACTATACCGACGCGGTCATCGCCCAGACGGGCAGGCGCGCGGGCTGCGACGAAACTGTGACCTTCGACCGCCGTGCGGCGAAAGGCGCAAAGATGCGCCTGCTCGAGCCCGTCGGCTAGCTGACGGACGCAGTGGCTCAGCCAAAGAAACAAAATATAATGAATGACTTAAGTCATAGATTTTGTATCGCCCCCATGATGGATTGGACGGATCGGCATTGCCGCGTCTTCCATCGCACGCTGACCAAACGCGCCCGGCTTTATACAGAAATGGTCACCGCCCAGGCGGTGGTGCGCGGAGACGCTCAAAGGCTGATCGGGTTCGAGGCGATAGAGCGCCCGGTGGCGCTGCAACTGGGCGGCTCGGAGCCTGCGCTGCTGGCTGAGGCGGCTACGATCGGCGAGGGGTTTGGCTATGACGAGATCAATCTCAACGTGGGCTGCCCGTCGGATCGGGTGAAGAGCGGCAGCTTCGGCGCCTGCCTGATGCGCGAACCCCGGCGCGTGGCCGACTGCATGGCGGCGATGGGGGCGGCGGTGCGCATTCCCGTCACCGTCAAATGCCGCATAGGCGTGGATGAGCAGGACCCGGAGACCAGCCTCTTCACACTGGTCGACCTCTGCGTTGAGGCCGGTGTGGACACCTTCGTCGTTCATGCCCGAAAGGCTTGGCTGCAGGGACTGAGCCCCAAGGAGAACCGCACCGTTCCGCCCCTGGACTATGGGCTCGTGCACCGGCTGAAGGCTGCGCGTCCCGAGCTTCGGATCGTCATCAACGGCGGCCTTGAAACCCTGGACCAGGCCATTGGGCATCTCGATCGGGTCGATGGCGTGATGCTGGGGCGCGCCGCCTATCACACCCCTGCCTTGCTGGGTCGCGTGGACGCAGAGATGTTTGGCCATGTCGGCGCCGAGGTCGGCGGGGCCGAGGCGGTGGCGGCGTATCGGCCCTACATGGCGCGAAAGCTTCAGGACGGCGCGCCCCTGGCGGCGATGACCCGCCACATGCTCGGCCTGTTCAGCGGCCAGCCCGGCGCGCGCAGCTGGCGGCGAATTCTGACCGTAGAGGCGGCGAGGCCGGGGGCCGGACTGGAGGTGATCGATCGGGCGCTGAGCGCCGTGGCGTCTGCGCACACCCAGGCCGAGACATTTCTGAGCCACGCTTTGCTATAACCCCTCGTTAATCAAAAACAGCGCCTTGTCTCAGCAGGTCGATCGACACTGTTGGGGCTTATAAAAATGGTATTTGAACTTAAACGCATCGCCGCTCTGGCTTTCTGTATCGCGAGCTTGGGCGTTACTGGTACAGCCTTCGCCCAGACCCTTTCATCAAGCCCGCTCGCGCCTGAAAGATTTGCGGTTGGACTGACGGCCGGCTCAGACGGAGTCGGCGGCGATCTGCAATATTCGCTGAACCGCTACCTGGTGCTGCGGGGACGTGGGACCTGGCTGGAGGCCACCTATACGGGCAGCAGCAACAGCCTGCATTATTCAGGGCGGTTCGATCTGTCGGAAGGCGGCGGCTTCGTCGACGTTCATCCCTTCGCGAACGCCTTCGTCTTGAGTGTTGGGGCGGTTTCGGGACAACGGCGCGTGGACCTGAGCGCATCGTACCGTACCGGGGTCGTCTATCAGGGGCAGACCTATACGCCTGTGCAGCTTGGTACAGTCGGCGGCGCCGCGACCCTGTCTCCAACCGCCCCGTTCGTGGGCTTAGGCTTTGACAACACCTTCACGACCCGAGGCCGTATCGGCTTCAAGCTCGTGGCCGGCGTCGCGTTCAGTCGGCAATTACAGGTCGACCTGCATCCCACTAGCGGACTGGCGACCACCTATCCGCAGATCATCGAACCGGATTTGGTCCAGACCGAACAAGAGATTCGCAAAGACGGCGACATCTTGACCACCTACCCGCAGATCTCCGGCGGCCTGACGTTCAAGTTCTGAGTTAGAGCGTGACAGGCGGACGTGGATACCGGTTCCGCCGCCCTTCACGCTCTAGATTTTTGATTTAGAGCCTTTTTGTCCGGTTCAACTGAGTCCATTTGAACCGGAACGGCTCTACCGGCTTAGGATCAGAGTGGTCGGTGTGGCTTCGAACTTTGAGAGGCGCCCCAAGTAGCTCATGCCGAGCAGCGAAGAGCTTAAGCCCGACTTGACCACCATGGCGGCGACATGGTCGACCGGGGCGCCGGCCACCGACACGCGCGCCAGCTCGACCGGCGCGGCCCAGGTCTGGCCTGCCGCAGTGTTGACCGCCAGGGTGTAGTGCAGCGAAGCGGGATGCAGACCTAGACGCGCAGCGTCGGACGCCGTCAGCGCCATGGTCGTGGCGCCCGTATCGACCAGGCAATGGATCCAGTGTCCATCGACCTCGGTCGCCGCCCAATAATGCCCGTCGCGCGCCTTGAAGATCGCCGTCGGCGCCGGCGCCAACGCCATGGGCGCGCTAGCGTGCGCCGACGCAGACGCGTCGATGCCGGTGTAACGCGCCATGGCCTTCGCCGTCGCTAGCGACGTCGTGACGGCGACCGCGAGTATAATCGCGTGCTTAATCATCAAAATCTATCCCGCAGAGCTAACAGCCCATCTCGCGGTTATGACACATAGGACTTAGCAACCCGTAACTTTTCTAAGTTCAGAACGAGACAACCCATGCTTAGACTGCTACATTTTGTAAATTTTGAATGAACATTTATTCTGCTTTAATCATTGCAGAAAAGAGTCGCTCAAAATCAAAATAAAAAATGTGCTAACGAGGCCTCAGAGGCGCTTGAGGAGCGCTTGAGCTACAGTCCAAAGATACGCACCCCAGGCTAGGGCGCTAGACTGACAGGCTGCGGGGCCGCTATCTTGGACGCTATGGATCATGACGGCTTTGACGCGACCACATGGCGGGCGGCCAAGGTTTTTACCAGCCGCGTCGCTCGGCCGACCGACGTCGAGGCCGGCTTGGCCGTCTTCGCCTTGGACGACACCGACAACGGCCAGCCGTTCGAAGACCCGCTGCCGCAGCCGGCCATCTGGTACGACGAGGATGAGCAGCACGCGGTGCTGATTGTACAGGCCGAGGTCCACGACGCGGAAGACGCCGCGGGCGAGGTCGAGCGGCTGGAGGTGCTGGGCCTGCTGCTGCCCGATGGCCAGACCCGTATCGGCTTCACCGAAGACGTGGAAGAGGTCGACGGAGAGGATCCCACCTGGCTGGCCCTGATCGAGCTGGCGCTCGCGAGCGAGGATGTGGACACCGAGGATGCGGGCGAGGCGCAAGACGACTAAGCTCCCCCAATGGAATGGAACGACGAAGCCTTCGTACTGTCCGCCAGGGCGCATGGTGAGAGCGGGGCGATCGTAGAGGTCCTGACGCGCGAGCATGGGCGGTTCGCCGGCCACGTGGCGGGGGGCGCATCGCGCCGGATGAAACCCTTCCTCCAGCCCGGCGCCCGGGTGCTGGCGCAGTATCGCGCCCGAACCAGCGATCAGCTTGGGGCGATCCAGCTCGAACCCGTCGGCGAGGGTCCGTCCGCCCTGTTCGACGACCCGTTAGCGCTCAGCGGCCTCTCAGCCGCCGCCGCGGTGGCGCAAGGCGCCCTGCCAGAGCGCGAGCCCCATGGCGGGGCCTTCTATGCGCTTGAGGCATTGATCGCAGCCCTGGCGGTGGAGGCGATCTGGCCGGCGGTTTTCGTGCGCTATGAGGCCGGCCTTCTGGAGGCGCTGGGCTTTGGCCTGGACCTCTCCCGCTGCGCGGCCACGGGCGTCCACGACGATCTGATCTATGTCAGCCCCAAGAGCGGGCGAGCCGTCTCCCGCGCCGCGGGCGAGCCCTACAAAGACCGCCTGCTCCGCCTACCGCCCTTCATGCTGTCGGCCCAACAGGGCCTGGCCGCGGGCGACGTCGGCGATGGCCTGACGCTGACCGGCCGGTTCTTGGAGCAGTTCGTCTTCGCCCCCCTCAACCGCCCGCTCCCCCCGGCGCGGGTGTGGCTAATCGAGCGGTTAGGAGTCGCAGGCCGGCTTTAATGAACGGTTTGATGCACCGTTTGGGGCCGTCTGAGGATGACATACATCCCGATGGTGAAATACGGCTCCAGCATCGGCACGCGCGCGAGGGTCTTGAAGCCCGCCATGGCGGCGCGCTTCAGTCGCCCTTCTCCCGGATTGATACGGATCTGCTCGACTTCAAGCCCCGACCGCGCGAAGGATTCGCGAAACTGCGCAGGTTTGAGACCGTTGAACCCGCATTGGGCCAGCGTAGAGGCGGCCTCCTGATTCGCGCGGTTGTAGGAGGCGATCACCCGCTTGCGGCCTGCCAGCAGATGCCCCCAGGGGAGCCGAACGGGCGCGCGAAGCTCGCCGTGGTCGCCGAAAGGACTGTGATACAAGGGACTAAAGCCGATGTAGGCGCGTCCGCCCGGGACGAGAAGGCGATGAATCGCTTTGAGCACGACATCGATGTCGGCGATATGCTCGAAGGTGTTCTGTGAAACGATAAGATCGAAGGGATCCGCCGCATCGAGCGTTTCGACCGGCGCCGAAAGAAAGGTTACATTTGTAAGCTGGGGATATCGGGTACGGACGGCCCCGTTGGCGAACGCGACACGCGGCTCCCAAATATCGACGCCGACGACGGCCCTTGCGCCGGCCAGGGCGATGGATGTGGACAGGGAGCCGAGGCCTGAACCGATCTCCAGCACCCGCTTATCTTTGAAGTCAGGCATAGACCCGAGGCGGGACCACAGTTGGCGAACCTCGGTCAAGCCGGCCTCGAAAGCGGCGTCTACATCGAACTTGTCACTGTCTTGAAGCACGACGCCCTTCCCACAGCCGATCGGCAATGCCTTCGATCACACAGCCGCCCATAGAACTGCGTGCGATCGTCTTCATACTATCGCGGCTGAGTTAAGGATGTGCGTAAGCTACCAAAGATTGTGCGGACCTTCACGGGTCTGCTGGGCGGATTTCAGCCGACGGCAGACGCCACGACTGCAGATCGCGCCCAGCCGCCAAGGGCGGCCAGCGCGCGGCGGCTGACGAGCGCCTTCTTGGCGCGTCCGCGCTCGGTGGCGCTGAGCCGCTTGCCATCGGCGTCGCGCTTGGGCGCCTCCAGGGGCGGCAGGAGGCCGTAGTTGATGTTCATGGGCTGAAACGAGCGGGCGCCGCCGCCCTCGATGTGGCCGCCGGTGACATGGGCGAGCAGGGCGCCGAGCGCGGTTTCGGCTGGCGGCGGCGACAGCGCCTCGCCCAAGCGCTCGGCGGCGGCGAACCGGCCGGCGAGAAGGCCGATGGCCGCGCTCTCGACATAGCCTTCGACGCCGGTGATCTGGCCAGCGAAGCGCAGGCGGGGTTCGGCCTTCAGCCGCAAGCGACCGTCGAGCAGCTTTGGCGAGTTGAGGAAGGTGTTGCGGTGCAGGCCGCCCAATCGCGCGAACTCGCACCGTTCCAGGCCTGGAATGGTCCGAAACACTTCGACCTGAACGCCATGCTTCAGCTTGGTCTGGAAGCCGACGAGGTTGTAGAGGGTGCCCAGCGCGTTGTCCTGACGCAATTGCACCACCGCGTACGGGGGCGGACCGTCCGGGCGATGGGGATTGGTCAAGCCGACCGGCTTCATCGGTCCGAACCGCAGGGTCTCGCGCCCCCGCTCCGCCATCACCTCGATGGGCAGGCAGCCATCGAAGTAGGGGGTGTCCTTCTCCCAGTCCTTGAACTCGCCCTTCGGCCCATCGATCAGCGCCTGAACGAAGGCGTCATACTGAGGCCTGTCCATCGGGCAGTTGATATAGGCCGCCGCGTCCCCGCCGGGGCCCGGCTTGTCATAGCGGGATTGGCGCCAAGCCACGCTCATATCGATGCTGTCGGCGTGGACGATCGGGGCGATGGCGTCAAAGAAGGCGAGCGCGTCTTCGCTCGTCAGCGCCAGGATGACCTGGGCCAGAGGCTCGCTGGTCAGAGGACCGGTAGCGACGATCGCCTGGTCCCAGCCGGGACCGGAGTCCGGGGACGGCAGGTCGGTCACCTCGCCCGCGACCACCGTGATCCGTGGATGCGCGCGGAGCATCGCGGTGACGGCGTCGGAAAACCCCTCGCGGTCCACCGCCAGGGCGCCGCCGGCTGGCACCTGGTGCTCACCCGCCGCCCGCATGATCAAGGAGTCGCAACGGCGCATCTCCTCGTGGAGCAAACCCACGGCATTGTGCTCCCAGTCGTCGGAGCGGAAGGAGTTGGAGCAAACCAGCTCGGCGAAGCCGGCGCCCTGGTGCGCCGGCGTGGTTTTCAGGGGGCGCATCTCGTGCAGGATCACCGGCACGCCGGCCTGGGCCAACTGCCACGCGGCCTCCGATCCGGCGAGTCCAGCGCCGATGACGTGAACGGGCGCGGTCACGGATCAGATCAAACCGGCCAGCGGCGAGGACGGGTCGGCGTAGAGCTTCTTGGGCATACGTCCCGCCAGATAGGCGTCGCGTCCCGCCAGCACGGCGTGTTTCATGGCGCGGCCCATGCGAACGGGGTCCTTCGCCTCGGCGATGGCGGTGTTCATCAGGACGCCCGTGCAGCCCAGCTCCATCGCCACCGCCGCATCAGACGCCGTTCCGACGCCTGCATCCACGATCACCGGAACCCTGGTCTGTTCGATAATCAGCCGGATATTGACCGGGTTCTGAATCCCAAGGCCCGACCCAATCGGCGCCCCCAGCGGCATAATGGCGGCGGCGCCGGCCTCCTCTAGTTTGCGCGCATAGACGGGATCGTCGGAGCAATAGACCATGACCTCGAAGCCCTCCTTGACCAGGAGTTTCAAGGATCGCAACGTCTCCTCCATATCCGGGTAGAGGTGCTTGGGGTCGCTCAAGACCTCTAACTTCACGAGATCCCAGCCCCCGGCTTCCCGCGCCAGGCGCAGGGTGCGCACAGCGTCTTCGCCCGTGAAGCATCCCGCAGTATTCGGCAGGTAAGTGAAGCGTTGGGGGTCGAGGAAATCGACCAGCATGGGCTGGCTTGGGTCCGACAGGTTCACCCGACGCACAGCCACCGTAACGATCTCGGCGCCTGCGGCTTCCGCCGCCGCAGCGTTCAGGGCGTAATCCCTGTACTTGCCGGTGCCCACGATCAAGCGCGAGCGAAAGGTGCGTCCGGCCACGGTCCAGGCGTCGTCGTCTTGGGTGTTCAGGGCATGAACGGGTGCGTTCACAATCAGCCTCCGCCGATGAAATGGACGATTTCGATACGGTCGCCTTCGCTCAAAGCGGTCGCCTCGAACTGCGATTTCGGTACGATCTCCAGGTTGCGCTCGACTGCGACCTTGCGCGGATCGAGGCCCAGCTCGCCCACCAAACGCGCCACCGTTGAGGCGGCGATCTCGCGCGCCTCGCCGTTAATGGTCAGTCGAACGCCCAAAGGCTTCCTCCGAAAAATCCCCCCGCTTGTGACGGCTCGATCTCAACGATACAAGTCCGGCTCCCAATTGCGCCGGCTAACAGATGCCCGAAACCAACCCCAAGCCGATCTATGTGCTTAACGGGCCCAACCTCAACCTTCTGGGCGAACGTGAGCCGCACATCTATGGAACCACCACGCTGGCGGAGGTGAAAGCCCTGTGCGAAACGCGCGCAGCCGCTCATGGCTTCGAGATAGTGTTCCGTCAGTCAAATCACGAGGGCGAACTGATCGATTGGGTTCAGGAGGCGCGCACCCGCGCCAGCGCCCTTATTTTGAACCCAGCGGCCTACGGCCATACATCCATCGCCCTGTTCGACTCGTTGAAGAGTCTGGAGGCGCCGATCGTAGAGTGTCATCTGTCCAATCCCGCCGCCCGCGAGACGTTTCGCCATAAGAGCTATGTTTCGCTTGTCGCGCGAGGAGTGGTGGCGGGCTTCGGCCCGGCCAGCTATGAACTGGCGATCGAGGCGGCCGTCCGCTTGGCCATGACCGCAACCGTTTCCGCAGCCTGACCGGCGCCCAACCTCACTTAGGCTTTTAGACCAGATCCCGATGCCAGAACCCGAATCCCCTTCCGAGCCGACGCCTGAGCGCGCGCCAGACAAAGTGAAGCCGACGTCGGAGGCGATAGATACTCGCCTGGTGCGCCGTCTGGCCGACATCCTCAAAGACACCGACCTGACCGCCATCGAGGTCGAGCGCGGAGATTTGAAGATCCGCGTCGCTCGCGAAATCACGGTCGCCGCCGCACCCGTAGCGGCTCAGATGGTCCCGGGGGCGGTCGCCGCAGCTCCGGCCGCGCCAGCGCCAAGCGCTGAGGCGGCGACCCCAGTCGCGGCGGGTCCTAAGGGCGATATCGTCAAATCGCCGATGGTCGGCACCATCTATATGCAGCCTCAACCCGGCGCGAAGGCCTTCATCCACGTCGGCGACCGTGTCGATGTCGGCCAGACGCTTTTGATCGTCGAAGCGATGAAGACGATGAACCCGATCCCCGCGCCCAAGGGCGGGCTCGTCACGGCCATCCTGATCGAAGACGGCCAGCCGGTAGAGTACGGCGAACCGCTCGTCGTCATCGACTAAGCCGATGTTCGAAAAGATCCTGATCGCCAACCGGGGCGAGATCGCGCTACGCATCCACCGCGCCTGCAAGGAGATGGGCATCGCGACAGTTGCGGTGCATTCCGAAGCCGACGCCAACGCCATGCACGTGCGTCTGGCCGATGAGAGCGTCTGCATCGGCCCGGCTTCAGCGGCCAAGAGCTACCTGAACATCCCCGCCATCATCGCCGCTTGCGAGATTACGGGCGCAGAAGCCGTCCACCCCGGCTACGGCTTTCTGTCGGAAAACGCGCGCTTCGCCGAAATCGTCGGCGCCCATGGCTATACCTTCATCGGGCCCAAGCCGGAGCATATCCGGATCATGGGCGACAAGATCAGCGCCAAGCAGACGGTCAAGGACGCGGGCATCCCCGTGGTGCCGGGTTCGGATGGCGGCGTCTCTACGATCGAGGAGGCCATGGCCGCGGCGGAAAAGATCGGCTTTCCGGTCCTGATCAAGGCGGCGGCGGGCGGAGGCGGGCGTGGCATGAAGGTCGCCAAGGACGCCGACAGCCTGGCCGAAGCCGTGGCCACCGCCCAAGCCGAAGCCGCAGCGGCGTTTGGCGACGGCACGGTGTATATGGAGCGCTATCTGCAGCGGCCGCGCCATATCGAAATCCAGGTCATCGCCGACAGCTTTGGGAATGTCTGCCACCTCGGCGAGCGCGACTGTTCGCTCCAGCGCCGCCACCAGAAGGTGCTGGAAGAAGCCCCCTCCCCCGCGATTCGGCCCGCGGAGCGCGCCAAGATCGGTTCGGTCGTCGTCGAGGCGATCCGCCGGATCGGCTATCTGGGCGTGGGCACCATCGAGTTCCTGTACGAGGACGGCGAGTTCTTTTTCATCGAGATGAACACCCGGCTTCAGGTCGAGCATCCCGTAACCGAAGCGGTGACGGGCATAGACCTGGTGCGCGAACAGATTCGCATCGCCGCCGGCTTGCCGCTATCGTTCAAGCAGTCCGACATCGTCTTTGAGGGCCATTCGATCGAGTGCCGCATCAACGCCGAAAACGCACGCACCTTCACGCCGTCACCGGGCATGGTGACCGACTTTCATGCGCCTGGCGGTCTAGGCGTACGGTTGGATTCGGCGATCTACGCCGGCTATTCGATCCCGCCCTATTACGACAGCCTGATCGGTAAGCTGATCGTGCATGGCCGCGATCGGAACGAAGCGATCTCGCGTATGTATCGGTCTCTGGGCGAGATGGTGGTCGGTGGGATCGAAACCACGATTCCGCTGTTCCAAGACCTCTTGGTCGAGCCTGACATCGTCGCCGGCGACTACCATATTCATTGGCTGGAACAGTGGATCGCACGCCAAGGGTGATCGTGCGCCAATTGTGATCGTGAACCAGGGCCGATCCGGCCTTAAGAGCGATGTGTCAGGAGCGGGCGGAGGAATGACAGGCTTCACCGCCGACGACCTCGTCGCCTGCTACCGCCGGGGCCTGTTTCCCATGGCCGAGGCGCGTGACGACGACCGCGTCTTTCTGATCGATCCCGAGCGCCGAGGCGTCATACCTCTGGAGCGCTTCCATATTCCCCGTCGCTTGGCCCGCACGGTTCGAACCAACCCGTTTGAGATCCGCATCGACACCGCCTTCGATGCGGTGATCGAAGCCTGCGCCTCGCCAGCGCCGGATCGCCCCGAGACCTGGATCAACACCCCCATCCGCCATCTGTACCGTGAGCTGTTCGGACGGGGCCTCGTGCATACGGTGGAGTGCTGGTCGGACGATCGGCTCGTAGGCGGCCTTTATGGAGTCGCGCTGGGCGGCGCTTTTTTCGGCGAGAGTATGTTCTCGACGATGCGGGACGCCAGTAAGGTGGCGCTGGTCTATCTGGTCGGGCGTTTGATCGCCGGAGGCTATGGCCTGCTCGACGCTCAGTTCATGACCGAACACCTGGCTCAATTCGGCGCAGTCGAGATGGCGCGGGCAGACTATCGCCGCGCCCTAGCCAAGGCGCTACCGATGCCGGCGGATTTCTACAGGCTGGCGCCGCTCGCAGGGGCCGACGCGCCGGTCGCGGGGCCTTTGCAAGCGATCACCCAGACATCGTAGATTGGGTTGGCGAACGGATGCAGGCCAGGCGAGTCGGCGAACATCCACCCCCGAAACACTTGGCGCACCGCCCCCGCGCCGCCGCTCAACACCGCTGGCTGATACTGCACGTCCATATGGACGATAGAATCTTTCGGCGCTTCGTTTGCGGCGCTGGTCTCACAGTCGTGCACCGTGATCACCAAGTCCTTGTAGCGAACGGGCTCGCCGACCTTGGCCTCGAACCTCAGCGTCTCCGCCGTGACCTTGTCCAGGGCCTGAAGCACGGCGGTCGCGTAGCGTGGCCGCGGAAGGGGCGCCGAGGGCGCGACCGGGGCTGTATCGTCGTCGGCGGCTTCATTGGTATCGATGTTGTTATCGACGGACATCGGCGGCGCGGCCTCGGGCGGGGGAGCCTCAGCCAAACTTGGCGCAGTAGCCGGGGCGGACGCGGGGGGCGGGGGCGCGATCGGCCCACCTGTCTGATTACCCGCGGCGTCCTGAGCCGAGCCTGAACTGACGCCCAGACCCAATAGCCCGACGCCGACCAGCGCCAAACGCAGCGCGCGGACGCGACGGCTCACTCGGGGCCTGCCGGCGTCGTGGCCGGGGTCCCGGGCGCGGAGGCGGCTGGCGTCTGCGGTCGCAGCACCTGGCCAATCAGGCCGAACAGATCCACCGCGCCTTGGGTATTCTGAAAGGCCTGGCCGGGTTTCAGGTTTTGGAGCGATCCGCCAGGCTCGACAGCCAAATGCTCCCCGCCCAAGAGACTGTCCTGGGTGATCTTGACGGTCGAATCGGCGGGAAGCTGGATCGTGTCGTCGATCTGGAGGGTGGCCTTGGCCTGGTAGGTTTTGGGGTCCAGGGTGACGCCCGTGACGGTCCCGACCTTGACGCCGGCGACCCGCACGTCTGCGCCCGGCGCCAAGGCCCCGGCGTCGCCGAACTGGGCGGTCAGCGAATACCCCGCCTGTCCCATCAGGCCGCCGGTATGGGCGAGCGCATAGGCTAAAAACAGGGCCGCGGCCGCCAACACGGCGGCGCCGACCCAAATCTCCGTCCACCGGCTACGGTCGACGGCTGTTTGCGCTCCGGGTTGAGCAGCGGACTGCTGAGACGCCACGCGCTACTCCGGACGCCAGGGTTGATAATCGCCGGCCGCCGGCTGGCGCTCGCCGCCCATCGAGATGGCGCCGGTCGGACGGTAGGCATAGGGCGTACCGGTTAGATTGGGCAGGTGATCCTTCTCCCACGCCTTCAGCTTGAAGGGCGCAATCGTGGGCGGCTCGTCGAAGGTATGGTGAATCCAGCCATGCCAATCGGCCGGAATCTTGCTGGCGTCGGCATAGCCCCGGTACGTTACCCAGCGCCGCTTACGACCGTCGTAGCTGTCGCGGGTATCGCGCGCTTCGAAGTAGCGGTTGCCGAAGCTGTCTTGGCCCACAAACGTGGCGCGTTTTGCGATGGTGAACAGAGCGCCCACCGTGGCGCCGCTCCACCAAGTAAATAGTCTGGCTAGCACGTTTCGTCCTATCCGCGTCGTCCTGACGTCGATGACGCTTGCGGGTTATAGGCGCCCCGGAAGGCGACGTCCAGCAGGGCGCGGCGATGCGAGCCGGCGCAAATTAGCTGGCGCGCCTCAGAGGTGCGCGATGCACAGGAGCGGCGCCTTCGACCCTGAACCGGCCGATAAGTTGAGCGAGGGATTCGCTTTCTTCGGCGAGTCGACGGCTGGCGGCGGTGGACTGCTCCACCATGGCGGCGTTCTGCTGGGTCACCCGGTCCATCTGAGTTAGCGCGCCGTTCACTTCCTGCAAGGCGGTGGCCTGCTCATGGGCGGACGCCGCGATGTCGCCGACCACCGCGCCGAGGTCGACCACGCTGGATAGGATCCGCGACAAGGCGTCGCCCGTCTGGTTCACGCACGCCACGCCTTGGGCGACTTGGCGGGACGAGACGTCGATCAAACCCCTAATCTCCTTAGCCGCCTCCGCGGCGCGCTGGGCCAGGGCGCGAACTTCGGAGGCCACCACAGCGAAGCCGCGACCCGCATCCCCCGCGCGGGCGGCTTCGACGCCGGCGTTCAAGGCCAAGAGATTGGTTTGAAAAGAAATCTCGTCGATCACACCGATGATCTGGCCGATCTGTCGCGAGGAGGTTTCGATAGCCCCAATGGCGGCCACGGCGTCATGCGATACGCGCGCGGACTGCTCGACCTCGCGATGCGCCGCCTCTCCGATCGCTTGAGCCTGACGCGCCCCTTCGGCGGTCTTGCGGACAGCGGCGGTGATCTGGCTGAGGGACGAGGCGGTCTCCTGGAGGCTGGCCGCCTGTTGCTCGGTGCGCTGCGACAGATCGAGCGCAGACTGGCCCATTTCGGCCGCGCCCATGCGCAGGGTATTTGCGTTGTCCGACACCGCGCCGAGCGCTGCAGACATGTCGTGCATGGCGGCGTTGAAATCGGCGCGGAGCTGCTCATAGGTCTCCGCAAGCGCCTCATTCAGGCGATAGACCAGATCGCCCTTGGCCAGATGCGCCAAGCCATCGGCCAAGAGCATGACCGTGCGACGCTGGTCGCGCGCGTTCACCTGCCGCGCGACCTCGAGTCGGCGACGGGCGTCGTCGGCGGCTTGATCGTGGGCCATGGCCGCTTGGGTCGTCTTGGCTTGGGCGTCAAGCACGCGGGCGAGCGAGTCGAGGTCTTTGGCGATGGCGGACGCCGGATCGAGGCCGCTAGGTTTGGCCGCTTGGGCGGCGCCGGCCACCTTCGTTCCCGCGTACAAGATGCCGATCACCGCCGCGTCGCTGAGAATGGGCTCATAGACGGTAATATAGCGCTCGCCCAATATCTCCGTTTCGCCACGGTAACTCCGGCCCTCTTTGAGGACGCGGTCATAGACCGGCCCAGGCGCCAGCTTTGTGCCAACCGCGCGCGAACCATCGGGCTTTTGCACATTGGTCGAGACCCGCTCGTCCATGAGGAAAACGGTCGCCGTCCCGCCCAGAGCGACCTTCACCTTATCGACGGCGTCGAACTGGCCATTGATGCGATGGGATCCGAACCAGAGTTCGCCCTCGACGATCCGGGGCTCTCCCAGACTGTAGAGCGTGCGGCGCAGCAGCTCGATATTCTGGTTGAGGCTGTTCTGATTGCGGTTGTGGAATTCTTGGTGCGCGGCCTCATCGACCAATGTCGTCAAGCGCGCCTGCAAGGCGGCGAGCTTACGCCGGGACCTCTGCAGGAGAAGCGCCGCGATCCCCGCCCCTAGAGCCCCGCCGATCAGAATGGCGGCGATCGGCTGCGGGCCAAGCACACGCGACCCGCTATCGGCGTGTTCGATCAGAGATGACGCGAAGGCGGGCGGCGCGCAGACCATCAGAAAGAGGACGGCTGAAGTTTTTATAAGTATCGCCCGAAAGGCCGCGAAACGTATATTTTCGATCATTTCGCGCTAGCTCGCTCTATATGTGGGCCATCGAGTCGCTTTAAGTATTTTTAAGGTCTAATTATTTCTAAATCGTAATTATGAATATTGCGGCTGCGATGTGGGCTATTATATCGCAGCCTGCGCGGCCGCGATCCAGTTTCCGTGAAATCCAGGAGGCGCGCGGTGGGGTAGATGCACCCGCGCAACAGGCTCGCCAACAAAGTCCTGAGCGTTCAATATAACGAGGTCGGTCGTCTCCGCCTCAGCGTCGATCACAAGCCCAACCAGCCAGCCCTCGTCCTCCGGACCCGACGGGGCAGCCGGCACGAATACGAACTCGCCCGCATGACAATCCGGGCCGAAAGTATGCAAGATCCGCGTCCCAAGCTCCAAATCGTGGCGATAGAGGCCCTTGGGCGCATCGAACGCCTCGGCGACCGTGTCGGGCAGGGCTAGGCTGTAGACGTAGCGATAGGGCTGGCCGAAACGTCGCTCGTCGCAGCGGGGAAACTCTTGGGGGCTCGAATCCAGGGTGCGAATCGAAACCGTGCGCGCCACGGGGTCGATCGTCCACCGCTCCAGGCCTCTCGACGGCGCATTTGGGCCTTGGGGATTGTCCTCGAACATGGTGGCGAAGGCGCAGACATCGAGCGCCACCTGGCCGTCGGGCAAGTCATAGGCGTTGGCCACGTGAAAGACGTAAGCCGGATCGACATCGCACCAGATGACGTCTTCGGCCGTGCCCTCTCGTGGCAGAAGGCCGACCCGCGCCCGATGGTCCGGGTTCCAGCGATAGGGAAAGCCATGGCCCGCGATCACGGCGTCCATCGAGAAGGTGACCGGCAAATCGAGGATCACGACGAAGCGGGCCGTGAACGCGCTGTCGTGTATCGAAGGCCCATGCTGAACCGGGATCGGCTCTTCGCGGATCACCTGTCCCTTGGCGTCGATCGCCACGTGCCGGATCGTGGTCCAATCCATCGCCTCGTAACAGATCGCGTGGAACTCGCCCGTCAGGGGATCGCGGTGGGGATGGGCGGTGAAAGACCCGTTCAGGCCGCCCTCGAACGGGTTGTAGCGTTGTTCGCCGAGATCCTCCGATAGCTCGACCGGATAGCTGCCCGCCTCCACCAGGGCGAAGGCTCGGCCGGCGATATCGAGCACATTGGTGTTCACCGTATCGAACAGGCCATGACGGGGCCCGGGCGCAGGCGCCTCGCCCATGGCCTTAGCGACGGCCTGAGAGCGGATCCAGCGATTGCGATACCAAAGGGCGCGGCCGCCCTGGAGGCGCAGGCCGTGAACCATGCCGTCGCCGATAAACCAATGATAGCTGGCAGGGTCCGGCGCAATGGGGTTGGGCCCGATGCGCAGATAGCGCCCATCCAGGGCTTTTGGGATGACGCCCGTGACCGGCAGGTCGGTCAGGGTCAGCTCTGCGTCCATTGGACGGTGCAAGCCTGACAAATAGGGGTGTGGAAGCGCAGCCGGGATTTCAACCGCCGCTTCGGAGTGGGATCGAACCGCAGACTCTCGCGAACCGGTCATCGTACTCGCCATAGCCTAGCTCCCGACGGTTACAGCGCCATTACGGTTCCAACGATAACACCGCCGCGCCGTTTGAGGTAATGCGGCGTCGATGCCGAACCCTATTTGGGCGCGACCGCGCCGCAGAGCCTATCGCCGGGGTCGGCTCGACCGGCGGATGCGCCTCGGCCTAGCGCCGAATAGCCATTTGTTTTTCATGGAAAAAATGGTGCCGCCGGACAGGATTGAACTGTCGACCTCAGCCTTACCAAGGATGCGCTCTACCACTGAGCTACGGCGGCATAGTCCTGGGTGGTACCGTTTCGGACAGAGGATGAAACGCCCGCCGCATCCAGGACGACGCGGCGAAGGAGCGCCAATCGCCCTGTTGCAGAGCGAAAGTCAAGGGCGAAGGTCGCAATGTGGTGGTGGAGACGCCCGATCTGCGACCGTTAACTCACCAAGGGCGTCTGTGGATGACGCGGGCGCGCGGCGGAAACGGCAGAATGTTGGCGCCGCCGGGATGGCGGCGGGACAAGGGATCGACTTGGCGGCGGCGGCGCGCCCGAAACTGGCCCCACGCCCGCACCGCGAGCGCCAGCCCGATCAGCACAACGGCGACCAGCACCAGGGCGGCGGCCTCGGCAAGGACGGTGACAGCGGCTGCGGGCGGGTTCATAGGATTTAGCTTATCCGGCCGCGCCGTCCGGTAATCAAGTCGCCCTCCACGCGAATCGTCGCGATAGGCGGCGCGCCCGCAGCCAAGCCCCTCTCTGACGACAAAAACGTCATCATGCCGCAGCTAAGAGAGGCCTTAGACGCCCTGGAGCAGGCCGGCTTCCTCGCGACGGGGGGCGTCGTGTACAAGGAACGCCGCGACACGGCGCCCCCAAGCGGGGCGGTCGCAGCAGGCTTTCGCTTTTTTCGGAGTGGACGATGATGAGATTGCGGGCCTGTTCAAGCTTGGCCTTTGTCGGCGCAGCCCTTTCCAGCGTCCTCTTGGCCTGCGCAACGACCCCGGCGGTCGCCTGGGCGCATCAGGACGGCCCGCTCAGCACCGCTCAGCCCGACCGCCCCCTGCCCCCGCCGTCGCCAGAGGTGCTGGCCGCCCGCGCCAAACGCGCGCTGGCGCAGAAGGTGTACGACCTGATCGGTCCCGAGACCCTGTCCCCCAGCACCCGCGCTCTGGCCGCCAGCCTTAGCGTCCAGATCGCCCGTTCGATGACAAATAAAGACATTGCGCGCGCCAAGGCGATCATGGCAGCGGTCGATGACGGCCTGAACGACATCATGCCGAGCGTTTCCGACGCCACGGTCACGCTCATGACCGAGGATTTCACGACAGACCAGCTCCAGGCCTTACTCGACTTCTACCGATCACCGGCCGGCCAGGCGGCGCTCAAGATTTTGCCGCGCATCGCAAGCCAGGCCTCGACGCTCTCCTTGAAGATGACGCCGGAGATGATGACCACCATCCGCGACAGCTATTGCGGTCGAGTGAAATGCACGGCCCAGGAACAAGCCGCCTTTACCGCCCTAGCTCAGCGCGCCGCCGTCGCATCCCAGACGATGTCCGCAGTCGCACACTGATCGGCCCATCACGCTCTAGCTCGTGGTTGCGCCCAGGAGCTTAAGGATACGGTCGAAACGTAGCGCCGCCCAGGGCGTCAGCGGGGAGACGTCCGGCTTCCACGAGAATAGGACGAGGTCGGCGCGCCCGACCAGGTCGTCGAAAGGCACGAAGCCGGCCCCGTCCTCGGACGATAGATAGCGGTCCAGTTCCGGGTTCCAGGGACAGCTCGACTGGCCAGGCCGCACGGCGCCGGGATCGAAGCGGCTGTCCAGCGAATCGTCGCGGTTATCGCCCATCATGAAATAGCAGCCGGGCGGCACGACATAGACGCCGGTATTGCCCGCCGCCGTATCCGGGCCGAAGCTCTTGACCACGTAAGCGCGGCCGTTGGGCAAGGTCTCCTTGAACTCCGTCACCTTCAGAGGCGTGCCGAATGGGCTTTCGACCTCGGTCGCGGTCTCCCGGCGGGGCGCCGCCACGCCGTCGATCTCCAAGACACCCTGGACGACCTGGATGTGGTCGCCGGGGAGGCCGACCAGACGTTTGACGATGTCGGTCTTGCCGTCGCGGGGCTCCTTGAACACCACGATGTCGCCGCGCCGGGGCGCGTGGCCGAGCACGCGTCCCGGCGGCAGCGGTGGGTCGAACGGCAGGGAGTGGCGGCTCCAGCCATAGGCGTACTTGGAGACGATAATATAGTCGCCGACCTGCAGCGTCGGCTCCATCGACCCGGACGGAATGGTGAAGGACTGGCAGAACACGGTGCGCGGAACCACGAAGATCGCCGCCGCGATGGCCACGGTCTTGAGCACTTCGATAAGGTCGCGAGAGTGGAAGCCGGACTTGGGCATGGGCCTAATAGATCTCCTGCGGCGGTCTTCTCAGCCATGATGACGCAAAACGTGCGGTTCTGCGCGTTACGTTTGCGTAACGATGGGCGGGGGGCGGCCTGCCCTAAGGCAGCGTCGTATCCGGCTTGATCGTGGCGGACTGCAGTCGACGGCGCACGCGCCAAACCAGGACCCCAGCCGCGCCGACGACCGCCACGATCAGCACCGCCAGCCCAATCTGCTTCAGCACGACTCCGATGCACGCCAGCACGATCCAAACCGGCAGCATCAAGACCGTGAGCCACCAGGGCTGACCGCTGATCCACTGCGAAAACACCGCGCCGCTCTCCCCGCGCCAACCGCCAAGCTTCCAGCGTGCCATGGCGACCGTTTGGACGCCAGGGGCCGGCTTCAGGCGCCGCGGGATTTGGTTTTCACGCGAAGGCGCGAAGATGAAGCCAGACTGAAAAACGCGGTCAGGGGCCGCTCGAATTCACATGACAGCGCGCAAACGGCGAACAATCTTATTTATATCTCCGCGCCTTCGCGCGATGCAGACGGATTAGGGACCGATCCAGTGGACGCGTCAGAGACGGGAAAGCCCCCAAAGCCCGGTAACCGCGAAGCGGCGGCGCGGGAAGCGCGCCTGGCCAAGGCGTTGCGCGCCAATCTTCGCCGCCGTAAAGAGGGAGATGTATTATCTCTGCCGGTCAAGGAACCAGGCGCTTCGGAAAAGCTCGACTAAGCCAAATTCGCTAAAGCAACGGTTTGGGAACGGTTCGGCTTGGCGTGCGCTGATGGCGAAGCCTATATAGGTTGAAATCTGGCGTCCGCGCGTGCTTGCACGCTCGTGGCGGTCTTTGGGAGTTTATGATCATGGGTGGTCTTAGCCCGGTCCATTGGTTGATCGTCATCGTTGTGGTGGCGCTGTTGTTCGGCGGTCGCGGCAAGCTGTCGGGGATCATGGGGGACGCCGCGAAAGGCATCCGCGCCTTCAAGGACGGCCTGAAGGACGAGCCGCCGGCCGCGCCGCCCGCCGCCTCGGCCCAAATCACGCCGCCCCCCGTCGCCGCCGAGCGTCCGCGCGAAGACGTGCGAAACTGATCGTATTTTAGCTGATCGGCCTCGTATAGAGAGCGAGCGGTTGGATGGCGTCGGTCGCTTGAGGAGCGGGATACGAGCTTATGTTTCTGGACGCCGGCGCTGAAGAAATCGCCTTGATTGCGGCGGTCGCCTTGATCGTGGTCGGGCCTAAGGACTTGCCGCCCCTGCTGCGCAAGGTGGGTCAGTTCACCGCCAAGATGCGCGGCCTAGCGGCGGAGTTCCGCTCCAGCTTCGACGAACTGGCCCGCCAATCGGAGCTCGACGAGCTGCGCAAGGAGGTAAACGCCCTGCGCAACGGTCAGTATATCGCCCCCGTCGCCAGCGAGATCGATGGGCATTTCGAAGCCCTGCACCGTGAATTCGGCGCGCCGCCGCCGCCTGCCCTGACCGCCGAAGGCATTGTGACGCCGGGACCGGACGAGACGCTGCGTCTAGAGGGTCCGACGGCCGCAGAGACTGAAAGCCAGCCGCCGCACGCAACAGCGGCCGCAGTCGCGCCTGAGGCCTTGGCTACGATGGCGGCGCCCTCCATCCTGCCGCCTCCGCCGCCGGAGTCCGCGGGGTGAGCCAACCCGACGAGCACGAGATCGAGGCGTCCCGCGCGCCGCTCCTGGAACATCTGGTCGAACTTCGCAGCCGCCTGATCGTCTGCGTCGCGGCGCTGGCGGTCGGTTTCCTGGTCTGTTTCGCCTTCTCCATGCAGATCCTGGAAACCTTGATGCGCCCCTATGAGATGGCGCAGGCGGTCTTCGACCAACAGACCCATGCCGGCGGCCATAAGGGTCCGTTCGACCTGTTGTTCGCCATGCTGGGAATCGTCAAGGTCCCCAACGCCGTGGCCCAATTCATCGCCACGGCGCCGATGGAGGTCTTCTTCGCCAAGCTGAAGATGTCTTTGTTCGGCGCTATTGTGATCACGTTTCCGGTCATCGCCTGGCAGCTCTATCGCTTCGTCGCGCCGGGCCTTTATCGGAAGGAGCGCGCAGCCTTTCTGCCGTTTTTGATCGCAGCGCCGGTTCTGTTCGTGCTCGGCGGGGCGCTGGTCTATTTCGTCATGCTGCCCATGGTGCTGTGGTTCTCGCTCTCGCAACAGATTTTGTCGTCGACCGTACAGGTCACCTCCCAGCTCAAGGTCGAGGACTATCTGACGCTCGTGACCCACCTCTTGCTGGCGTTCGGCCTCTGCTTCCAACTGCCTGTCATTCTGTCGCTCGCGGGCTTGGCGGGTCTGGTGAACGGCAAGATGCTGGCTAAGGGACGGCGCTACGCCATCGTCGGCATCGTCGTGGTCGCTGCGGTGGTGACGCCGCCGGACCCGATCAGCCAGTGCCTGTTGGCGATCCCGATCTACATGCTCTACGAAATCTCGATCTGGTGCGTGCGGGTGATCCAACTGCGCCGCGATAAGGCCGAAGCGCTCGACGCCGCCGGCGCCTGATCCAGCGATGACCCAAGCCCTGTGGCGCCCCTATACCCAGATGCAGACGGCATCTGAGCCGCTAGAGGCCGTGCGAACCGAGGGGGCGCACATCCACCTGGCCGACGGGCGGGTGCTACTGGACGGGATCGCCTCGTGGTGGACCGCCTGCCACGGCTATAATCATCCCCATATAGCCGACGCCGTCGCCAAGCAGTTGGCGCAGATGCCCCACGTCATGTTCGGCGGGTTCACCCATGCGCCGGCCGAGCGTCTTGCGGCGCGTCTGGCGGCTATGCTGCCGGGCGATTTGAACCACGTTTTCTTCAGCGACTCCGGCTCGGTCGCGGTCGAGGTGGCGTTGAAAATGGCGGTGCAGCTCTGGCTGAACCGCGGCGTCGCCGGGCGTACCAAGATCTTGAGCTTCAGAGACGGCTATCATGGCGATACGCTGGGCGCGATGTCGGTCTGCGACCCGGTTGAGGGGATGCACGCGCGCTTCGGCGGCTGGCTGCCGCCCCAGGTGTTCGCCGATCTGCCCCGGACGACCGCCCAGGCGGCGGCGCTGGACGCTCTGCTGACCGCTCGCGGCCATGACCTGGCGGCCGTGATCGTGGAGCCGATCGTTCAGGGCGCCGGCGGGATGCGGTTCCATACGCCAGGCGTGCTGGCCGAGCTCGCCCGGATCGTGCGGCGCCATGGCCTGCCCCTGATCGCCGACGAAGTGTTCACGGGCTTTGGCCGGACAGGAACGATGTTCGCCTGCGAACAGGCCGGCGTGGTCCCCGACATCGTCTGCCTGTCCAAAGCCCTGACCGGCGGCACGATGGCGCTGGCGGCCACGGTCGCGACGACAGAGATATTCGAGGGATTCCTGTCCGACGATCCCGCCTTCGCCCTGATGCATGGGCCGACCTTCATGGCCAATCCGCTGGCCTGCGCCGCGGCCAACGCCTCGCTCGACCTGTTCGAGACCGAGCCGCGTCTGGCCCAGGTCGCCCAGATCGCGCAGCGCCTGGAGGTCGGCCTGGCGCCCTGCCGTGGCCGAGCCGGCGTGGTCGATGTGCGGGTGATGGGGGGCGTCGGCGTCGTCCAGCTCGCTCAGCCGCCCAATCGCGAAGCGATGAAGCGCGCCTTCCTCGACCGCGGCGTCTGGGTGCGCCCCTTCGGCGATATCGTCTATCTGACCCCAGCCTTCATCCTTGGCGACGACGACCTCGCCAGGCTGACGGGCGCCGTCGAAGACGTCACCCGGCAGTAGAGCCTTTTCCGCAGACACGAGGACGGATTTGCTGTCGCAAACGCCGCCGCCCTCTTTGTGTCGGACCGTTCGAAAACTCGGGACTCCGCCCGACGCTATTCCGTTCAGCCTTGAATATTATACAAAAAAATTGAAATCTACCAAATCTTTACCCAGCCCGTTGATTATGGTTGGGCGTTGAAAGTAAAACAGGGCTTGAAGAGTATGACTCAGTCGACATCGTGCAGCGGGTGCCGCGACGGCGCGGGGTTCGATACGCCCATAACTATGGCCTTTCAGCCTATCGTCGATGTAGCCTCTGGACGTCTGTTTGCGCATGAAGCCCTGGTACGCGGCGCGGACGGCGCCAGCGCCTACGAAATCCTATCACAGGTCAGCGAGACCAATCGCTACGCCTTCGATCAAGCCTGTCGGGTAAAGGCGATCGAGATGGCCTCCGATCTGGGCATCGCCAGCCAAGACGCCTATCTGTCGATCAACTTCTTGCCCGGCGCGGTCTACGAGCCCCGGGCCTGCATCCGCGCAACGCTCATGGCGGCGATGCGGACCGGCTTTCCCCTCAAAAATATCATGTTCGAGTTTACCGAGAGCGAGCGGCTGGATACGGCCCATGTCCTCAATATTCTTCGCACCTATCGGGCGATGGGGTTCATGACGGCGCTAGACGACTTCGGCGCCGCCTTCGCCGGCGTGGGCCTCCTGTCCAAGTTCCAACCCGACGTCGTCAAGCTCGATATGGACCTGATCCGCGACATCGATCGCGACCCGACGAAACGCATCATCGTCAAGAGCACGGTGGACATGCTGCGCGATCTGAACATCTTGGCCATCTGCGAAGGCATAGAGCGGATCGAGGAATACAAGACGCTCCGCGACCTCGGCGTCACCCTGATGCAGGGCTTCCTCTTCGCCCGCCCCGCCCTCGGAAGCCTCGCCGAGCCGACCTGGGTGGAAGGGGAGCTGGCGACAAGGGTGGCGTAAGCGGCGGGCGCGCGTAGCGACGCCTCCCCCCGTCTCTCATTTCCGCTTTCCTCGGCCTTCTACCGAGGATCGAGCTCTCCGGCGCGTAGGCGCCGTGGCATAGAACGCTGCGCCCGGGATAAGCCCGAGGGAAGCGGAAGAAGGGCGTTGCTTTCCTTGCATCCCCACCGTCCAGCGCCTATGTAGATATGTTCTACTAGAGCATTACGAGGACGGCATGGCCCGGGTTACGGTCGAAGATTGCGTTGAGCGGGTTCCGAACCGCTTCAGCCTCGTGCTTCTGGCGGCGCATCGCGCGCGCGCCATTTCGACGGGGTCGGAAATCCTGGTCGACCGAGACAACGACAAGAACCCAGTCGTGGCTCTGCGCGAAATCGCCGACGACGCCGTGGAGCCGGAAGGCCTGCGCGAGGCGCTGATCAGCACGCTGCAGCGCGTCGATGAGCGCACCGAAGCCGAGGAAGAGGCCGAGACCCTGGCGCTCCTCGCCGATCCCCAGCACATGCATATGAGCGAACAGGAACTGGTTCGCGCGCTTCAAAGCGATCGTGACGGCGGGCAGGAGGAGCGCTACTGACCCCGGAAGGGGCCAGCCTCGCACCCACCGATTCGGTTCGCGATCCCAACCTCGAACCGACCTTTCCTCTTGTTTCAGAGATATCGAGTTCGCCCACAGCGGACGCCGCCAAGCCGCGGCCAAAGTATCTGCGCCAATATGAGCTGATCGACCGGGTCAAGGCCTACGACCCGACCGCAGACGAGGCGGTTTTGAACCGCGCCTATGTCTATGCCATGCGGATGCACGGCTCCCAAATGAGGGCCTCGGGGGACCCCTATTTCGCCCACCCGATCGAGGTCGCCGGCATCCTGACCGACTACCGGCTCGATACCGCCACCATTGTCACGGCGCTCCTGCACGACGTGATCGAAGACACCGCCGCCACAAAAGCGGACATCGCCGAGCGCTTCGGCGAAGAGGTGGCCGATCTGGTCGAAGGCGTCACCAAGCTCTCCAAGCTCGAACTCTTGTCCGATCACGCGCGCCAGGCGGAGAACCTGCGCCGGTTCATCCTCGCAATATCTAAAGATGTGCGCGTGCTGCTGGTGAAGCTGGCGGACAGACTGCACAACATGCGCACTCTGCACTTCATCGCAAAGCCAGAGAAGCGCGAGCGCATCGCGCGGGAAACGCTGGACATCTATGCGCCGCTCGCCCGCTCCATCGGTATGCATCGGATCACCACCGAGCTTGAAGAACTGGCGTTCGAGCATCTGAACCCCACCGCCCGCAACGCCATCGTGCGGCGCCTTGAGACCATGCGCGCCGAGCGGGGCGAGGCCGTCGCCCAGGTGTCCCAAGAAGTCGCCGCGAGGCTGGAAGACGCCGGCATCGTCGCCCGGGTCTATGGCCGCCAGAAGCAGCCCTATTCGATCTGGCGCAAGCTTCAGCGCAAATCTGTCGCCTTCTCCCAACTCTCCGACGTCTACGCCTTCCGCGTCGTGGTGGACAAGGAGGACGACTGCTACCGGGCGCTAGGCGTCATCCACCGTGCCTGGCCGATGGTGCCGGAACGGTTCAAGGACTACATCTCGACCCCCAAACGGAACAACTACCGCTCGCTCCACACCACCATTGTCGGCCCTAAGGCCATGAAGATCGAGATGCAGATCCGCACCGACGCCATGGACCGGGTGAACGAGGAGGGCGTCGCCGCTCACTGGCGCTACAAGGGCAAGACCTATGGCTTCGACGCCGCCGCCGCCGGCGCCGAAGGCGGCCGCGACCCCCTGATCAACCTGCGCCAACTCGCCCAGATGCTGGAGCTGGGCGGCGACACGGAGGAGTTGGTCGAGCACGCCAAGCTCGAAATGTTTCTGGATCAGGTGTTCGTCTTCACGCCCAAAGGTCAGCTGATCAGCTTGCCCAGGGGCGCCATGCCGCTCGATTTCGCCTACGCCGTCCACACCTCGGTGGGCGACACGACCGTCGGCGTGAAGATCAACGGCGAGCTGAAGCCGCTCCGCACCGGCCTCAACAATGGCGATGTGGTGGAGGTGGTGCGCGGGCCCAAGCCCACCATTCCGCCCGACTGGCGCTCGCTCACTGTCACCGGCCGCGCCCGGTCCGCCATCCGCCGCCATATCCGCGCGACTGAGCGGGAAGAATTCGTGCGCCTGGGTCGCGCCGCGATCGATCAGGCTTTCGCCCGCGCCGGCAAGGATCGCGCAGGGGTCTCGCTTCGCCCCGCGCTGGACCGCTTCGCCCAGCCGGGCGAGGAGGAGCTGTTCGAACAGGTCGGCCGCGGCCGCATTACACCGGTCGAGCTGGTGGAGACCATCTTTCCGGGGCTGAAACTCTCCGAACGCGAGGCCGCAGCGGCCCGCGCCCGGATCGAAAACGGCCGTAGCGCGCGTCTATACGTCAGCGGTAGCGGCCTGACGCCGGGCGTCAGCCTGCACTTCGCCGAATGCTGCAGCCCCGTGCCCGGCGACCGTATCGTCGGCATCCTGCAGATCGGCGACGAGGCCGATGGCGAGGCGTTAGGCGGCGGCTTGACGGTGCACACCATCGACTGCCCGCGCCTGGCCGAGTTCGAGGATCAGGAGGAGCTTTGGCGCGACCTCTCCTGGACGCCTCAAGCCGAAACCAGCACCATCTCGCGCGGGCGCCTGACCGCCACGATCAAAAACGCCGTGGGCGTCTTAGGCCAGGCCTGCACCCTGATCGGCGAGGCCGGCGGCGATATCGCCAACCTCAGAATGCACCACCGCCGCCCCGACTTCGTCGACGTCGACTTCGACCTCGACGTCCGAGACGCCCGCCACCTCACCCACATCGCCGCCGCCCTGCGCGCGTGTCCGGCGGTGGAGGTCGTGGAGCGGGTAAAGGGCTGAGGTGGGTGGCGCGCCGGCGAACTCGCAGCCTGCCGTCGCTTCACAAACCACGATCCGCCAGCCTATCATCGGTCACAACCCGTGGGGGCTTATCGGCGTCCGACGGATGAATAGTTACCGTCTCATGCAGGTTCTTGTTCGATGTCAGCCTTAGGCGATGGACTGGCCGCCCCCTCGCGGATACGGGTGGGCGATAACATGGGTCCGCGCGCGCGAAGTAAGCAGAGAACACGCGCGGCGATCATCGCCAGAAGCCTGAAACTCTTCAGCGCACGCGGCTACGATCTCGTTACGACACAGGAAATCGCTGACGACGTCGGCGTCACCCAACGGACCCTCTTTCGTTATTTTGAACGCAAGGACGCGATCATTTATGCGTCTGAATATAATTATGTCGCCCGTTTTGAAACTTATCTTGAACAGGCTTTCTTGGAGCTTGAGGATCCTTATGTCGCGATCTGCGCAGCTTTCAATCAACTCGCAGTTTACTTTTCCGAAAATCGACAGATAATCTGCCGAATCTATGCCATTATTCAAGTGTCCGAGCAACTAAAGACCCTGGAGCGTATGCACCAGACTCGGATTGACTGGCTTGTGGCCTGCGCCCTGGACGGCCGCGACATCTATCTTGGCCGGACCGCTCGACCGAGCGTACAGCCCACCCTTCCCTCCAGAATTACAGCCTCTGTACTGTTCGGCGCCATCCGGCCGACCCTTAGGGCCTGGCTCACGGGTGAGCTGAAAGGCGATCTGCGCAGCTACGCCGATATCGTCTGGGACAATATCCGCCCGATCTTCGAGGCGACGTCGACCTACGCCGCAACGGTGGCGACAGCCCTGAAGACGCTGGCGTCATCCCAGGACGAGATCGGCTCCTAGAGCGGGACAGAGGGCGCCGCCCTCGGGTCAGGTTGAGATACAATCGTATTCCGCCCGTTAAATTAATGTCACGCCCCTCGGATATGTCAGCGACTGACAGATTGCGGCTCAGGTCGCCAGTCTGACTCAAACACCGTCTGCACGTGCGGACGGTCCAGGCGAGGCCTGGACCGCAGGCCGCGTCGTGCCTCGATGTCAGGGGGCTGATATGAAAGACATTCTTGGCGCCAGCGTGTCGCTTTTGGCGCTCGCCTATGCCCATGCCCATGCCGCCGCGGCGCAGCCATCGGCGACCGAACCGGGTCAAACGGCCGCGGCGCCGTCCAGCGACAGGTCCAAGCCGGTCTCCACCGCACGCGCCCAAGCGACCGCCCAGGGCGTGGATCAGGTGACGAAGCTGAATGAAGTGGTCGTCAAGGCCGAAAAGTTCGGCCGCACCCTGCAAAGCACGGCCACCAGCGTCGGCACGGTGACCGCGGCCGACATCCAGGCCCAAGCCATGCAAGAGGTTCGCGACGCCTACGAAGAGTTGCCCAATGTCGGTATCGCCGGCGCCAACAATCGGTTCGAAATCCGCGGCATCCCGTTTGATAACGTCTTGGGCGCCGGCTACGGCCAGCTCGGCACCCTCTACGTCGATGGCGTCCGGATGGCCGACAAGAGCACCCGGTTTGGCCCCGACCTGCTGTGGGACATCAGCTCGATCGACGTGCTGCGCGGCGCCCAATCGACGCTTCAGGGCCGCAACGCCCTGGCAGGCTCGATCTACATCAACTCCTTCGACCCGACCTATAGCTGGAGTGCGGCGGGCCGCGCCTTGGCGTCCAACGGCGGCGGCCAGGACGAGGCGATCGAGCTCGGCGGGCCGATCGTAGATCAGGTCTTAGCCTTCCGCCTCACGGCCGAGCGTCACATCATGGACGGGTTCGTCTACGATCCCGTGCTGGGGCGCGACGTCGACTTCGCCAACGATGGGCAGTACCGCGCCAAGCTGCTGTTCCAGCCCACCCGCCAGCTGACCGTGCACGCCACGGCCGTCTATTCCGACACAAAGCGCCGCGACGCCCCGTCCGACAATCGCGAGGTCGGAGCCAATGGCTATGAGGTGCTGAACACCACCCAGGGTCCGGGGTTCGAAACGGGCGTCACCGCGCCCGGCGCGCCTTTGACCTATACGAGCTACGACAATGTGCTGGAGTACGACTCCACCCACACCTTCGGCTCCAACATTACGGTTGACTACAAGCCGATACGCGGCCTGACCCTGACCTCCACCTCGTCCTATCTCTATGTCGACAACTACAATGTGCGGGACGGCGACGAGGGCAATTTCGACTACACGGGCTATGCGGGATCGACGATCCCCATCGTCAACCCCTATCAGATCGGGGGCTTTGGGGCCTACACCGCCTCAGGCACGGTTCCCGTGAACCCGATCGACCTGCAGCAGGAAAAGTTCCACACCTTCGACCAGGAGTTCCGCGCCCGCTACGACAACGGCAGCTGGTTCCGCGGCCTGATCGGCGCCTACTACACTCACGAAGAGCGCGAAGAGACCAACTTCACCGAATATGTCTATACGGGAGTCCAGGCGCTCGCCGCCAGCACCGCGGAGGAGTTCAAGGTCCCGGCGTCGACCGCCAATCTGTTTGGCAGCTTCTACAGCAATGACGCGCCGCTCTACACCTTCAATGCCGAACCGGTAAATGTCGAAAACTTCGCCTTCTACACCGAAGACGAATTCGATCTGACCCGCCACCTCACGCTGGATTTAGGGGTGCGTTACGACCAGGAGCACAACGACTCCGGCGTCATCACCTCCGGCCAGGTCTTGGGCCTGGCCAACCCCACCACCCTGAGTAAAATCAGCCCGAGCCTTGGGCTCCTGGCCAGCGAGATCAACACGGCGCTGAACCCCTTCAGGAACGCCGAAGACTCGGCTTCCATGAACTTCCACGCGCTACTGCCCAAGGCCAGCCTGCGCTACAAGGTCAACGACGACCTGACGGTCGGCGGCGTGGTGCAGAAGGCCTATCGCGCGGGCGGCGTCAGCGTCAACGTGGTGCGCCAGCTCGTCACCGACCTCCAGCCCGAATACACCTGGAACTACGAGCTGTTTCTGCGCTCGACCGCGTTCGATAAGCGCCTGCGGTTCAACGCCAACATCTTCTACACCAACTGGTTCAACCAGCAGGTGGCGGTCGATTTGTCGAGCATCAGTCAGGATACGCTCGGTGTGAACGCCGGCCATTCCATCCTCTACGGCTATGAAGCGCAGCTGGACGGCGATCTGACGCCCAATATCACCCTTCATGCCGGGGTGGGGCACAGCCACACCGAGTTCCTGAGCTTCAAAGTCAATGTGCCCGAAAACGCCTCGGCGCTTGGCGTCAGCGTCGACCCTGACATCGACTCCGACCTGCGGGGCAAGGAATTCCCCTACGCGCCTCGCTACAACGGCGACATCGGCGGGAGCTACCATAAGGGCGGCTTCTTCTTCGATCTGAACGGCAATTATCAGGGCACGAGCTACAGCGACGTCGCCAATACGCTCAAAGACGGCGCGCGCTTCCTGGTCAATTCGCGGACCGGCTACCACTGGGATAAGGCCACGGCCTATCTGTTCGTGCGCAATCTGTTCAACCGCACCTATGTGCAGGACGCCAATCTGACCAATCCGCTGCTGGGCGAGCCTCGCGTGTTCGGCGGCGCCGTCGAGTACAAGTACTAGCCATGTCGCTGCAGACCTGGGCCTTGCTCGTCAAGCCGGCCGCGACCTCGGCCGTCTTCATCCTGGCCGGCCTCCTGATCCTGCTGGCGCTTGGCGGGGCGGCGCGGCGGGACCGAAAGGCGGGGGCTCAGACCCGCGTGCTAGGCGTGATCGTGGCCGCCGTCGGCTGTCTGGCCATGGGCGGCCTCTTCGCCTTCATCTTCACCTTTTACGCCCTCACGGTCTGACGCCATGTCGCGCCTCTTACCGACGATCTGCCTGATCTTGGCTGTCATGGCGGGCGGCTCCCGCGCCTTCGCCTGGGACGAGGTGGTGCACGGGCGCCTGACCGAGGCCGCGATCGACGACGTGAAAACCCCGGAGCTGAAGGCGTTTCTGCTGTCCCATCGCGACGCCCTGATCTCGGGCGCCTGGTTCCCCGATTGGGGCCACGCCCTGAAGCCTCAAGGCGAGGCGGACCACAGCTTCTATCTCGACTCCGCCCACGACTATCTGCAGCGGCCGAGCGTTCGGGCGCAGGCCAACTATCCCGATCTCCTGGCCCACTACATGGGCGCCTACGCCCACGTCGTGGAGGATCGCGTCGTCGACTCCACCCTGAAGCGGCACGCAGCAGAGGTCGGCGAAGCGGGTCGCGACGATATGGAAAACGGTATGCTGGAGATCGCGGGCCAAGGCTGGCTGAAGCACGATTTCAAAGCCTATACGCCAAGCGCCGATCTGGACCGCATCTTCGCCGACGCCCACTATTTTCGCGACCCGCGCCTGAACTCAGGCAATTTCGACGCCAAGATGAGCCACGCCATGGCCAAGGGCGAAATTCAGAATAGCGAACTGAAACTGCTCTCCTTCCTGACGGTCAGCTATGAGCGCCGCGCCTATCCGTGGGGCGCGGTCAACATCGCCACGGCGCCCGGCGGCTTCGCCAGCAACGCCGCGGCGGTCGCGGCGGGATGGGAGGCGATCTGGAAAGAGGCGCACGGCCAGCCTGCGCCCTTCTTCGTCTACAGCATTCCGCAGAACGGCGGCGTGATCGCCAGCATCGACGCCAAGACCTCCTACGGCCGGATCACGATCGTCACGCGCCGCCGGTTCGACATGCGCGACCTGCCGCTGTCCGATGTGAAGCTGACCGACGCGCGGGGTCAGGCGATCCCCGTCAAGGTGCTGCCCTATATCGACGAGCCCAACCTCTATCCCTTTATCCCGACCGTCGGTCATGACCTGGACCTCGCCTTTCAGATCGAGGCGCTGAAAAACTTCGTCCCCGGACAGGCGTACCGGCTGACCATCGCGCCGGGTCCCTACGCGCCCACCGCCGGTCAGATCGAGCCCCTCCAGCTCACCTTCACCGCTCCCATCCATCCGCTGTTCCAGCAGCGGATCCGCGCGCCCCGCCCCTGGGCCATGGGTATCTTCCTGTTCGTCTTTGCGGGCTCGATCGCCGGCATGGTCTTCGGCGCGCCTGATGCGATGCGTTTGGCGCTGACGCCGGCCCCCGAACGCGCAGCCGATCCCGCCTGGCTGCGCGCGACAAATGTCGGCTTCAAAGGCCTCGCCGTCGTCATCTTCGCTATCGCGGTTTGGTTGCTGCTCACCGACGGCGCCGTCTTCATCGAGTTCCTGCGCCGCCATCACTGAGCCGCCTCGCCCCCCTCTCTCTCTCTGTCGCCGTCTTTTCTCTGTCCAGCCCCCAAGGGTTCAGGAGCGTGTCATGTCAAAGTCTTGGACCCTCATCGGCGCCACCGTCCTTGGCCTCTGCATGGCGACGACCGCCTATGCCTGCGATCTCGCCGCGCCCGACGCCAAGGCCGCCGGCCCCGGTTGCGCGCGGGCCTGGATGGATGTCCATCTGAAGCTGAACGATCTCCTGACGGTCGGCACGCACAATAGCTACAAGGCCGCCATCCCCCCCGCCGAAATGGCTGTGATCGCCCACACCTCGCCCAAGGCCGCCGCGGGGCTCGACTATAGTCACCGCCCCCTACCTGAGCAGCTCGACGCCGGCGCCCGCCAGCTGGAACTCGACGTGGTCTATGATCCCGACGGCGGACGCTACGCACATCCCCTGCTGCCGTCGCTCCTGGGCGAGACGCTGGACCCCGCCTATGTCGCCACCCTGGAAAAGCCTGGCTTCAAGGTCATGCACGTCCCCGACATCGATTTCCGCAGCGTCTGCACGACGTTTGTGGATTGTCTGACGCAGATCAGGACCTGGTCCCACGCCCACCCCGATCATGCCCCCATCCTGATCACCATCAACGCCAAGGACGACAACCCCACCCCCGGCGGGGTGAAGCCGCTGCCCTTTACGCCCAAGGCCTACGACGCGTTCGACGCCGAGGTGCGCTCTGTGTTCGCCCCATCGGACCTGATCACCCCCGACGACGTCCAGGGCGGCTACGCCACCTTGCGCGACGCGGTGCTGCACGACGGCTGGCCGACGCTCGCCAAAGCTAAGGGCAAGGTGCTGATCGTGTTGGACGAGACGCCGGAAAAGGTCGCGGTCTATCGCGGGGCGCGCCGGTCCCTCGAAGGTCGGGCGATGTTCATCAGCACCGACGAAGCCTCGCCCGCGGCCGCCATCCTGATCCTGAACGATCCCATTAAGGATGGACCGCGCATCTCCGCCGACGTCCGCGCAGGCTATCTGGTGCGTACACGGGCGGACGCCGACACCGTGGAGGCCCGTAAGAACGATACAGCCCCGCGGGACGCAGCGCTGGCCAGCGGCGCCCAAGCGGTTTCGACCGATTATATGACGCCTGACCCCCGCTTTGCGGGCGGCTATCAGGTGAAACTGCCGGGCGGGGCGGCTGTGGTCTGCAACCCGCTTCGGGCCGCGACCGCCTGCGGCGGCCTGGCGGTCGAACTGGCGTCGGGCGATGCTGAGACGCGGACCCAGACGCCAGAGTCCCAGACGCCAGAGTCCCAGATGTCAGGCTCGCCCAGCGCCCCGGCCCAACTGTCGTCCTATCTGACGCCGGAAACCACACCGGACCCGACCCGCTATCTGCCCTCCCCGCCCCGGCCGGGCGGCCCGGAGGCGCAAGCCGACCGCGCGGTGTTCGACCAGACCCGCGCGCTGAAGGGCACGGCCCGTTGGACCATGGCGACCGACGACGTAAACTCTGGATTGCCGGACATGTACGCCCACTTCTCCTGCGCGCTTGGCTTCAAGCTGACGCCGGCGACGGTTCCGGCGCTGAACCGCATCTTCCTGCGCGCCGCGGCGTCGGGCCAGGCGGTGGTGGACGGCCCCAAGCACGCGTTCGATCGGCCCCGGCCCTTCGTGGGCCACGACGCGCCCATCTGCGAGGCGCGCACCGCCCATCTGGAGCATCAGCCCGACTACCCCTCCGGCCACGCGACCGAGGGCTGGGCCTTCGCCCTGATCCTGACCGAGCTCGACCCCTCAAGAGCGACCGCCATCCTTGAGCGCGGCCGCGCCTATGGCGAAAGCCGAGTCGTCTGCGGCTCCCATACGGTCAGCGCCGTCCAAGCCGGGTTCGTCAACGGCGCCGCCTGGGTCGCAGCCCTCCACGGGTCAGCCGCCTTCAGAGCCGACATGGACGCCGCCCGCACCGAACTCGCCGCCGCGGCGAAATCCGCGCCGGCGGAAACCTGCCCGGCGGAGGCGGCTTTGCTTACGCCGTCGCCGTACTAGACCCGCCTTCTTTGACGAAGTCGGCGCCGCGGCCGCCGAAAGCGGCGCGCGAAATTTGGCGAGGCGGCGAGGCTAAAAGCGCTTGACACCCCTTTTCATGTGTCCGGAAACGAACAGTCGCCAAATCATGGTGGGTCATGCGCGGCTGGTTGTCCGGCTTCGACCAGCGCATCGCGCTCACGCCGACCTACTTCCTGGCCGCTACCGCGCTCACCCTCCTGGTCGCCGTCGGCACCGTCGCCGGCCAAGCCTACGCCGTCGCCCGCGCGGAGCCGGCCAAGGCGCTGCGACATGAGTAGGGCGCCGGGGATGAGCGGAGCAAATCGAACGGGCGCCGCCCCCTAACCCAGGGTCCGCGCGAAGCGCCGTTGACCGGACCGGAAGATTGCGATTGTCTCAAGCCCGATACGGTATGGGCGATTTTGGGGCGAGCTTATGCGTCTGTGGTGTGTTTTGGCGGCGGTCTTGGCTGTGGCGTCGCAGGCGCGGGCCGCGCCGCCGATCGAGGTCTATGGCCACCTGCCCAGCACCGAAAACATGATCATCTCCCCTAAGGGGGATCGCGTAGCCTTTATCGGTGTATCGGGCGAGGAGCGGCGCGTGTTCGTTCGCCAGCTCGGCGGTCCGATGCTAATGGCGGCGCCGATCGGCGAGACCAAGGTCCGCGGTCTAGGCTGGGCCGATGACGATCACTTGTTGATCTTCTCGACCGAGACCGCCCACGCCAACGAGATGATCGGCGAGCAGTTCGAAGGCGAAAGTCTATTCGTCGCCAATCTCAAAACGCACAAGCTCGTCGCGCCGCTGACGAACACGGAGTTCATGCCGCTGATCGAGGGCCAGTACGGCGCGCGCGAGATTGACGGACATGCTTACGTCTTTCTGGGCCTGATCAGCGCGGGGCGCGGAGATGAAATCCAGAAGCCGGCGGACCTTTACCGGATGGATCTGGACAGCTTGGAGACGGTGCGCGTCTCCAAGGGCAGCGACCATGGCGTCGATTGGGTCTTAAACGCCGGCGGCGAGGTGATTGCCGAAGCGACTTACTTTGGCGATAGCGGCGAATGGCGACTCTACGCCGGCGCCCAGCACACCAAGCCGCTTCTGACCGTCAAAAGCGACGCCGACGCGGTCGGAGTCGAGGGGCTGGGCCGCAGTCCGGACACGGTCCTCGTCGCCGGCATCCATGGCGAAGGCCTGCCCCCCGAAGAGGTGAATCTGAAAACGGGCGCTGTGACCGACTTTCTGCCCGAACACGTTCATGTCGGTGGGATCTTGCGAGATCGGACCACCCACCTGGCTATCGGCTACAGCTTCGACCGCGATCATCCCAAGGTGAAGATGTTCGACCCGGTGTTGGACGCTAAGTTGCAGAAGGCGTTTAACCCCTTCGCCGACGAACGCACCGAGTATCTCGGAGGGGACGACAGCTTGACCCGCCTCCTGCTGCACACCGATGGCGACATGGATTCGGGCGCCTACTATCTCGTCGACCTGAAGGCGCTAAAGGCGACGGCGCTCGGCTACGACTATCCGCCCGTCGGCAGCGCCGATGTCGGCTCCAGACGTCTGTTCGACTACAAGGCCGCCGACGGCTTGGCGTTACAGGGCATACTGACCCTGCCGCCTGGGCGCACGCCCAAGAACCTCCCCGTGATCGTGTTGCCTCACGGGGGGCCGCGCGGGCATGACGGGCTGGCGTTCGACTGGTGGTCCGAAGCGTTCGCCGCCCGCGGTTACGCCGTTTTCCAACCGAATTTCCGCGGTTCGGACGGCTATGGCGCAAAGCTCCTGAAGGCTGGCTACGGTCAATGGGGGCGCAAGATGCAGACCGACATCACCGACGGCCTGACGGCGCTGGCGGCCAAAGGGATCGTCGATCCCAAACGCGCCTGCGTGATGGGATGGAGCTATGGCGGCTATGCGGCCATGGCCAGCATCACGGTCCAGCAGGGCTTCTACCGCTGCGCCGTCGCCGGCGCCGGCGTCAGCGATCTCAACACCATGCTGGAATGGGTGCTGGACCGCGCCGGCTACCAGGACAACGAGGCGAGCCGCTACTGGAATCTGGCCATGGGCGCCAAGGGGCCGGACGATCCGGCGCTCCACGACATCTCGCCGGCAAGGCTCGCCGCGCGGGCGGACGCCCCGATCCTTCTGATCTTTGGCAAGGACGATACCGTCGTGCCGACGGCGCAAAGCCGTGAAATGGAACGCGCCCTGCGCAGCGCCGGCAAGCCGGTCGAGGTTCTCGTGCTCGATAAGGAGGACCATTGGTTATCGCGCGAAAATACGCGCATTGAAATGCTGAAGGCGGCGGACGCCTTCATTGAGAAATACAACCCACCGAACTGAAATGTGGCGCTCGGGCATCACCGCCCCAAAAAAGGCTCCTTTCGACACAATTGGGTCGCAGAACCGACATGTTGGGGTCAACGCCCCCTTTTGCCGACGCTAAAAACCGATAATTCTTAAGCGTCGCTGGACCAGGGTTGGTCGCGATCCGTCAGTCATCGATTATTCGGGGGCATACAAGTATGTTAAGGTCTAGGCTGGCCCTTGCGGCCACGACGGCGCTTGTCTCAGTTGCATCCTTTGGGGCGGTTGCGCTCGCCCAGGCGCCGGTCACGACCGCGCCGCCGGCCGATACCGCGGCCAGCCAGGCGCCGACGACGACAGTTGCGCCAGACCAATTGAAAAAGCCGGCCGATAAATCAACGGTCGATGAAGTTGTTGTAACGGGTTCACGCATCCGTAAACCTGCAGAATTCACCTCACCCGACCCGATCCAAGTCATAAGCTCAGAAGACGCGACCCTCAGAGGGTTCACAGATACAGCGTCCATAATTCAACAATCCACGATCGCAGCCAACAGTAGCCAGGTGAACAACTATTACACGGGCTATGTCGTTAACGGCGGCCCGGGCGTAAATACAGTCTCGCTGCGCGGTCTGGGCACCGACAGAACCTTGGTCCTGTTGGACGGCCAACGTATGGGTCCGGCTGGCGTATCCGGCACGGTGGGCGCTGTCGACCTGAACACCATCCCGTCTACGATCATCGATCATATCGATATTCTTAAGGACGGCGCGTCCTCAATCTACGGTTCGGACGCCGTGGCGGGGGTGGTGAACATCATCACCAAGACCAATCTCGACGGCGGCGAAGCCAATGCTTACGCTAAGCCCTCCAATGGCGGCGATGAGTACGACGCATCGCTCGCCTATGGTAAGGTTTGGGAACGGGGCTACGCCAACTTCTCGGCGGACTTCTACGACCGCGTCGCCCTGGAAGACGGCCAGCGCAGCTACCTGAATTGCGGCAGCGATGAGGCGACCGATCCGACGTCGGGCCTGAGCCTGGATCTTGCGACGCCGGGCACAACCCAACCGCGCTGCCTCAACATCCTGTCCCATCTCATCATCGATGGGAACACGGGGCTACGCTATATCCCGATCGGGAACCAAGCCTCCGGTGTGCCGACGAACTTCAACCTGCCTGGGCTTGGCCTGGCCAACGTCATCTGTACGGTCGTCAACACCCCACAAGGCCCGCTCTGCTCGGGCGCGTCCTCGCCCACGAACATAAACGCGGGCCTTACCTACCTGACCCATGCGGAAGAACCCGATAGCGATCCGTTGACTCAAAGAAATACCGCGATTTCTCCCGTGAAGCGGTACTCTTTCACGGGTAAGCTGGGGTACGATATCGTGCCGCAGTACGTCCAGGTTTACGACACGTTCCTGTTCAGCCAACGGATTTCGACGCAAAACGACACGCGGCAAGTGTTTCCCTACGTCGATCCGGCGAACCCGTCGAACGTGCTATCGCCCCTTGGCGACTACTTAGAACCGATCGTTTTGACGCCGTTCGATACCCAACAGCGCGTCAACTACATCCGCGATCTGGTCGGCGTGAAGGGCGCTCTGCCGAACGTCTTTACGGCGCAGCATTTACACTATGACCTGTCCGCCCAATACAGTCAGTCTGACGGCACTTATGCGACGGACTATGTCAATTTCGCTCGCCTGAACGCCACCACCGGCCCATCCGCCTGCGATCCGAGCTTCGGCAGCGGCGGATCGAGCATCAATGGCGGTCCGTCGATGACCGATCTTGGCGACACCGCCACCTGCGTACCGATTAACTGGACGGCCGATAGCTTTACCGGCCATTTCAGCCCGGCCGAACAGGCCTTCTTGACGGGGACCGATGTCGGTCACACGATCTACGATCAAGCCTATGTCCAAGGCGACCTGACGGCGGACCTGTTCCAACTTCCGGCCGGCCCGCTCGGCGCCGATGTCGGCTTCCACGTTCGGCGGGAGTTCATTCATGACACGCCCGGCCCGGCTACGCTTGAGGGTAATAGCTGGGGCCTGAGCTCTGCGGGCATCACCCAAGGGTCGCAGTTCGTGAAGGAGGGCTATGCGGAGTTCTCGATCCCCGCCTTGAAGAACTTCCCCGCGATCAAGGCCCTGAGCTTCGATGTGTCTGGCCGCTACTCGGACTACAATACGGTAGGCTCTGCCGAGACCTATAAGGCATCGATGGTGTGGGAGCTGACGGATTGGTTGAGCCTGAAATATGTTCAAGGCACATCGTTCCGGGCGCCTCAGCTGTATGAACTCTATCTCGCGAACCAGACCAGCTACTACGGTCAGTTCGGCTTAGACCCTTGCATCAACTATGGCGCTGGCGGCGTCGCGCCAAACATTGTCAAAAACTGTGCCTCACAAGGCATCCCGTCGAACTATGCCGGCTTCGGGTCTTCCGCCCTGGTGACATCCGGAGGCGGAGCGGGCAATCTGAAGCCTGAGACGTCCTTCTCGAAGACGATGAGCATCGTGTTCACGCCGCATTGGTTCAATCTGAATGCGGGCCTTGAAGTCGACTATTACGAAAATACCATAACGCGCGGTATTGAGCAGTTCGGGCCGAGCAACATTTTGTCTTCTTGCTATAACTCGAACAACTTCCCCAACAATGGCTTCTGTAATCTGTTCACACGGGACCTGAATCCAAGCTCCCCAACTTATCTGAGCATTCTCACTGTTCAGAATAACTATGTGAACGTCGCGACCGTAATCGACCGCGGCTTGGACGCGACCTTATTCTATACTCAAAAGCTGCCCTACGATGTGCGGTTCCGCTTCGATAGCCAATTGAGCTGGACCTTCCAAAACAGCACCCAGCTGACAGGAACGTCTATCCCGATCGACTATACGGGAACCGTCACAACTCCGGCTTTTGTCGGCAATGCGAACTTGAACTTCAAGTGGCATAGCTGGACGGCGAACTGGTTCTTCGAATTCGTCGGCAAGACCTCGGACGCGCAGTTGACGTCCGATACGATCGCCAACTTCTACGGCACGGGTCAAAGCGCCAAGATCCTGATCGATACGCCCTTCTACACCGTACAGAACGTATCTGTGCAGAAGATGTTCAAGGGCGATTTGAGAATGACGGTGGGTATCCAAAACATCTGGAACCAGCCTCCCCCGCCCTATTCTGCGGATGGCGTCGAAGCGATCATCGGGCAATCCGTGCTGGGTAGCCAGTACGACCTGATCGGCCGCACGGCCTTCTTCCAAGTCGACAAGAAGTTCTGATCGTTGTCGCTATCTTGAGTGACGGAAAAGGGGAGCCTCGGCTCCCCTTTTTTGTTTTGAAAGGCTTATCTGTTCCGCCTACCCCGGCCGAAACCGCTTATTCGCCGGAAAGCCGCGCGGCGCCAATTTGCCGGCGCTGGCGCGTTTGGCGAGCCACTCGCGCCACTCTTTCCAGTCGCGTTTGCGGCCTGCCGTGTCGGTCCAGCCCGGCCCCGACTGGCTGGACGTGGCGTCTGCGTAGAAGGTCATGGCGTCTCGCAAGCCCCCTTCCCGATAGCTCTGCAGCTTCACGCCCTTGCCCCGCGCCATCTCGGGCAGCTCGCTCAAGGGGAAGATCAGGATTTTGCCGTTGTCGCCGATCACCGCCAGATGGTCGCCCTCGGCCTCCAGGCATAGCCGCGCTTCGCCCTCATCCACGTTCAGCACAGCCTTGCCGGCGCGGCGGTTCGCCAGCGCCTCATCCTCGGGCATCAGGAAGCCATAACCGAGGCTCGACGCCATGATCCGCTTGCGGCCCGGCTTGTGGGGAAAGACGCTGACGACCTTCACCTTATCGTCCACGTCGAGCATCAGGCGGAGCGGCTCGCCCTGGCTGCGGGCGGAGGGAAGCTTGTCGCAGCCGAGCGTGAAGAAACGGCCGTCCGAGGTCAGGATCAGGAGCTTGTCGGTGGTCTCGGCGGGGACCAGGAAGCCTAATCTGTCGCCTTCCTTGAACTTCAGCTCCGACGGGTCGGCGACGGCGCCCTTGGCGGCGCGGATCCAGCCCCGCTCCGACAGGATCACCGTAATCGGCTCGCGGGGAATGTAAGACTCCGGCGACGGCAGGCTGTCGGCCGACGGCGCCTCGGCGAAGGTGGAGCGGCGCAAGCCGAGCGGCGCCTTGGTCAAGGTGGCTCGCACGGTGCGCAGATCGTCGGCCACCTTGGCCCACTGTTTCGTTTCCGACGCCAGAAGCGCGTGCAGCCCGGCGCGCTCGGCCGAGAGGGCGGCGTGCTCCTTGCGGATCTCCATTTCCTCCAGCCGGGCCAGCGCGCGCAGGCGTGTATTCAGGATCGCTTCGGCCTGGATGTCGCTGAGCTCAAACCGCTCAATCAGCTTCTGCTTGGGCTCGTCCTCAAAGCGAACGATGCGGATCACCTCGTCCAGGTCGAGGTAGACGATCAGCAAGCCGTCCAGGATATGCAGCCGGGCGTCGATCTTGCCGAGGCGGAAGTTGGTGCGGCGCTGATCGACCACGCGGCGATGGTCCAGGAAGGCCTGAAGCGCCGCCTTCAGCCCCATCACCCGCGGCGTGCCGCTGGCGTCCAGCACGTTCATATTGACGGGGAAGCGGGTCTCCAGATCGCAGAGCTTGAA
>Ga0116231_10000093_pt1 | contig 104641 bp, 66 predicted proteins | sample S1TSphgellanicum_2_FD_89695 | JGI IMG/M metagenome (GOLD analysis project Ga0116231, IMG submission 89695) | Host-associated microbial communities from peat moss isolated from Minnesota, USA - S1T2_Fd - Sphagnum magellanicum MG | ecosystem: Host-associated > Plants > Peat moss > Unclassified...
AACCCTGAACTACCCAGGCATCCTTCTAGCCTAACAAGATAGACTATTTGTTCCTTTGACCCTTTGTGACACCCCTTTTGGTTTTTGCGCTTCTGACTCGAACTTGAGTCATCTCTCTTTGTTGGGCCCTGCATCCATAAGGATAGGGACTATGGCTTGGGATCCAACTTTTGGAGGTTTTATCTTATTAGAACCAGTCTCACATTAAGAGAATCGGTTTCTTTGGTGAAAATGTTTAGACTGTTTAGATTTGAATGGATTGTTCTGGTGTTCACAGTGTGGACACAGCAGGTAGATGTGTAATATTGGCAGGCCCAGCGTGTTTGTGATGCCTTTTCTTCCTTTCCCCCTGTGCTAAGTGCCCTGTTTATAGAGACTTTACTACGAGAGTTTCATCACATCTAGACTATTACAGACACTGAAAGGGGATTGGGTTTAATTGACTATTAAATAATAGTGGATTGAAACACGAGGATTGCTGTACCAAACAATGTGCGCAAATATGCATGAAAAAATCATGAGGGTGAAAAGTACACAGCTAGTAATTGGACATGAAAAGAATACAGCTTTTTGTGTCTGATGCTGAATCAATATCAGACCACCGTATCTTGTAATTGGTACGGGAACCAGGATCAATGATCGCAGATCACATGGGTCTCACAAGGATCAAATGAAAAGCACCCAAGGATAGAAAACTAGATCGCATGGGTCTCACAAGGACTAAAGGAAAAGCACCCAAAGATAAAAAGACTTTTTGTTTAATATTTAGTTTATTGGAAGAGAAAGGGCATAGGGTAGACTGGCTGGTGACTGAACACTTAAGTGCTCAGGGCAGGCCAGATCCCAGGGGAGGGCTTAATTGGTTATGGTGTGCAAACAAAACTTGAACCCCTCCTCTTGAGGCATCTGACATGGTAATAATCATTGAAAACAAATTAGAAATGAAAAAGTTATGACCCCCCAAAATAAAGGGAGTCAAGAACTCAAAAAAACAAACCATCAAACACTACCAAAGTTGATTCCTAAACAAAAAAGTAAACTTATGTTACTCTATTGCTATTAGAGTTCAAAGATGATTTGTAGAACTTCAGGTGATGTTTCTATAACACTTTAAATGGTTTGAAATGAATAAGCAATAAGAAACTTATGAGGTTTGAAAATAGGAGGGCCCCCAAGAGAGAGGGGAAAAAAAAAGCATTTTATCAATTGTAAAGATTTTTTTTCTTGTTATTTTTTCATTCCTTTTGCATTGCACTTCAAAAATGATTAAATGATTTCTAAAGCTTCAGGTAATGCACTCATAACCTATTAAATCGCTCAAAATGAAACACATATAATGAAGATATAAATAAGTGTTTGGTCATAACTGATGGGTCCATTTATCCTAATTTATCTAATGCAGCAGCTTGAGGGCAGAAGTAGAACATGCTTACAAGAAAAACAAAAACTGATGTAAGAAAAGGGAATCCTGGGGTTTTCATAAGAGAGTACAAATGGAACAAGACCGTGTCAGCCACGACTAGGGAAGCAAGGCAGAAAAGTTGGGCGTGGAAACATAAGGCAGGAAGAAGACAATAATTCGTCCCTTCCAACTCAACAAATTCAAAAAAACCTCAAAGATCTGTTCGCATCACCTACATTTTTTCTTTTTTCTTTTATATTTTTGGGACAAAAAAGGACGAAATCGATTCCAAAGCAAACGCAAGATATTGTGTACATTTTTCAAATGTGTGAACTCTAGCGACAAGATGAGTTGCTAAAGGTAAAAGTTGTAAGTAAATAATAATGTGACCTAGGGGTAGAAGGATGAGTAAATATGAAAATAAATAATTTAATTTATGAGCTTTATTTAAAACATAAGCTTGCACTTATATGAATAATTTAGTTCATTATTTTGAGTTAAACATAGTTAGAAATGAATTGCGTGAATTTGACTAGATCCTAGGTAAGAACTTTTTAAATAATTGAATGATTTATTAATTTAAAATTTTTAAATAACATGTGACACAATATTAATGACTTGTAGTTGATGGATCAGAATATTTAATAAATGTAAATGAATGGAGATAATAATTTATTCATTCCTCCTTTCAAGTAGGTAAGGGGTTATATGAATGGAGCTTTGAACTTTAAATATTCTCCTTTTCATAGTTCCTTGTTATTACTTCGTGTTAATACTTGGTTTAAGCTTTTTGTGTAACAAACTTGAGTCGCAATATATTTATGTGCCCTGTCGATTATGAAAATGTTTATAATAACAAATGTACATTTTTTTATTAATGATTTTCATGAAACAAAGTTCGTAAACATGTGGATGATTTTAACTCAAAATTATGTAAGTTTTATTTCTTGTATTTTTCAAATGTTTTGTTTGATGTAGGAGTGTTGTGAGAGATTTTTAATTGCGCAACTTACTTATGTGATAATAAGGACTTAATTCAAAATTAGCCCTCATAAGCCCAAACTTTTTCCAGGTTGTAAAACCACCAAACCACTTCCTTGGTCGGAAGTCTTGTGACAAATAATTGACAACCTATTTAACATCCTTTTTCACATTGAAGAGTCTTTTGTCTTAAATAAGCAGTTCAATTCAGGCCACATGTACAATCTAATACCAAGAACTCTTCAACCTATCCCTCCTAACTCAGCCTTGGAGGAGTTTAACAAAAGTAAGTGGATAAATAGTCTTTCTTCATGACAATGGACACCAACAAAAAAGGTTCATGTTGATGAATAAATTTATTATTACAAATACTAATAGTCATTACATATAGTAAAGGATGTCATGAAGCATCATTTCATCCATCTGTGCTGTCATCCATCCGTCTCGTCATGGTCTGTTTACTCCGACAGGGCGGAGAAAGAGTGGAATACAGACGCAGCATGGTGGAGTACATATAGTAAAGGACGTCGTGAAGCATCATTTCATCCATCTGTGCTGTCATCCATCCATCCGGTCATAAAAGTCCCTTTAAACACTCAAAGACCATTTATGTCTTTACCTCTAGACGAGTAATAGTCACTGTCCAAATCCATAGTAGAAAAAAGATTTTAAAGGGGTTAAAATGACCACTGCAAAATGGACATCAATAGAGGAGCGCAGCAGGATTTACGCTATCTTGCTGCAGGATTGAATGAAAAGGGGCGTTTGCAGGTGTGGGGTGGAGATGCCCTAAAAGGACTATTTTTTTAACCCTGCACATCTTTGAATTTATTAGATAAGTTAGATGAATTTTGAACCCATATATATAATAATTGTCATCCAAAATGGATAACTATTAATTTATGTATAATGGTTATGATGACATGTGACACGGATGGGAGGAAAGTAAATCAAATTCACAAAATTCTCACCGTATTAATTTTAAGTTGAAGATGTCAAAAAACACAAAGTTTTATCCCCAAAATGGATGAACATTTTAGACTATTAACAGGCATTGTAATGTGTAGGCTTCAAAATATGATATTCATGATAAACTTGGATGGAGGAAATTAATCAAAAAGTCAATATATGTCCAAGTGTTTATAGAGGTTGTGAAGGGACCTCATCATATAAGTAGGACTTATGTGATGAAGCTTGTAATGCAATAAAGACAAATGGAAGTTTTAAAGGTGTAGCAATTGAAGTAGGTTTTTTTGGACTGGATGAATGATCCCCCAGAAGGTGAAATTCTTAGGAGTGTTTTGAATGTTGCCCACATGAAAATGAAACCTCAAGCATTGACCTTATCTCTAGACATGACCTCCACACAAAAGAATAATATTTAAGTCAAGACACTTGAATTTCCTTTGTTTATAGTCATTAGTGCAGGGTAAAGCCTTAGGATGGGCATTCTCAAAATAAGGGGCCTAGGTGAGGCAATAGTCAAGTCCAGCCCGGCATTTTGGGGATAGCCCCCACCCATGGGCTTTATCTATGGTATGGCAGCAGATAAAAAATTTCAGTGAACCAAACCTACATAGATCACAAGGCGGAGGAGTGGAGGTATGAGTGGAGGGATCTTATGCCTACTCCTCAATAGTGGGAGGGAAATTATGCCTATTTACATAGGTGTAAGAACCTTCCCACTATTGAGGAATAGCGATAATATCGCTTTCATTTTTTAGGAGAGAAATTGATGGACATAAGGTGCCCTCCAAATACACTACAGATTTTCTCTGAGTGCTTCACCTTATTGGACGATTTCAAGTTACTCTTAGAGACAGCCCCATGGCTACACCTGCTGAGTTGTTGCACCTTTGATTCCTTGGCTCCAACTACTGGTGGACTTAAGGAGGGCAATGCCACATGCATACCAAATACAACCCAGGAGTAGAAAAGGAGGATACAGATTTGTTTTTGGGGGGGGTGTTGTGGTTGGTATAGGAGCAGGAATAGAGGAGATGCTTTTGACAAGGGGAGAGATAATGTGAAGAGACTAGTTTTGGAGGTGGAGCTAGGAAGGTAGGAGCTTTTGGAGGTGTTGATAGTTGTAGAGCTAGGAAGTGTGGCAATGCATGACTGAAAGGAGGCTAATACTAAAAGGTAGTTAGGAACAATCTTAGGAGTACTGGACCTTAAAGCAATGTATTATTTCTTGTTCTTGAAGATGTAAAGATTGTGTGTGCAAGGATTTGTTGGATTGTATGAAAATTGATGTTGAAGGTGGAAGGTGTATGACTAGATTAGGGTTGAAGTTGGTTAAGTGAGTTAAAAGAGGACTTGGTAGAGAAATAGAGGTTCGTTGTCTGCAACAGCCAGGAGAAGGGAAACAATACTTTAAAAACCTAAAGAAAATGAATAATTAGAAGAAGAAGTAGGGTTGTGGTTTGCAACAAACAAGAAAATGAACTATAACTAAAAGAGAAGAAAAGAGTTTATAGAAAAGGGGAAGGGGTTGCCTTGGAATTAGTGGGAATTATTAAAACAAAATTAAGGATTAAAGGGAGTAGAAGTTGACTGATAAAATGTGATTCCCCCCTTTAACAATATCCAAGGGGGTGAAGGGAAAGGACCCAAGTAAAAGTGTTAATGACACACTAACTTTGCACTTTAATAATAATGTTTTTGGTAGTTATACCAAAGGTGGATCAAGCTATCAAAATTAATCGGTCATCAAACTATGGGAGGAATCTTGGTTTACAACAAAACCAATATTCTTGTTCACTTCAACAGAATCATGCATGTGATTCATACCAATCAAAAAACAACACATATCAGCCTAGGTTCAAGGCAAGGCAACCAAATTAGCCTAGGCATGATGTTTTGTGTGATTGGTGTCTTGAAGAAGGCCATTTGGAATGTGAATGTGAAATCAAGGCCATGGTGGATCATGTGAAGACTTCAAATTTCATTATTAAGTAAAATAGAAAAAGGTGTCAAGATGACAAGTCTATATTATTGAAGAGAATTTAGAGACCTTAAAACTCAACATGAAAATAAAGGCATTGATTTGAATTTTGGCTTAGACATTGAACTATGCACTATTGAGGAGAATGCCACACCATTATAAGAACAAAACTCAATGAATCATCTTAACTCATTTGAGGCGTGTCTTTTAGAACTGAATCTAGTTGAATTTTCATCATTTCAATGTGTCTAGTATCTTGATTTTGGCGTGACACATCACATCACTGGCAATCAGTTTATTTTTGCAATTTTTGATCAATAGTTCAAGTGTGAAATCAACAAAAGGACACAACCATGATGTTGTTGGAATCAATAACGTTGATTTGTAGTTCCCCAATGGTGATGTCAAAACCATCCCGCATGTTATTTATTCCCCATCAATTAGGAAGATTCTTTTATATGTTGGAAATATAGTAAATCAACATCATAGTTTCAAATTTTTTTTGAAGGTTGCTTCATTAGAAATCACTTCACAAAAGAAGTGATTGCCTATGCACCTCAAGAAGATGCTCACAATTTGTTGGGCATAAATTAGCCTAACCCAATTTTGATTAGGAAAGGCAAGTTAGATAAGGAAGTTTTGGGGTTAACCTTAAGTCTGAAGGATTAGATTAAAACATATGTCCTTATCCCAATAAGGTTTGAAAGGGTGGCCTGGTTAAAATAAGGGGGAAAATAGGTTGGTCGGATTAAGATAAGGTCGGTTTCTTTTATCCTTATCCAAGACTAGTTAACCTTGCTAGATAAAGGGTTACAAACAAGGTGAAAGATGTTTAATTTCCTAGAAGCTTCTAGCAATTATGGTTAAGGCATGACAGTACTGGTGGTGTCTCCATGAAGCTAAAAAGGAGGGAATTAATGCTGACTTCTTTTCTTCTTCCTAAATGATGAATGGGGTGCAAGGGGTTGTGAGGAGGAGGGAGTGATGGTGATGGTTGTAAGGAAAGGTAGGGGATCTTGGTGTATCATGAAAGGACAAGGTAGGTGAAGGTGGGAGGCTAGTACATCATGAAATAACTAACTTTTCAAAGGGGTGATCAAATGAAAACTCATTTGGGTGAATGGAGGCAAGATCTTCAAAAGATGGAAGTTGTGGCAAAAAGTGGAGGTGGAAACACATTAGCATGGTGATTGGGGGGCGGATGGTGGAGGCTAGGAAAAGGTACCTAAATTATTATTGAAGTTAGGAACTAGGAATAGAAAAAAGGATGAAGTTAGGGTTGTGGGTTGCTGGCCTTGAAACAATGTAAGTGATGTTCTACCCTCTGGTGAAGACATGAAAACCAATGAACTAAAGACAAGTGGTCCCATCAAAAGTGAGGTGTTGACACACCCCCAAGCTCCTTGATGGATTCAGCTACGAGTCCAAAGAAAAAAACAGTGGAAGGATAAAAAATTGGGGCGTGTTCCTTGGCTCGCGACATTTCGAAGGTAGAAAGGTGTGTTGGAGCTCTGGGATGGGACTAGGAAAATTGATGAGAAAATCATTTACTCACACGGACTTGCACATACTAAACAATAGGTTGATTAGTGCATAGCTGGAACACCTTCGGTGCACGGACAAACCACATGCAAACACGGACTTACAAAACTCACCACAGCCCGAACTTGGGGGAAGTCACCACCTTCCCCCTTATAGTATATTCTGTGCCTAACAACGAGACCAGCACCCAAATGTCATTTTGTCCCCGAATTCCTAAATGAGAGTCCCAAAATTCTCAAAATTGGGATTCCCATAACTTTGGGGCCCATAACTTCGTGTGTAGATCTCCAATTGAGGTGAGGTCTAAAGCGAAATGTAGCCCTCGTCGATAGCTTTCCAAGAGTATGTGACACACCACCTACATGCAAGAAAATCAGGGCGATTCCTGACTTTTAGTGGTCGGGAGTCAAATTGTCAATTTGACTCCCGGCCTTTCTTTTGGCCATAACTTGTATTTTAAGTGTCCAAATGGGTCATGCAAACCCATTTTCGACATTTACGTTCCAAGAGTGTTTCAATGATACAAGGAACTTTTCAATCCAATGAGTTTTGGCCCTTGCAATCACCCTCTGGAAATTCGGGAATCCATTGGGACTCCAACTCCCAAAGTGGGAGTTCATTTGGGAATGTGAGGGTTCATTCCCTCACACTCTCTTGCACTCTTGAGAGCATGAAATGTGACTCCTGGGCTCATTCTTGGCTCGCACCTTTGCAAGCCCTTGCTTTGGTTGAGCCCAAGACTAGGGTTGTGACAGGTGTGAAAGTCTGGTTGGGGTGAAATAAGAAGCTCTAGAGGTGTATGTAGTGGGAGAGGTAGAAGTTGTAATAATGGGAAGCAATATAGAGGCCAGGTTAAAAGGTAATTAAAACAAGTAGTGGGGAGACTTCATATATAAAACATTACCTTGTAACCTCTTTCTTTTGTAGATGTGAAAGTTGTTATGCACCAAGACTTGCTAGAATTCATGAGTAATGTTGCTTGTATGAATGTGCTCTGGGTAGGTTTGTAGTTGGTTAAGTGCAAGAAAACACAATGAAGGAGAAGGAAATAAGACAATTATCTACAACAAATAGGAAAAATAAATTATAACTAAAAACCAAGAAAGGCCATTGTTAAAAGAAATAGGGGTGTGGAAGTTAAGTAACCAGTTGTAATTCATGGTTGGTGCTGCTTGCATATGTATGCATAGGTTAAGGTTATAGTTGGGTAAAGAAAAGGAACAAAAGCTGGTAATAAGAACCATGATAATTATTTGTAACAAATAAAAGGAATAGGTTTATGGATTCAAGGTAATCAGTTGTGATTCTTCCTTTTGATCATCTCAAAGGGGGTAAGGGGGAATGGCCCAAGTGAAGGTGTTAGGTAGGTGTTAAATTTGCACTTAACATAGTCTATATAGACTACAAGGAAAGACACTAGCTATAGCCAAAATAAATTCAATGATAGTGGCAAAACTAACAAAGAATGGCATTTAACATCATCATTTAGGCCACTTCAATTATGATGGGATGCATTGAATGATTCAAGCAAAAATAGTTGTAGGTGTGCCATTTTTACACTTTTCGAGGACACCACGCATTAGATCTTTTTAAAGGAAATTAGCTAGGAGCAAAATACCTAAGGTCTTTGAATCTTGTGTTTCAGAACCATTGGCACTAGTGTGCCCTAACATCTATGGTCCATTTAAGCTCCCATTTCTTGGTGGTTCATGATATTGATTAGCTTTGTTGATGATTTTTTTGTCGGATTTGGGTCTATTTTTTGACTAGGAAAGACTAAACACTTGATAAATTCAAAATCTTCCAACATAAAGTGGAACATGCGTCCAAGAAAAAAATTGTAGTATTTTGATTAAATAATGATGGTAAATTTATATCATGGGAATTTTCAAGTTATTGTGAAAGTGAAGAATTAATCAGCAATTGATAGTGTCATACACACCTCAACAAAATAACATTGTTGAACGATGAACTCAATCGTTATTGGATATTACGTGATGTTTCCTCATGGATAAAAACTTGTTATAGTATTTGTGGGGTGAAACAATCCATGCCACAACAATCATTTTGAATTTGCACTCCACCGAATCTCATCCTGACAAGACTCCTAAAGATCTTTTCACTAGTCACAAGCCATCAGTTGCAAAACTACAAGTTTTTAGTTCAACTATCTATGTCCACCAACATCCACCAAACATAGGTAAACTTGAGAATTGCTGTTGGGACTGTCCAAAGCTTGATTAAATGAACCTTGTGATGGGCCAACCAAAGATGCCCATCACAAAAGAAAAAAAATTGGACTTTGGGGTTCCCATAACCAACTGATATGAGTCACAATATATTACCAATCTACATCAATATATATGCGAAATGAGGCGTTTATTGCTAACCAAGGTGGGGGCTACTTTATTTTTTGTAATTATAGATTTTCAATGTTGTACACCTCAACCTCAAGGGGGATACTAAATAGTGGTTTCCAGCTCCTAGCCAAAGGCATGATATCCCAGTCAGAGAGTAAATCTCCCTCCCACCTACTGAGAGGGAAATTGTGACTAATAAAGCCCGCATGTTTAAAGCTTAAACAAACTGGCCAGGTCTTTACATGTAGTGTAAAGTCCTAGGGTGGTGGGGGCATTCTCAAAAGAAGGGGCCTAGGATGAGGTGATAGCCAAGTCTGCCCCCACATTTTGGGAATGCACCCCACCCATGGGCTTTACCTACAGTAAGGCACAATGCAAAATTTATCATGAACCAAACCTATGTAGATCGTGAGCCATTTGAACCTTTGTAAATTTTCAATAATTCTCTATCTTCATGTTTTGTGACCATGTGATGCTATTTTTTAATGTTTCATTCCATGTTATTGTTACAATTGTTTTTCAACACTGATCATGTATTTGGCCTATCACCTTAAACATTGCTAGTAGCTACATAGAAAAATGACAATTAAACTTGACATATCAAGCATACAAGCATATTTTGCATAATGATGTATAAGATATCTTAACATGAGATACAAGGCTCCATTCTAAAATTTTCCTTTGCAATGGAGTAGACAGCACTTGTTAAACCAAGATATGCAACACATATTCAATAAGAATGATGATGAATGTCATGTTTGGAATGTAAGGAAATGTTGTACCCATGTAGGATAAATGTTTAACCATGAACATCCATTGGTCCACCAGCTGCAAAACTGAAATATTATCCCTAGGAGACCAATTTCATTCATATTGATGTAGTATTGATGGAACTTTAATGTGACACATGTTTTCAATGTCAAACACATATCTTACTTTTCCCTTGTATTGAGGAAAGCAATGTTGGAACCAAAACATATTTTCAACACTTAATGTTTTAACTTATCATATTTAAGTTTTATTTTTAATAAATGATTCCCTTTAGAAATTTTGATAACCAATTTAAATTCTCGCCTTTTGGGACATAATTAGGATTATTAGAATAAATTGTGGCACTTGTAACTAGACCATCCCAACATTGCATATCATTGGGCGAATCATCACAACAAGGCATTGAAGGAATGTAACTATTGAGAAGATATACAATTCATGTGTTGTTCAAGATAATCAGAAAGAAATATCTTCCAAATCTACATTGTTGAGATTCATGGTACTCCTTTCCAAGAGGATCAAGATTGATCAAGAGAAGAAAACAACACGTTAAAAACCACCTATTCAAAAGATGGTCACCAAACAACACAAAAAGGTTCATGTGTGACTAGTATGAACAAAACAAATGAAGTGAATTTGGGGTTATCAAAGCATTACAATTGAATACATGTGGTTAGAAGGAACAAAATGAACTTGCAAAAGGATTTCAGCATAGAAAATAGGTGGGGGTTAAAGATCAATATTAAGAAGATAAAAAGTAATCAAATTTTTTTGCCATTGAAAGCATAGTTTGGCTTTCAACTCACGTCCAAGCACAGTCAACATTGCCTTTGGGTTTGGTTTGAACTCTCTTTGAAATGTATCATTCCTTATCCCCCATTTCATGTATGTAAAGTCTCTTGTTGGAAGGGGCCCATATTTGCTTCATTACATGATTGACATAAAAGTTTACTAAAACCAAGTTACACTTAAGATCTAACAACATTTTTGTCAAACCAAAACTTTGTCCAACAATATCAAGCTATCAGTTCATCAATTTTATAAACATGTGGTGACAATTGGTTTGCAAAACAAGGAAATGAAGAAAGTACACATATACTGCATAAATTAACTCTTCAAGGCCATGGAATTTAAACTACCATGACATCATCATGTTTATCCTTTTCCCCCATCTTTTCAAGCACCATTAGGTTTCATCACCATAAATGGATAGTTGACTCCCATTCATTTTAGTACAACAGCAATTTTTAAGCAGTTTTTTAAATTTTGAGAACACTTTGGAAAGTTTAGAAAACATTGGCTCAGGAACTTTTGGAACACTTTCAGATAATTTCAACCTTCATACACAAATCTGAATGAAGCTAGACCTAATTCTTAATTTAGGAAATCTATGTCATTGCATACATGTGGGAAAACCAATGATATCATATGTGATGTTCACCATGGGGTCCTTGGCAGTTTTTCAGGAATTCCAATGGCATATCAAAACATACCAATACCCAATCGAAAATGGATAAAGAAAAAAACATGTGGATACACAATAAAAATAAACAAATTACAAACATTAATTTTGAGTTTTGGATTATTGACTTCACAATACAACATCTTTCAAAGCAAAACAGACATTCATTCTATTCAGGTTTACTCAAAGTCCATTGGGCCCATAACTTTTTGGAACTTCAAAACATTAAACTAGTAGTAGCCTTCATGTTGAACTAAATCTGATTCTCATTTACAACCCACTCAAATACAAGATTAAGCCAATAGTGTCCCCTCCTAATCCCCCAAGATTTGAGAAAATTTGATGTAACTTGAAGCATACTTAGACATGCAATGTTGACTAAAGCAGACAAAAGTGGGTAGAAACTTTGCAAAAAACTATTAGTTAATACCAACACCCCATTATTGATTGAAGGTATTCTACTTAGATGGGGTGATCTGAGTAGAACACCTTCTATCAATGTCCTAGGTCACATTAGGCTCAAACAAAATACTTCAATTGAAGTATTTGCCTCTAGGATCCTCATAGTTTTCACATTTCAGGAACAATGCAGTCTGTACATTTTAAGTTTTGGGGACAATATTGCATTCACCCTAATAGTACAATCAAGGCTAATTGGCACCTGTATTCTTCTAAGGCACTCCATTTGATCTACCATGTGCCCATGCTGTTAAGCCAGGCTTACTGATGAATGTACTCAGAGAATTGCCACCCTTCAATTACAATGGTTGCTCATGACTCTCCACAAAAAGCATTTGTTATGCATGTTTACCCTGGCAAGAAAGTGGGGAGTGAGCCACATGTCTTAGGTCTTTTGCTCCTACTACCTTTTTCTGTTGCATCCATTACCCTGTTACACCCTTCAGAAAATTCCATGAATCTTGAATTTATTAACACTTTGAAATTTGGTATAAGCCACTTCCACTACACTACATGCATAATCTAATATCAGTTTAATTTCATGTATGTAGAAATTATCATGCAAACCAAGATCATTTGACACTTTCTCCACCCACATAAAGAGAGCAAATGAATGTCCACATAAACTTGATATGTCAACTCCAAGCAAGGCTGAACGCAAAAGAAGCACCCTAAAACAACCATTCATTAAAATCCCAAAAGACCTTGAGAGGAAAAATAAATAAAAGGGCAACAACGAAAGGAGGAGATGCTGATTGGTAAAGATAGAGAGGTAGGTCCATAAGGGAGAAAGGTAGGTCAAAAGCCACACATAGACAATTATTTTTATGTATACTATCCTAATTCTTAGGAAATAAAGTGATATTTATTTGTTATTGACCTTTGCATGTGGTAGGGTAAAACAGATCTCATCAATGAAAATTGCACTTTGTTGATAGGGGAAAAAATGTGAATACCTATTCCATGCCATTCATGGTGGAAAAATCTCATCAACAAGCTTGTGCAGGGAGGTGTAGGACTCCACATCAATTGGGTTGTTCACAGCCACCTCACCCTACTCCCCAAGGTTCAATGTAGCTTGTTAGAGGAGAAGTATGCCAAGTAAGCAATCTCCAAGCACAATTCAAAGAACCAAGAGACACAAAACAATCAGGAGCAAATAATCTTAGATAACAAGCTCAACTTCAATATTGTATCATGATTTTTGCAAAGTACCTTAAAAAGTAATACAAGATGGGAATTACCTTTGGATTTATCATGAAGATTTTGCGCTTTGGGATCCCAACTTTTAGGTAGCTGATCTCATCAGTTGCACGATTTCCAAAACCAGCATAAAATGGATTGTAATGTTTTGGAAAAAGAGACCTTATGTCCTACAAAAGCATTAAAAATTTGAACCCTCACATGAATAAACTAGAGATTCATTACATAATCCATGAGTGTATAATGCAACAGCAATTAAATCAGTGATTGAAGGTTCAAACCTGTAAACATGCAATTTTGAACTCATGGGGTGCCTTGCGTATAACTGCATTTAGTAATTCCATCAAAAAATTTAACATAATTAGCTAAACATGAAACCTTGAAAAGTATTAACTTGTAAACATAGACCAAATAACGAAAACAACTTGTTTGTGCAATTATAATGAACATGCTAAGAACTTTCATGCAAAGTTAATGAAAAGAAGAACATCAAACCTGCACGATAGAAGGAGGGAAACAATCCAACAGGAGAGATGACCAATGGCCCATCTGGTAGGGCCTCACCATCCTGTAAACTTCAACCACCAAGAAATAAGGGAGAGATATTACCAAATTAAACATAAATCCAATACCTTTATGGAAACATCAAAAAATGATTATGCATACTTCAGGCTTTGTAAAGTTTGAACAAATTATTGAAGAAATTTATGGCTTTTTTGGCAACAACAAGAATTGACATGACCTGAAGTAACCTAAACATAATTCCACCAATATAGAAAAATCCATTCATATAATCACCTTTTACAGTTTTAATGCATAACTAAAAGAAGTAGCTGATAATGCAACAAATAAAAGCAATTTAATTAGGTTGTTGTGATATTACTTATGCAATAAGTTTTTCTTTTGAATGATCTCTAAAGAAAAAAATTGCCAATTGCATAAAATATGCAAGGAGTAGTGATTAACCTGCTTGACATTGATGAGAAATTGGCGAGTGACATATGCTTGAGATATTGCACGAGCACTTAAAAACAGAAGTTCATATCCATTCTCCTGCATCAAGAAACCACAATTGATGTTCTTAAATGGAGATCAATAGTTTTCCATAAGATTCAATTATTATTGGACACCCATCATTGATCAAATGACAAAAACCCAAGCACCTTGATGGCAGAAAAAAGGCGAGTTACACCTAATTGTGTCCAGTCCTTCCCAACCAAAGGCATCATTTGACCCAATACATCTGACCTGCAATTCAACAAATTTATTTAACACATAAGCAACAAATAGTAATCTTAGCATGGGGCATCACATCATATGCAAATTAAAACAATTTTTTTTGCCATATGTATTAGTTAAGGATCCTTATACCATGTACTTACTTTGTGATAGTCCCATCAACATCTGTAATGACAATACGTGTATTCCACTTCCAAAGGTAGATTTGGGCGTCCACCTGATCAAAAACATTGCTCACACCAATTAACTTGTGCATTTCTTTGATGACTTTACAAACAAAGTCACTAATGTTTCCAATATATATGTTCTAGGTTGCAAAATAAAAGAGACAAACATGTTATGAACATGGTTTCAAATTATGATCTATGACACATGAATATGGAATTAATTGATGTTTTTGCAAACCTGCTGACGTCCAAGCACTCTCGTGAAGAATGTAAATGTGATACGATTCCTGCCCTCCTTTAGGTTCATCGATGACAACATTTTTGAACTGGGAATGAAGGTGTGCACTTGGTCCTTTGGTGAATGCTTATAATATTCGCTCTGCAAGACTGAATCAATATAAACATCATCTTCTAACCCAGTTCTTGCAACCATGATGAATGCAGTTTTAGAGATCAAAGGTCCAACATTTCATTCAAGACCCATTCCTTGCCCAACATTCCTTGTATCAAATATGATCTTTGATTGTTGCAGAAGACAACTTCCATCCAATAGTTGTTGTAGAAATCAAAGAACCCCCTTATTATTGTTAAGGAAAAGGTGAGGTTGTCTAGACACCATTGTAACACCTTGCATTTCTCAAATAATAAATACATAAGCATTCCAAACACTAGTGAAGCTGCTACACCCCATGCATACTCTTGACCTCTGTTCGAACACAAGGTTCTCGTCTATGATGATAGATGCCCAAGAAATCCTTCAAATATAATCTTGGTTGAAGCATATGCTTTAGCTATCTCTCAATTCCCATTTGTTACTTGAAGATATTCTTACAAAGAGTTTAAAATGGTCTCTTCATCAATGGTGGTTTCAACATCACATGAACAAAGTTAATTACACTTCAAGTCATTCAAGTCATCCATTAGAAAATGCTAAATTGTTTTTAGATCTGCATCAAGCTCCTTTACAAGATGTGATACTTACATCTTTAGATCCTATCCTATCACCTAATTTAAAAGGTTAGGGAACATTGCCTCCTCAAACCCACCATCACTATGGCCTACTTATTTGCCTTGGTTAAACCTCCCAACACATCCAAACTATTTGGCAAAATAGACTTGGCATTTCATGATTGAACCATGAGACTTTTGCTGAAATGATCAAGATATATTTAAGTACATCAACAATTTTTCAATCTCCTCATGCCAAGATTCAACCTCTGATAATCATTGAGAAGTTCAACATTAAGTTTCAGTTACATTTTCTGCAACATTTCACCATATGAACCCTCTTTTCCAGCAACAATTTTGAACCTCTACCAAAAAATTCTAGTATATAGCATCTTGAACTTTGTTTAGGCAGGATAAACACATCTATCGGAACAATTTACATCACATGTTCTTTAGATTGAAGGGCTTCAACTTCTTTTTCAATACTTCAACATCAAAGCCAAGCATTAGAATCTTTTGCATTTAAGTTTGATGATATCTCTGAAAGCCTTACCTTATAAAGGAAGAGCTTTCACTTCATAAGCACTGAATGAAGAAGGTAACTTGAACTTACCTTTAGATAAAGATTTTGGGAAGCCATCCGATGATAAAGAAGAATTCTTTGAAAATACTTTGGCAATTGTCCCAGAAGTAGCTGGAGCAATTAAAGTATTTGTCACCCCTGATACGTTTTGTGTGTCCTTCCCAAGAACTTCATTGAGGAATGCATGAATTTTTGTCATGTTGCTTGCATTTTTTACACCAAACAAGGTCCCATTTTCCTTCATGCTACTAAAAGTAGCATTAGAAATTGTGTTTCTTCCTGGATCTTGTGCCTGGACATTGCACATGCAATACAAAATATCAAAGTTAAAGCATGAAATGATCCCTCTCTTTATATATCTACACATCATCCAAACTAACATGATTGAAATCATTTTCTTGAAGGCAACCTAGGATTGTCTGAAGTACTGTTTGAAATGCAAAAGACAATTCACATGAGAGGAAAAACTTATCTAGAATTGAACTAATGTTGTGAGATGATGTGTAGTAGACTATGATTGGCAAGTTGATAGTATTCAACTAAATAAGGAAATTTCTAAGTAGTGGTGGCTTATTGCCAACTACAATTACGGATGTATGAACCTCTACTAACATATCAATAGACAAGACACCCAAATAACCCACAATTGTGTGTGAGAAAAAACCTTTATACTTAACTTTACTATTGCCTAATCTTCTTCATCATAAGAGTGCATCATCACTATGTGATATGCAAAAGTTCAAGCTATTGAACATTAGAGAGAACAATGTAAAATAAGGAGCAAATGCTACTTTCTAATGTGATGATGATCATGAGATGCCAAGAGAGAAACTATTAGCCTGTATACAAGTCTCTTTGCAACCTTTTCCTGTCTTTCGTATCCTCAATTGCAAGCCTCCTTAAGGTAGACTAGCAATATGTCAATTACAACTTCATAATGGATTGAGGTCCACAAAAAAATTATTGAAAAACATCTAAGGTGCACCCAACATAAAGTAGAGCCTGTTCTTTGTTATGCTACTTTTTCACATTGCCCCTTTTAGGAGTCACTCTAAGTTAAACTAGATGAAAATATGGATAACCCCAACCCATGTGGCATGAGCTAGAAATAAAGTTGGCACTAACCCAATAAGGCATTAGGTGCTCACCTGTTGCACAAGGTATGATGTCTTCTTGCCTTCAAACCTCGATTCCAAGTCTCCTTCTTGTTTATCACGACTATAATCTTCCTCACCATCTTCATAATCCTCCCTTGATTTCCTGTGATCCCAGGAGTTCCTCTGCTTTCCCACAGATTTATTCCCTAACATCACCACAAGATCTGGTGACTTCCTCCCTCTAGCCAATGCTTCTTCCTGCAACAACCCCATGTTAGACTCTCCTATCTCTGTTTTAGGGGAAATGCCCTTTGCCTCATCCATGAGGAAGTAAGCCTCGCCAATTGGGTCCAAATACATGTGGAACTTGAGGGGCACATCATTGACAGCCAATGCCACAAGCTTCTCTTGTCGCTTTAACACCCCTTGGAACTTGCCAAACTTGACATACCACGGTGAGCTTTTCAATGATCCATCCTCTTGCTGCACTACAATGATGTCCACTGCCCCGCTGAATGGTCGGAGCTGAACAGCAGTAGTATGCCCTCCTTGTGATATGTAGTTGCCCAATCTGCCCACTGCATACTCCCTCTTCTTCCCTACTGCTCCCCAACTGTTTCTAAACATGTGCACTATTGCCATCCTCTTTTCCAAACCTTTCCTGCATCAATCACCATGTGAATTGACACACCTCCATAGGATAAGAAATGCTTCTTTTCCAACCTATGTGATTGGAAACAAACATTTCATTGCACTGAGCCCCCAGCAAAAATCACTTTCAAGAGTACTTGAGAAAAAAATACTTACAGCCTCCGCTTTTCCCCTTCCACAATCTCTTCAATCTTAACTTCTCATTTCACTTCGTCCCTCATCTCTTAGCCCAACCCTTGCACATCCACCACTAACCTGCAATGGCAAAACCATCTAGTCACTAGTGCCACAAGCAATTGTTGTGCAACAGATCCAAGCAAAAGGAAAAAGCTGTTGAACAGCAACAAAGACCACAATCTTTGATTTTGCCCCTGTATTCTGACTTTTCAGCAACCCCAGACTGTGATCAAACTGGGTGACTCGGGATGTGCTTTGTACCAATTCGCCTATTTACTGAAACCTACTACAGATTAAGGCAGTTTTTTTTTTCCCATCACGATCCAGTCGACAAATTGAGAACATAACGCTCAAGTAAAAAAATCCCAAGACTCAATTGCACGCATTCCTCCTCCCCACAACCGATACTTACACCTCTTGTTCCTGAAACAAATTAGCATGCTACAAAAGAGACAGACTCATCAGAGGGCAAAGTTTTTTGGATACATCAAAACAAGGAGGAAATCTAATGAGGGTGGAGTATGCGTATTGCTATTATCTTTTGAAGGTGCAAAGGATAAATGAGCATAGTACTACTGACATGAAGAATCAGACTTGAAAATTCTAGATAATAATCATTATTACCTTGATAAGCCCACTTTCTTATCAAGCTAGTCGTCGTACTCCATTTCACGCCCCTTTCCTTATGTCCACCACCTGCATGGAGTTTCGCTATCAACTCAGAGCTTCCCTTGTAGGAGGTGAAATCTTTGTCTCTGCACAAATCCTCGTCATTCCTACAGATTGCACTCATTATGCCATAAAAACCCTAACTCTGGTAATTAAGCCATCAACAAACATCAGATAGGGTATATAGAAAGAGCACATGATAATAATTTGCAAGACCAATTGTCCTCTGGATGATGATGGTCTACCAACACAGGACTTGTACAGCTCTCAATAGAAGAAGAAGAATAGGAAGCAGAGAGAGGAACAAACTCACACTGGCTTCATTTCCTCGCTCACCAAGCATTCAAGGAAAGTAGGAAAGAATGAATCAGGCAAATAGGGATCAAAGCGATGATGCTAGAATAGATGCTGCGGGAGACAAGGCTTCTTGACAAGTGCACACGATTAATTTGCTCAGCAGCACCCTAATGGCACCCCCAAGATCCCAAATAAGATTTTATGCTACCTTCTCTGCTTGATGCACTCATTAGTAGTGTTTCTCTTTCTTTAGCATAAAGACTTATGAGAATTTTTGTAGCCTATTTGGAGGGCACTTTATATACTTTTGCATCCCCAAAAGTTGGGTGTTTCAAAGAATGAAATGGGTTCACATCTTTAGGCCCACTTTAGATGGGGGGTTCCAGGGTCCAAATTCTTAGGAGCCAATTTGGACCCATTTGAAGCAAATTGAATCCTTGAGTTGAACCTTGCCATAGACCCTAGCTTGCACCTTGGTTCTCCAAATCATGAGCTATCCTTTCAGCTTTTTTTTCTTTTCCTTTGTCTCATAACCAATTGATTTTCCCTCCAAAATGGTGTCATGTAGGTTTAGCCTCGGTTTTCCACTTTTTGGTCTCAGATCCTCATCTAAACTCCATGGGTCCAATTTATGGCTGTCAGCCAATAGGCTTGCTTTATTTCATTGGACCCTGGACCTTGGTCCCTCTTCTAAAGTGACCCTTAGTACCTAGAGGTTTTTCTTTTGAAGACTTTACAAGAAATTTTATAGTGTATTATGAGAATATATTTTAACATGTATTTTTGCACAAATTTCATAGTGTATTTGGAGAATACATTCTAATGCATATCTTTCTTTGGGTGTGCAAAAGGCAGGCATTTCAAAAAACAAAACTCCCACACAAGAACAGTTGTTTTGTTTTCTAAACACATGGCATCTTTTCTTTTCTTTTTGCCATGGAACAAAAACATTTCATAGGTCATTATGCTGCGTAATGCCACACTCCTTGGGCATGACCCTACAAAGGTTTCTTTTGCACCCCTCAAAAGTAATTTGAAAGGTGAAAAAAGTCAAAAAACAATTTATTTATGCCCTTCAAAAGAAATGCATCTAGAAAAAAAAATGCCTATCAAATGGAAAAGCAACATTAGAAATAGCTCATAAAAAAATGTGATATAAAAATACACTTGTCACTTAGATGAGAGCTAAAATGAACCAACACATAAATTGGTAGGTTGGTACTTGAACCTTCTTCAGTGAGACCTCTTCAAAACTAAAGCATACATCAACTTTGGATATGTCAGAAATGAACTTTGATTTAGTTTAATGGTCAAATATTTATTTTGTTTAAAAACAACTCAAGAAAAGTAAAGGTGTTTAGTTTTTATCATGGTATCGGTTGTAAGTGTTACCAACTGGTTTACCCAAGCCACAAATGAGGTCAAGAAAACATCGTTTTTATTAAGTTTTTAGTAAATTGTGAATTACAAAGGTTTGTCTAACAATGGGATATTTATAATAGTTAGAAAAATGTTTTTGAGATTTTTATTCATGTTGTGTGATTATTTGATTTTTTTAATAAGTCGTATAAATTTAATTTTTAAAACTTTTCTTTATTCAAAGAATCATTAGTTTTGGTTATTTTAGAATTTTAAAACCACCTATTCATCTAATTATTTCAAAATCAATGAACCATAGGTTTGGTTATTTTAGAAACATCAAAGAATGGACAATTTTCATGAAGGAACCAATAAAGTACCAACAGTTTTTTTTTCAAAGTTTGAATTAATTATTTTTAAAAATTAAATCTTTTTTTTGTTAATTTCAAGTGTTTTGATATTTGCATTTTTGTGCAAAAAACCAAATTTTTGTCAACCTTTCCTGTGAAATGCACTTGTTAAAACTGTCCATCAGATTGAAATGAAAAATGAAAACTAACTTGTCACACCAAATCCCAAAAAAAACTATTAAAAAGAAAAAGGCAAACGAATAAAAATGCACCACTATACACAACCAGACCACCAGTTCACAACCACCCTAATGGGTACCCTCCATTTGTTGTGGTTGCTTGTAACAGACATCCCATTCCTAACACTAAATCTTCAAGTTCAAATTTAGCATTTCCTGGGCTAAATATAACCACATGTCAGCCAGTGAGATGAGGCTAAAAGGCAGCTGAGAGGCCCAGTTTTTTTGCCTTGGGGAAAGAAGAAGGGAAGTTTGGAATTTTTCTGTTGATGTTCTCAATTTTTAATGTGCACATGCATCCAGTTAGTCACCATGTTCTCAATATGTTCCCAACTCGTTCTCCAAGTTCCCAATAGCACCACACTTTATCTCATATAGGATGAGCTGAAGTGAGGCAATTCAATAATCTTATTTTGGGTATGCCATCAAAGTAACTCATTGCCTCATCTTCTTCAGCCAGGCTGCTTACCTCATAGGTCATCTCCATGGGAGGATGTAGATGCTCTTAGTATGGAGAGCATCTCCACCCTACACCTGCAAACACCCCTTTACATTAAATCTTGCAGCACGATAGCGTAAATCCTGCTGCGCTCACGTCTTGATGTCCATTTTGCAGTGGTCATTTTAACCTCTTTAAAATCTTTTTTCTACTATGGATTTGGAGACTGACTATTACTCTTCAGAGATATAAAGACATGAATGGTCTTTGAGTGTTTAAAGGGACTTTTATGACGTTTGTGGGTGGGTGCAGTGATCATTAAACACACTATTCTATTTTTAAATGAAAGAGTTGTTTACAGCTTTTGGGTGGAGATGCTCTTAGACTCTAGAGGCTATTTTTTAATCCAAGAGGTATTAGAATTATCCATCGATCTTTTTCTTGGAATTATCCATACAGTAATGAAAACACAGCACCAGAACCCTGATTTTTTGAGTACTTAGAACAGGTTATCTTATGTTTAGAAGCAACCCAAAAACACATGAGCTTTTTAGTTTTCACCATGTCACCTGTTTAGGTGCTGGTTCACCCAAGGAGCCTTTCAGCCAGTATATAATTCCATTCATATTGAAGTGTGTTAACAGGTTGTAACTTGTAACCAGTGTTGGGGAGTTGCAAGGTTATGGTGGATTAGAACCAGAGATTTCGGTTTTGGTTAGTAAAAACTAAGAACCGAGTCTGATTTTTGGAACCAGTTAGAGAACCAGAATCAAAATGTATTTCTTTGAAGTACTGGATCGATAACCAGATTTTAGTTTCCATTTATGTGTGAAACCCAAATTACAAGAATCAATATGTTTGTAAAAACAATTGAAAAAAGAGAATAAAATTGGGGTGCTAACTGGAGGTTAACTGGTCGTTTCCAGTTTGAGTTACCTGGGATCGGATCAATATTGGAACCAGGATGCTTTTGATGAGCTGAACTCACTATTTATTTTTTGAAGAAGTGAAACTGTTCTAATTAATTTATTTGTTAGAACCAAAACTAAAGGTTCTTCACAAAAGTCAAGAACCATCTGATGGAACCAAAGGTTCTTCGTAAAAGTCAAGAATCACCCAACATTGGTTGTAGCTTTCACTAGTGATTTATTTCTGGTTTGTTAATTTGGTAGAAATAAATATACAATAGTTACGACTATAAAAGTTTGTTTCCCTCCTAATTAGTAAGAATTCCTGAGATAAAGGTAAATACCAATGTTGGGCAGTTCTCGAATCTTGACCCAGTTCTTAGACCCGGTTTGAGAACTGGTTGACATGGTTGATTCTGAGAACAAATGAAAATTTGATTTTTGGTTCTCACATGAATGGGAATCGATTGTGAAAATCGGTTCTCTTTATTTTCTATTTTGGAGAATCGGATAGATTCTCTCATAGAACTTGCATCCGATTCCCAATAGTTAAAATTTAGGGTTCCTACACATTCACCACCACTTAAGAAGGTGAAGGCATTGTTTAGGGTTAGGGATAAAGAGGTGTATAAAAATAAAGCCAATGCTTCATTTTTTATCTTCCAATGTTGTAGGCATGTTCATTTTTGTTTTTTTACTTGTTACTTTTGCTTTGTGTTACATCTTTTTAAAACCTAATTTTAAGAATTTTTTTTTTTTCACACTCCTCTTACGCTACTCCTCACGATGCGATTCCTTGTGTTGTTCTTTTTGCATTGCTCTTTTAGTGTTGTTCATCATGCTATTTCTCTCATGATGTTCTTTACATGTTAATGCTCCTCGCATTATTATTCTTCACGTGTTGTCATTTTTTTGCGATGTTACTCTTTGTGTGTTGTTATTTTTTTGCGATGTTATTCTTTGTGTGTTGTTGTTCTTTTCGTGTTGCCATTCCTCCCGCGTTGCTGCTCCTCTCAAGCTGTAACTCGTGCGATGTTCTTCTCGCATGGTTCCTCTCACGCCACTCCTCCCATGTCATTCTTTTCAAGCTACTCCTCCGACATTAATCCTCTCACGCCATTCCTCCCTCACTACTCTTTGCACGATGCAGCTCTCACGATGTTCTTCACGCGTTATTCCGTACACACTACAACTCCTGCACTATTCATCGCACATTACCCTTTTCGAACTACAACTATAATCGTTCTTCTCACATTACAACACCTTTCTTGCAACCATTTTTCTTGTGCTCCTTTTTTCAAATACCTACTGACCTAATGCATGTTGTTCTTATAATGCTACCATTGTTGTTTCTTTCGCATTGCTACTTTGTTTTGTTTGGTTAGTATGGTACTTCCCCCCTACCCTTGCCATGTGCAAGTCAAAGCTCGGAGCTTCAACACCAACCCATACACCAAAGGTAAATTACATTGCATATTTTTATTTTTATTTTTTTTCATAGTTGGAACCTTGTTTTTTGTTGTTTTTGTTTTATTGTTTTTATTATATTGTTTGTTATTTTTTTTGTTGTTGTTGCTACTTTTTTTTTTTCTTTTTGTGTTGTTTCTTTTCGTTATGTAATTATTTTCTAATTTATGTGCTTTGGTTTTTTTTTTTGGTAGGATTTTATAAACTTAAACATAAATTATAAATTTTTTTCACCCAAAAAACCTATACATTTTCCAACATTACAATCCTTTATCCTTAATTTTTTTCAAATAAATATTCATATCTTTTTTTTTTTTAAAGATAGATTGCATTTTGTAATTGCTTGTAAATGTTCTTAGTCTTTGATAGGATTTTGTAATTGTTTGTAAATGTTAGTTTCTAGTCTTTAGTTTTTAGTTTTTGATAAGATCATACATTTTATTTTATTTTATTTTATTGCTACTCAGTAGGGCAATAATTCTTAATCACAAAACAAATTAATTTTTAATCACAAATCTAAATAATTATGGAACAATAGTCTAAAAATGAAAATATATGTGATGTGTTTATGAATGAAATAAGAATAAAAGATGAAATGTTGGTAAAATTTAAAGAAATTGTTAGTCTTTAAATAGATGGAAGTAGAAATTTAGAAATGAATGAAAAGAATTTTTAAAAATTGTGAATTCAAAGAACATTTTGGAAAGGAAATATTAGAAACGCATTATGTTGGGCATCTTATTGTGCTAATGATAACAAAGAAGTTAAAGCAATAGCTCTTCAAGCTATGTGGTGTATTCTTTGTCACAATAATCCAAATATATTGAATGTAAATCCAAAAACACAAGCTAGGAAAGGATTAATCATATATAATTCATCTAATGACATAGTTGCATTGAGGAAACATGTTAATTCAAATTGTCCTAATGTTTTCTTAAATTTTGAAGAATAAATTAATTTTCCTTTGATGGAAAATGAAAACAACCTTCCAAAAAGAAATAAAATGTTTCGTCTAATTCCATATTTACTACAAATGAACCTTTTAGGAAAAATGATGTGCAACAAACCAATTTCTAGAATATTTAATTCTTTTAATTGTCAAAAATCATCTTCCTTTACAATTTATTCAAAGTAATTGGTTTAAAAAATCCAATATGCATTTGTGTCCCAAAAACAATTTTCCTTCTAGAAAAAAATTTTCTAATGAATTACTGCCCAAATTAGTGGAAAAAACTAAACAATTGTATGTTTTACTAGTTTTAATAGAATGTCATGTTACAATTGCAAGCTTCGATTTGTGGATGTCAAAAAGATGGATATGACATTTTTGCCATGGTGATTAATTTTTTAGGAGATGATTGAGAGCCAAAATAAATTCCCCTTGGTCTTTTTGAGCCAACATACACTATTAGACAAACTTTGGCTAAAAAGTTGACAGAATTGTTGGATAATTATGCATTGAGGGAACAAAATAATTGCTTATGTCAAGGATGGGGGATTAAATTTAAACACTACGACTATAGCTCCAAAATCAATTGTAAGATGTGATATGTTGGGTTTGGAGGAAAGCTTTTAGGGCATTTGTGTTGGGCATGCATTTTCCAGGGGTTGTTAATATGTTACAATAGAAGAAAAAGTTTGCAAAAAGTTACAATATGTGTCAATCAAATTTGTTGAAGTAGATTTGCATAAATGCATAACTTGCCCAAATTTTTTTGGAAAGGGTAAACAAGAATGGGAAAAGGCATGTGCAAATTCAAGGCTTCCCCTTTGGAAATTAAATATTCTAGTGAAGACAAGGCAAATTTTTTATTTTGTAGACTTTTCTATGTTAACATTTTTTGTCAATTTTTTCTTTGCATAAAATTTTTTTTCACTTTCTTTTTACTGTTATTATGCATAATTTAACATTTTTTTTTGTTGTTGCAAATTTGCCAACAAAGTTATCCTTTTCCACGAAGCTTTGCAATTCAAATAAACAATTATATTATGTTACAACAAGCAAAATTATGTGAGAATGAGTGCAAGAGTACCACCTCCTTTGACATGGCACATTTGTCACATCATTGTTGATTTTCTTGGCCCTGTTGTGTCTACTTGTATTTTGAACTAGTTTAAGGGTCATTGGTTGTTAAATGATGCATTAAATTTTACCATATCCATGATTTTAAAATTTAAAGATGAAATTGATTCTGCAACCTTTGACAACTTAATGGAAGAAGATGGAAATGTTGCTCATGAATTGTCATGTTTGGCTTCCAACATAAAGAAAGATATTATTCATGCTTTGGATTATTTTCTTTCCTTCTTAAAAAAATATGAGGAAAAGAAAGCCCATAATGTGTTTTTTTTTATGTTGGAACCCAGCTTGAAAACTCTTCATCTTGTGTCCTCATTTATTAATCTTGAACAAGGTAAGGCAATTGTTGAAGAATATGACAAAAAATCTTTATTTCATGTGCTTATGAAATGTTATTATCATTTGCATCCATTGGTTGAATTTGAAAGGGGTGTTGTTGATGAAAGGGTTGAAAAGGATAGGAATTTGGATATCTTTGAGATGGCAATTAGCACAAGTGAGCCAATAACAAAATTGGTCAATAGAGAACTTCTGATTTTTAGGCATTATCAAGTGGATATTAAAGACATCAAATGTCCATTTCAATGGTGGGAAAAACATGAGAGCATGTTTCCTATAGTTGGTTTTTGTGCTAGACAAATCTTAAGAATAGTTGGATCTCAAATTAAGACAAAAATAATATTTTCATTAGCTAAAATGCTTACTAGTTTAAGAGATGTTTACAATCAAATTTTTTGGATAAATTGATTTATGTAAACAAAAATTGGTTGAATGATCCTAGAATAAGTTGTAAATCTTTTTTTAGTTCGGTAGATTTTATTGAAAGTGATCTTAATTTAGAAAAAGAATTTGAGGAATTTGAAGGAGCTTTTGAAAGGGACGAAGTTGTGGAATTGTAAATTTTGAATTTTTTTTTCAAATTTCCATGTATTTTAAAGTAAAATTTTAAGTTTATAAACAATTTTAATTAACATATGAATTGAATAATTATTAAATTAAATATTAATTTCCAAAAATAGAAACTCGAGTTATGAGAAATGGTCAAGAGTACTGTTATCATATATGCAAGAACCGCCCTACTTGAGAACTGAATGAATTTGGAAAAAATAAAAATCATGAGAACCTGATTGCTTCTCACCAACCCTATATATATATATATATATTAAAGAACTAATCAAGTTTTCATAACATAATGTAAAAACCAAAACCAATTGGTTCTCACAAAAAAATGAGAACCATTCGACACTGGTAAAGACTTTGACATATTCTCTTAGTGTATCAGGAATGCATGTTACCATGCATAATTTTGCCTATGCAAAAGGTGGGCAAACATTACATTTCTCAAAACACCCATTTTTATTTGTTACAGTTTTCCATATGATACCCATCAAATACCTATCACAAGGAAAAATTAAATAAAATTGACCAATCTTTACACATGGTAAAGTTCGCAATCTCAAGCTTACCTACCACATATTGATAAATAACTTTTAATTGGTTTTGGGAGGGGGTGCTTATTTCAAAAACAATTCCCTTCAAGGGTGCTACCTTGTGTAAATTAACATATTTTTCCCATGATACCCATCAATATCACAAGAAAAAAATGAAAAAAAGGCAAGGTGTTTAGAAAAACAAAATGGTCATTAGAGCTAGCATTTCAATTTTTGACGATAAATTGTGCATAATAATGTGTCACAACTCCACTTTGAGGGAAGTGTGAGGTCGCCACTCACACTTCCAAAAATGGGACTTGGGAGTCCTCTGGGACTCTCAAAAATTCAGAACGCGATTACAAGGGTCAAAACACCTCACATTGAAGTGTTTTTTATACCGTTGGAAAGGTCTTGAAGTGTAGATGTCCAAAATGGCCTCGCATGAGCCATTTGCACATCTTCAGCACAAGTTATGGTCGAAAGAAAGGCTGGGAATCAAACTGGCAGTTTGACTCCCGACCACTAAAAGTTAAGAATCAACTCGATCTCAGCATGTGTAGGTGGAGTGCGACACACCGTTGGAAAGCTTTTGAGGAGAGCTACAAGTTTGTTTGAAACCTCGTCCCAATTAGAGCTTAGAGCGAGAACTTATGAACATCCAAAGTCCCGAAAGTCCAAACCGGGATAGTTTCAGGACTCCATTTTGGGAGTCCTGGGAAAAAATGCCATTCGAATGCAAGTGCGTCGTTGAGATGCAGAAAATACTATATGGGGGAAGGTGATGGCTTCCCTTCCCCCGAATCCAGGCCATGGTGAGTCAAGTGAGTCCAGGGTTGCCCGTGGCTTGTCCTAGCACCAAAGGTGTTCCAAAATGCGAACTAACCAACTTGTTGGTTAGTTTGATGCAGGTTCGAACGAGTGAATACCTTGTCCCTCTTCCTAGTCCAATCCCGGAGCTTCAGCACGCCCCTCTACCCCTTTTAGTGCTGAAAGCTGGGAACGTGCCCCAAGTCCTCCCCAATTCTGCAACTTGAGTGATTTGGTCTCGACTTGGGACTAACAAGCGACTTGGGAGCGCGTCATAATGTGTCCTCCAAATACATTGAATTTTTTTTGCCAATGTTTCACTATAATGTTAGTTACTTGTCATTATCACTACCACCTTTTGAAAGGCATTATAAATCTTTTGTGTGCTATATATATAGCATCCAATTAATAGGCCATTTAAAATCAACTTCCTTTCAAATTCATTTTTTTTAACACTTGGACCAAATGTTGACATGTTTTTATATTATGCAAAAAAAATAAAATGGAAGGTTCAATTTATTTACATGTGATCCAACTTGAGCTTCACATACTATTGACAATCAATTGATGAAAAAAATGAATTGATTTTGTGCAAAATAAGTTTCATTTGGAAGACAATATTGAATGGCATTGCATGCAAATACATTGAATTGAATTTCAATTAAATTTCAATTCAACTAAATTCAATTCAAACTCAATTAAAGACACATCACTACAAAAAATCAAAAGTTTTTTTACTAAGAAATTTAGTCAAAAAAATCTTCCATATGGTTTTTTTGTCCCCTATTCAATTTGACCAAAATGTCATTTTTGAACAAGTTGTTTTGGTCTCGACTGTTTTGATTAGGGTTTTTGGTTAGTTTTTATGCTGGGTTTTTTCATCAAGTTTTTTTTATTGAACCATTGTGACAATAATATAATTTGGGCAATGACCAAAAACATATATTATTTTTTATTTAATTTTAATATGAAAATATTTTTTAATCAATTACCTACCCTACTTACCTATTATCTAATTAATAAACCTATTAATTAACACCAAAATTTTATTTATTTATTTACCTATCAACCTTACATCTTAAGCCTAAGCTAGGTCACCTAGCTTAACCACCTAGGCTAGACCAATTCATTTAGGTTAAACCAAACCCTTAAGTTAAGCCAAACCCCCTAGGTTAGGCCAAGTAACGTAGGTTAGGTAGTCTAGTAGGCTTTACAACCTAGGTTACCTAATTAAATCACCTAAGTAACCAAGGTAGCCTAGGTTGCAAGTGTGGGGACTTGAACTCCTCACTTTTACATTGAAGAATCAAGTCCTTAACCATTGCACCACCGCCTTATAAGGTGATTTTTTTCAACAACATATTAGAATTAACATGATTTTGGATCAACATATTATAATCAATTTCCAAGAATTTTTTTTCAACATATTGTATTAACTGAACTTGAAGTTTTTCATATTATTTACATAAATAGGCAAGTTATAGGTAGGGTAGTTTAAGTAGGTAGGAGGTACCTATTAATAAATGCATGTACCTAGATAACATGTAGGTTATAGTCTACTAGGCCTTATAGGTACCCACTAGCTTATATGCTTATACCTATTTAATAAACTACTTATGCCTATATGTTATTTAATGGGTTACATAAATTATACATACTAGCATATTAATAGACCTAGGCTAATCATGTTAGGTAAGTAGCCTAGCCTATTAAGTTGGTTTAGGCCTACACTACCTACTTGATAAGCTATTAAGTTACTTACCTAATAGGTTATTAGGATACCTATAGGTAATAAGTTATTGGGCTACCTACCTAATAGGCCTAGGTTAAGCTACCTACCTTGTAAGCTTAGGTGGCTGATGCGAGGTTAAATACCTAATAGGCCTAGGTGGTTTAATTATGTTACGTAATTATTGAATAGACTTCAATAACTTAGGTTAAGCTACCTACTTAATAGGCCTAAATGGCCTAGGTTATTTACCTAGCTAATAGGATACGCTACCTATCTATTAAGCCTATGTGGCCTATGTTATGTATTTGAGGGCCTAAACTATATACCCATAGTAGGCTTAGGCTGATAGGCTACTTATATGGATAACATATAAGTCTATTTTTAAAACCTATGTCACTTAGGATACCTACTTAAAAGGTTTACACTACCTAGTAGGTTCTTTAATAGTCGTAGGTTACATCTTAAATAACCTACTTTACATAGGTCTAAGTTAGGTTACTTAACTAGGCTACCTAGCTAAACTACTAATTAAATTATTACTTAACAAGTAACCAATTACCTTATTAATTATGCTAGATTAAATAGGTAGTTTAAGCCTATCTTAACCTATTAATTATTTTTTTAGGTTAGGTAGTTAGCTTAGGCTTAACAAGTAGATTAAGTCATCAAATGAATATAGTTCATTTGACTAAATGTCAAATCATAATGGTCAATTTGACTAAATCCTATCATTTAATATGGCTAATTTGAATAAACCATGGCCCCATTTTGATGGATGTTTGTCCATTTTGACCAAATATTTGGCTTGACACTGGGTCATAAAGTCATTTCAGTCAAATGTACTAGTCAAATGTAACATGTCCTTTCATGCCCCAAACCTTTAGTCAATATGGACATACCCTTTGATCAATATGGACACTTCAGTCAAGTTAGCCATTTGAAAAGTCATGATTTTTTTATAGCGAATGAAATGCAAATTGATGGAAAAGGTATTGAAAAAAAACTTTAAAAAACATGTTTCCATGTCTTTTTACTTGGGAATGGATTAAACAAATTCTAGTGTGGAATTGTCCAAGTGATGACTATGACCTATGATATTTAAAGTGATCCTACTTAGTCCAATTTTGATGAATCATCATAATTGACATGAACTTTAAACCCTAAATGAAAATATGGTAATGTTTCATCTCATGCACAAAATATTTTAAAAATTCCTTGAATGTAAAGTATTTATTTCACCTTCACATGATGAAACATCTAACTTCAAGCAAAACCATTGGTAACATATTGATGCCATTCAGAATAGGTTATTTTTCTCACAAAGTGTATACATGCTAAAATTAAATGTGTTATTTGTTAAAACCTCGTGAAGTTTGGTTAATTGACATGCCACTCATCATTTTAACCACAAAATAATGATATTTCAATTCCAAAATAAAATACATTCAACTATCCACTATAGCTTGCACATATTGAAACTTCATTGTTTTGCATTCTTGTAACATATTTCTTCGGTAAAACATGCATTCATAGTGCATTATGTGGAAAAGAGTGTGACCAGTTTTTCATGTTTTATCCCAAATAGCCATGAGTCCAAAACGATAACAACAAAAGAACACAAATATTTATTAATTTCAAAAAAATTGAAAGATGATCGACGAAAAATAAATTTTCAAATTGCGATACATGTATCCTTACAACCATCACATCACATTGCACCATGTATATTGATCAAAAGATGTAATATTTTGGCCAATTCAACATTAATTAAATTATTTATTTATTGATTGATTTTTTGAAATATTCAATATCTGTGCCAAAAGTTTTAGAAACTTTAGTTGTCACATGTCAAATGTTCATGAAACCATGTTTACTACACTACTTGCCATTCAAATGGAAGATATAGCATGGCAACTTCATTTTATCCCTTAATGACTATGATATATTTTTAGTTTGTCTTTGCAACCATTTACTTCATCCTTTTGGCATGTTCCTTTCTTGGTCACATGAACTTCATTGTTTACATGTTGTTTGTCCCCTTATGATTAACATTCTCATACACCATCGACGCTTTGCCTTGTGGGGTGGCAACTATATGTTCCAATGGGGTGTGTTCAACTACTCCAAAGGCTACATCTTCCATCTATTCATCGACATCATTCATTTCATCATCACCTACTTGGTGATGTAATTATACCCAAATTCTCAACTTGGAGATTGTAATAGTTCAATTTCCTAGTTCTCTTCTCATTGTTATAGCGCAAGATTGTGTTATAAGGCTATTATTGTTGTTTGGGGGTGAATGTTATCATGGCAAGTTGGGCCTAGGTTGATGAAAGACGAGGAACGTTTCCCACCTTACACAATGTGTTGTTTATGTTGATAGGAACAAGGATATTATGGTTGGGGTGGGTTGGATCCAATGGAGGATACCCATATTCTACCAACATTGACTCCTTCATCACATCAACACCATTGTCTACATTGCCATGAACTTCATAATTTGGACCTTATTGGACATCATCTTCTTTAAAAAATTACTAGAAATTACTGTTATGCAAGGCATGATCATAGGACTCTTCATCGTCACTTTTGTTGTTGGTAAGCAATTAATCAAACATGAATTTTTAACAATTCCCAACAACTCCAAATTGTTGAGAATCCAAACCTATTAAGTAATGTAATACCCAATCTTCAAATTGGAAGTTGTCTTCTTTTCTTGTAGAATGTTCAACCCATGTTCAAAAACCATGGCAACATTGTGCTCTAAGTCCTCACACACACAACTATTGTTGGGTAGATGAATTTTTGACAGTAACTAATGCAACTAAAATCTTCATCATTAAATGTTGAAAGAAAGATGGTCATGGATTTGAAACATCATGCAACAATTGCAATGCTTATAACACCCACAATGTAGGGCAACAACAAGGGTTTGAATATGGAGCAAGACAATTGAACTTGGGATTTATAGGTTTTCCATATGATAATAAAAGCTTGCATATTCAATCAACTATCTATTGTTGCAACTTCATTGGTTAATGTAAGAATTAATCGGTTTCATGTCCTACAAGTTTGTTTCAAATTTTTGAATGAAAAATGGTAATATAAAGTCTATTGACACAAACTATGGATTTTTAATGGTAATCAACTACATGCAAGAATGATGGAAAAGTAAATTGGTTAAACTTTGTTTATTTTCTACACTTGGGGGAGAATATTTGTATCTTAATTGCACTATGGCCAATTATTTGAAACTAAGGTGCACACATAGTGGGATAACTAAGCTACATTGGTCACTTAGTGCTAATCATTGGACGTTAACTTATGATTACATTTAATTGTGCACATGAATGGGTTCCAAATTGGTGAGAAAGCTCATGCAAGTACTTAAAAAAGAGTTGTCAACAAGTAGTTGATGTGGTAACCATTATAAGGTGTGCAAGCTACACCAATCATGCAAAACTAAAATAAAATAATAGTTTCAGAGGACCAAACTACTTCCATAAAGGTCACAAGAAACTAAAACTCTTTAACAACATTTTTGCTTTTTGTTTTATACACAATGCCAAAATGTGTCTTTCATAATTTAAACATTTTACAACTATGTCCTACTAGTTCTAATCATGTAGTTGTATTATGCTATTTGTTTAATGCGATTATGATGCAACTACGATGTAACTATATTGCAACTACATGACTACATGTTAACTACTAGTTATGAATTAACAACTTATTAGAGTTATCCGTAAAGTAATTATGTTTTCACCTTATCTTTGGGCCTCCTTTCACCCCCTATCCCCTCTTTCAGTGGTATCTGCAAAATAAAGACATTTTTATTAAATCTTAGTATGAAATGTTGAAACTTAACATTTAATGCACAAGGTTCAAGAGTAATTATAATAGTTGCACATTTAGGAAAAATGAAAATATATGTAGCAACAAGAAAAAATAAATACAAGATGAAATTCAATTTATCACCAAAATTGATGGTATTCTAATTTTCATCCCTCGTTGAATGTTAATGTCTTTTTTTGTAGGTTTTCTTTTAATCTCACCATATATATATGACCAAACTGAAGGTTTTTTGTGTTGTGTTTTTATTACTATACAAATAACTCTATTGATTATGCACCCTTTTTATCCTAGTTTAAAGGAAGGAAATTACTTTATTTTTTATTTGCAAACCTTTATAACCTTGAAAAAAATAATTAATGCAAATGTTATGCCTTACCAATTTGTCACATATTGTACATGTTTAGAAAATATTTATTAACATGTCTAAATTTTACATTTCAATGATAGTACAATATTCATAAAAATTCAATATTTAGTGTTAAATAATTTTACTATTTCAGAAAATAATATATTTAAATTCCAAAATGTTGCCAATATTTAACCAAAAAAATTTACTTTTGAATTTTTGCCCTAAAAATTACAAACTAAAGATTATAATATGAAGTGAATTTGAAGGGATTTTAAGTGTGGAAGCAAGAAAATTAATAAAAATCTCAATAATTTTATAGTCGGTTTTAAATTTGTAGTCATGATTATAAAGGTTCATTAAAAAACTTTATTTCACATTTAGTTTATAACTAGATTTAGTTAAATCATCTTAGGACTAATTTCCATTTTCAACGACATAAATAAACCCTACTAAACACATTTTGCCAATGCTAGTTTTATGAAAATTCTTAGTCCTTTGAAAAAATCCATAAAATATTCATTATATAACGCTATTTTGTATGTTATAAACTGAATTTTAATATTTAGATTAATATTGTACATCATAAATAATATATTTTATAAGAAATATTATTTTTTAAGTTTAAAATATACGTAATTTACTATTAAAATCATGATGTATTATAGATCATATTTGTATTATATAATTATTTAATCAAATAAAATTTCTAAGATGTGGGAAATACATCATTTATTTATTATAATATTAGCCACAAAATATTTTTCATTCCTAAAACATGTGCTTGAATTGTTTTATTTTTAAAAAAGAATGGACATGGAAATCTTGCTAAATAAAAAAAATTAAGTGTTTTTTTAAAAATAAACTTCCATTTTTTAAAAGATCATATATAAATCTGTACATAATTGCATTTGGATTTAAATATAAATAAGTATTAAATGTTAGAATTGACATTTCTACAACATAAATTTATGAATCATATAAGATTATTTTATTTTTATAAACTAATATTTAATATTTAAATTAATGTTACATATCATAAATAATATTTAAATTACATATAAATTTTATATTTAAATTAAATGTAGAATATTTATGATCAATTTATAAATTTTATATGTGTATAAATTGTATAATATATTTGAATTTTTATAATATAATTTGAAAACCAAATACAAGTTTAAGATATGGGAAACATATCATTTATTTATTATTATGTTATTCATTAAATCTTTTCCATTATCAATCATATGCCTTAATTTTTTTTTAAAAGAATGTCATTCAAAATTTTATTAAATGACAAAATTTATGTGTATTTTTGTTCATATAATTTTCAAGTTTGAAAATGAAGTAAATATAAATGTGTTCATCATTGAAAATAATTAAGAATGAACTTTTAATTATTTAATTTGGACAATATATCAATAAAATATTAAATATTAAAGTTGGCACATGTGCAACATTTCAAGTGAAAAATGGGTTAAATAAAATGCGGCCCATTTTATATCCACAACAAGTGGTTTAGTTTGTTAATAGGGGAGTTGTTTTCTATTCTTGGGGTGCAAGGATCAGACCTTGCAAATTGACAAAGTGATGGTGAATGGTGGAATGACCAAATATTCTTGAACTCCTTAAGTTACCAAGCATAGGTGCCTATGTGGTTCTTGGCCCAAGTTTTTGCCTAGCCTAAGTAGTGACATGTGTAACAAATTCATATAAAATAAAAATAAAACTTATTATTATATTCTTAAAACTTATATTATATTATATATTCATTTTAAATAAATAATATTATATATATACATCAGATTTTTAACATTAAATATAATACATATTAGATAAAACATATATAAATATTTAATTACTTAATTTGATAGTCGTTAAAGCCACAATCATACCCATGTTTGTGACTACATGATTAAATGTCACCTTATGTGACAAGTCCTATTCGACTAATTAATGATGTAGTTTGTTTATGCATATATGGCTATTAATGAAGTCATGGATGTAGTCATGAAAGACACATTTTACTATTATGATACATATTTACAATACCATTCATAAAAAATAAAAATAAAAACAAGTGATTTTTTGTGGCAAACTTTCATTATTTTGAATTTTTTGAGACAAAAATTGGAAACACGTTTTTAAATAGTGGAAAAAAAAATAATGATATTTTTTTCACTTTTTTAATTTTAAAATGACATTAAAATTTACTCTAATTGGGGATGGGGCTAGGATGTTGGTAAAGAGAGCTAGTTTTCAAAGCATTTTCTTGTAAGTGGTGCAACCAATCTAGTCTTTCATTTTTAATGTTAGTTTTTTTAAAAAACTTGTTTTGGAAATGTTTTGAATTTAGAAGTTGGATGGGTTAAAGGTTAGGTTGGTGGACTATTTTAATATGATTATAGGCACTTACTTGTGAAAATTCATCACATCCATTCTTATTATGCCAATCATTAACAACCTTAAAAGTCTTCTTTGTATTATTGAGGACATGTGCAAATTTTACCTTTGGTATGCATGAAAAGTCTTCCCCTAATCCAAGTATTATGATTTGTAGCTCCTTGGAATTTTTCATGTCTAATTGTAAAAATTCTTAAACTTCCACAATGCTACATTGATTTTCAGTCAAACATCAAGTTTAAAACACTTGATTTGTTTATTGTTAGTCTTTACAATTTGCTAGTACATAATGAACCAAGATGTTTGTATGTTTACCTTGTGTCATTCCAACAATCTAACAACCATATTATTCTCTAATGTGTTTGTAATCCAAGTAGTTTGATTTGAATTTGGTGGTAAAACACCATGATATTTTCCACAAAATGTTTGGTATTTCAAGGTTTGACCAATGATTTTCACTATAGGTTAGATCCCACCCATCTACTACACACATAATTCTTCTTTCATTATTTGGTGGCTATGTTTTTTGTGTAGTGCCTATAAAAATGACTTGTAGTGGCAACAACATTCTTCCTATAGTCAATTGCCTTTAATCTTTTATGTCAAGTACATGAACATGTTTTGAGCTCTTACTTTCCCATGTGTGTTATCCTATTACATCATAGGCATGATAACAACCAAGACACAAAGATTTCCAAAGGATATGAACAAAACATGATGAAAACGCATGCCTACTTCTAAATCCAAACACAAAAACCAAAGACAAGAACACAAAGTGTGCAAGACATAGGTTTAAATAGAATTTTATTATGAAAACATGAAAAGAATATAACATAGCTATGGTGCAAATCATATTCAAAATTAATGTTGAACATATTAAAGGTAACTTGAGGGTAACTACTTTTATTTATACATTGTTGAGAACCTAGTTCAAAGAAAAAATCTAGAAATATCTCAAATTAATTCAAGATGTTTCAAAAAATCTATAACTAATTTAAGATATCTCCAAATAACTCAAAAAAAATTACACATATCACAAAATATTCAAGGACCATTATTCGGGACCTTCCTAATATCATTATGAATGAAAAAGGATGAACTTCATCCATTGTTCATGTTAAAGATGATGTTGGCAATGATGATAGTGATGATGTTAAACAAATGTTGGGGATGTCATCCATGACATGATTTAGGTACTAAAAATATGTTCGTTTGATCACTATTAACAACAAATGAAACTGAAACTCATAGGCTTTAATTGGTAAATAACATGATAAGCCATGAATTTAACATTGTTGGGCAATTCTTTCATGTTTTATCAGAACTATTAATTTTAGTTTTTCCCAACACTTAAGAACAAGCCCGCTTCTTTAAAAAAATAATTTAAATTTACAATAATTAATCAAGATATTTGAGTTTTAAGAAAATAATCAAATTCGTTTTCAAACAAGGCGATTTTCACAAATGCAATAATAATCAATTTTCATATTTGGATTTCCCAATCTAGATTTCAAAATTATATTCATTTTTATTAAAAAATTGGTTTAAAATAATTGGAATAAAGCCAAACTTGTTTAACGAATGATTAAAATGTTAAGAATTTTTTATATTATAATCTATATAATTTCCAAGAGCTCATTTTTTCAAATTCCTTCAAATTCTTTTAACTCCTTTTCTAATTTTGCATTAGTTTTAATTAATTCCATTAAATTAAAAAAATGTTTACAACCAATCTTAGGGTCATTGGGCCAATTGTTTTCCACAAAAGTTAATTAATTAAAATTATCAAAATGTAAATGACATCTCTTAAAATTAATTTGAATCCTTTCAATTTGAATTTGTGAACCAACAATGTTTAAGATTTGACAAGCTAGGAATCCAACTATTAAAAACATAGTTTCATATTTCTCCCACCATTGAAAAATCAAGGGTTCCATGTTAACAAGTTTGTTCATTGGTTCATTTGTGTTTGTTGTCATCTCAAAATGTCCAAATTGCAATTTTCATCGACACCTTAGTCAATAGTGGCATTTTCAAACAATGGGTGCAAATGGTGATAACATTTTAACAACATGACATGCAAGGTTTTTCTATCATATTCTTCAAGAATGGCCTTGCCTTAGGATCCAACATCAAAGACAACATTGAGCCTTATTTTTTTCATACTTTTGCAAAATTAAAAAAATTAAAACACCATAAACCTCTTTTTAATGTTAGAGGCCAAAAAAAACTCATTAACAACAATGGATTCCTCTTCTGGAATTCAAAATAATCTAAAACTCCATATTCTTCTATCAATTTCAAACAAATGGAGATGGTAGAATTTAAAACATCATTTAATAGTTAATGACGTCTGGATTGATTAAAAACAAAAGTGGATCCAACATGGGAAAAGACAAAAATGATTTGAAAAATGTGCCATGTCAAAGGAAGAGGCATTACTAGAATCATCCTAACATCATTATGCCTATTATAATGGAAAGCAATTACTTTTTGGGTGAAAACATGGTAAAATATGTTTAAAAAGTAGTCACACATGAAGTCATAGTCATATTTATGGCATAAACATGGAAAAGCCTATTCAAAAAATTTTAAACTTTCATTATGAAACAATGGTGCACTCCATTGGGTTTATGGTAAACTACACATAAAATCTGAGGAATTTTCATACAAGAAAAATGGATGAAAGCTATGTTCTAATCTAGTTGGGTTTTCAAAATTTTCCAACATATTTTTATCTGAGAACTTTGATAAATTATGACTATGATATGAAAAAAAAACACATTGATACATATTAGTGTTCTATCCATTTGAAAGTACAAAAAATCCAAGTATAATTGTACTTTCATCATACTTTCATATATTTGAAGCAAGAGCATGACACCTACTTTCATGTACTTGTATTTCTAAAAATGTATTTAATTGCATATTAATACATGCAATTATTCAATATTATGCAATGAAGTCAAAGATCGTCCTCTTATTAATCATTAAAATAAAAGATATTCATGATTTTAATGTATTAAGTCTTAATTTATGGATATTTTCCACCAAAAAAAAAGTAACGTTCATTGGCATACTTTACCATGCTTTCACCTTTTTGAAATTGCAATGCCTTTTTAAAAAGATAATTATGGTGTCTTTGGACCTACGTTGGCCATGCATTTGCCCTTTTCATCCATAGTTTTATGTTAACTTTAAAGTCATGGGTAGATATAGGGGACTAATGTTAGAACTTAAAGTGAAAGCATGAAAAAAAAATGTTTTCATTGTTTTAATTTCTTAATAAATAACTAAATTCAATTTTTTTCCTTTATCCTTTGCGAGACAAAAATTGCAAGAAAAGGAAATAAAATTTGCTCCTTCAACTTTTGTAATACACAAATTCCACCCTCCACAAGACATAAATCATGAAAAATAACAATATTAATAAGTATGTAAATATATGTATTCCTTCGAGCCTTCCATAAGACACAAATTCAAATATGTTAGTCCCATGTTTTGTACAAAAAAGATTGCATAAAGTTTAACCATCCATTTAATTACTTAATGAAATTTATGATTTGGGTGGTTAAACTAGAAGATGCACATTTCATAATATTTGCTAAAAATTTCCATTTAGCTATGCCCTCAACCTTCAAAGTTGAGCATAATTTGATTTTGAACTTAAGATTAAGATCAAAATCAAATTGCATGTTTTGACAATTATTTTGATTGATTTTCCCATGAACCAAGCTAATTAGGTTGCTTGTTTAATCCTCATATTCCAATCTTATGTGAACAACTTATTAAAAGGCTTTTGTGTAAGATTATGTCGTTTGAGTTTAAATGTGAATGTTACATTAAGGTTGTAAATGGATGCATTTAGATTTCATTACAAAAGTGTTAGGTCATCGGATGCTACAATATTTTGTATTTTGCAATATTTTTTGTGATTTTGAGTCATTTTATTCCTTTAATATTTATAGTTAACTCTAAAATCTTATTTTGTACCACCTTAATTCTAGGCAACATTAAATTTGCATTTGGAAAGTTAGTATGGTCCACACTAATTCTAAGTAATCATAAGTTTTGGTCTATTTTATGAACCATTGTGCATAGATTATCAAAACCAGAACGTAGTAATATGGTAGTGAACCTTCATTTATAGTTGGCTACCCACATATGACTATGGATTGCAACAATTATATTGAATTCACATTAAATATTACGAATGATGTACATTTTGCATATTTGAATTTTCAATCCAAAAATCTATCTATTTCACACTTTACCCAAGCATATAATGTAAACTTTTGATTTTATATTATAAATTGTCTTGATTTTCCCAAGTTCTCAAAATGAAGAAGGGTACAAGTTTGGACCAAAATAGGCACATTGCCAATGTAATATAATAATGAACATTATTGTCAAATAAATAATTTCAACTAATTAATTATAGTTTGTGCCTTCATACACATCCACCTAGTCCCATATAAAATATTTGTATGCCATACATTAAATTTATTGGTTTCTAAAGCAAATGTATTCGCATCATTATTTTTGGGGTAATTTAATTAGTAGTTAGTTTGAAATTCACTATACAACTACTTATTGTGTGGCAATTAAAATGTCGCAATTCTACTTAGAGGGAGTGTGAGGATGAAATTCACACTCTCGAATTTGGGACTTGGGAGTCCTCCGGGACTCCCATAACTTCAGAATTCGATTACAGGGGTCAAAACACATCGCATTGGGGTGTTCCTTATATCATTGGAAAGCTATTGAAGTGTAGATGTCGATAATGGCCTTGCATGGGCCATTTGGACATCTGCAGCACAAGTTATGGCAAAACAAAAGGTCAGAAGTCAAACTGGCGACCACTAAAAGTCGGGAATCGACCCGACCCCGATGCGTGCAGGTGAAGTGCGACACACTGTTGGAAAGATCTCGAGGAAAACTACAAGTTTTCTCTAGACTTCACTGTAATCAGAGGTTTAAACAAAGAGTTATGATCGTTCAAAGTCCCGGGAGTCCAAACCGGGATAGTTTCGGAACTCCTCCTTGGGAGTCTCGAAACAAAAAGCCATTCGGATGTGGGTGCCGTGGAGAGGCACAAAGTATACTATATGGGGGAAGGTGGTGGCTTCCCCTGAGTTCGGGCCGTGGTGAGTCAAGTGAGTCTAGAGTGCCCATGGCTTGTCTTAGCACCAAGGGTGCTCCATAATATGAACTAACCAACTTGTTGGTTGGTTTGATGCAAATTTGAATAAGTGAATAACTTGTCACTCTTCCTAGTTCCATCCTGGAGCTTCAGCACGCCCCTCTACCCATTCTAGTGCTGAGAGTTGGAAGCGTGCCCCAAGTTCCTCACAATTCTGGTGTGAGAGTAATTTAGACCCAACTTAAGTCTAATTAGGGACTTGGGAATGTGTCATAAAAAACTTCAATTGTAAATAATGATAATCTAATAAGGCACACCTACATACTTACATATTGTATATCTAGGTTAATTATTTTTAATATTTGATAACATGTTAAACATTTATAAATTTAAAAAAGTTTTAATGTAAATCAAAACCAACATATTAATTAAAGAATTTATATATTGAAGGTAGTTTGTTTATCACATTGATATTTCCCAAACCAAGGCACCCCTTAATACACTTTTGGGTGTTGTTGAAAGCCTTTGATAAGTAGAAGTGCATCAAGGTGGTTTTGTAATGTTTTAATCGATAATGAAATTATTATTGAATATTGAATAATTTTGTCAAAAGTAATATAATAAGATCAAAAATAAAATTTGAAAGGATATTGGGACATGTTATTTGTACTATTGGAAATCACTTTATGAATGGGATTTCTTGGAGGTGATTTTATAATTTTGAAACCTTTAATGTGAAGGAGATATTGAATTTTGAGTAATTTTTTGTCTTTGTAAATTAATTTTAAAATTAAAATATTTTTTCACAATTGGTTTTATGGTTTTAAGGTCTTGTTAACACTTGGAATAGTTACACAATCATGTTCACACTTGGTCCAATGCACAAACGACTATTCTATCTATAAATGAAGGTTGTTTGTTTGTTTATCATGTTGAAATCTCCCAAACTACAATGCTTTCAACCACATTTGGATGACATTGAAAAGCCTTTAATGATTAGGGGTGCACCAAGATGGTCTTGTATTGTTTAGAATTTAGACCTATTGTGCAAGAATTATTGAATATTGAACAATTTTATCATTGGAGATTCATCAAAATCAAAAACTAAACATTTAGGGACATGTATACATTATTTTGGTATTGCTAAAAAAAGTTCAATGAGTAGGATTTTTTGGAGGTGATTCCATCATTTTTAGACCTAAAGAACAAAAAATAGTGTATGTTGAATAATTGTTATCATTAAAAATTCAACAAAAATTCAAAATTCAAATTCAAATTCAATTAATTGAATAACAAGTTCACACTTGGGCTAGCAACCTAGGACATTTTACTCATCATTAAAGGTGCATAGATGAAAAATTAAACATTATTTCAAGAAGTTTAGATTCAGTGGATTTTGCCAAAAGTAATAACAATTTAATCACATTGGAAAGTGATACTTGATTTTGAAGGGTAAAAATGCACACCTTATAACCATTTAAAAATAACTTTCCCATGGATTCAATGGTTGGTTTGTTACTATTTGACCCATCACAAAGATTGAATGCATTTTAAAAAGAAAGTAACGATAAAACTGTAAATAAGAGTTTTTTTATCACACCAATTATTAATAATATAAAAAATTGTTATTGTGAAAGTCATTTTCTTAACCTTTCAATTGAAAAAATTTACAAAATAGTGATATGTCAATGTTTAAATTTTTTATGAATTAAAAATTTGAATATGGTTTGACACAATATAGGTGTAAAATTTTGTACATGTAAATTGATTTGTTTTTTTCAATTGTGTTTTTTGATTACTTTTTTTTGTGAGTTGGGCCATTAATTTGGCATATCACTAGGAATTTTAAAATTTGAAAAATATGTAAAGGAATTCCCATCATAAAATAATTGGACGGAGTGATTGAAAATTCTAAAGCGGAACACTAAAATATTGTGACACATATTGTTATATTGGGAGAACCATTGGATACATGTGGAAATATTTTAGCAATTGAAATAAATTATAATCACACATAATTAACCTTCAAAATAAATCTTGGGATATATATATAGATGAGTTTCAAATTCACAAATTAATGAGAATGAATGTAAAAAATAAAGTTAAATAATATTAAAATATTATATTTAAGCAATTCATTTGGTGGTACATTTGGAATAAATTGAGTTCAAAGTTCAAAACACAAGTTATAAGGCAAAGAATTATGGGTAGGAAGTTTGGTAAAACCAACATAGCCTAGCCAAAATAGTCTAATAAAATTAGGATAAGGCCATGATACAAAGGTAGTTAGTGATACCAAGTTAAATTTTGTAACAGGTTCTATTAAACCAAGATTGATTGGACAAGTTAGTTGTCAACCTTATTGAAAGAATATCACATGATAAAACACAAATTGTTATTATATCACAATTTATTATGGATTACCTTGACATGAAATGGGTACAAGTACTATAGCCTAAAATAATGTAAGAAACAAATATTAATACCTTGAGGTAAGAAAGCACGGTGCACAAGTAAAACTTATCATTGCTAATTGTGAAGGTTTTGAATATATGATCTTCAAGGGAATAATGTTGGAGAAAAAAATAGAAAGATTGTGTGTGTGTATGCATTTGTATGTGATAATAGATATGTCTTGGTAAGCATGAATGACGAGACATGAATGAAAGTTTGATGCAATAATTGTAATATAGTAAGTTATGAAAAAAATTAAATTAAATGTCAAAAAAATTGTTTAATTAATGCAACATTTCCATGATTATCTTGATACATGTGATGTTAAACATACATGTAATGGTCAAGTATTTAACAAATATTATGATGATACATAATTCACAAATCGTCCAAAATAATTATGCAATGTTACTAATAATTGGTTTTTAGTTTAAGCCATTTTTTTATCACCAAATCTTACATTTGCATAGTCCCTTTTTTCTTGGAAAATCCAAATTAATTACTAACCAATATTGGTATCGTATCATTACGATTATTATAATAATATCATGTATAATTATGTGAAAATTATTATCAACGTCATGTGATGCCCTTGCCATCAACCTAAGCAAAAATCAACGTTGAACACACTTAGGAAAGAAAATTTTACGTTTTTAATGAAGTGAGGCAAAATGAATCCAAAAGGTTCAATTTCTTTTGTTTCTAGATAAACATTGAAAGTTTAGAATTAAAGGTGTTTTATTTTTTCATGTACTTCCAATAGTTCATCTACATTTTCACTCAATTTAAATATTTAACTAACATGTATTTAGTTAATTATGGACTATTTCTAACCTTGTGGTTAAAATTAAGCTTCTTATTGAATATGAGCCAAAACATTATTAATATCTATTGTTGTATCATTTGGTGGGCCTTAAATAAAAAACAAAATTTTAACTTCCAAAATGGTCAATTATTAAGTTTAGACTTTTCAAAAATCTAGAATTAACAAAATACATGATTATTCCTTTTGATGTTTCATTTGTATACCAATCATTTTTTCATATTCATTTCCTAGCTTTAAAAAAATGTTGTTCCATAATTCCCTTGTGTAGGTGATGTTGATATCAACAACATGATCATTTAATTTATATCAGTGGGCCCTTGTATCGTTGGCCCTTCATGATCATTTAATATTAGTAGGCCCTTGTATCGTTGGTCCTTCATGATCATTTAATATTAGTGGGCCCTTGTATCGTTGGCCCTTCATGATCATTTAATATTAGTGGGCCCTTGTATCGTTGGCCCTTCATGATCATTTAATATTAGTGGGCCCTTGTATACTTGGCCTTTGAGTGTGATCATCTTCAAGTTTCCAAAGGATATAACATTCAAAAAAACCTATTAAAGTTTTTAAGAGACATGACTTTCCAAAAACCTAATTGTGAAAAAATCATTTTTGTAGTTTTTATTTTATTTTCAACAACAAAAAACACTCAAAATTCAACATTTTGTTGATTTGGATATTGCAAAATGACAAACATACATTTTATTTCGTCAAATGTTTTTCAACAATACCAAAAGTGCAAAAAGGTGTTGCATATTTGGGAAGCTTAAAGATAATTACAAAACAACACAAAACAAAATAAACATTGATCTTAATATTTAACTTATATCGTTTGCTCAAACTTTTATCCTTTTAACTTATAATAACTTTGTTGAAGCTTGACACATGTTCTAATGCCACTTTGGTGAAACTATTGATTTCCCACTTCCAATTTGCCAATGGCAACTTCTTTACCATTATTGACATTTTTTGGAAGTTTGTAGCTCCCATGTGCCATTTCAATGAAGTTGTTGGTTTCTTATTTTCAATTTGGCCCCATTGGCATTTTCTTTAATTACATCAACACTTTAGGGAAAATCATAATTCCCATGCTACAAATGTGTTTTTTGGCATAAAATCAATGTTGGACTATATACCCAATAAATAGCAACCACTTCTTCCTCCAAGTCCTATACCATAGGGTTGACAACAAACAAATAAAGTAAAGGGAAAAAAAATATTTGCAAATGAAGAAAGGTAATTCATTCCTTCACATTTCATAAGATATTCATATATGTAATGTCCAACTATCTAATCCAAGTCACGGACAAGAATGAGTTTAGGGTTTTATAAACATAGAAAACAATATAAATCAATCCAATTCTTTTGCCAATAAGATTTGAAAGAACATTATTTGCAAGCCATTTGAAAAAAGTAATTCCTTGCACACAATATATAAGATGTGAGTAAACTTTGATATTTCAAAAGATTGAGTTTTTCATCTTGTGAAGCATAGAACAAACTATTGTCAATTGAATCAAAAAGGTTTAAAAGACAAGGTAAGTGCTAGACAAAAAAAAAATGTTCTAATATAAGATTGGTTGCTCACCAAAATGCCTCTTAGAACAACCCTAAAACAATAGTACAAGGTTTTGGAACCAAATAATTTAGATTGATTGTGATTCACAATTGTTGGGAAAAGTCCTTAAAAAGTACCCCTACAAGATCTAGTTGCCCTACATCCCAACTATGGCAAAATCAAAATATATATTGAACTTTGAATTGCATGCCCTTTTGTACTAAGTGCTAAAAAAAACAACAAGAAAAGTTTCCTACAAACATAAACATGAACAAATGAAGTTAAAAATAAAATAAAATGACATGTTACACAAAACATCATGCCTTATAGTGTGAGAAAAAAACTACACATCACAAGTGCACATTAGAATGTTGCAAGAGAATTGTGTTTCAAAAAAAGTAACAAAAAAAAAGAAGAAAATGCAAATGAATCCTCATAACACCCCAACAAACCTGCGTTTCAATGAAATGTAGTAAGGAAAACAAGTTTGATAGTAACACATATGTTGAAGAAGAAAACATTGACTTAAAAAAATGATGAAAAAGCCAAACGAAAGACAAACAAAAATAAGGAGATAAGAAGGTGCAAGAAGCTTTGGAAAAAATAAAAATGCCTCATCTAATAATTCTTGTAAGACAAAAAAAAAAATAAAAATAATTGCAAATTATAACACCAAAAGAAAAACAAAAAAAAATGTGATGTTGAATAAGAAGAACATTTTGGTAGTGTGTTGAGAAAAGCATGTTGATGAAGGATGAAAACAAATCATCACAACACAAGAAAAGCAAGAATTAGCTTGACGCTCAAATAGGTGTAGATGAAAATACAATTGTGATCTTGTGATGGCAAAATAAAATGAAAGGTAGACAATAGAAGACGATGATAAAAGCAACTTCAACCGTTAAAAGACTTGCACAAGAAACATGCAACCAAAAATAAAATAAAATAAAATAAAATTAGAAGTGGAGAAAAAGAGGAGAGAAGTAAAGACAAGTGGAAGAGAGGAAGAAAACAAAAGGAAGAAAAGGGAGAAAAAGAAAGAGAACAGAGGGAAGGATCACAAGAAAAGAAAAAATTGGAGAAGAAGGTGTGAGAAGTTGTGCAAATTAGAGTAAAAGGCTAAATTGTTTCATAAATCTGCTTTAAGGCAAATGCTATGGCAAAAGATGCTAGAATGAAAAAAAAAAGAAGTCTAAGTATAGAAACTTCCAAACATTCGGCAAGAACACCATGAAGGATGAATGGTAAGTGATCAGGAAACAGTTTTCTGTTGGGTTCCAGTTCCCTAGCTGACCAAGGTGGTTAGCTCAGTTGCTTTCTTTTTCTACCTACCTACTAGACCACCCACATGCAGGTTGTTAGTAGGTAAGAAGTAAAAACAGCCTTTACCTATGTATAAACCATCTACTTACCGAGTAATTACCTATTTTTCTACATATCTACCTACATATGAGACCTATTTCCTACAGAAATTAGTTACCAAGGTGAAACCAAATATTAACTCTGTTGAGGTTCATCTACAACTGAGTAAGAACCAGGCATCCAGTGGATGGTGCACTTGTGGGTGCTGGTTCACTGTGGCCCTTTATTCATACCCTTCTCCTATACTAAGGCCCACTTTACACTAGGAGTCAGGGCCGATGTTCAACCCAAATCAAGCATTCCTATTGGTGGAAAAGTGGAAATCAGCCCCAAGGGCTTAACACTAGGAGTCAAGGCTGAACTAGAAAAACTCTTTTCAATCTGCCCCAAGTTAATAATAAATGCTGAACTTTATGGGCTTGTATTGGCCCCAAGGCTAGGAAAATGATACCATCAAATTTGTGAGGCCAATTTGCAACCCTTGGGGCCAAACAACAAGCCAAAAAATGCTCAAAGTTGGCCCCAAGTTTTTTCGGCCTTCACTCCAAGTGTTAAGCCGGGGCCTAAGTACCTCACAAAATCACGGTAAATGTCCTTTGGGTTGGTTATGGGCTGAAAGTTGTTGACGGCTATGACATAAGTGTAAATGATTCACTACATGTTACATGAAAAAATAATAACGTGTTGAATTTTCATTGTATTAAATCTTGGTTGGTGATGACATCAAGCAATTAAAACCAAATCTATCCATGATCCCCATTAATCAAATAAGGACATTTGTGTATGTTTCAGGCCTTAGGGTTTAGGGTTTTTTGGGGTTTCATAATTTAGGGTTTAAGGTTATATATTTCATATGAATGTTTCATAATGTTTCAAATGAAGGGCTTGGCAGGACAAAGTAGCCGAGTATCAATGGCTCTCTCACACCAAAACCCATCCATCTGAGGGCCTTACCTACATGCATCTACCTACCTAGTATCCATCATGTGCCTACTTACCTACCTAGATAGGTAGTAAGCACTTACCCTAAAAGTAACCACTACCTACCTACCTATAATACTCCCTGACATAGGGTCACCTAGGCAGTTTGAGGAGGAGGTAGGAGGATTTACAAGATATGAAAGGCCAAGGTTTCATCCACAACTACATCCCTAACAAGGTAAAAGTATTGTAGGCTGGGTACCCTAATGTTGGTGCTCTTCATCCATGTCACTTGGATGATAGTTGACGACAGTTGATAATCTTCAACACAAGAAGATTATTCAGGATAGGAGATTATATTATATAATCTTCCAAGATTGAAGATTACATATTATAGAAAACGTTCTCATGTTCCAACTTATGACATTCCCTTGAATGTATGTCCCCATTATGTTCCCATAATGTTCTCAGTCACAATGTTCACATGTTGTTCCCTTGTCATTCCCATTTTCCCCATATGATTCCTATAGCCATTTCATGGAGTGTCATAATCATTCACCAAAAGATGTAGAAAAAGTGATGAGCATCATTTGGAAGATTTAGCCAAATCTGGCTATAAACCAGATATGAAGTACAAATCTTTAACCATTCTATATTTTTGGCTACTCACTGAAAACCAAATACAAAAATCTGGTGATTTTTAATTTTTAATTTTTTTTTCAGTCACTCTTCTGACAATTGAAAACCTCCAAAATCAATTCATTTTCAAATTTTCAAATTTTAATTTCATTCTTGGAGGAACAACCATAGAGGAAACCCCAGGAAAATAAATAAACAAATAAACAAATAAATAAATAAATGTGGGCGCCTAGAGTAAATGATACGTACCTACCAACCTCCAAGCTGGCAGAAGTGAATAAATAAAAATGTCGGCTAACCTGTCGACACCTGAGATGGCATCTGGATTGAGACCTGGATTGGGACCTGAGAGTTTTCCTCTCTCTCTTTTAGGGTTGTGTTGGAGAGGGAGAGAGAATGAAAACGACGAAGAAAGCCTCACAAAAAAGAAGAAGACGAAGAAGAGCTTGCTTGGAGCTTGCTTGGGTGCTCGTTGCTGCTGGGAAGTCGACGAGCTATCTATCGTGTGCACATACGCATGCGCCTTGTCATTCGTTTCTTACGCTTATTTCTCGTATTCAGAGGCCGTTCTACAGCCGGAGTTTGGTTTACAAAGGATTTTGTCGGTTTCGTCTTGCGAATCAATTCTGTATGAGGCGTGTGTAGTAGAGACATGGCCCATCTAGTTGCAAGACATGGCCCGCTACAAATAGAACACCTTGCTTATTATCATTTCCTTGAATTTCTCCCCGGCGGTTACAGCCTTCGACATCATTTTCTTTCTTGCCTCCGTTGTTCGCAAACCCTAGAGACGGAGATTCTATTGATGATGCTGTGAACGTAGTGGCGGCCTTTTTTCCCTCCCAAACCTTCTCTTCCAACTCCCTCTCTCTTGTTCACATCGTATGAGACGAAGATGTGGATCACTTTGAAGGAAAGGAACTAAGGAATTGTTTGTCGCAGCCCCCAAAACTCTTACCTTTTGTTGTGTTGTCTCTCCTTGAACCATGGATGGAAATCGAGTTTGACTGAAATTTTATCCGGGAATTTCTGGAGACATTTTTGCTTCATCTTCCTTGGTTGAGCAACTGCTGGCTGAATCAATGTGCCCTGTTGAAATGATCGGTCTTTAAGCGACTTGACCGTTTTCTGTTAAGGTTTCTCTCTTCTTCGAGGAACCCCTCTCTGCTGCCTGAGAATCCTAAAGGAAGAAGGAGAGCTTGGTTGACCGGCTCCATGGCGGACAATGAGGATTCAACGCTTGTTCCAAACGAAGATCAGGAGGAAGGAGAAATATCCGAGGAAGAAGACCACATAGAGGAGGAGGAGGACCCAGGCGAAACTAAAGAGGTCACAGATCTGCCTGTGAGGAACGACTTCATTCTTAGGGGACGCAGAACTGAAGCTAACTACCCTAGCAGCCATTTTAGAAACGGGTTGGGAATAGAAGATGACGAGCTTGAAGGTGGAACTACAAATATATGGGGTGGTGGCGATGGGAATCCTTGGGGGAGGGATCCGATTGCTGCTTTTCGGCCTCCCGGGAACATTTATGCTCCCAACATGTACAACTTTGCTTGGGCGCAAGCGGTACAAGGTGGTCGCTCCGTTGAGGACGACGACGACGACGACGTGGGTGATGCTGCCGCAGCTGCTGGCTCACAAGCCCTGCTGCACGAACGGCACTCTGATGATCCTGATAGTGGTGATGAAGGGGGTCGATCTCTTACTGAAGCTGTAGGTGACATGACATTAGGGTTTGCAGAAAGTCAGAGGTTGTATTATAAACCAGCATTTGCAAGAATTGCTTCCTGGAATGCTTCTCCTCTTGATGTGGAGAGCAAGAGCGCTCAAATTGAGAGGGAATGGAGGGCCGTCAAGGAAGGTCTGGAAGAAAGGTATCCATCATTTAACTCGCGGCGAGGAAGCTCCGATAGAGACTCCGAGCGAGATATAATGAAGACACCCCGTGGCTTAAGAGGGAGATTGGGCCCAAGGAGAAAAGAGAGAAAATATTCAGCGAGAAGGGAAGTTATTTCAGAGGAGGCAGGCGACTGGAAGAAGAGAACAACATTGCACAGCGAAGTTTCAATTGATGATTCTCTAGCAAGAGGAGGAGCTCCTCCTCCTTCAGCAGATTCCAAATCTGCTAAGCAATCATCAACTGACGAAATTCCAGCTGCTGATGATCGAGAAGAGGGAGAACTGGAGGAAGGAGAAATTGAGCTTCCTTCTCAAGTTCTTCCAAAGTCCAGTACATCATCCAAAGAACAGTCTGAGGACCACCGTGGAGATGAAACTGAAGAGGACAAGTCATCAGAAGGATTTGCTCAAGGTGGTCAACTAAATGACTTAGGAGGAAGAGCTCCTTCAAGATCCAAAAGACAGGCTAAGAGTGGTCATTCAAGGAATGCTGCACGAGAGACAAGCACGAGGCACAATCCAGAGCATAACAACAACATGCCCAGTAGGGATAGGGATACTGAACGAGAAAGGCAAGAGCAGTTGTCCCAAGTTGGCATGTTGGTGAAGAATGTGACTGTAAAGGATGCTCAAAAGTAAGGGCTTCAGTGATTTCATTCTCATTTCAGTTCATGAAAATATCCTGCCTTCAAAGTTTTGCAGGCAATCCTATGACTTTCTGGTTTGTTTTGGTTACAAGAAAGCTGTTTGGAATTCAGAAATCATTTGCTTACAAGTCCATAAGCATAGAATCAGTGCTGCCCACCTATCTGCGTCTGAGAGTAACATGGCAATTAATAATCCTAAACTGTCTGTTTTCACAGGTCTTTCATCAGCATTTGTCACCGACTTAACAAAGCTGTCATGTCGATGAACAATCTTGTGGAGGAGAGAAAGCCTGCAGTGAAAGGAAGAACCCAGGGAGAGCTGCCTCGCGATGTGTCCAACCTTGTGAACAAAACATTTCAAGGAATCCGTGCAGTCTATGCTGTAGGTCATCAGTGTGTTGTGCTTCATGTCATAGGTTTGAATTATGTCTTTGAACTTTGGGAATGGATGTTGCTCAGGTGGTGTTTTGGTAGCTGTTCCCTGTCTATCTCTTGCACTCTCAACATTGTTTTTCTCCTGGGCTGCAGGTCTGGAGTACAGCCAGTGGAAAAGAGCAGGATCAAGATAAAGACACTTTTCCAAGGTCTGACTCTTTCAATTTTGTTTCCATGCTCTTTTTAGGACTTTTGAATTGGTATTTTGTGTTGACATTCTATTTGTGTTGTGAAATTGGTCTGATTCCACCCTCCTTCTCTGCACTGCAGATTGCTGGAGCTTGTTAATAGTTCTGGTTCAAAACTTTTCACACCAAAACAAGTACGTGAGGTGAGAATTGTGATGGAAATGAAAACATCTCCCCTCCTCACTGGTGGATGAAAACAATTTTTTTGATGTGCAGCACTTGATACCCAATGAGTGTTAGCTGGTTGGAAATATCTCTATTGCTGATTTGTGGCAATTGGTGTCATTGTAGCTGCGAGAGTTCATGGACCAGGTCTCAAAGGTTGCTCGGAAGGCAAGGTTTGAAGGAGTTGACCAGCACTTCCAGCAAGTGCCAAAATCCTTATCTGAGAGTTTGCAGGAGAGGGAGTTGAGGCACAGAGAAGCATCACCCACTCCCAAGTCAGCAGAATCTCATACTTGTCCTCCAATTGAGACACCCAGCACTGAGATGTTGGGCCCAAGTTTTGCAGATACAAAGCAGGCAGCTGATGCTGCAGCTATTGCTGCAGCAGCAATAGCCTATGCACAGAGCTCTGCAGCTGCCTTTGCAAATTTATCACATGGGAGCATGAGCAGCAAGCCTTCCAATGGTTATGCTGATATTGAGCAGGGATCTTGGGGCTGGAATGGAAGAACTTCTCCTTATGAGGAATCTGCAATGCCTGGGATGGCTTCTAGTTATCCAGGTGTAAGGCATGGAGATACATCTATGTTTGGGGCAGGTGTTTATCCTCAAGCTTCTGACATCCCTCCTCAGAAGGCAACTTTGCATCCATTTGAGGACTCCAAGGGTTCATATGCTCAAAGTTCTGCGGAAGAAGAATGGGAGGAGATGAGTGCTCCAAATGCTGGGGCCACTGGCTTTGGTTTAACATCTGCACAACATCTATTGAATGCCAGAGCAAGAGGAGAGTCAACTGAAAGCATGGCCCTTCTCTCAAGATCTAATAGCTCAACACTTCCACCTTATCCAAAAGTGACAAGTAGACCTATGCCAGACAAGTTTCGTTTGCCAAGTCCAACTCCTTCTGAAGATGATGAAGAGAACAATGGAACAGAGCCTTCACCAATCATTCCTACCGAGGAGCAGCAGAAGGCCCTCCGCAAACTTCCAAGCACCTTAGAGAATGTTCCATCGCAATATTCAAATTCTGTTCATACAACTCTTAAGATGCAACCAGATCAAATGAAGACTATTTCAATGGCAAGCTTGAAGAGCAGAGACCCAAGAAGGCAATTCTGCAAGCCTCACATTGATCTAGAATCTTACAATGTGCAATTTCCCAACCAATCTGCACATCTGTTGCCAGAGATTGCACACCAATTACAGCCTGGGCAATTTCCAACAAGCAGAAGCAGAGAAGTTTTTGAGGAGGACAGCAGTCACCTTGAACCTGCAACAAAGCGGTTGAAAACTACTGTGGCGGAAACAAGGCAACCTGCTCCTGACCACTTTCTTGGAGCACCAGCAAGTGGGGGTTGGATTGAGGACACTGTGGCAGCCTATTGTCCCAATGTAGATGATGATGGAGTAACAGCAATGGAGATTGCAGTTCAATCTCCATCCACTGTAATTGAAGGGCTACCTTATGCAGGTCTGTCTGGAGCTGGTCTTGGAATTCCTGAGAAAGCAAGGGTTGATTTCACCAACCTGACCACAATATCTCAGCTGGGAGCAAGTAAGAAACAGAAGAATGAAGGAGTAGATGGAGATTTGGGAGAAGCTCTTTCTAACAGCAATTTGACTTCTGATAACTTGGTTGCAGAAGGAAAAGAAGCAACATCAAGCTTTCTGTCTAATGCTCCTGATTGGGTAGAAAAATTTCCGTCCCATGATATGGGAAGCAGTGCAAGAATGCAGAGTGAGGTGGGCTTATTTTCATTCAGTAATAGCTAGATCAAGCTCATAAAACTCTCAAAATGTGTGAAAGGAAGCAACCCATCTCATACACCCTAGTTCAATGCATCAACAGGGAATAAGGGAACTCTGTCCTCCAGCATTTGGGATTTGTCTTTGCATGTCTTTCCAAGCCATTGTGACTGACAGAAAGGAGTGTTTTGTGTCAGGTTGGAGATGGTTCAAAACATCGCATGAGGCCTCGTGATCCTCGTCGATTTCTTATGGGTGCTCTTGTTGAAAAGACAGAGGGCTCCTCTGGCATTTCTCTGACTCAAGAGTCTGCTGGTCTGGGAGCTTCTTCTCACCAGACAAAAGATAGCCCACCACTTGCAGTTAAAATTGCTTCTCCATCTGTGGCACTAAGTGCTGGATATGCACAGCCCCCTAGCATTCTATCTAAGGATGAGGGAGTCCATGCAGGTCTTGCTGATGGTCAGTCTCAGCTGGATGACAGGCTTACAGGCTCAGCAGTAGTGGAGATGAGCTCTGAAGCTCAGTCTCTTTCTCAGAATAGAAGTATGTTTCCCCCTAATGGGACAAAGTCCCCCGTGGATGATTCAGACTCTAGTGAGATTAGAAAAGGACCAGTGGACCCAGATTTTTCCTCTGTGAATCCTGTTGTTGAAAATGCATTCTCTGAGGAGCCAGCCAGGACAGGAGATGAGAAAGCACGAGGTGGAATGCCAAGGCCAGGAACTGTGGATTCCATGCTACCTCGGAAGCCCCGTGTGGGACCAAGTCAATGGGGAGGTGGTCAAGTGCACCCAGATATGGAGCAGCTCTTAGGCACACTAGATGAAGCAGAACGTTTTGCAGTCAAGCAGGAACGAGAGCGGCGAATGGAAGAACAAGATCGTATGTTTAGTGCTGGAAAGCTATGTCTGGTTCTGGATCTTGATCACACTTTACTCAACTCAGCGAAGGTAATAGACTTGAGAATGGGCTCATTGTTTTCTATTGAGCAATAGCAGCCCAAAGAAGGTTGAAGCTCCATGCAATTTTGTGGCAATCCCTAAAGTGACAAGCTGCTGATTGTTTTGATGTCTTTGTCCTGGAACTATAAGTGTATATTGGTTGTGTGAAGTCATGGATTTCCTTCTCTTTAGTCTAAACCATACAAGTGCCTTTGTTGTCAGTTTGCGGAAATTGAGCCAGAGTGGGAGCCTCGCCTGCGAGCAGCAGAATTTGCTGAGAGAACCAGGGCTAGCAGAGAAGGACATGCTCAACGGGAGCTGTACCGCTTTCCTCACATGGGCATGTGGACCAAATTGCGGCCTGGCATTTGGAGGTTTCTTGCAAGGGTCTGTACCAACAAGTCCAGTACACCTGCTATTTCTGAAGAATCATATCCCTCTTCACAACCCAAATTGTGGACCCCAAACATCCCCACTTACACCACTTTTTTGTCAGTAGATAGTACAGCAAGTATCTCAGCACTATTGGAACTCATGCTTCTCTGGCAAGTGTCTAAGATGCTTCCAGGTTTAGTGATGGGAAGCTAGTGAGTTACAAAGTTGAGGTAAAGGCCTTTCATTGAGATATGGGAAGGTATTACTCTTAACATGATTTCTTGACCCTCCTTGCAGGCAAGCCAGCTATATGAGCTGCATGTTTACACAATGGGCAACAAAGCCTATGCCACAGAAATGGCTAAGGTGCTGGATCCCACAGGAACCTTGTTTGCAGGACGTGTGATTTCAAAGGGAGATGAGAATGATGCACTTGACAGTGATGATAGGCCTCCAAAAAGCAAGGATCTTGATGGAGTTCTTGGGATGGAATCTGCGGTGGTTATCATTGATGATTCTTTGCGAGTCTGGCCACATCATAGAGAGAACCTTATTGTTGTGGAGCGGTAAGAGCTATTGGGAGGTTTTTCTTGTGTTTGATTATGAGCTATTAGGGGATTGCATTCAATTTATGTGTTATAGAAGCTCCTGCCTAGAATTGCTTTTGCATCATGGTCACCTCTTTTATTTGTCTCTTCCAGGTATATGTATTTTCCATGCAGCAGGCGGCAATTTGGGCTGCTAGGCCCATCACTTCTAGAAGTGGGCCATGATGAGAGGGCTGCAGATGGCATGCTTTCTTCAGCTTTAGTGGTTTATTTCTGAAACCTTAACTACTGTCTTTCAGTATCTCTCTCTGTGAGACTTGTAAGCTCTACAAGCTGTCAAAAAAGATGCTATCTGTATTCTCTTCTGTTCCTGTCACTGTATCAGGTTTCATATCTATTTCTTCCAGCTGTTACAGATCTAGTATTGTGGTCAATGTTACAGGTGATAGATAGGATTCATGAGCAGTTTTTTGCGAATCAGAGATTGCGAGAAGTGGATGTCCGGGAAATCCTTGCAGCAGAGCAACGCCGTGTGTTAGCTGGCTGCTGCATTTTGTTCAGCCGTATTTTCCCTGTGGGAGAAATGCAGCCACATATGCACCCATTGTGGCGCATGGCTGAACAGTTTGGAGCAAATTGCTGCCTTACCATTAATGACAAGGTCACTCATGTTGTTGCAATTTCCCTTGGCACAGATAAGGTATGCCTCAAAAGTGCTTCTGTGATGATGTTTCTCACATGCAGCTTTCAGCCTCTTCAAAAGGTTGGGAATGGTAGAGGACCTGCAAACTTCAGGCTTGACCTTCTACTTAGACAACACCAGGGTTGAAGTCTTATCTTGTTATGATCTTTGTCCATGCCCCTAATTCAATTGGTGTTGACTCGGCAGGTGAACTGGGCAACAGCAACTGGGAGACCTGTTGTTCGACCTGGCTGGTAAGATAATCTTCAGCCATGGCTTCTCAGCACAGTGCACACAATTTCCTGCTTTGGAGATATACACCTGGCAGCAGTTCCCTTATCCTCATACTGAAAGAGCCCTACAAGGAGTTTGCAATGTTTTGGGATCCCTGATTTGTGTTAATGAGGATTATCTTCACTGGCAGCAGAGGTATGTACAGGCACATATATAGTCAGCTGACTGGTGGTGGTCATATAATGTGTGCAGGGTGGAAGCATCTGCAATACTGTATCGTCGTGCAAATGAACAAGATTTTCCTGTACCTCCTTAGGGGAATGGGTCTTCCCCCTTATTTTTTGTGACTCACCCCCCATGCATTTGCAAACCAAGCTCTCATGCCTTTCCCCTAATCAAATCATCTTCCCAAGACATTCTGGAAGACTAACTTTTTTGGGGCTACCTGTATCCACATCATCCCTGAGCAAAACCATTACAGATCCTGCAAAGGTAAAAAAGAATTTTGGATCTTTCCCCGGTAGCACTTGGCACAGTCTTGTGGCCAGCTGCCAAGTAGAAAGGATTTTCATAATACAGTACTGTGATCTAAAAGTTACATCACACTGAACAGGTAGAATTCTCCCTGAAGCAGAGTTTGGCAGATAAACTTTGACATGCAAGCACAAGCAAAATTGGGATGCATGCCAAGGTTTACAGTCAGTTTTCATTCACTACCCCTTGTTGGTATCTTTTCTTTTGTAAAGCAGCAGTCTGTGTAGATGCATGTGAAGAACCCAATATCTTCACCCGATGCCCATTTGAGGAAAATCCTCTAAAAGATGAGATCATTCACTGCCTCCAGTTCTGGCTTTTTTTTTACCTCTTCAAGGGCTCACTGTAGTTCATCCAATCCTGCCAGTGTCCTCCCAACAGCCCAATGCACAAAATAATGGTCTTTTTGTGTGCCAGAATCGATCAGATTCAAAAGAAAAATCTGTATGGGCATGCAACTGGCATGAAGGTAATTACAAAAGAATGGCAATAGTCTTGACTGGGACTGTGGACTGTGTCTGTCAAACTGCAACGTTATTCTTAACATCCACAGGCACACTACACAAAGGTCTGGCCTGTTGGTCATATTGACTGCCAAAAGCCCACTTTTGTGGTCAGATATCCTGAATTGGTACTATCTCCAGGAGGAAATGTACTACTTGATGTCCTGAATGACTGAAACCACGAGGCTTATTACCAAAGTGACTGGTGAGACTGAAGTCTCATGAAGTTGAGAATGTGCAGATGAGAAGGGTTTAATTCAAAAGCCATTGAAGTTAAGACTATGGTGGGAAGGGATGATCAGATGAACCGGAATTCACCAGTATGGGATAAGGTGATGTCCTGATAAAACATGGTAAATTGGTCAGCCAACCACAGTTCTAAATCAAATGAACCATCATGAATCTAGGCTATAATGCCTGTAAGCCTGTGAAGCTTCTTCCTCCTCAGAGATGGTTGATTCCCAACTGTTTTAAATTTTGAGAAATGGTAGAATCAGGGTTTGGTTTTTTTTTTTTTTCAATTTTGTGATGTAGCTCTAGTGGCGATCATCAATAATATTACTTAGCCAGATTTGGCTACAACTAGATATGAAATTAGAAAAAAAGTCAGGATCCTTCTATATTCTTGGCTACGTACTGGAACTCATCATAAAAATCTGGTGATCTGGAAACCGTTTTTTAAAAAAATCTGGCAAGTTGCTGAGCACGGGCCTGAGCATGGGCCCCATTCCCATAATGCATGCCCCCAAGGGCTTTACACTGGAAAAACTGCAGAAGCTGTCACACACACACACACACACACACATATAATAATAAATCCTCATGATACCCTGTGGGTACCTACTGGGTATCATAGGGGAAAAAAGTAGAAAATTGTTGGAGTTACACTCCAGCACCTTTCTTGTCTTGACCCTTTGATTTGATCACTAGTTGATATTAGCAAATAGATGATGACATTAGCAAATGACATTGATATAATTGACATTTTTTGATCAAGTGAAATAATGGTGGAACAAGTTGTGCCATTGATCGTCATTTAGTTTCAAAGCTATTCTTATAAACTTAGATTATGATATTACCTCCTTGTATGAGAGTTACATTATCTCTCTTTGTGTACAATCACTAATCAATTAGTTGGAGGTCCATTAAGCATGAACATGGTATCAAAGTGCAAATAGTGAACACTGTAGAGAAAGGATTGGTGAAATTTGCTCCCATGGTGGTGTAAAGGACAGAAAGAAAAGAGTTGGTGAAAGTCAAATGGTTCTATAGACAAGATAGTTGTATGGCAACATGGCCGAAAGTCAAAACAACTTTATGTCCATTCGTAAGACCAACAAACTTGAAGGTGATGGAAACTACATTTGAAGCTAAAAGTCAAAGCCTTGTTGAAAAGAGAGAACATGTGGGACATTGTGGAAACAAAAACCATACTTGATTCATTTCTAATGACTATAGGAGGATTCAACTTTATAGAACAACAATTCAAGCCATTGAAAAATAAGGCATTGTCAATGAAGGATGATTTAGTCAACATCTTGGCTAAGCACAACAATCATGCTAGCGCATGGAAGGTGTTGAAAGATATATTTCAAATAGGATATCTTGTTCTTTTGATATTGACAAAGTTGTACAATAGGAATATATCAAGCAAACACACAAATTGAAGAACAAGTTGGTGGCTCTAGGCAAGCATGTGGATCATGCAACACTTATTTAACTTGTTTTGAACAATCTCCCATGAAGCTTTGAAAGTCTCATTTAGAGTTTAACAAGCCTTGACAATCTATCAACATTTGTCATATTATTTCCAAAGTTGCTAATTGAAGCACACCATATCCAACTACACAAATTTATGATGGGAAATGAAGAAACACTAGCAATGCAATTCAAACACTTCTTTGGAGGATGAGGACAAGGAGGTAGATACTTTGAGATTGGACACTTGGGACATTTGTGGGACAAGATTGAATGTTATTGATTCCACTACAATATCAAACATGACCCCCAATTTCTTGCTACATCTATGGCACATACAATCACATTTCAAAGTACTAAAAGCACGTGTTCCCTACAAGAGATCCACAAAACCACAGTGACCACAATGTAAACAAGTTATGTATGTAGAGTAGGGAAAGAATGGAAAGGAAGTAGAAGTAACATTCATTAAATTGGGGACAAATGTTGAGAAAAACCAAGATTGATACCTAGACTCTAATGTTATCCATCACATGTTTGGCGAGAAGGCATTAAACTTGTTGAAGATACATGAAGGAGAAAATGTGCAGATCACATTGGTGAAAAACACAAAACATTGGGATCTAGCATTGCCAACTTGTTTGCTAATTCTAGAGGAATAAAGTTGAACACATTTTTTATGTGTCAAGTCTGAAAAATAATTTGATTTATGTAGGTTGTCTAGTAGACATTGGTCATGTCATAGCCTTTCAAATTACAAATGTTGAATGTTCAATAATCTACAAAAGAAAAAGGTAATGGCAATCGGTCAAAAAGATGAGAATAATGGGTTGTACCACATTCATACCAAAAGTCCTCTTATGATTAGTGTAGAAGTAGAAAATGCAATAAAATTGTGGCACAAAAAAATTGGCCATTTGAACTTCAAGAACTTGAATCATGTGTTGAAAGAAAATAAAATTAAATGCATACCTAAACTTGAGCCATTTAAATCTATGTGCAAAAGTTGTCTTGTTGGTCACTAGCATCAAGAAAGGTTCTCAAGTCATTTTCATATAAAACATTGAAAGTATTAGAGTTAATTGACACTAATATAGTTGGGCCACTACCAACACCATCATTATAGGGCTCAAAATACTTTGCAACTTTCACAAATGACCATTCCAAAAAGAGTGGGGTGTTTTTCCTAAATAACAAAATAGAGACATTTATAAAATTCAAGTGCATAGAAAAAATGATGTAGAAAAAGATAGGCGAGAAAATTAGTACACCATGATTAGACAAAGGTGAGGAATTCACATATGTTGAATCCAAGCAATATTGTGATAACCATGAGATTAAAAAACAACTTGTGCAAATGTTCACACCTAAGCAAAATGGAGTTGTCAAAAGACGCATATGAACAATTGTTGAACATGCACAAAACATGATAGTTGGGTGCAAGTTCTCAAATTATCTATGGAGTGAAACCATCAATACAATGAACTTTGTAATCATTCAAAATTCTACAATTACAAATTAAGGCATGATTCCTAAATAGAATGAAGGTACACTAAAGAAAAAATTGAAATTAATTATCTTCAAAACTTTGCCTACTTAACATTCATGCATATTCCCAAAAATGATCACAAAAAACTTATAGTAAAATGCAAAAATGCATGTTGATGGGGTATGATGAAAATTCCAAAACTTGTTGATTGTTTGATCCAAAGTGTAGAAAAGTTGTAATTAATTGAAATGTTGTTTTCGACAAAACAAAAATAGGAACCCCTCGTCTTACTATTGCACTTGCCATTAATAGTATCATCTTTCCTTTAATTGAAAGCAACTCACATGTAAATAATATCCTTGAAAAGGTTGAATTAAATCATTGTCATCAAAATGCAAATGTCCCAAACCTAAAATATCCATTCTCCAAAGTAAATACACAATACACATTAGCTTCTTTCCTTTTGCCTCTTGTGGGGAAAAAAAATTGTTTATTTGTTGCAAGTTGTATATCTAGGTAGAATTGCAAGCATTTAAATAATTAAAACATTGAATCAACCTTTGATAATATGAAATATATATATGCATATCATTGACTATTTTGATAACATTTTTTCTCAATCACATTACAAGAAATCATGGTTTTTTTTTGCTAGAAGAATTAATCAAAAAAATCCCATGGACATTTGACAATTCAACCACGCATTTATTTAGGACAAGTCATTTTGAACATATCCTTTTTGATGGCTTGTCAATTTGACTAATGATCTTTTTCACCAACATAAAATGTGACATTTTGACTAGTCAATTTGTTCAGATGGCAATTTGATTGGTAGTCAAATCAATAGTCATTTTATTCACCATATGTCATCATCTTATGTAATCATCATTGCCACATGTCAAGTTGAATGCACATGCATAATTGACATGTGTCACCAATTTAGGGTATGTATTGTCACGTGTCCAAATTTGAAGTGATATTTACATGCCATGTGTTGTCATCTTGGGTCATTTTAACTGACACATGTCAATATGACATTCAACCACTATTTCCATGCTAATGATTGTTTTGTTTATATCAACTAAAAAAATTAATGATCTCTTTTACCAAAATGCGTTTAAATTGGTGTGTTTATTTTTATTGGTATCATTTAATGTGGACATGGTTACATTGACCAAAACTAGTTACAATAAATGTGTCTCAATTGACTAGTATAGATATGTATGGAAGTGGTTTTATTAACTTAAATTTTTTGATGAGCTTTGATTGAATAGACAATTTTAAGTACATATGGATCTAACTTTTATGACCAAATATTGTTTGAAAAGACATTCACATAATTAACAATTTTAGGTGAATGTGTGCAAATGACTTTTTGACCAAAGTTAGTTTAAAATTCTATCACCCAATTGACTTGTTTGAGTGCTTATGGATTTTATTCTCTTTACTTTTTGTAATATGATTTCTTCAATATTAGCCATGGGTTTTTGAACTCAACTTAAAGAAAAATTCTTGATGGACCTACTAGTCATATTTTATTATTCTTAGTTGGGATCACCATATATGTGTTTTTCTTTTATATTGGGAATGGTTTATAGGTGAGTTTGATTTGCAATTTCACATTAGTTCATTTTGTAGTTGGATCTACTTTAACCATGCCCCAAACATCAAAATGCATAATATTTAAACCACAAGTGACCAATAATAAGAAGTTGAAAGTTCATCTACAACATCAATGAGATCAAATGGTTTGGTAACTCACAACATTTGAACCAAACATTGAAAATGCAATGGATTGCAATCAAAGTCCAATAGTCATATATTGATTTGTATTGTATCACATGTTTAACATGATAAGTAGAATCATGAGTTGCATTGTTGTTTTTCCATGCCAATCAACATGAATTAATGAGGGATTATATTAAAACTTGACCTTTGGAACATGTTTAAACAATGTTGAATGATTAATGATGTCCTTGAGTTATCACATACATGGATGAATAGAACTTTGACTTGAATTGTTGCCATTATCAACATTAGGAGTCTTTTGCATGTTCTATCTTTGCTAGCAAGGTGCTTGTAGTTGCAACAACCCAACTCCACAATTGTTTATTGGATGATGGGGATGCATGTGATTTTGTATCATGCACCTATAGACATGCATTGTTTTCAAGCAATTGGACAATGTTTGTATGAATGGAATTTTGGTTGTAGACATTGTTTGAATGTGAAGGTTGTGTTTGCTTCTTGCACCTTGTGTGCTTACTTTGGCACTTGCCTTTCAACTCCAACTTGAAATTCCTTATTTGAAAACCCAACCTAAAGTTTTTAACTTGAAGACCCAAATTACATGTTTCCCCACATGTTTCCTTGGGGCTTGGTGGGTATAAGTGCCCAATTACTTGTGGCCCCAAATGCACTTTTACTTTGTAGTGTCTCCTTCATGCTAGTTTTTTCAATAGGCAATGACTTGCGATTAGAGATGGCCTTTGTCTTTAGGCACAATGTAACCTAGAAATGTCAATTCAACTTGATTTTTTTCTCCACAATTTATTACAACTTGAACATATGTACTTGGGTTGGTGCTTACCTCCCAACAACATAAAATGTACCTTGAACAACCTATTGATCTCAAAGAAGTTTTTTTTGCCTGCTCCTTTGGAGTGTACCATAACAAAAGCCATGTTGAAGTCAACAATGTTTTGCCATTTCTCCATCCCATGCACCTTGTGCCACCATTGTAACATGCCTAGCTTTGGTGGAGCTATTTTTTGACCACATGGCATTGAAAATTTGCCCCATCATGATCATGTGTATAAGAAGTAAACTCTTCACCAAACATGGCTAGCAATGATGGAAAAGATGGCAAAGGTGCTATTAAAAATCAAGAAGAGATAAAAAAAATACACAATGTTATAAGATTTAAACAAAAAAATTGAAAATTTTGACAACTACCCAAAATGATTGCAAGCAAGGAATAGTTATCAACAAGAAATCATAATAATAATTGAATGCAAATGCAATATGAAAAGTGTTATGTGAATACAATGGGATGCATCCTTGAGCATCCATAGGACAACAACCTTGGGCATCAATGGGAAATTGTCCCTAGGCATTCCTAAGACTAAACAAGGGAGATGATTAGTTGTGCTTCAAAAGATTCAAGTTTAGTTTGAACCATGTACACGACTAAAAGACACTAAGACCCTTGAGATTTTTTGTTGTCATATTGGCCACAGATCTTGAAACCCTAAATGAGATGGGCATCAAAACAAGTTTGGGTAGCTATTACATCATTGCCATTATTAAAGACATGAATGTGCTATCAAATTGGCTACATGTCAACATGATATAAAAAGGCCCATTCAACATAGATCCACTATTGTTACTTTTCAAATCAATGGTGTGGAATGGAAGCTTGGAAGGGAGCAATTGTAGTCAAGAAGTTCGTTTATGATAAACCTTTTTACAAATACAAATGCACACCATTGGTACATAACATATGGTGATTGTCCACCAACACCAACACATCTTCTCCACCAAATATTCATGCCCCCAGGGAAAAGATGTGTTGGTGGACTATTCCAAGGGGAACTTGATGTGTTCCACCTAAACATGTTTTTGCTAGGAACATTGTCTTTCCTAGGGAGGGGAATGTTGTGTTTCCCTATGGAGGTTTGGGGATGTGGAAGTCTTCAGGAATGGGTTTGGAACCAGGAAGGAAGCAGGATGGGAAGGGGTGTGGATGTGGAATAATAGGGCTTGGGGGGAGTAAGGGTGGGGTTTTGTTGAACAAGTTCGGGTGAGCAAAAAGTGGGGTTTATTAAGGTGAGTTTCCATTGGGCTTGTTTAACCAACGGGGACTTGGTTAATTGGAACCATGGTCCTCCAAGTTAGGTATCGAAGTCTGGGAACACAATGGTCAAAGTGTGTTGCAAATGATGCCGCATATAATTTGTTGCTCCTGTTTAATGTTTGCCCAATTCAAGCTGATATTTTTTGTGGGAGTAGCTTAGTATGATGAGATTTTGTCCAACAATTTAGGAGGGTTTTAGCCAAAGCAATGAATGCTCAAAGTTGAGCAACAGGACTGTGGATGCCCTGAGAAATGGAGAACAATTTTGTTATGATACTTTCTGTGTTCAATATGCAAGCTCAATGCCAAACTGGGTGGGAAGGTGTGGCTTCAAGAAGCAAGGTACAGCATCAGATATTGATTTCATTTATGGCATTTGTGATTTGATGTCCACTGGAAGTGCATCAAGATGAGGTGATTTAGCATTGCATCAAGTCTGTTTGGCTTCTTGCACTCATGATCTCCAAACAACTCCATGAAATAAAATTTAGATGTAAAGGATCAAAATTGCCAACTGCCAGAAACCTCTGTTGAGGTGTTTCAGAGTTAAAACCAATACATACCCATCCATTCACAATGGTGGCTTCATAAAGACCGTTGTCCTCAGATACATGGCATAGATGGCTGGATGATGTGTTAAAAATGACTGCATTGAGAAACTCACTGGCCCAAACACACAATAAAGCATTATGGTGACTACATATTGCAAATAATTTGCAAGGGTGTACTCATTTAGATTGACAAATAATTGCAATACATGAGCTTCATCTTTGCAAACAAGGAATTGTTTCATAGACATATCAAAAAATTTACACACCACATTTACAGAAAATTTCACAAAGAATGCCCATCATTCTTTGTTCAATAAGCCTTCTGGAGACCCCTTATTCTCCTAGAAGACAAACAGGTTATTAGTAAGCACTTTCATATGCATGGAACTTAACTTGGAGAGAATGTACATAGAGTATACACTTCTGAACAAGTTAGGATTTCATACAGCCATGCCATCACTATCTCAAGCTGCTATGCTTGATGAAATAATTATTCCAACTACCTCATTTGCCAGTGGTTTCAGTATTTTGCGAGCATTTGGAAGAGCAGACACTTATCCTGATGTCCAAGTTTGTTCCATTTGAGTACTGCTCCAGGGTTCATTACTGGTTGCCTTATTTGAATCAATGCTTCTAGTGTCAATGCTCCAACAATAATATGTGCAAGATTGCAGAGAGAACTCCACAATAACACTTCCAAGTACAATGTCAATGCTCCAATAACCCACTCTAAATGGGGCCTACCCACCTATAGAGTCAGGAGCTCCACAGTATATCAACCTCAAGAAAATACTAATAGGCTTCCACAGACATCACCACTGGCCCCCAAGAAGGTGAGCAGCAGTAACAAGGTCAGAAAAGTTTCACATGCAACAACGCAGGTGGATCTCCCTCTAAAGTTCCTTGCTTTGTCCAGATCCAACATGGGCCCTACAGCAAAGAGGCTGTGGCAAGTTAGGCTTTATGGGTAATAAGCCTTATTTGTACAGCCTATCCTCATTCAAAGAAGGCTTCTCTGCACTACTCTATTCAATTTTTTTCACAAATTAGAAGCATTCTTTCTTCTCTCCCTTGAAGCTTCTTAGTTAACCCAGTTCCTCAAAGGCCCAGCAAGGTCACAGTTTTGCAGGGAAAGTTCAGGCCAGAAAACCGAAGGAAACAACACTCTGCAAACTGTCCATAAAACTCCACCTACAAACCAAACAGCAAGAGAAAAGAGGCCCTTCAGCTGCAGTAGAGGCAGTTGCTGCATCTGCCTCATTCAGATTTTCCAGTTTTGAAGTTAAGGTTGAACCACTTCTTTCTGCTGCCTTTATCAGACATGGAATCTTCAACAGTGGAGCTTGTTTCCTCTTGAGCATCCAATGTTGCTGTGGAGTGCATTACATCATCACCAACACCCTTCCCGTTGCTACTGCTGCTCACCAACTTTGCAGCCACTGGTGCTGATGTGAAGGATTCATGGATTTTCTCTCGTGTTTTCAGCAACTCATCCACCTGCAAACAAAGTGCAAAACTTTCATGAACAAATATTTTAGCTTTCCTATGTTTCATTCAGCAGTCCACCTCCTCTGCTTTACTTTACTGATCATTCATGGAAGGCATATGGATGGCCAGGACTTACCACTTGCTTCTCTTGAGAGAACTTATTGGTGACAGCAGTAAAACGAGCCAAGGCCTGCAAACTCATTTCACAAAAAGCATTAGTACCACAAAACACAACGAGAAATCAACCAGCAACTTCCATCTCTTCCCTAGACTATAGCCACCCTTAGTTAGAAGTGATGGAAAGATAGACACTGACCCTGTGCCTGAATCAACAACTGGATACGCAAGTCATAAAACAGGGATCAGAAGGTTTTGCAACAGCATGCAAACATTCTGAAAGGTAAGCTTACCTCACGATACTCAGCCTCAAATTGACGTAGCTCACTGCGCTTTTCCAGTAACCGGGCCTCAACTTCCTTCAGCTTTGTAGAGGCTTCTGAGAAGGACTCAGCACATATTGCTTCAATCATGTAGCTGGCACTCTTGAAGAAATTGTCACCTATTGACAGATGTAACTTCAGTATCAGATGCAGCAAAATTAGAGGTGGACATGACACATTAGCTTTACCTCTCAGTACTGCTGGCCTCTAAATGATTGTTACAATCATCTGGCCCCAGCAATTTTGGAAATGGCATGGCAATACTAGCATGATGTCATCTTGGAAACCAAATTGAAGCAAGATGGTAGAAAGAGTCTAAAGCAGGAAAACTCTAGACCTTTTGTACTTCCTCCAACTCATCTATTCTGTTTTAGAACTGCACTCCTCTGCACTGCATCAGGAGATAGCAGAGGATCATTGCTTACCATATACAGCAAAGATGTGGGTGCCTGCCTTCAATTCTGACATTTCACAAGGTTGCAGACCTTCCAGCTTTTTGAAGAAAGCAGCCTCTGGATCCTTAGCAATCAGCAGCTGGTCCCAGACCTCTAAAGTCAAAACCTATAGAAGGTTGCAGCTGCAGCAAGCATAGACGAAACCCTAAACTGTAGACTTGTCTGCAACAGTTGCTAGCATGCTTACCATAACTATAACCTCTTTCTGACAGCTGCTGGATATCTTATCACACTCCCATGCCCTACAGGATTAAATCACAATACACACCGCATTTACTGTTGGATCCAGCTTGTAGACTTGAAAATGAAGAAAGTACATGCCAGCACACGTAGCCCTTCCACATTTCACACTGTCCTCCTGCTCAGCCACAAAAACCACAGTTCACAACAGGTAGAATATTCAGTAGCTAACATCATTAGAAAATAGCAGATGAATACAAGCAAGCAGGACAAGCAAATTCTCACATTACTCTAAACAAGCTTACTTTTGCAATTCAAATGTGAACATTCAACCCCAAGTATAACACCATACCTGCAGTGCCAATCCTAGTCCACCATTTTCTTCTTGCTCAAAATACAGCAGCTGTCCAAACAGACATCTACAGACATTAGGCAGAATGCATTCCTATGAGAACTGGCATTTGGAAAACCACAGCATAATCTTGCTCTCAACTGAAGAGACTTCTTTCTTTGTGGTTCAGGAGTCCAACAAACATGGTGCCAAGATGTCTAAAAACAGCTCACAATGTTGGTGGATTTCTTTCAATTTGATGAAACATTGAGAGCTTCAGGTTTATAAACATGCAAATATACTTACCTTGAATTTGCTTTGAGCTACAGATGTCACACGGACTACCACACCTGCTTGAGCCTGAGCTTCTGAAATTGTGATACCAAAGAAATGTGCACCCTGCTTCTCAACCTGCAAAACTTCCAGACTTTAATATAACTAATTTTCTTGGGTGAAATCATTGGAAATGCACATAGTGGAAACATTGGTCAGGATTTGATTTGGAGCCAAGTATTTTCTGTAAAACAAAGACCTCTCACCTTGTCATTGACAGCACGTCCCAAAGGCAATGGTCTGATTGTAACTGTTCCATTGAGTGCCTCTTCCAAGACAGTGGCTGATATTGTAGTCTTGATGGGCACCCCCAATTTGCTGCATACTCAAGCAAAACAGCCAAGTGCATCACAAAATCTCACCCTCTTCATGCTCACTCTCATTCTGATCCAATCAACAACAGAGAAGTGGGAAAGCTCAATAAGTAATAGAGCATTAGCTGAATAGCAAAGTCACCCAGAGCCCTTAAAAACAAGAGATAAAAGAACACACCTAAACAGTGCAGCAAACATGGTATTCATGGTCCCCAAGTTTGAAAGGTCCAGCTCCACATCCAACCCTTCAAGATCCACAGCCTGCATGAAGGAGCAAATTCCATCCTTGAGAAAACTCCTTCCTGAGTTTACATATATCTGTTTGAAGGCCCTGCCAATTGTAAATTGATGCCACAGAAGTTTGCAACATTCAAAGAGGTTTCTCTAAAAGGGCCTATAAATACCTCAAACCCAGAAGCATCATACTGCCTTCGCTTCTCAGGATCAGAGAGAATGCCATATGAATATGCAACCTCTTTGAACTTCTCTGCTGCATCAGGGCTGCTAGTGTTTTTGTCTGGGTGGTACCTGGAAAAAGAAAATCCACCATCAACAAAACTAGAAACCAAGAATTGCATAGACAAATGACCTTGAGTGTACAATGAACTTAGAACTAAAAATGCATTGGATACTTAATGTAGGCATTGGCACAAAACCAAGCATCTGGCTTCGCCTACATGTTTGTAGCAAGCAGCAGCGCTTTAAAAGAAGAGAGGACGACATGAGATGATGATCCTGGGATACTTCTTGAAGGAAGACTATATCTATGAATCCATCCAGATCCACCCAAGAATAAGAGAACTTGGAAGCTTGAACGAACCCTAATATTTCGGCCAGAGAAAGAAACCACGCCTGTCAGAAACAAGAGAGAGCGGCACGAACGTTCTGACGGAGAACCAGTTCTCTGGAGGGGTGGGTGCGAGAGATGGTAAGAGAAAGAGCGTGACCTACTTACTTCAAGGCTAGCTTCCGGTAGGCGCTCTTGATTTGCAGGTCACTGGCATCACGGGGCACACCCAGAACTTCATAAGGATCTCGACGCCCTGTTGGCGCCGTTGATACTAACTTACTATCGTCCTGCGCCACCCCTGTCTCCGCCATCTCGTTCACCTCTCTCCTCGTGACACCAGCCCTTTCTACTCCTCGAAACTTAAAAGCAGAAGATTATTGCCAACCACCCCTGCAATCTCCGTAAAAAAAAACAAGAAAAAAAACTCTGACGCAAGCAACCTTGCTGTTACGAGTCGACCAAGCAGAATCCCATCTGGATGCCCCCTGCGCCTAGCCCTCGTCCACAACTTGCCGATCCTTTGTCACACCCGCTCTGTCCATACGACATCCACAGAGCAGCAAGTGACGAAACAAGAACCACTGGAGGAGGGCAGGAGGGGGCGGGGGTGGAAAAAGAAAAAAATGAGCTTCTCCTTCTACAGCAACTCCAGCTCTTCCTTCTTCAGTTTTTCCACACGGTTAAGAAGCTTGGGAGACGAGTCAACACACGAGGATTGAGCAGACCTGAGCGATGCTACTCCGCATCCTCTGGAGCTCAAGCAAGAGCCCCAAAATTCCGCGCAGAAAAACACCACTTCACACCCCCTTTCTTTATTGTTTTGTTGCAAAAGGACTCCTAACCCCAGGTCAGACTCCTTTGTTGGGGAGAGATCCAGATGGAAAAAACAATGAAGTGCCAGAGAAACTGAAGCCTAACAATGAATGATCAGAGCTGCACTGCACAAATTGGGAGGTGCTGCACAAAGTCAGGTCGACGATGGGAGGAGAAGCGATGGCGGCATCCGCGCCAACCAAAAGATTGTTCCCTTCCCACCACCACACTAGCAGCCGCCCTAAATTCACTTTTCGGGGTGGGTGCATGGGAGGTGTTCAAACTTCAAACCAATGCCACCACCACATTAGTCCTGCAAGTACCCTAAAGTGGTAGGTAAGAGCCCGAGGGCCAGGGTTTCAACGGAATAAGGGCCCACACAAGGCGAAGCCAAGGTAAAGCCCGAGGGCAAGGGTTTCACCGGAATAATGGCTCACACAAAGGCGGACCCAATGTAAAGCCCGAGGGCAAGGATTTTACCAGAATAAGGGCTCACATGAGGTGGACCCAAGGTAAAGCCCGAGGGCAAGGGTTTTACCCTAATAAGGGCCCACACAAAGTGAAGCCAAGATAAAGGCTGAGGGCAAGGGTTTTACTGGAATAAGGGCCCCCATGAGGTGAGGCCAAGGTAAAGATGAAGGGCAAGGATTTTACCAGAATAAGGGCCCGCATGAGGCGAAGCCAAGGTAAAGGCCGAGGGCAAGGGTTTTACCAGAATAAGGGCCCCCATGAAGTGAGGCCAAGGTAAAGCCCAAGGGCAAGGGCTTTACTGGAATAAGGGCCCCCATGAGGTGAAGCCAAGTTAAAGGCCGAGGGTAAGGGTTTTACCAGAATAAGGGCCCACACTGGGCAAAGCCAAGTGTGGCCTGAATCCACTAATGCCCCTTGCCCGAGGGCTTTAACATGCGTCAAAACCATGGCTTCATGGTGAGAAAAACCAAAAGTGGGCTTTTGCAATTTTCATGCAGCCCTCCTCTACAAGCATTACAAAAATCTTAAAGCCCATGCAGGATTCAAACAAATTTTTTTGCCCTATAATGAGGCATCTAAGTAAATTTTCAAAAACTATATCAAGGTCTTTTACTCAAGCCAAGAAATTTCCTATTGTATTTGGAAAGGATCTCATATCCATGAAAGTCCTTAGAAAAAGAGAATGGATCTTACACCTATCCCTCAAGTGTGTGTAGGATCTCACACCTATATAAGTAGGTGTAACATCCCTCTGACTCTTAGTGTACTATATCGTAGGTAGGGCCTGCTCCACTCAGGCCCCCAGGGGATGCAATGAGCCTGGCAGGGGTGAACCATGGTTCGGTTAAGTGATAATATGCTGTTCTAGGGCAGACCTGTCCCAAACTGCAACTGGTTTTCTCACCATTGCTTCACCTTGTGATTTGTGTTCTCAGTAGAAGATACATGCTTTGAATAAGCCACCAAAGACCAGCTACAGAATAGGTGTATGAACTCTCTCTCCCATTACCCTAGACCCTTACCTAAGGTAACCCTAAACCCTTACCTTATGATCTACATATGTCCAAAAAGTTCATGATAAAAGTTTGCCTCCTGCCCATAGTTCTTTATTTGTAGAAATTCTAATTTTCTTATGCCCGCATTGGTTAGCCATTTTTTTTCTATGTGTTTTTTTTGCATACTCCCATAACAATTAGGTCTGGGGTGACAGATTATGTCATATTCTTGACCACATTACATGACATAATCTTTTGGTGATGATTGTACACTCGTAATAGTGACCAAAATGTGTCTATTGGACATGATTTTTTAAACCTGTTCTAAACCTTTGTTAAAATTCACATGCCCATTGTGCAAAATCCACGAGGCCATTATGCAAATCCAAAAGTGGAGTGTGAAAATTATGGAAACCATTATGGTATGGAGCATGCCAGGTACAGGCAGGCCATTATGCAGCATTCTGCTGCCTGTTTGGAAATTTTGGCTCACCCCACCAAGCTCACCACAATTTCCTCACAGGCACATTTACCAGGCACAATGGCCTGGACCTGGAAAATTCCATAATACATTAGATTCCTCCATAACTGCATTGCAACTAAACAGGTAGGCTAGGTATGCTTAAGAACCAAATTTGGACTCACTTGAAGCAAATTGAATCCTTGAGTTGGACCATGTGAAGCAAATAGAATCCTTGAGTTGGACCATGTGAAGCAAATAGAATCCTTGAGTTGGACCATGTGAAGCAAATTGAATCCTTGAGTTGGACCATGTGAAGCAAATTGAATCCTTGAGTTGGACCATGTGAAGCAAATTGAATCCTTGAGTTGGACCATGTGTAACCAAAACTCGGGCACAGAAGATCTGCCTACAATACTGTCTGAGTTACCTCTGACACCAACAATTGGAGTACAGAAGTTCTGCATACTAGACTATCTGCATTGCCACTCCCCATACGCAGCCCATACATACATTTGAAAAACTTTATTTATAGTGTCCTGGAAACATACTCCCAACGACCAACAACAAACTTAGAAATCAACACACATTACACACCCTCTTTTTTGTAATCATTAAGAACCCTAGATTGGAGAACATGGACGAGATCTCTCTCTCTCTCTTCATCTCTCAAGTCTATGGACAATATATCATCCCATGTTCACTAATATAGAAATCCAGAATGTCCATCCTTGTCTCATCAACTATGAATTCCCAAACCAAGTTGCCCTTACTCCATGATTCCACATGATCCCACAACAGAGATGAATTCTACCCGACCCTTTGAGTAATGGGACTTGTGAGACTCATCAACCTGGACACTATCATCCTTTCCATGTCTCCAACTTCAAGTCAAGGAAAGCACAAAACATTACTGATATTGCTATGTTCTACTACTTCACAGAAAACTATACCTACATAGCAAAAGATAGAAGTTGGATATAGTTTTTGTTGTAGAGAACATAATCAAAAACCAGAATAACAACATCAAAACAACAAATTGGTACTTAGCTTCTCTACATCCCCCCTTTCTAAGAATACTACTTGCCTTAAATCCTTTGTCCAACTCCCTTGGTTCATCCTCTTCTTACCATTCTTCCACACAACTCCTATGCACATAGAATCCACATAAAGCTTATCAACCAGCACACCAAGCTTACACACAAACCAAGTATAGAAGAAAAGAAGTAAAGGTAGTGCAATTGCCTACCTTCTTCAAGGACAAACTGCGAAAAAGGTGATGGTCATATCACCATGCAACAAAGCACAAAAAGGTAAAACCCTAACTACATCCTACAACATGTAGGACATGCCTTTAGGTCACACTTGCCTTGGACCCTGGCTTGCATCTTGGTTCTTCAAATCATGAGATTTCCTTTGAGCTCTTTCTTTTTTGAGATTCCAACCAATTGATTTCCGTTCCAAAATGGTGCCATGTAGGTTAAGCCTTGATTTGCCACTTTTTGGTCTTGGACCTTCATCTAGAATGGTCTTAGGTTTCTTGCATATTTGTTCTCATTGTGTTTAATAAAAACCTTGTGGCATTAATAATCACTACTAATTAGTTCTAACAAAAAAAAATCAATGACTTGCTTTTCAAATGTTATGTTTAATGATCACTTGTCACTTGTTAATTAATTAAACTTTTGGAACATGAAAATTATTTGATTTGTCATTCATGAACTTATTCAAATAAATCTTATATTTTTCTTTTAACCATAATAACATTAATGCAACCTTCACACATAATGTAAGGGGCTATTATAAAAATAGGTTAACACTAAGGTTTATATTAGGAAATTGACATGAGGCATGTTATCTTGAACCCTAAGGGCACCATTAACATGTTTAATCAGCTATTCATGCAAAGAGATGTAAATGACATGAAGGTGGTCAAGTAACATTTCATGATTATGCATTCACATCATGTGTAGGGATACTACTATCATTATCGTTGATTTCAACTTGTTAATGTTTTATTCATTGTTTCATTATCATTTTATGCGTTGTTTCAACATCACATTTCTTTTGAATTGTGATTTTTTCTACATCATCACTTCTATTTTTTTCAAATAGGACTATTGGTTACACCACCTCATACCCATGTATGCATTGTTTTGGCATTGCATTTTTTCTCATCTATTTTATGTTTTTTTACATTGCTAGCTTGTTGTTTTCCTTTGCATTTATCTCATTTGACACTATTAACTCACTAAATTTCTTGTATGTTCATTCATTGCTCCATCATCACATCATGTAGCTCCTTTAAACCATGTTTCACATGTGTTCCCTTGTGTGGTGACTTCTCCTTCTATGTCATCTTTTTGTTTAAAACAAAGTCTTTACTTATTAGTGGTTGTTTATTGATCCATGCTTGTGTTCTTAAAACATGTGAAAGTTTCAACTTTATGTCACAATTGTACTTGACATAAATTATGATTTTTAAAAAAAATTCGCAAATTTGTTGTGATTGAAATCAAGACATATATCTTTCATTTAATGTTGTTTCATTCTGTAACAATGAATTCATTTGAGATTGATAATGTTTCTATAATCATGTGTGTTATAATTTTGATTCAAATTCATCAAAAACTCATTGTTAAGTTAATCATTTCTAAATTTTAAAATAGCTATTGAAGAAAGTTTAACATTTGTGTCATTACATTTGCAACTCCCCACACCATTATTGTATGTCAAGTGTTCTAAATTAATTGTTTCTTTATGTAGGCATCAGGTGAAACCAAGATTTGGTACTTAGTTATCTAGGTTTTTTACGATTGAATATAATCATGAGCAATAACTCAAAAACTTTAGAATGATAAAAGACACATTGTTTTATATAGTTAATGGATTATAAGCTTTCCTAACTAAATATGTTCATGGAGTACCACAAGTTGATTCTTAAACAAGTCCAAGTGGCATGTTTTATCTACAATGTGGCACATGGTGTACATTTCCTTATTTATTCTAAGTTGTTTGCTTCAAAAAATTGACAATTTCTTTTGCTTTCCATGAGGTTCTTTATGAAATCAATGTGTGTTTAAATTTGATAGTGGTTCATAGTTTTGCAATCAATAAATGTTCAAAGGTCAAATTTCTTAACCAATTGTTGATGAAATGGAATATAATATATTTAAAAAACTAATGTGGCTTATGTTTTTCAACATAAGATGTCATCAATGGAGCACACATTTCCATCTCAAAACCTTAAAGGTTTATTGATAAAAAATTTACTACCATTAGACAAGTGGCTACAACATTGTTGCTTATGCATTGATTGATTAAAAATGATTTATTGATTTATTTGTTGATTCCAAAATATGAAGGAGGACTACATTAATGTTGGTGGGTTCCAAACTATGGGTTAACTATTAGTTGACATGGACTTTTAAATAGAAAAACCAAAAACAAGCTTAAACTAGTTTCCACTTGGAATTGGAGCTAGAAACATATCTAAGTTCCATTGTCTTACTGTAAATGGAACCAGTCTCCAAACCTTATTTTTCCAAGTTGGAGTTTTATATGCACCCAATATATATATATATATAATGTTGGAAGTTTGTATACTTGCACGTGTGATTCAAATGGATTAGGACTTGGGTGCACCCAATGTTTAACATTTTGTTTGATTGGCCTTTCATCAAAACAATTCACATGTTAAACACTCCTAAAATGGACATTATGAAAGTTATTCCTTTGCCCAACCTACTTTGGATTTCTTTTAAAAATTGAAAATTTAAGAATCAATGTAAAATGGGTTTTACCAAAACTTTTTAAAAAACTAGACAAGAATAAAGTTTCTATCAAATATTTTTTAAAAAAAACTAGAGCCAAGACCAAAGGTTCTTTTCAAAAGCTATAACTAGACAACATTACTTCGCATTTTACAAGCATGTTCAACATTATAAAAAAATTTGGTTCAAATAGAAACATGGGTGTTATTCCTCCGTATGTGGTTGAGGACAAAGGCTATTTTTTAATTTTTGGGATCATGAAACCTTACATTTCAAAAATGATAATTGTTGTGTGACAACACGCACAAGCACAAGATACTTATTGTCGAAAAGTCTTTTGGCATCTTAAATAAAAGATTCTACCCAAGCTAATAAAATATTCAAATTTGCATGTTGTATTCTTAACATATGTCTTCACATGTTGTCATTTACTAAAAGATCTTTAAGGCAACCAAAGGGACTTTCATATTGACATTTTGATGCACAATCTCATAGGGGAAGTTAAAAGAAATTCCTCAACAAGCAACTAACATGCATAAAGTTAAGAATGCATATCATATGATAATTCTTCATAGTATTAAAAATAAATAGAGACTTGGAGATTATTTGTGAAAGGTTGTCAACTTTAAACCCACTACATGCATCAAAATTTATAGTCTAAATCAAATTTGTCACTTTCACAACTACATTTGCATCACAATTTGGTAAGTGATTAGTTTAATAATTCTATCAATAGTTTGAACTTCATTGGTCATGTTTTCTTTTTTAAAAGCGTAGTTGACAATTATGTGTTGTTCAATGTCTTTTCATGTGCACATGAATGTTCTTTTTAATAGTGCCTTTGTTTACCACAAATGCAATGTTTAATATATTTTTAAACCTCATAAATAACATTTATCAATCCTACCTACCTAACAGTCAAAACATTCAAAATAAGTTGACTACTTAGCCTACTTGCATACCTAGTCTAGCTTAAACTTCCTCACCTTACCGAACCAAACCTACCTTACTTAATATGCCACCAATGTGAGTTGAATCCATTACCTTCATGAAAAAAAGAGAGGTGTTTAATCAATACACTTATCCTTCATGGAATCGCACAATTTGTAACATATTATGACCATGTTAATATGAAATTGCAACAAATTTCATCTTAAATCATTCCTTAAAACTTTCACTTGTTGTGGGCAACATAGATATACCACACATCCAAGTGCGATCCATTGCTTTGTAAAGTCCATAAAAGTGAGTTCAACCATGGAAAATATAAATAAATAACCATAAAAGAAAATTCAAATAAGAATTTAGAAATGTAACACATGAAAATTATGTATCAAAATGGATGGAAAATGATTGACAATTTTCATTCATGTTAAAAATGTTAAATATTTTCAAAATGCAAGCCAAAAAATCAGACTATATGCCAAAATGAATTTTAATAAATAAATAGATAAATAAGTAATTTGACACCAAGGTGTGAAATCTAATAAATAATCATGGTAATTGTTGCACTTTGAGATCATGAGAGATTTAATGCCAAGCATAAGAATGAGAACCAATATGCCACTAAGTTTAGGTTGCAAATGGTTGTTGAATGTGGAGTCCTTCTCAACACAAGGGCCCTAGTTGGTTGGTTTTGGGAGCTTTTACTAATAGTGGTTTATGTGGAGCAAGGGGCTCAAACAAACAATACATTTGTAAAGTGATTTAGACCAATGTTGGGCAGTTCACACTTTTTTTCCAAACCTTAATAAGTTTTAAGTCAATTCTCAAAATGAAAACCTACGGGTATCACCAATAGTGATACCCACTATGAAAACCTGATTGATGGTTTTCATTGAGTGAGAATTGGCTCAATGAGAACCTAAAAGGGTATGAAAACTCGAAAAAAGTATGAGAACTTGAAAAGTATAAAAAAATCAATGCCAATTTTCAGTTAGGCTTTTAGGTGTAGGCTTTAGCCTAAGTAGGTGTTAGGTTTAGGCTTTAGCCAAATTTTCATTTTATTTAAATAAAAAAAACTCATGATAATTTTTGTTGATAATCGAGTTGTGAGAACTATCTTTGAAAATCACCAATTCAAAAATTTGTCAGAACCAACTCAACTGAAAACCGGCTGGATTTCATTTTTTCAAAAGTTCTGAAACCCTGAACGGTTTTCTAAGCTTGAATTTTTTTTAAAAAAAAATTGAGAACCTGACAGGTTGTTCAAAACAGTCCTAAGAACCAGAACCAACAGTTTTCACCCAAAAATAAGTGAGAACTGCCCAACACTAGTTTAGACCAATGTTGGGCAGGTACCCACTTCGGAGGGTAAGAATTGCAAGTTCTGCTTTATAGATAAGTAAGAACCAACCCAAAACTTGGGCTGATTTTTGGGAACTGGAAGAGGAACCATAACCTTATTTATTTTCTTAAAGAACCAGAACTAGAACCAAGATTTTTGAAAAAAAAAAAAAAAAGTGCTTCCTGAAAGAAGTGACTAGAAATGGTGGTCAACTGGTGGTTTTGGTGAGGGTTCCTAACTACTGTACAGTAATTGAGTTTGATTTTCAAGTCCAAAACTAGAACTGGAACTTATCTTTTTTGCGAAGAATTGGACTTCAAACTGGATTCCCAGTTCCATTTTATGTTGAAGAACTGGAACCAAGATAGTTTTAATTTATATCTTAGAACCGAATCTCTCGAGGTTCCTTGTAAAAAGTAAAGAACCACCCAACACTAATTTAGAATAGGGTTGTTTTGGTTCTAAAAATAAATAAAACCTTGGCTTATAGGTCCTACTAGATTCTAGTTTTGAATGTGTAATCTCGGTCTAGGTTTCAGGTAATTTTCATTAGATGGAACCTAACCTCTAGTGTTGTTTTGAAGTGGGTTCTTCAATTTTTCAAATTTTCAGATTTAGAGTTTTCCAATGTATTTCAATCAGTGATTTTTTTTGGGGGCGAAAAATCGCCAAATGGCGGCACAGTTTTCTGAAAACCGAACATTCTGTCGCAAATTCCCTGTTTTTGAGAAAAAAAAATTCGCCAAAAAGCGACAGAAAACTGGTTTTTTGGGGATGGTGTCGTCACATTTATGCCTACTGGCTACAGTTTTCAGAGTTTCTTGAAATAGATTCGCCAGTTAAGTCGAAATCTGCCTAGGGATGCTCGTCACCACCCTGGCTGTTGTTATTGTAGGGCAGTACAAAAAGTACTGCCCTGCTTCTTCTTTTTTCCTTAACTGCCCTTTTGCCCATCCAAGACCAGACACATCTTGGGTGCTGCCCCTACAAACTTTGGGTCCTGTAGTGCATGTTTTAAGCTTGTAATGGACACCTAGTGCTCATTCCAAGCCTCAAATGTGCAAAAGATGGGCCCAAAGTCTGTCTAGTCATCATCCACTTTTTTTGAGAAAAAGATGAATTGGGCCAAGGGCAGATGAGGAAAAAAAAAGAAGCTGCATTACGGGGGTGGAGTTCCATTGTTCCACCTAGTCTACACACAACCTAAGATCATAAATTGTGTCCCAACAATGTATAGGACCAAAGTTGCAATGTGGCTAAAAGTTCATTCTACCTGTTATCTTTTCAAACCAAAATTGATTTAGTGTTAAGAGAACTAGATTTTATGCAAATAAAGATGGCAAATTTTTTTTTTTGTTGGGGTTCTAGCTCCACTAGGAGCCCTTAGCACATCTGGTTCAAGGTCTCATAGTCTCACCTTGGAGAAATTTAATGCAGATCTCATAATGCAGAATCCAGATAGAGTTTTTGAGCACTATATCTATGTTCAGGAATTTTAAGCTATTGGCATCGGAGAAGCTAGAGGTACAAAATTACAAAATCAGAGCTGCTTTTGATCTGATACATTTAATGTTAATGCAAATTTAAGAATGACTCAAAATCTTAGCTTTCCCATACACATCAATAATGAGACCTGTATTTTGTTTTAGGAATTTTTGTTTGTAGCCAAAGTGGCTATCATACACAGGAAGATGAAGGAAACGTGTCTACCCTCATTAAGAAGATTTAACCAAGTCATTAAGAAGATTTAGCCAAACTTGGTAAGGTATCGATACCCATGTTGATAACCAAGCATTTTCTCAACAACCAGCCAGCACCAATAGAGACTTTGCATCAGTTTAGGGTCTTCCTCTATTGTACCCAGATGTGTTCTAGATGGTATTATCCTTTCCAGAATGGTAAGTTCTAGAATCTTTTAATAATAGACCCAAAGGGTATAGAGAAAATGACATTCGTGCACCAGATTGAACCACAAGCTAAATATTGGCCTTGCTTGAACATCTATGCATTGCGAGAACAATGCACGAGTTATGCGTTGGCCAACAGACACAAAATTATTTGGCAATCAACCCAAGTCCAGCAGTTAGCATAAGTGATCTCAAGTCCTTGAAGAACAATTTGCCATTTCATGCTCATTGCAAACATCAGACAAAACTGTCATAGCTGGCTGCAGACTATGGTTATGAAGTTGGTCGCTATGTAGTTGCAGAGCACTGTCTGCTTCATGACCATCCACTGAGATGAGACAGTAACTAAGAAAATAGCAGATGATATCACTCCACAATACTCTCCACATGCCATACCCCACCTTACAAGGTTAACAAGCAGATTTCAGACAACAGACTGAAGCAGAAGCAGACAGTGTAATAGTGATGTTACCAGCAAAAGCAGAGCCTAAGGTTTCTTATTAAACAAAAGCCCAAGCACTTACTAAGATGCCCAGCATAATAATCAAGAGATTCTTTGCAGGAATCCGACTATTTCAATCATAGGTGCCCCTATCCTCTACCCATCTTGATTCTCAACGAAATGTAGCTTGATTGCTTCTACCAGAGATATTCTGGAGACAATCTAGGCAGGAAACTTCACCTTCTACTGCTGCTGCAGCCATCCATGAATCCTTCATACCTCTTGAACTCTACATGATCAATTCATCTCAGCCATGAAGGCTACTCTACAGGTCCTTACCAAACACTAGGTCACACCCCATCAAAGCATTAGAGTGACTGGATCCTCAATGTAGCTCTTGAATGCCCCCAGCCATTGCGCCCCAATTGCACCTGCCAATAATCCCCCCAAGACGTCCATCACAATTGGATCAGTACAACATCATATGCATCAATAAAAAGATAGTCACAAATAGTATGCAGCTGGTATACACTGTATGCTGCTTCTTGTCATTGATACACTTTTCTGTCTAAAGAGTCAACCTGTTCCCAAGGGCTGAGGATGTTATGTGTAGAACTAATCTATTGAGCTGTAAACCTTGCAATGTATATCCTCAACCATGAAAAGCATCCTTCACAAATTGATTCAGGTGAATGTTCCAAATAACAAAGAAGAGCAGAACACACAGTTAGTTGTTGAATTTCCTCTTGGCAAAAATTGGACCCACTGCCAAGAACCCAACTTCTACCCTTTGCTCTTTCTGGCAATCACCACTCTGAGGGAGGAAGAGAGGGAGGCAAGAGAGTGTATGTGTCTGTTTACTCATTAGATTGCTCTTGCCTTGGCAACATATCCAGTTCAAATTTTGATTCACCAAACAGATAAAGAAACACAAAGAAAAGTTAGAGGAGAATGGGTTGGGGATGTGTATAATGAGACACTAACTGCAGGTTATACAACAAAGAGCCTTTCTTTGAAAATTGCTTTCCACACCCAGATAATGTGAACTTTTGAGCTGCCATGACAAGCAATAACAAGGTTGAAAGCTCACCATCTACGACCCTGTGATCACAGCTCAGTGTGACAGTCATGAATGTGCCAGGAAGAAACTCCCCTGCTCCATCTCCAGGAATCACCCGCTTCTCAGCTGTGCCCCCAAACAACCATGCCAGACATATCTATGAGATTGTAGAAATGTCCACAACACTTTGATGGTAACACGACAATGAGTGCAGTCATAACCTTATGAGAGTTGCTCAAAAAGTGTCAGACCATCATCTTCATCACAAATAGTGGTGACAAGCTGCCATGACTACCCACTGACAATCATGCAAGACAATATAAGTTCCCAAACCAAAGTCCAAGAACACATCAGCAGGTGCCTCTCTCTTAGACAATTGGACTCAATAAGGAACTCATTGTACATAACCACCAAACAAATGGAAATGATAACTTTCACTGGAGGAAAGAGGCCTTACTGGTGCCAACAGCAAGTATACAGGCCTGAGGTGGGTTGATGATGGCAGAAAATTGCTTAATTCCAAATGGTCCTCCCAAGTTTGAGACTGTGAATGTGCCCCCCTGCAGGAAAAATAATAATTTTATGCATTGCCTTACTTGTCTGATGTGATGAAGCACACACAATTATAAAGTGCAGAAGATGTCATTCTAAGTCAAACTACAAAGTCAGTTTTTGCAACCAACCTCATAATCCTGAGGCTTCAAAGTGTTTGACCTTGCTTTGCCTGCCAATAGCTTCACATCTTCTGAGATAGTGGCCAACCCCTTTTTATCTGCATCCTGTCCAGATCAGAAACCATATCAAAGGTGCCCAATGGAATTGCAAGCTTGGCCAAGTCCACAAAGTAAGAATGGCCCACAAAGGTGTCCCTATAAAATTTGCAGACTGCTAGTTCAATGCATTGTATGCATCCCTCTTTCTAAAAGAAGAACCATAGAGAAGGAATGGAGAGTTACTTTCACAACTGGGACCATCAAACCATGTTCAGTCTGTACTGCAACACTGACATTCACATTGTGATACCTGGCCATCAAACAAACAGTCAAATCACCAGCAATATCATAATGAATACTCCCTTCAGATAAGTTCCATCAAGAAAGGGAAGGTATGGTCCCATGATATGTGCAATCAGGAAGGTGTTCTAATGTGAAAGACTGAAAGATTTGAATGAAAATTCACACAGGCTACAGCCAGGAGCCAAAAGTTCATGAGCATCACATGTTCACCAAATGCAATATGCAATGCCAAAGAAAACAGCAGATGGAACTAGTCTAGAGCTGTACTGGCGAATGAAGTCATCAGTCCAGGAGCTGTTGCATTCTGGTACTTTCCGCAGTGCTAGCGCTGCAGCCTGCACATCCTCACACACAACCTCAATAGGCTCTAGACAATCTCCAATGTAGTAGGATATCAAGGGCACACAAGCAGCAATTCTGCCATGCCAGTTGTCTTTGTTGGTCTGTAACTACAGATTCACTATGCAGGAAGGATAGTGAGTGCTAAGTAGATGTCACCTCTGTTTGGAAGGGTAGGGACCAAGATGCAGAAAGAATATACTGACCTTGATAACAAAATCATTCAATGAAATCTTCTTGGGAGGAGCATCTTTGGTTTTTGAGGACTCCAACACTGCATTCAGCTCAGCCCGCAGCCTGCAGTCCAAAGAGGAGATCAAATCAACAAATGTAGCAATTTCCCTTCCTGCTCCTAACAAGGAAATATAGTTCTTCCATACTCTCAACTAGCAAAAAAAAGAAAAAAACTGCCTACAGGTCCAACAATATGTCTAGATATTGCAGATGCAATGTGCTCAAAGGTCTGAACAATCACACATTGACAGTTAGACCCCCCTGAAATACTGGGTTTAGTGAGAATACATACTTTAGAAGCTTGTCAACATGTGTGTCAAGACTTAAGTAGTAATGTGGTATTGTTTGCTTGGATAGAAGAAGGCGCTTAGCTGTGACCTGCATCAGCAAAACATCATAAAAAACACTCACTGGTTTAGAAGCTGACACCTCCAAAATCCTGTGTGCTGACCAGTCCACTGGAGATACTCTGGCCATACATCCTATTTCATGGGGATGACCATCACTTCATTCTTCACTTTGTCTAGATCAAGTGCCAACTGATGGCACCACAGCTAACGTACAAAACCTCTAGTCACATCTTACTCGTAGGCCTGCAGAGGACACATAAGTAATTATTTGCTTCTCTGTGCCAGTCTATCCATATGTACTATGAAGTACATACAACATGACTTTTTTTTCTCCTAATCATGCTAACATTTCAAGAGCTTATACAGATTACTGGGCTCCTTTACTTGTCACAAAACCTCAATTTTCTTCCAGTTGGATTTTTCACAATTACTGACAATAAGAGGCTAACCCTTCTGATTTGAGTGTTGGGAATGTCACTGTAATCCACATCTGCAAGGGGTCCAGCTGCTGCTCCCCTTGCTGCTGGTTTCTGTCCTTCTGGAGCACTTGGTCCCTTTGAAGGAGGAGATCCTGAAGCTGCAGACACAAAGAGAATCAAATAACAAACCAAACAAAAACCAACAAACTTTGTTGATGAACAACTTCCCAAACCAAGTCCCTACTAATAACCTCTTTAGTTCCATGCATCAGATAGGAAGTACATACAAAGGAAGAGATCAAGATGGGCAGACTGTTCAGATACAGACCTAAATACTCTTCAATATCAGCTTTGACAACACTTCCATCTGGGCCAGTTCCTTTGACACTTGACAATGACACCTGCATAAGTTACCAGAATCTGTTAGCAGCCAATCATCCTGCACATCATCCTTCATACATCCAAACTCTCCTGCCCAACTCTACACTACTTTTAGCCTGACCAGAATCCCATCAATTTGACTGTCTACCTTTATTTTCCTAATGCCTGCCATTTTTGTCTCTCTTACATCTTCCTCATACAAGAAAAACCTTGCAACTGTATTCAATGTCTGAGACCATTCAAAGGTCTTGTGTCTCCCACAATGAAATGGAATGGATGTCTTGATTCTAGATCAGAGGATCAAAACAAGATATATTTCACAAGTCTCATCATAATTACAGTCTGAATCAACCAGAACAAGAATGGTAATATGAACTGACAATATGGTAGATTACACACCACGAGACCAAAATAGCAAACTACATAACAAAGAAAAGAGAATGAACAAACAAAAAGGACATAAAATACACCTGAAAAGCAATGTATATGATAGGAAGAGTTTCTTGCACATTTACTGACCAGCAACAGCAACACACACAATAGTGGCAACTAACTACCATAACATACCCACTGACTTCATCAGTTCATAGCAGTGGGCAGTGTCAAGCAGAGTATAATTAGTATGATAGAAATACCTAAACAAAAACCCTCACAAAGTGACAACAACAAGATATACAACTCTCCACAGGAAACAACAAACATCAGGCATTATTTCTTATCAACAATGGAGAAGGTTTTATGAATGTTCTGCCATGAATTAATGTGGGTGGACATTACAACCCAAACCCTATAACTCCCTCTTCCATCAAAACCACCATAAAAGTATTGCAGTGACCTGCTGCACAAAACTCAGAGAATCAGTAAGTTCAGATTACAAACATGTTTTTCCTCAGCCAGCTTTTTAGCAGCAGGGGTGGCAAATATCCGATCTCCTCCTGCTGATGACTGCACAGGAGCTGGTGAAGGCTTTGGGGCAGCCGCTTCTGAGGGAGGAGGTGGTGGTGGTTCTTGCACTGATGCTTCCTTCCTTGGAGGAGGAGGGGCTTCCTTTGGAGCCTCACCTCCGCCACCAGCTGAAGGCTTGTAATCCCCAATTGATTTTAACTCATCCTTAGACTCAACCATCAAACAGATAGCCTGTGCTGACAGACCACCAGGACCAAGCACAAGGCAGAATCACCACAAATCTCATCATTTACAATTTTTTACACAAAAGCACACTGTTAAACATGCCTTTGCATAAACAAAGTTCTGGGATACACTAACAACACAACTTTTGTCATCAATAATCCCTTAATAGAAATGCTTTTCAGGTGAAAAAGCAAGTAAACACCGTGCATACTCCTCAAACCTACCTTTCATGGAAAAGAGCACTACAAAGCATCCTAGCAAGGAAATCAGGCAGTTCTTCTTGGAGGACATAATTACCTCACCAACTGGGATATCTTTAGCACCATCAGGGACCAAGATCTTGGCAAGAAAGCCCTCCTCCATGGATTCCATCTCCAAAGTTGCCTTGTCCTGTCAATTTAAATCATTTTTCACACCACCTAAGCAGCACAAAATTACCTATCTTACAAAACTCGCAGTCCATACTATCTCAGCACCTAATCAGTCTGCTAAAGCTGAAAATAACTTGTTTATACTAATGCAGATGTCCAAATGCCAGCAAGATTTAGTGAAAAGCTATTCAAGCCCATAAAATTGACCCACTCCTCTGTAAAGGGCATGTTGCCAGCCAGTGATTTTTTTGGGGACAAAACTTGTTTTTTCAACAAAAAAATTGGGAAAATTTATTTTTCTAGTGTAAATTTGATTAATTTTGCTGATTTTTGGAAAACTTGGCCAATTGTTTATTTCACAAAATTGGAAAAAAAAACCCTGTTGCCAGTCTGAAACATGTCCTTTTTGGGGACATCTTCAAAAAAATTTGTGTTGGCATGCTCTCTCACATACAATGATAGTCCCATCATTGCACATAACCCAAAACCTGAACATAGATGGAACCAGAAATGACAATGGCCAGCTTGAACACTTCCAAGCCTGCATATACCAGTAACAGGATTGGGCACATGAACTGACCGTCTCAATCTCACACAGGACATCACCTGCACTAACAGCATCTCCCTCCTTTTTATGCCACTTTGCAATGTTACCCTGCACAATGCAGATTTGCAACTGTTCAGAAGCTGTGACAGATTTTGTCAAGCCAATCCGGGGAAACAAACAGCAGTCAATGACATCAAATGACCGATTGATGCAGAAAACCATGAGAGGGTTCCACTGCTCTGAAATTCATTAGGTTTTTAAAAGACATATGTGCAGAGTAATCTTCAAGATGCATAATGGAGACTGGCACATGGATTAATTGCAAGATTTCAGATGCACAATGATGTGCTCTTAGTTCAGACATTCCAACTAAAACTGCATGCCCACCTGGGTCATTGTAGGTGAAAGTGAGGGCATTCCAATCTCCTGAACAAGATTCCCTGTCCAACATACAAACAACTGCCTATCTCAGTGTCCTGCACAGGTCCAAACATCAATCCAGTGTTCTCTGCCTTGGTAAAGCCACCACTCAAACACGTAACCCAGAAAAGATAACACTCATGACATCTGGTAATTAGTTGCACACTATAGGACATTGATTAACACATAAAACAGACAGGGGGCTGAGGAGTCACAGTCAAGCTACAATGCTATGGTTATCTGATTAATTACTGAAGAAGTGTTGTGTCTCAACAAAAAGTCACAAACCCTCCAGTCCGCTCAACAGGTCAGATAACAGCTAGCAAAATAATTGACTGTTTGACTGAAGTACCCTTGAAAAAGATGCTTGGACACCTGGATATGAATGAAATGCATTGCTAAATGTGATCCTATTTTTTGCATGAGAAATTAATTCTGGATTAATCCACTCATTAGGAATGTGTGTGCAGAGTTTCCGGCCAAGGATTTGATGTGCAGAATAAGCAAAATACCGCTGGAAGCATGAAACCCTGATGTCTGTGCTCCTGCATAGTTCTTCAGAATCATGACAGATCGGATCTGGGAAGTGGGCCTGAAAAGAAACAGATAAAAGTAAGTACAGAATTCTTAGCCATTTCGTCCCAAAACCATAAAGAAGAAGCGGAAGAAACAACCAGCGAAACAAAGTCCAGACTTCGGCCACCACATCCCGCGTTTTCTCCGTCGGTGCCCCGCGATCAATGGGCGAGTAGTTGATACAACCTTGAAAAAAAAAAACGGAACTCGTATTTGCCCTAACATTGAGCTCTCAGATCCTGCATGTACCTAGTGGGAAAAGCACCCAATCGGAAGTACAGACGCATCTGCGAGTGCGAGGAAAAGCTCCGCTGCAAGGAAAACTCCCCGTTGCCACATCCAGACCCGAAAGCCACCCCCGAGAAAGCAGACGAAGGAGGAGGAGGAGCTCCGGAGTGCAAGCGGCTGGATGACGACACGACATAAGTGGCTCCTCTGCGAGCCACGCTTAAAGCCGATCGGCGGGAAGCCATCATCGCTGATGTTCCAAAGATCCTCAGTCCTGTCTTCACTTCACAAGAGGAAGAAAAGTCCCACAGAAGCGAGATTCATAACAACCCCCCCCCCCGCCCACATTCACATAGTCATCATCGCTTCCACAAACACTCACTGCTGACTTCCCTACTGTTCCCAAAGCTTCAGGAAACAACGGTCAGTCAGTGGACACACGGAAGACGACCGAGAGAGTGCAGCAGGTTGCAACCCTGATGGACGCTCGATCCAGTTTTTTGGGTGTACAAAGAGGAGCAAGCGGCCCTCAGAAAGAAAGGAATCCGGCGCTCACGAGCCTGCCTGACCTGCCTGCGCGCAGTCGCTCCTCACGATCCGCCACGCGCACGCACCAAATGGTTTGCACGCCCGTCGTCGTCATGTGCATTGATTAGGCCTTTTTATTTGTTTCCTCACCGCGACGCCCTTGGTGTCAATCCAAGTGTCCTGTGCGTTGTATTCTCATGGGTGCCTTTTTTGTGTGTGTGGGGGGGGGCACGGTGAACCAGCGCCCACCAGCGCACCTTGAAGGATGGATGGATGGTAAGTGGTCAGGAAACAGTTTTCTGTTGGGTTCCAGTTCCCTAGTTAACCATGGTGGTTAGTTCAGTTGATTTTTTTTAACTATCTAGTTACTAACAACCCACAAGCAGATTGTTAGTAGGTAGGTAGTAAAACCAGCCTTTACCTATGTATAAACCATCTTCTTACCTAGTAGTTACCTAATAAGCAAAAGAAACAAATATATTGAGTAACATGCCCTCCAATTTCACTAAAACAATCAAAGTAGGTCTTTAACTAATTATATATAGTTTCTATTATGCACAAGAATGGGTCCTCTATCTCTTTCTAGGGTCACCCTAGCCAAGTGGTTCCAAGTGATACATCCAAATAGGCGATCCCCTTTTAATAGAATCCTTAAGCCCTAGCATGTGGGCATTCCCAAAGTAAGGGGCCTATGATGAAGCAATAGTTGAGTCTGGCCTTGCATTTGGGAATGTTCGCCACCCATGGGCTTTACCCATGGTAAAGCACAAGGCAAGACGTCATCATGAATATAAAGCATTTCAAGGGTTTTCATTTTGTATTAGAACACACTTCCTCACACAGAGGAAGATTTATAATGCTGCATCCACACTTGGTGTTAAGGACTCTAGTATAAGTCCCTTAACACCAAGTTACTCATTTAGAACCTAAACCTATTTACCACGAAGGTTTTATGTTAAGGTATGCTCTCTTGTTGCCTTTCTATTGAGAGAGGCAGAACCAGCAGCAAACATCTTTAGCATGATGAAAGGGAGTGTGATGGTTGTGAGCTGCCTAAAAGGGTAGGTTGTAAGTTCCAATCCCACCTCCAACTTGGATACCTTGATTGTAGCACCTTTCAAGGTTTTGAACCCTGGTGGTATCCATGTATTACTTGGTCTATCCATTAAATAGACCAACTTGGAGGGGGTTCGGGAACTTAATGTTCCCCTTGTGGTTTGCCCTCTTGGGTGGTTCATTTGTTCTTCTTGGATGTGGGTCCTTTTATTTTGTTCCTTGTTTTCCCCTTTTTTGGGTGCTTTGGTTAATTTATGGTTGCAAGGTTTCATCATCAATAAATGCCAACTTCTCTTAGTTTCAAGGACCCTACTAACTCTTGGAATATTAATCAACTTAGCCCCAAGCATCATGAGAAATTTCCTAGTGTATTTTGAAGGCCCCTTTTTTATCATGAATATCCCTCCTAGAGAATTGAAGGGATTTTACACCTACTCCTTGAGAGTGGGAGCAAAATTATGCCTTCTTGTAACCATAAGATCCCTCCAACTTTTAAGGAGGTGTAAGATCTCTCTTATGTCTCATGATTTACATATGTTTCAATTAGTTCATGATAGTGTTTGCCTTGTATTTTATGATGGCTAATTCCTATGGGTGTGCATCACTTCTCAAATGCTTAGTTGGACTTGGTTCTCACCTTGTCTTAGGCCCCTTATCTTAAGAATACCACAACTCTGAAGCTTTACCTTACATGTAACTTCTCAATTGTTTGTTGCTTGAAGAAATCTTAAAAGTTGGATTTTAATTTTTATTGCATAATTTGGTACTCATTTATTTAATTATTCATAAATATCAATATTCTCTCAAAATCTAACCATTGTCACAATCTCTCTTAGTAATGTTAATTGTAGGTCAAATTAGTTATTGCCATCATAGCTATGATTTCAATGTTGTCAATCTTATCCTTACAATGTGTTGATTTTATTTGAATTTTTGGTCTTAGAAGTTAAAGTTATTACAATGTTGGTAGTTTGTGTCATTTGTGTTGACACTAATTATATATGCTTCTTGAAGTGTTACTTATTATAGTTGTAATAGAGATCTTGTAAAAAGTTGTAATTTCTTGAGGTTTTAGAAAGGTGTTTTCACAAGAAGGTGCATGAAGTGAAAGAAATCTTCTATGATAATGTGAAAAGTTTTGGTTCTCTCATCATTGAACATTTAAAGTGTTTTTTTTTAATAAGGAAAAGACATGCAAATAGGTGTGCAAGCAATTTAAACTATGATGTGCATCATTTGTTACCTTCAAAGTTCATGAAATGGTCTTGCATGTTCATTAAAAGGCATGTGTAATACAACATTTCACATGGAATCACAACTATAGAAACACTTGTTGAATGAACATGGCACAAATCATACAAGCTACAAGGTTGGATCAAAAATTATGATACATATGATTGAAACTAGGAAAGTGTGAAAAATGAAAAAGAATGCCACCATTATTTGTCATCAAGCTCTTTGGGCATCGCATCCATACATTGCCAACATATTTGCAACACAAATATTTCATCAAAGACTTTATGTTTTCATCACCAAGGTTAAAATTTGCTTTCAAACATTGACTATCTTTAACTTTGGTGATTTGTTGAACATAATGTGTAGTTGATTATTTCCATTTTAAACTAATAGTAAAAAACACATTATTACGATAATTGTGTAAAATGATATGACCATTCAACCCCTATGACTTGTGCAATCAGTAATGTGGCTTTTACCTTTAACATCATATCAAGGTTTAACACATTTTTTTGGTAATTACCATACCTTCTTGTTAGATTTTTTAAAAATTAATTAAAAATTTGCATGGAAAGATTCCTCATAAATTTCATGGGAATTTTGATGAATTGTATACAAATTTATAATCCATCTCAATGGATATCCTAAAAATTTACAATTAGAATAATGAAAATGTGAAAATTGGTCTATGTTGCTTAATTATATTTTATAAAAAAGGTTCAAGTCATCCAACAAGTTCACAATTCAAGTTGGCTCATTTCTTACAACCTTGCACACACATATTTGATCACTACTTAGCTATGGCTTGCATTTTATAAGATGAAAATATACAATTTGTAATGATAAAATAATTATAACATAATTAAAATTAGTCCAAATTTAAGGTTATAATTTCATTCTTGAATAATTTCAAGATATCTTATTAAACAACTATAGTGATGGAAAAATAATAAATAAGAAACATAAATAAAAATCAAGTCAAAGTATTTGATAACTATGTGTTGAACTTTAAAATCTTAACTTCAAGTGTCAATATGGTTTCATAGCCCAAAAATTAATTGATTTCAACACTCACCTATTGAAACTAACCATCCCATATGATAATCTCATTGATGATATGTCCTTACAACAATTTCAACTTATGAACTAATTGATCGATTACTATTATATATACATAGAATGAAAATTTCAAAATATTTTTGCTACAACCTTATCAAATGTTGTTAATTACAAATCACTTGGCTTAAAGAGACTGTATTTTAATGTTGGAATCCTAACCTTCCAGTTTTGAAATACCAAAACATGTTCAAATCAAGTGATATTTGGATCATTAAAAAGGTTGTAATGCAAGTTATAACAACATCAACAAGGCATTGCCAAAACAAAATAGTTTTTAAAAAAGTTATGTGAGTTTGAAAGGTCATGACAAAAATAACTCTTGACCATTTATATGGTGATTTGTGAGTACTAATCATGTTTGATTCAAGATGGGAATATGATTATGGGAAGTTATTTTTAAATGCTTCAAAGTTATGTTTTTTCACAATTATGAACTTCAAAAATCAAAAGGGCACCAAGATGTTTTAATTTTTGGGAATCTCAAATTATTTTGAAAAAAAATCATTGGTTTGTAGTTATCATCGCGAGCTACATAGTATATTGTAAAAGGACAAAGTAATGTGCATCCCTTTAAGGTGTTTAGGGCATGATGAGTCTTGTGAATTCATGAAATATGTTTAGTTTAATTACATTAATCATTTTCTTTTATTTGATTGTATAGAGTGAAATGATTGAAAGTTCTATTTGGGGAACCAACTTGTCATAATTTTATTTCAGAGCTTTCATCCCTTTTGGTAAACCATAAAGAGCTAGATGGAACATGTGTGTTTCTACATTTTGCTACTAGTTTTGGGATTGAAAGTTTAATTATTTAACATCACTTGATGAACTTGGGGGTGTGTCAATTAACATGAACTTTTGGGTTGATTACTGAATGTCTATTAATGAGAAACCAAAAATATATCAAGGGATGAAAATTTGAGGTCAATTTTTTCTTCTACTTGCTTAATTTGTAGCATTTTGTTTATATATCAAGCTTCAAGGAGGTTGTTAACATTAAATAATTATTGTTCCAACACTTTCAAGTGGATTATCAATTTGGGAATTGGAGTTTCATTCAGTATTGAATATTTTGAATAAGCTTTGGTCCTGGACAGCTCACACCTCCATTAAAGGGCTCCTGCCTACCCTCAGGATTACACTTCCTGTGATAAGGGCATTTGTTCCAAAAACATCCAAGAGGAGACAGGCATGCCCACAACAGGAAGTCCTGTGATCCCATTGAATCTTAAAAAATCTGCATACCTACCAATCGCAGATGAAGTGATAGACCAGACAGAATCAATGTGAAGAAAAAACACTGCCATCCAGAGAGCAGAACAAAAAAACAACAATTGAAAAACCTGACTTAACAGGCTACCCATTTGTCCCGATCTTGTGGCAAGCATGAACTACTTGTAATGCCACTACTTGTAACTCCACATTTGCTCCACTAACACTAGGATTTTTGAGTGATTCAAGCTACCATCTCAACTTAAACCTTCAAACACAACCTCCTGAAATTGGACAAAGAAGACATTTGCTGCAGTATACAGTGCATCTCAAGACTGTTGTATGAGAGCTTCCCCAATAGCCATATGCTGAATGCATATATCTAACAATGCACTAGTTTCTTGAACTGTGGCAAAATAGCATTGGCAAAGAACTCACATACCATAGCAACCAGTCCTTCAAGTACTCCACGTTCTTTAATGACAAAGTCTCAAAGTACTTAAATCTGTCACTAAAGCTTGAGGCATGATTCAGCGGCCTCTTCCACCTCGGCGACCTCCACTGCCTCGGGAGGAGCCCCTGCCCCCACGAAAAGACTGGTTTCTGGTTTGAGAGCCTCTTCCTTCCCAAGAACTTCTACCACGCTCACTGCCTCCACCAGCTGATGGAAAGCGTCTGGGGCTGGGGGTTCGTTCACCAAAATCCCTATCATCAGAATAATTGTTGTCTCCAAACTGACTTCCTCGACGGGATGAATCACCCCCAAACCGGTGACTGCTTCGCCCAGATTCTAAATTCTCAAACTGACCACGACGTTGCCCTCCAACCCCACCCCGGCCACCTCCACGGCCTCGGTTGGATGCCTTAGCAGCACTGCCCCCACGACCTCCTTGAGTTACAGACAAGGATCTTGGGCGGAAATCACTATCTTCATCATCATCATCATCATCACTGAAGTCCATAACATTTTCATCAAAGTCAAAACTGTCATCACTACCAGAACTGACTTCCTCATCTGTCAAATCATCAGCTTCAATATCATCCCAATTTGGAGAGGCAGCTTTCTTCTTGAAGTCTGGTTTCCACTCCTCATGCCTTGTGTGTCTGTTAGGGCTGGAGATATCATCTCGCCTTTCTGGGATGCTGAAACGGCCTGGACGACCACGCTCTTCTTTGCGTCCATATGCAGGTTTGGAAAAATTACCCCTCCCTCTGTCATCACCTCTACCTGATGATCTTGGCCTCTCCTCTTGACATTCATGACACTCCTGGTTCTTGCTATAGTTATGAAACTTGCACCTATTAACAGAAAGACAGTTTGAGATGTCTACCAATCAATAGCACCCGCAACAAAACCTGTACAAACCAGTAATCTTGTCTTCTCTGATTCCTGATTGCTTCAAAACAAAGCTATGCATGTAACACACCCCACATGCACTTGAAACAGTCTTGAAAAGCACTGATTACCAAAGACTGGCTGAACTCCAGGGAAAACAAATTATGATAATGGTGTCCTTTAAAGAAAAAGGTGTCAGCTGGAAATGGCGAGAAACTCACTTGGGACAAATCCAGTCACCTTGCCGTAACTCTTGTGTTATAGGCTTTGCCACATCACATTTCCGGCACACCCTGTTTTTGGAGAAGTTGACAAAATTGCACCTGGAACAAGCACAAAGAGAACACTGTTCTTCATATGCTGTAAAAGTGTTCAAAGTTCAGATGGAATCCATGTCAAAAAAAAATTTCATTCCTAAGGTTATCATTTGGGTCAATGACTTACTCACTACACTTCCAGTCCCCTGGCCGTAAATCCAAAAGAGGTCGTGTAGCATTACACTCACGACATTCACTATTCCTCTGGAAGTTCACATAATTGCACCTGGAGTCGACAACAAAGCCAAGTTGGAACTCCAGCATAAGATTGCATGTACATAGATATACCTTCAGAGGCACTGAGAACTTCTCTATCCTTGCAATGTAAATCAAACCTGAATAGAATTGAGAGATGACCTGACGATGAGGTTATGGAGATTTAAAATCCTACAACATATCAGCAAACAGGAAAAAGACAAGAAAAGGAGAAAATAGACATCCATCTTTAAACAATGAAGAAGAGAGAAAAGACACTGCAGTTACAGACACTGCACCTAACACTAGGCATGACATGAGTGGACCAATAAGATAAATAGGTACAAATCTGAATAAGATCCTGACTCTACACACCACTCACATCATAGAATCAAATAAGGAACATGGTTACCCACCTACAAAAATAAAGCCATGATGAAACCTTTGGAAAAAAGACTTCATCCCAACTTTTGCAATACTTGACCTAACAATCTTAGCATCAAGGACATAGCCAGGCAGGAGGGCTTATGTCAACCTTGCAAGTGTTTGTGATTTCAAAACCTTTGAAGTGATGATGCCACTCATGGTCAACCTTGTATGGTAGGGTAATTGGTGAATTGATCATACAAAGTGTATGAATCTAGAATCCTTGAGTCCTTGAGTGAAAAGTTTAGTGGCTAGAAATCTTACTCAGCACATTTCCAATCACCTGGCTTCATTTCCACATCATCAAATGCTCTGCGCTTGTTCCTCATGTCATCTGGAGACACCCTACGGCCACTCCTTGAATCATCTTCAAATGGAGTCCTTGAGCCTCCTTCTCGGGACATGTGGTCAGACTTCTTCTTGAAAATGGGAAGAGTCTCCTCAACAGGGGGCAATGATGGATCACGTGGAATTCTTGCAAGAGTAACAACCTCACTCAGCAGACTCCGTGCTGCTGCCTCTATGTCTTCAGGGAGATCCCGCTTGTGTGCCCCAATAACCAAGGCATGGACAATTAGAACACGGACTATGTCTGTTGTTGTTGTGGTTTCATGTGGGGGCGGCATATTGTAAGCTCTAGAGCACCTAGTCCGGAGTTCACAAGGCTCACAAACCTGTACACAAGGGAGTCCACTAACAACTCAGACATAATGAAAACTCAACTCCAACCTTGTGGATTTTGACATTGCCTCTACAAAGGACTAAAGCATTACCCATGAATGCAATAACATATAAATGTGCACCATGTTCATCCTTTCAAAAGAACCCACTCATCTTGTAATATTGACCTCAACCCAACCCATACAACCTCAGGCAGATAGTCAGCTTTTCAGCCACTTGGAAATTCAGCCTTGAGCTGCTGCAGAAAATCCACAGATTTCAGAAAAACAGAAAGGGGAGATTACTCACATGGACTTCTTCTATTTGAAGAAATGCGCGGAGCCGCTTACCGGCATTTACAGCTTTACGGTCAATGCTTGGACAGCCAAATTGGGCAAGCGTTTGCAAGGTTTTCCGAGAAAGAGCACTGCATTCATGCATCAAAGAAAAATCACTCCACAAACTGACTTTTCTTGATACTGAAAATATTTTCCATGAACTTTCCAGTAATAGCTACTGCTTAGCATAACTAAACCCTAAACTCCAAACCCTCATTAGTCTGTCTTGTTGTGCACATGTTTCTAAAAATCCAGAACAAGAAGAAGCAAGTAGGAGTAATGAGGAGGGGCAGAGAAGAGAAAACACTTCTATTACCGAAGTATGTCATCCCGCTGCCGAGCAAAAGCCATTGCTGCCCGCTTGATTCTCCCAGCATCCTGACCAAGTTCAACATCCTCTGCCCCTTTGTTTTCATCTGCTTCAAAGTCGAAATACTTATCTGCCTCCAGCTGCTCAAGGAAAGATCGCCATTCTGGCCAAGGGTGTTCTAGTGCAGCTACCTGGGCAACAACGGGAATAGTTCTATCCTTTCCATCCAGACTTTTCTTGGTTGCTTCAAGTCCCTCAACAACACTATCTGCATTGACGAGTTCCATTCCTTCTTGCGCTTCATGAGTTCCTTCAAGAGTCTCACCTCCAGAAAGCGCTCCAGTTTCTACGATCTCCACATATCCCAATAATTCCTCCTGACTGGAGTTGTCAACCTCGAAATCTTTGTCTCCTAATAGTAATTCTACAGGGACAGGAGATTTCTCAGTAACGTGACTTCTGCTTTCAGCATCCCGCAGCGCATCTCTAAGCAATGCATTCTCAATTATCTTGGCCTCCAGCTCTCTTTTCTTTGCCTCGAGCTCATCTCGGAGAGTCTGATAATGCTGCGACTCTGTGTGTGTCATTTCATCGGTTTCGACTACCATTGGCACTTCGATAGATTCTGAGCTCCCAATCGAAAAGGCTCGAGAGTTTTGAACCCTGCTGCAAAGTGGCAATGTTCTCGCCTGCTTCCATCTAGGGTTCATCATACAAATGGACCCGCCGCACCGGCTGTACAAAGTTGCACATGAATTTGCAGATGCATAATAATAAGTCCTGTGGAAAGAACGAGACGACGATCGAGGAGACCGCTCCGTCACTCTTGCAGATGAGGGAGATAATGGAAACCCCAAGCTACCGCCGTGGGCAAACGAAGCTCCCAAGAAAGATCGGAAAGATTTTCGCAAGCAGTGCGAGCTACAAGATAGCGCCATCTCTAACGGAAATAACAACACTACTAGCACACACAATAAAAAGCACAAATGGCTCAGCAGGAAAACCCTATAAACCGCAAAAATTGCCTCGAATCGTCTCCAAAACCCATGGAAGCCTCGAACCCGAAAAAGCTGCACACCCAGAATACTAAATGCCGTGAATAGTTGAAAATATTCCGAACGCAGAAGACCAAGAAGCGCAAAAAAACCCCAACTATATTCTCCAATCCACTTGTCCCAAGTAACCCTAAACCATAAAACTCACGACCACAAAGCAAACGACAAAACTATAGCGGCTGCTATCAACGTAACTATTGGAAAGCTACAAAAGAGCAACCAGTTTTAAAACCTTCTTAGAATACCAATCTATTGAACTGCAAGATGTAACCAGAACGAGCAGGGGAGCGCCGTGGGGGCTCTACTGCTCTCGAGAAAAACACCAGTTATTTTCCGTCGTAAAACCTCTCTTGGACACACTGCGAGGAGCTAGTTCGGCTTCACAGAGCCCATTAAACCCTAAACCCTAAAAGCGAGTCTCTAGAGACCCTAAAAACCCATTTGCGGTAGCCGTCGCCGAATTCGAAATACAATAATGCTGACGAAAAATGGGCAAACTCGTTACTAGGGCTTTCGTGTTTCTCGAGAATTCATCCATATTTGGGGTGAGATTGGACGGATGTAAATCAAATATCTTTGATAGAGTGTGCACAAACCTCTGCCAATGGCCCAAGAGTGAGTGAACTTGTTACTCAAACTAATTGAATTTTCAATGATAATTTTGATTATCCAAACTTCAATATCTCATGCACCTTAGCTCTAAAAATTATGAAATCACCTCCATAAAATCCTACCATGGTTTTGGAAATCTCAATGTAACAAGCAAAAAATTTTAGAATCTCATGGCTATGGGGAAAAAAACTCTAGATTAATCCAAAAGTTATCTAGTGTCAATTGAAAAATGTTATAACTAAATAGTAGTGTTCCTAAAATGTTTAATGACAAATAGTTGTATAAAGGTGAAGACATTATAATTTTTTAATGTACAAACAAATGAGGAATGTGAATTAATCTTTAATGACTTTCAAAAAATTCAAAATTGTTTAAAGACAAAGGTAAAATTAAATTATATATAGTTTTTATGGTCATTTTAATTTTAATTTATGATTTTTTTTAACATAAAAAGTTATATTTAGCTTTACAAAGATTTTTTCTAAATGTATGCAAAAAAGAAGCAAGATAAAGGAGGTGGAGGTTTAACAAGGTATTTTTTAAATAGTCTAGTAAAGATAATGGTAAAGGTCAAGTTAATGTGTTGTTTTAATTCATTTAATTTAATAAGGGAAAATAGTGAGGTAGTTAGACTTGGAAGATTCAATTTTAAGGTGCACAAGTTAAAATTTTATAGTGAATGGCTTGAATGCATAGACTTTGAATAAATCCAAAAAACTAAACAAATCACCTTCCTTAATTTTAGTGATGAGAAAAACTAAGAACTTGTAGCGATTCATATTAGGTCATGGGTGCATTCATAACTTTTTAATTTTCTTTTGAAAGAACCATATTGATTGGCTCATCATTGAAAACTTTGGAACATTGGGCACTCCTCAAAAGAAGCACTTCTTTGGAACCTAGTCACAAAATAAAAACAAATATGTTCCCCTATAGCCCACTTTTTCAATTTATATATAGAGTTTGAACTTTGGGCAAACCAAATGGGATAAATCAAAGGTGCTATTGGGAACATCTTTAGAAACAACTTGGGGAACCTTTTGGGAACCTAATAATAAGCCCATGGGAACATGATGGGAACACATTGGGATTTTTATTTTTATTTTTTAAAAACCTCATTGTGTGTTTAAATTGTTGTTATTATTGTTATATGTTTCTTGTTTTACTTTATTTTTATTTTTTTTGTTATTGATTATGTTTTTGGTTGTAGGAAGGTGTATGATAGGCAAAAGAAATGATTGAAATGAAAGGTGAAAATCTAACAACAATGAAGATGGATCAAAATTTGACTTTCATGTGGAATTGAAGGTGAGTTTCATGTTTACATGAAAAAATGGAACACCAAAGACTTGAGTGGAAATGTCAATGTCAATCAATAAAGATGAGAATTTGTTAGACTTGTAGCTGATATATGTCTTCGACACACGATGACAAAGGGATCAGTTGGAGTCGGGAATATATTTATTGGCTTTTGAGGTGGCAAAATCCTTATGTATGGAATAACATTTGTGCATCAAATGCAATGTGATATCTCAAAGTTTCATGTTTGTTGTCATTTTCCATGTATTCTTCTTACTTTGTCATTGAAACAAGAGGATGTGTGTAATTGTTGACTAGTTTAATACATCATATGGCAAGCTAAGGTTGCATTTCCAAGATTAGGTTTTCCTATCACGCATATGATGAAAAACGGGTATTACTGACCACATATTTGTACATGACTCTTATATAAATATTGTTTTCAAATATAAGGATGACAAGACCAAAACAAGTTAATTTCGCATACAATGAAAAACAGGTATTAGTGACCACATATTTGTGCATGACTCTTATATAAAGATTGTTTTCAAAGATAAGGATGACAAGACCAAAACAAGTTTTTTTAGACACATGGGAGGCTAGATTGTAACACCTTGAGATTTGAAAATCAACCTAATGGATTTTTGTGGAACCAGAAAACCACATAAGTTCCATGGAAACTAATTTTCTTAGGTGCGTTTTTTTCTTTCTAATATGATGATAAATAAATTTCAAGAAATTTCAAATTTTCAAATATAAAAGCCATAATATTCTTCCAAATGTGGATAGGAATTTTTTTTGAACCATTTTTTAGAAATATACATTACAAAGGCATAATATTCTTCCAAACGTGGATAGGAATTTTTTTTGAACCATTTTTTAGAAATATACATTACAAAGGAAAGCAAACACAATCACAACCTTGTAGTGTTAGCATGAAATTACATGGTGATTAGGAAATTCATGAGAGGTAATTCAATGTAAGGTAGAACCCCAAGGTGGGGGTGATAACCAAATTCACACCCACATTTTGGAAACATTTCCCATTTGTAAACTTTATCCATCACAAAACATAAGGAGAAAGTTACCATGAACCTAAACATACATAGAGTCTAAAATGTATGAGGGGGAGGGTTTTTTAATTTACATATTTATACCATATTGAACTATTTGCAAAGAAGATAATTGAATTTGTGTAATTGTGTTTTTACATCCACACAAAAATATTGTTGTCACATCATACCACAATGTTTTATGACTTTAGAAATTGAGCATGTTGAAACTCAGTCAACCCATGTATCCACTTGATTTGTCCATTAAGTCTTTTTTGTTAATGGTTCTTTTAGGTTTTTAGATATTTTTTGCATGCATAATTGCATAGATTTTATTTGTTTTAGTTAAAAGGAGATTGCAACAACCCAATTTATTCTTGGATAATGTTTTATCCACAAGTGTTCTATGTGAAGTGAATGAAGAAATGTCAACAATTTAAGTATTGATCATCAAAATGTTTGTTTTTGTATGGACTTAAACATGCACATGCCCATGTTTTACACATATGCTATTAGATTTGAATGCTCAAGACTAATATGTTAGACTAGTAGTGAATTTACAATCACTTAATGCTTCACGTACGGTTTTGAAGCCAAGCCGTTCCGGGAAACTGTCACGTATGGTTTGGAGGGGAGGTTTTGCAGCTCAGTTGAAAGCTATGAAACAGGTATGTGGTAGCTTAAAATTAGAATTGGCGCAATATCGTGAAGTAGCCGCTTTTGCTCAATTTGGTTCAGACCTTGATGCTGTTACTCAATATTTATTAAATCGTGGGGCCAGGCTAACGAAGGTTCTCAAACAACCACAATATAGCCCAATTCCTATTGAAAAACAAATTGTGGTTATTTCATATTATAGTCATAGAGTGTTTCATGTGAATTGACATGTTACAAAATAATTCTAAAAACATGAGTTGAGATTACCTATTTTGCAACAATTGAACTTACCAATACTATTGTCATTTGGGCTTATGATGTTCATTTACAAGTGTTTGATTCTTAAGAAAATGTTTTAGATCGATGAGACTACTTGATGTTGTAGGGGAACTCTTACATATTTTGGAATTGGATTTGATGTTGACACATGAAACTAACATGTTTTTAACAAGTCAATGGGACTAGTTTTAGAACTTTTTCAAGGGTATTCACAAAGCTTAAAGCCCTTCTCGAATCCATGAAACAACTAAAACAATTGCAACTTCTTGCTTTATGTGTTTGTGTTGTGAATGCTTCCAAGGATTTTTGGTTACAATTGGCAATTAAAAAGGCAAGAGTTTAAACTTCCCACTAATTTTTAGGAGCTTGTATGTTTTAATCATCTAGCAATTTTGCTTTGAAATTTGTTGTGTGTACTGATTGTCATACCCATTTTGTGACATATATATTTGGTGATATTTTCCACTAGAAATAACATTTGGTGTCATGGATCCAACATATTTTTTATTTAATAAAATAAGCTTACAATAATAGGCTTATATATATATATATATATATATATAAATATAAACCTATTGGTTTTCATAAAAATCACTACACCAAAGACTAAAAGTTCCAACTAAGAAAATATAATTGTAAATCATGCAAATACAACTACATGTTATTATATGACTATGTAATCAACTTGAACTCATTGTTTTACCATAGTCACTTATATGACAACAATTGCAAACCACGAAAGTGATTATGGTATTTAGTGATTACAATCATGAAAAATCAAAATCAAAATGCATATATAACTATTGGATCTATGTGTTATTTTGTGAATATTATTGAGTTTTCAACCAAAGGATTGATAGCCATGTGGTAACCTATACTATGCAAAATAACATAAGTTAGGTTGGGCAACCTAGCCTAACTAGAGTAAAAACTTAAACCTAGGCTTAGGCAACTTAGGTTAGGTTAGGTAGCCTTGAAAGGCTAAACTAAGTTAGGTATGCTAACATGTGTTTAATTAAGCACATTCAAGTAGGTTGTTAATGTGAAAATTTGAACCCTTCACATCCACATTGAAAGCCCAATTCCTTAACCATTACATCAATTTTTCATCAAATGATAATTTATGTCATTGCATTATTATAAACATTATTTCCTATCCTACCTAGGTGGCTTAATTTGCCTACCCCAACTACCTAATTATGTTATGTTACTTTTAGGCCACTATAAGTTTTACCACAAGTTATTTTAGGTTATTTTACCCTAAGTTACTTTAAGTTATTCTATCCTAATCTATTTTATATTATTATATGCTATGGTATTTTAAAGTATTATAACCCAAGTTATTAAAAGGTATTATATTTTAAATTATGTTACCCAAAGTTTTTATAGGTTTTTATAGGAATTATTCTCTCCATCCTAGTGGGGGATTATTTCAAAAACAACCAAAGCCAAAGACATAATATAACCCATTAAAAGGCTTGTTCAAACCTTTGGAAAAATAAAGCCATGATTATAATCCATTTTAATGACCATTTATTATCTAGTGGCCTTTTTGGCCTTAGGGTTCACTTTAAGGTCAAAACATGTAACTAAGAACCAAAAACGGCATTGGAGGTTAAACATAATCAGTTAAAATCAAACATTTATTTTTATATTACCATTTAAAACCACACTAATCATGGCAAGTTAATATTTTTCCCTCATATGAATGTCAAGGAACTTAGAATAAAAATTCATTCGATCCAATTTTAAGTTTTGGTTTTAATTTAGGTAGTTTGAAAATGTACACCTACTCTATTAGATCAAGTCAAATTTGCGAAGGATTATAAAAAAGACTCATATAATAATAATAAATTCATTGAAAAAAATATAGATCATAATAACATATTAGCCACACTCAAAAAACACTCATACTTTTTTAACTGTGGAATTTTGAAACTTTAAAAATTCAAAGAATGTTTCAAAATTGCTTTAAAATTTGAAAGCTTCAAGAGTCCTTTACCACATATAAATGGGTCATATTGTAATGTTGTCTAAAGAAAAGTTATAACTTAAAGTGTGATAAAACTAAAGAATGTGAAATTTTAATTTTTGGTGATGACTTTAAATTTTGATCATTTTTCAAAATGAAACTTGAATCTGTAAGGTATCTGCACACTTTTAAAAATTCACATGTATTCAATAATGACTAACAAAAAAATGATGCATTTGGAAACATTTAAATATTTTTTAGGACAAGTTACAAAAAAATTCATTCAAAAATTTATTTGCATGTAAAAGTTTTTTTGGGGAAAAAGGACTTGTAGTCCTTTTCCGAAATAATCCCTTTGGTTCTTAATTACAAGTTTTAACCTTTTAGTGGATGATCACTATTCCCCTTGTACAATATCACAATATTTCATATAATTATTAAGCCTCTTTGCTCACCTTGTCTAGCCAAACCAAACTTTATACATAGAATCATTATTGTTTTATTTTTGTATGAACTTCTCACTATCACTTGGGCATAGGGCACGTGCCAAGGGGCAAGGGGGGGGGGGGGGGGGGGGGGGGGGTTTTTCCCCCCCCCCCCCCCCAAAAATTTTCGACTTTCTGCCATTTTTTTTGGTAATACTTTCTGCGAA